>Ga0079224_100002201_pt1 | contig 23398 bp, 22 predicted proteins | sample Stecom2015_FD_80414 | JGI IMG/M metagenome (GOLD analysis project Ga0079224, IMG submission 80414) | Agricultural soil microbial communities from Utah to study Nitrogen management - Steer compost 2015 | ecosystem: Environmental > Terrestrial > Soil > Agricultural land | place: USA: Utah... | reverse complement strand
CTGAGGGGTGACCTGAGGGGTGACCTGAGGGGCGACCTGAGGGGCGAGCTGCCGCGCCGCCTGGGCGCCGAGTCGAGGCTGCACATCCTCTTCGTCGGCGCGGAGGAAGCACCTCGGCTTCCCGAGGTGCTCGCCTCGATGGCGGAGCGGCCCGTGCTGGTGGTGACGGAGACGCCGGGCGCGCTCGAGGCGGGCAGCATGATCAATTGCGCCGTGGAGGAGGATCGCATCCGTTTCGACGTCGCCCTCCTGCGCGCCGAGGATGCCGGCCTGAGGATCAGCGCGCGCCTTCTCGCGATGGCGCGCCGCCTGCAGCGCTAGGGCGCGCTAGGCGAGGGATGCGGCGATCCGCCCGAGGGTCGCGAGCGCTGCGTCGCGGCGCGGCGTGAGATCCTGCGCGAAATTGAGCCGCAGGGCCGAGCGATGCCGCCGGCTCGCCGAGAAAAGCGGGCCGGGCGCCACGGTGATGCGCTCGCGCAGCGCCAGCGCGTAGACCTTCGAAGCCTCGACGTCCTCCGGAAGCTCGAGCCACAGCGTGAAGCCGCCGCTCACGGGCCGGATTCTCGTATCCCGCGGGAAATGCCGCTCGATCGTGGCGAGCGCCCGATCGTGCAGCGCCGCCAGCGTCCGGCGAAGCCGCCGCAGGTGGTGCTCGTAGCCGCCGTGGCGCAGGTACTCGACGAGCGCCGCCTGGGTGATTACGCCGTTCGCCGCGTTGGTCGTCCATTTGGCGAGCTGAACGCGCCCGGCGAAGCGGCCGGCGAGGACCCAGCCGACGCTGTAGCCCGGCGCCAGGCATTTGGAGAAGCTCGCGCAGTGCAGGACGAGCCCTTTGCGGTCGAACGCCTTGGCGGGCACCGGGCGCGCGCCGCCGAAGTGCAGCTCGCCGTAGACGTCGTTCTCGATGAGCGGCACGTCGTGGCGCGCGAGAAGCGCCACGAGCTCGCGCTTCGCCGCCTCCGGCATGACGAAGCCGAGCGGATTCTGGAAGTTGGGCATGAGCAGGCAGGCCCGCACGGAATGCTTCCTCAGCGCGCGCTCGAGCGCCCCCAGGCTCACCCCCGTGGCGAGATCCGTCGGCAGCTCGAGGCTCCTCAGGCCGCGGCGCTCGAGCGACGTGCGCTGGGCATAGCTCGCGGCGGCCTCCACCGCAATCAGGTCGCCCGGGCGCGTGACGGCGTCGAGGCAGAGATTCATTCCTTCAAGCGTGCCCGCGGTGATGACGAGCTCGCTTGCGCTCCCGGCAAAGCCCCACTCGAGCGCCCGGCGCACGAGAAAGCGCCGGAGCTCCCCGTTGCCCTCGGGCAAGCGCGTGGGAAGAGTCGACAGATCGAGCCGGTGCAGGCTTCCCTTGAGCGAGCGCGCGAGGCGGCCCAGCGGAAAGAGGTCGCCGTGCGGCGAGCTGCCGGAGAAATGGACATGGCCGGGGAGCCGGAAGGCCGCCAGGGCTCGCAGGGCGAGTTCCGCCGCAGTGAGGCGGGCTGGCGCCCGGGCGGCGACGGGCGGGATCTCGAAGGCCGCCTCGATCGGCTCAGGCTCCGGCACGGCGGCGCGACGCGCGGCGCCGGCGATGAAGTAGCCCGAGCGGGGACGCGCGCGGATCTCGCCGCGATCCTCGAGCAGGTGGTAGGCCTCGAGGACCGTGTTGGGGCTCAGTCCGCGCAGGCGGCTCGCGCGGCGCACGGAGGGCAGGCGATCGCCCGGGCGCAGGTCGCCCGAGCGGATGCGTTCCGAGATCTCGCTGGCGAGCGCGGTGTAGCGGAAGCCGGCCTTGCGGGATGAAGCGCGCGAAGAAGAAGGCGGAGAAGCAGGTGGCGAAGCGGTGGCGCGCATGCGAGCCGATGATTGCACACGCCCCTGCGGATCCGCATCAGAATTGATGACTGTTTCAATCGAACGGCGTGGGTTCTGTACCTGTCGTGCCGACCCCGCCATGGCATAAGAGGAGCATAAGAAATGGCTCCCGGCGCGGCGGACGGGAAGATAAACGTCATGCAAGGTCATAAGAGAAGGCGGGCAGCGCAGGCGTGCGCCGTGGCACTGCTCGGCCTGGCGCCTGCGGCTGCGCCGGGCGCCGGGCTTGCCGACCTCACGCTCGAGGAGCTCGCCAACCTCGAGGTCACCTCGGTTTCGCGCCGCGCCGAGCGGCTGCCCCAGGCGCCGGCTTCCATCTTCGTCATCACCGGCGAGGACATCCGCCGCTCGGGCGCGACGAGCCTCCCCGAGGCGCTGCGCCTCGCGCCGAACCTCCAGGTCGCGCGCATCGACGCGACGCAGTACGCCATCAGCGCGCGAGGGTTCAACAACGCGGTCGGCAACAAGCTCCTCGTGCTCATCGACGGGCGCACCGTCTACACGCCGCTCTTCTCGGGCGTCTTCTGGGACCAGCAGGACGTGATGCTCGAGGACGTCGAGCGCATCGAGGTGATCAGCGGGCCGGGCGCGACGCTCTGGGGCGCGAACGCGGTGAACGGCGTCATCAACGTAATCACGCGGCCATCCTCCGATACCCACGGCGTGCTTGTTTCCGCGGGCGCCGGCAACCTCGAGCAGACGCTCGCGGCCCGCTACGGCGGCCGCCTGGACGCCGGCGGGCATTTCCGGCTGTACGCGAAGGGCACCCGGCTGCAGAACACCTGGACCGGCGCCGATGCCGCCGTCGCGGACGGCCGCGACTGGGGACAGGCGGGATTCCGCGCCGACTGGCTGGGCGGCCGGGGCGGCTTCACGCTGCAGGGGGACGTGTATCACGGGCGCAGCGACGACCGCGGCGCGATCGGCCCCTTCGTCGCCGGGCGCATCGAGGTCGAGGGCATGAACCTCCTCGGGCGCTGGACGCGCGAGCTCGACAACGGCACCAACCTGCGCATCCAGGGCTACCTCGACCACGCACGGCGCGTCGACCGGGCGCTCTTCCAGCCCGATGCGCAGACGGCCGACATCGAGCTGCAGCACGACGTGCCGTTGGACGCCCATCGGGTCGTGTGGGGCGGCGGCTATCGTCGCGCCCGGGATCACGTGACCGACGGCATCATCAGCGGCATGCGGCCGAAGTCGCGGGAGCTCGACTGGGTGAACATCTTCGTCCAGGACGAGATGCGACTCGCCGAGCGCTTCACGCTCACGGCCGGCCTGCGGCTCGAGAAGAACGACTACACGGGCTGGGAATACATGCCGAGCCTGCGGGCGGCGTGGACCTCCGCCGTCGGGCTCGTCTGGGCTTCGGCCTCGCGCGCCGTGCGCACGCCCTCGCGCTTCGACCGGGACGTGGTGGTGCCGCTGCTGCCGGGGTTCGCGCTCGGCGGGCCGCATTTCGAGGCGGAGGTGGCGCATGTCTACGAGCTCGGCTTCCGCGCCCAGCCGACGCAGACGTTCAGCTGGTCGGCGACGCTCTTCCGCCACGAATGGGACCGGCTGCGCAGCGGCACCGTGCCGCCGCTCGTGCTCGAAAACCGGATCGAGGGCCCGGTCCACGGCCTCGAGGCCTGGGGAACGTGGCAGGCCACGCCCGGATGGCGCCTGAGCGCGGGTCTCCTGTCGCTGGACAAGGACCTCGAGCTCGAGGCGGGCAGCACCGATCCCGTGGGGGTCGACAACCCTACACTCGCGAACGACCCGGAGTACCAGTGGATGATCCGCTCGTCGCACCGCCTCGGGCCGAGCGCCGACCTCGACGCGATGCTCCGGCGCGTCGGCCGGCTGCCGAACCCCGAGGTGCGGGGCTACACCGCGCTCGACGTGCGCCTCGCCTGGCGGCCCGCCGCGGCCGTCGAGTGGTTCCTCGTCGTGCGAAACCTCCTCGACCCCGAGCATCCGGAGTTCGGCGATCCTCCGATCCGGAGCGAGATCGAGCGCTCGGTGTTCCTCGGCGTGCGGTGGTCGCCATGAGGCAGCGGCTCGCGGTGCTGCTGACACTCGGCGCCTTCCTGTGCGTGCTTTGCGGCTTCGCCCAGGGGCAAGGCGGCAGCACGGGCGAGAGCGTGAGTCACGCGCAGGTCGGGGACGACAGGGACGAGGAGCCGGCAGGCGAGAGCCGGGACGGCAGGCGAAATCCGGGCGCGACCCAGATCAAGGCGGCGTTCCTCTCCAAGTTCGGCGACTTCGTGGAGTGGCCGCCGGCGGCCTTCGCCGGCGCGGGCGAGCCGTTCGTGATCGGCGTGCTCGGCGCGGCCGCGCTCGTCGCGGAGCTCGAGCGGGTGGCCGCCGGACGCACGGTCCAGGGCCGCCCGATCACGGTCCGGCGCCTGGAGAAGGAGGACAAGCTCGAAGGCCTGCACGTCCTCTTCATCGGCGAGGACCAGCGCGAGCGGCTGCCCAAGGTCCTCGGCGAAGCCGCGGGGCGGGCGCTCCTCACCGTGACGGAGGTCCCGGAGCCGCTCGCCGCCGGCAGCATGATCAACTTCGTCTCGGAGGCCGGCCGGGTGCGCTTCGACATCGCGCTGCCGCCGGCCGAGCGCTCGCGGCTCCGGATCAGCGCCCGGCTGCTCGCGGTGGCGCGGAAGGTGGTGAAGTCGTGAGCGCGTCCCTGCGGCGCTCGGTGCGGGGCAAGCTGATGGCGATCACGCTCGCCTCGACCGTCGCGGCGCTCCTCTTCGCCGTGGCGGCGATGGTCGCCTACGACCTGCGGCTGTACCACAAGAGCTGGCTCGACGACCTGCGCACGCAGGCGAGCCTGCTCGGGCGCACGAGCGCCGCCGCGCTCGCCTTCCAGGACCGCCGGGTGGCCCAGGAGAACGTGGAGTTCCTGCGCAACCGCCCGAAGATCCGCGCCGCGGCGATCTACGATGCGCGCGGACGGCTTTTCGCCAGCTTCTCGCTCGACGAGCCGGCGCAGTTCCCGGCGCTGCCGGAGCCCGACGTGGTGCGCGTCGAGGGCGAGGAAGTGCTGGTGTTCCGGCGCGTGGCGAACGACGCCGAGATCCTCGGCACTGTCTTCCTCAGGGCCGACTACGAGCTCTACGACCGCCTGCTCGGCTACCTCGGGATCGCCGCCCTCGTCATGGTGCTCGCGACGCTGCTCGCCTACCCGCTCTTCCGCTGGCTCGAGCGCGCCGTCTCGGGGCCGCTTCTCGCCATCGCGAGCACCGCCAAGGAAGTGAGCGAGAAGCGCGACTTCCGCCTGCGCGCCGAGAAGCTCTCCGAGGACGAGATCGGCCAGCTCGCGGGGAGCTTCAACGCGATGCTCTCCGAGATCGAGCGCGCGACGGCCGAGCTCGAGGCGCGCAACGTCGAGCTCGGTCGCGAGATCACCGAGCGCCGCCGCGTCGAGGACGAGGTGCGGCGGCTGAACGAGGAGCTCGAGCGCCGGGTGCGCGAGCGCACGGCGCAGCTCGAGTACACCAACGCGGAGCTCGAGGCCTTCTGCTACTCCGTGTCGCACGACCTGCGCGCGCCGCTGCGCGCGGTCGACGGCTTGAGCCAGGCGCTCCTCGACGACTTCCCCGACGCCGTGCCGGACGAGGCGCGCCGCTATCTCGGGCGCATCCGCTCCGCGACGCTGCGCATGGGGGAGCTCATCGAGGACCTCCTCAACCTCTCCAAGGTCTCGCGCGCCGAGCTGCGGCGCACGACGGTCGACATGAGCGAGCTTGCGCGCGACGTCCTCGCGCAGCTCCAGGCCCGGGAGCCCGAGCGCGCCGTCGAGGCGCACGTCTGGGACGGCATGCAGGCGCGGGCCGATCCCCGCCTGCTGCGCGCGGTGCTCGAGAACCTGATCGGCAACGCCTGGAAGTTCACGGCCAAGGCGGCGCAGCCGCGCATCGAGGTGGGCGCGCTGCCCGACAAGGGCCGCGCCACGACCTTCTTCGTGCGCGACAACGGCGCGGGCTTCGACATGGCCTATGCCGACAAGCTCTTCGCCGCCTTCCAGCGGCTGCATGCCGCTTCGGAGTTCCCGGGCACCGGCATCGGCCTCGCCATCGTGCAGCGCGTCGTGCACCGGCACGGCGGACGCGTCTGGGCGGACGCGAAGCCGGGGCAGGGGGCGGTGTTCTTTTTCACGGTACCGGCGGAGGCGGCGGCCGTGGAGGCAATGGAAGCGGAGGTGCAGGCATGACGGATCTCGCAGCCGTGCGGGTGCTCTTCGTGGAGGATTCCGAGGACGACGTGGACCTCGCCGTGCGCGCGCTCAAGCGGGAAGGGCTCACGCCCGTGTGGCGGGTCGCCTCGGCGGAGGCCGAGATGCGGGCGCTCCTGCGCGAAGCGCCGCCGCAGGCCATCCTGTCCGACTTCTCGATGCCCGGGTTCGACGGCGTGCAGGCGCTTCGGATCGCGCAGGAGCTTGCGCCGAGCGTGCCCTTCATCTTCCTCTCGGGGACGATCGGCGAGGAGCGGGCCATCGAGGCGATCCGCATGGGCGCCACCGACTATGTTCTGAAGAACAACCTGCGCCGTCTGGGCTACGTGCTCAAGCGGGCGCTCGCCGAGGCGGAGGACCGCGAGCGGGTGCGCAAGGCCGAAGAGGAGCGGGCCCGTCTGGTGGAGATCCTGGAGGCGACCTCCGACTACGTCGGCATGTCCGACCCCGAGGGGCGTCAGATCTACATCAATACCGCCGGCAGCCGGCTCATCGGGCGATCGCCCGAGGCGATCCTCGGCCAGCCGATCTTCGACATCTATCCGGCCTGGGCCCGCGACATCATCCTTCACGAGGCGCGCCCGCGGGCCGAGCGCGAGGGGATCTGGGAAGGCGAGACTGCCATGCTCGACGGCGAGGGCCGCGAGGTGCCCGTCTCGCAGGTCATCATCGCGCACCGCCGCGAGGGCTCGGGCGAGGTGCGCTTCTTTTCGGCGATCGCCCGCGACATCAGCGAGCGCAAGGCCTACGAGGCGCAGCTCAAGTACCTCGCGAACTACAGCCCCCTCACGGGTCTTCCGAACCGCTCGCTCCTCGGCGACCGCGCCCTGCAGGCGATCGCCCACGCGCGGCGCACCGGGCGAAGCTGCGGCGTCGTCGTCGTCAACATCGACCGCTTCAAGCGGCTCAACCAGAGCTACGGGCACGAGGCGGGCAACGAGCTGCTCAAGGCCCTTGCCGGCCGCATGGAGGCGGCGGTGCGCGCAGGCGATACCATTGCCCACCTGGGCGCCGACAGCTTCGCCGTCCTCGCCACCGACCTCGCTCGCGACGACGATGTGCACTATGTCGCGCGCAAGGTGATCGATGCGCTCGCGACGCCGATGGCGCTCGAGGGCCGCCCGCTGCACATCACCGCGAGCGTGGGCGCGAGCACCTACCCGCGCGACGGCGAGGACTTCGAGCTGCTGCAGCGCAATGCCGAGGCGGCGATGCATCGGGTGAAGGCGCAGGGGGGGAACGGCTTCCAGTTCTACGCCGCGGCGATGACCCAGGGCGCCGTCGAGCGCCTCGAGCTCGAGAGCGGCTTGAGAGTCGCGATCGCGCAAAAGCAGCTCCTCCTGCACTACCAGCCTCAGGTAGCCATCGACGGCGGCGCCATCGTCGGCGTCGAGGCCCTCATGCGGTGGGAGCATCCGGAGCGGGGACCGATCTCGCCCGCGCAGTTCATTCCCATCGCGGAGGAGTCGGGCCTCATCGAGCCGCTCGGCGTCTGGGCCCTCACGGAGGCGGTGCGCCAGCTCGCCGAATGGCGGGCGGCGGGGCAGCGGCTGCGCATGGCGGTCAACGTCTCGGCGCGCCAGTTCCGCAGCGAAGGATTCGTCGAGGCCGTGGCCCGCGCCCTGCACGCCCATGCGATCGAGCCCTCGTGCCTCGAGCTCGAGCTCACCGAGAGCGCGCTCATCGACGACCGCGTCCAGGCCGACCGCCTCCTCGCCGAGCTGAAGAACCTCGGCGTGCTGATCGCGGTGGACGACTTCGGCACCGGCTACTCGAGCCTGAGCTATCTCTCCGGGCTTCCCGTGGACTGCGTGAAGATCGACCGCGCCTTCGTCACGCAGGCGGCGAAAGGCGGGCGGGACGCCGCCATCGTGCAGGCCATCGTCTCGCTCGGCCACAGCCTCGGGCTGCGCGTGCTCGCCGAGGGCATCGAGACGGCCGAGCAGCTCGAGTTCCTTTCCCAGCAGGGCTGCGACGAGGGGCAGGGGTACCTCTTCGCCAGGCCCTCTCCGGCCTCGGGACTCGGCGCGCTGCTCGCCGCCGGCCGGCTGGGACCCAACACGATCCAGGAGAAGCAATGACCACCGAGAAGACGATTCTCCTCGTCGAGGATAACGAGGACGACGAGGAGCTCACCACCCGGGCGCTGCGCAAGGCGCACATCGCCAACGAGATCGTTGTCGCGCGCGACGGCCAGCAGGCGCTCGACTACCTCTTCGGCGAGGGCGCGTACGCCGGGCGCGACCCTGCGCGCATGCCCACGGTCATCCTGCTCGACATCAAGCTGCCCAAGGTGTCCGGGCTGGAGGTCCTGCAGCGGCTGCGCGCGAACGAGCGCACGCGCCTGGTGCCCGTCGTGATCCTCACCTCCTCCAGCGAGGAAGAGGACATGCTGAAGAGCTACGAGTTCGGCGCGAACAGCTACGTGCGAAAGCCCGTCGAGTTCCGCGCCTTCGCCGAGGCCGTGCGGCAGCTCGGCATGTACTGGATGCTGCTGAACGAAGCGGCGCCGCGGCGCTAGGCCGCGGGCGCCTTCGTCCTCGAGCCGGTCAGTTCGGCTGGATGCCGGCTGCCTTGGCCACGGCGCGCCAGTCGGCGAGCCCCGTGCGGATCATCCGAGCGAATTCGTCGGGCGAGCTGGTGTGCGGGTCGACCTTCAGCCCCTTCATGCGCTCCTGGAACGCCGCCGACTTCACGATGCGCTGCACCTCGTCGTGGAGCCGCTTCACAATGGCGGCCGGCGTGCCGGCGGGCGCGAGCACGCCCATCCAGCTCTCCACCTGCAGCTTCGGATAGCCGGCCTCGGCGGAGGTCGGGACCTCCGGGAACGCTGCGGCGCGCTTCGCCGCCGTCACGGCGAGCGCGCGCACGCGCCCGCCTTCCAGCGCGCCGGCCACGCCGCCCGCGTCGGCGATCGTCATGAGCACTTCGCCGCTCATCACGGCGGCGACCGACTGGTTCGTGCCCTTGTAGCGGACGAACTCGCCCGGCGCACCGGTCTGCGCCTTGAAAAGCTCGAAGGCGAGGTGGTGCACGCCTGCGGCGCCGGCGTTGTTCGCGGTCTTCGGATTCGTCTTCATGTGCGCCGCCAGCTCCTTGAGCGAGCGGAACGGCTTGTCGGCGCCGACCACGACGAAGAACGGGAAGGTCACCGTGGTGGTGATGGGAGCGAAGTTCTCGAGCTCGTACGGCACCTTCTTGAACATCACCGGGTTGGTGGTGAACATGGAGCTCGCGGCGAAAAGCAGCGTATGGCCGTCGGGCTCGGCCTTGGCGACGTGCTCCGCCGCGATCATGCCGGCCGCGCCCAGCTTGTTCTCGACGACGACGGGCTGGCCGAGCGCTTCAGAGAGGTGCGGGGCAAGCACGCGCGCGACGCTGTCGTTGGCGCCGCCCGCGGCGTAGCCGACCATCAGGCGGACCGGCTGGGTGGGATAGCTGCTCTGCGCCGCGGCGGCCGAGGCGAAGGATGCCGCGAAGGCGAACGCTGCGGCGCGCGTAATCAGGTGTTTCAGGCTCATCATTGATGTCTCCTCCTTTGGAACGCCTGATTATGCACGAGAGCCTTCGCGGAGAAGGTGCGCGGCCCGGCAGGTTCGCGTGCGGCTAGAGCGCCGCCTCGAGCGAGCGACGCGCGGCCTCGAGGGGCGGAAGCAGCTGCTCGCGCAGGTCCTTCCGCGCGATGCGGGAGGTGCGAGCGGCGAGGCTCATTGCGGCGAGCGTCCTGCCGCTGCGGTTGTGGATTGGCACCGCGACGATGGACAGGCCGAGCTCGAGCTGCTCGTCGCCGATCGCGTAGCCCTGCTCGCGCACGCGGCGGATCTCCTCCATCAGCTCGCGATGGCCGGTCAGCGTGCGCGGGGTGATTTTTCGCAACTCGCTCGCCTTGAGGATCGCGGCCACCTCGCCGTCGGTCCGCGCGGCAAGAAGCACGCGACCCGTCGCCGCGGCGAAGGCGGGCAGCCGCGCGCCAACGGAGAGCCCCGCCGAGTAGCTCAGGCGGCCGGTCGCACGAGCGATGAACATCACATCGACGCCGTCGAGAATCGCCATGGAAGCGGACTCGTGCACCCGCTCGGTGATCGCCTCGAGCACCGGCTGGGCCGCCTTGGCCACGGGGGAGGCGCTGAGGTAGGCGTGCCCGAGCCGCAGCACCCGCGGCGCGAGCCGGAAATAGCGGCCGTCGGACTCCGCATAGCCGAGCCGGACGAGGGTGAGGAGGCAGCGGCGCGCCGAGGCGCGCGAGAGCCCGGCGTGCCGCGCCGCCTCGGACAGCGTGAGCTGCGGACGCTCGCTGCCGAACGCCTCGATGATCGCAAGGCCCTTTTCAAGGCCGACGATGTGTTCGCGTTCGCCGGTTGACATGCAATATTGACGGACGATAAGTTCTTCGTTCGATTATCGCAAAGTTGTTCGCTTAGCGAACTCGGAGGAGCCACCCAAGAATGTCGAAGAGGCTTCGTTTCGCGTGGCTGCTCGCCGCGGCCTTGCCGCTTGCCGCGGCAGGGCAATCGTTCCCGGCCATGGCCGTGCACGTCGTCGTGCCGTTCCCCGCCGGTGGCGCTGCCGACTCCATCGCGCGCATCGTCACCGAGCGGATGTCGGCGGCCTGGGGGCAGGCCGTGCTGGTGGAGAACCGCTCCGGCGCAGGCGGCAATGTTGGCGCCGACGTCGTCTACCGCGCGGAGCCCGACGGGTACACGCTGCTCTCGAGCCCGCCCGGCCCGCTTTCCATCAATCACAACCTCTACAAGAGCCTCACCTACGACCCGACGCGGTTCGTCCCGATCACGGTGCTCTGCCTCTCTCCCAACGTGATCAGCGCCCGCAACGGCTTCGAGCCGAATTCGGTGAAGGAGCTCATCACGTATGCCCGGGCGAACCCGGGCAAGGTGAGCTACGCCTCGCAGGGCAACGGCTCCACTTCGCACCTTTCCGCCGCGATGCTCGCCTCCATGGCGGGGCTGACGATGCTGCATGTGCCGTACAAGGGCGAGGCGCCCGCGCTCACCGACCTCGCCGGCGGGCGCGTCGACATCTTCATCGGCAACCTGTTCGCGGCGCTCAAGCTGCAGCAGGGCGGCCGCATCAAGCTGCTCGGCGTGGCGAGCGAGAAGCGCAACCCCGTCGCCCCGGACATCCCGACGGTCTCGGAAGCCGGCTTGCCCGGCTTCCTGAGCAGCGCCTGGTTCGCGCTCGTCGCGCCGCCGGAGACGCCTGCCGCGGTCGCCCGCGCGATCAACGCGGCGGCGGTCGAGGCCCTGCGCTCCGACGAGGTGCGCAAGAAGCTCCTCGCCCTTGGCGCCGAGCCTGTCGGCGGCTCCAACGCGGAGACGGCCGCCTTCATCAAGGAGGAGACCCGGCGCTGGCACAAGGTCATCCGGGACGCGAACGTCACGCTCGCCAACTAGGAATAGGAACGGGATCCGAGGAAATGAATGCACCTTTGGATAGAAGGACCTGGCCCGCGTCGCTGACGCGGGTTCCCTACTGGGTCTACCAGGACGAGGCGAACTATCGCGAAGAGCTGCGGCGCATCTTCGAGGGGCCGGTGTGGAACTACGCCTGCCTCGAGTCCGACGTCGCGAGCCCGGGCGACTACCGCACCACCTGGGTGGGCGAGATGCCGGTGGTGGTGGTGCGCGCCGACGACGGCGAAGTGTACGGCTTCGAGAACCGTTGCTCGCACCGCGGCGCGCTCATCGTGCTCGACGAAGGCGGCAGCGGTGCGAAGGACTTCCAATGCATCTACCACGCCTGGCGCTACGACCAGCAGGGCACGCTCGTGGGCATCGCCTTCGAGCAGGGATCGCATGGGCGCGGCGGCATGCCGGCCGGATTCTGCAAGGCCGACCACAGCCCGCGGAAGCTCCGCACGGCCACCATCGCGGGCCTCGTCTTCGTCAGTCTCTCCGACGAGGTGCCGCCGATCGAGGAATACCTCGGAGACGACGTGCTCGGGCGACTGGAGCGCGTCATGAACCGGCCGATCCGGGTCCTCGGCCGGTACACGCAGCAGCTTCCGAACAACTGGAAGCTGTACATGGAGAACACCAAGGACACGTATCACGCGAGCCTGCTGCACACGTTCTTCGGCACCTTCCGCATCACGCGCCTCACGCAGGGCGGCGGCGTCATGGTGAGCCCGGAGGGCGGCCACCACGCGAGCTATACCATCGACCTGCCCGAGGACAGGACGAGCCAGGCGTACCGCCAGCAAGGCATCCGGACCGAGGTGGAGGGGCTGCGGCTCGCCGACCCGAGCCTGCTCGATCCGGTGAAGGAATTCAACGACGACATCCAGCTGCAGATCCTCACCGTATTCCCGAACCTCGTGGTGCAGCAGATCCACAACTGCCTGGCCGTGCGGCAGATCCTGCCGCGCGGCACCGGCGCCATGGACCTGCACTGGACCTATTTCGGCTACGCCGACGACTCGCCGGAGATGCTGCGCCGGCGCCTCAAGCAGTTCAACCTCGTCGGCCCGGCGGGCTACGTGTCGATGGAGGACGGCTGCGTGGGGGGCTTCGTGCAGCGCGGCATCGCCGCCGCGGGCGACGAGCTCTCCGTGGTCGAGATGGGCGGCGAAGGCGCCGCCAGCGACAAGACGAGGGCGACCGAGGCTTCCGTGCGAGGCTTCTGGAAGGCCTACCGCAGGTACATGGGTCTATGAATCAGAAGCTCCTTCAGCTGAACGCCGCGTATGCGCGCGCGCTCGACGACGACCGGCTCGAGGAGTGGCCGGGGTTCTTCGTGGAGGACTGCGTGTACAAGGTCACTTCCGCGGACAACTACGCGAAAGGCTACGAGGCGGGGCTCATCTACGGCGACTCGCGGGGAATGCTCCAGGATCGGGTCACCGCCCTTCGCAAGGCCAATGTCTACGAGCGCCAGGCGTACCGCCACATCGTCGGCGTGCCCGTGCTCCTCGGAGAGGAAGCCGGCGCGCAGCGCGCCGAGACGTCGTTTCTCGTCGTGCGCATCATGCGTGACGGAAAGATGGACCTCTTCGCCTGCGGTCGCTACCTCGACCGGGTGGTGGAGGTGGCCGGCGCGGTGAAGTTCAAGGAGCGGCTCGTGGTCTGCGACTCGAGCCGCATCGATACGCTGATCGCCATTCCGCTGTGAGGATGGCCGTGCGGCCATGAGGACCGCCGTCCGGACGTGAAGATCGCGATCGCGATAGGCGACCCCAACGGCATCGGCCCCGAGATCGCGGTCAAGGCGGCGGCGCATTTCGCGGCCTCGCCGATCGAGCCGATCCTGGTCGGCGACGAGCACGTCATCCGGCACTACGGCGCCCCGGCACGGATCTTCCCGGTGAGCAGCCTGGATGCGGAGGCCTTCAGGCCGGGAGCGGTCGACCCGCGCGCCGGGCTAGCCACGGTGGCGTACGTCAGGGCCGCCGTCGAGATGGTCCAGCGCGGCGAAGCGCGGGCCATCGTCGCCTGCCCGCAGTCGGAGACGGCGATCAACCGCGCCGGCATCGCGTTCTCGGGCTATGCCGGGCTGCTTGCCGAGCTCACCGGCACGCCGAAGGACAAAACCTTCCTCATGCTGGTCGCCGCCGGCCTTCGCATCGCCCATGTCACGCTGCACGAGAGCACGGCTTCGGCGCTCCGGCGCATCACGATCGAGCGGGTGGTCGAGGCCGGCACGACGGCAGTGCGCACGGCAGGGCGCCTGGGCATCGCCAACCCGTCGCTCGGCGTCTTCGGCATCAACCCGCATGCGGGCGAGGACGGACTGTTCGGCGACGAGGACGAGCGCATCACCAAGCCGGCCGTCGCGGAGCTGCGCAGGCGCGGCGTGGACGCCCACGGACCGGCGGGCGCCGACCTGCTGCTCTCGCAGCGCAGGCACGACGTCTACCTCGCCATGTTCCACGACCAGGGCCACATTCCGATCAAGCTCCTCAGCCCGTTGCGCTCCAGCGCGCTCTCCATCGGCACGCCGGTGCTCTTCTCGAGCGTCGGCCACGGCTGCGCCCATGACATCGCGGGCAAGGGGATCGCCGACCCCGCGGGCGTGATCGAGACGCTGTCGCTTCTCGGAGGGATCGGCGCCTGACGTTCAAGGTCAAGATCGCGGACAGCGACATCGCGTTCGACTGCCCGCAGGACAAGAGCATTCTCGACGCGGCGCTGGAGGCGGGCTGGGAGCTGCCCTATTCCTGCCGGCGCGGCGCGTGCGAGAGCTGCCGCGCCCGGGTCGTCTCGGGCGAGCTCGCCGGACCGACGGCGCTCACCGGCGAGGCGCTCCTCTGCCGGGCGCAGCCCCGGTCGGACGTCGAGATCGCCCCGCGGGAGATCCGCCGTCTCGATCCGACGGCGCGCAAGCGGATCCGGGCGAAGCTCTATCGGCTCGAGCGGCCCGCGCCCGACGTCGCGAGCCTGCATTTGCGCTTCCCGGCGGGCGTGCGCGTCAAGTTCAGGGCGGGCCAGTACCTCGAAGTCATCCTGGGTGACGCGTCACGGCGGGCGTTCTCGATGGCGAATCCGCCGCAGCAGAGCGACGGCGCGCTGCTTCACGTGCGGATCCTGCCGGGCGGAGCCTTCTCGGACACGGTGCTCGGCGCCCTGAAGACCGGCGACGCGCTGGACGTCGAGCTTCCGTTCGGCGACTTCCATCTGCGGGAGAGCCGCAAGCCGGCGATCCTTCTTGCGGGCGGAACGGGGTTCGCTCCGATGAAAGCGATCGTGGAGGACGTGCTCAGGCGCGGCGTCGAGCGCGACATCGCTCTTTACTGGGGCGCGAGACGGCGGAGCGGCCTCTATGCCGAGGCGCTGGCCCAAAAGTGGGCGTCCCAGCGTCCGTCGTTCCGCTTCGTCCCGGTGCTCTCGGAAGAGTCCTGGGAAGGCCGCTCGGGGCTCGTGCACCGGGCGGTCATGGAGGACTTTCCCTCGCTCTCGGGCCACGAGGTCTATGCGTGCGGAGCCCCCGGCATGGTGGAAGCGGCGAGGCGCGAGCTCGTGGCCGAGCGCGGGCTGCCGTCCGACGCGTTCTACTGCGATCCGTTCGCCGAGTCCGGCGATTCGAGCTAAGCGGTGTCCGGGACCCAGTCGTCGGTGGCGGTGTGCCGGCCAAGCTCGAGGACGTGGAACTCGTCGTCGGTCTTGGTGCGCGCGACGCCGAGCGCCTTGAGGGCGGCGTTGATGGCGTCTTCGGACACGACGGGGCCGAGGACGATGTTTCCCTCGCTCCAGACGACCACGCCCTGCGTGACGCTCTCGCCGAACACCTCGGCCTCGACGTAGGCGACGGGGCCGCGGGCCGAGGCAACAGCGCCCAGCTCGTCGAGCTCTTCGGGCACGGCAAAGGCGCCTTCCTCGGTGAGCGGGAGGAACGGGATGCCGAATTGCTCCAGCAGCGCCGAGGTGAGCGGCAGCATGGCCTTTGCCTGAGGCAGCGGGACGAAAGTTCGCGGGTCGACGTCGAGCCCCGCGCCGCTCAGCGTCTCGCGGTCGGCGATCAGCGCCTGGAGGGTGTAGGCCATGCGCGCATTCTAGGCGGCCTTTCGCTGCGCGAGCTCGCCGTTACGCAGCATCTTCATGGCGTGCGCCCAGGGAATGAGCTGGTCGAGCATCGCGCCGACCGCCTGCTCCTGGTGCGCCGCCGGCTTGAAGGCCGAGAAGCTCTCGAAGTCGGTGAAGAGCGAGAGCATGACCTGCGCGCGCACGTGCGCCACCTGCAGCTCGCTCAGGTTGAGGCGGAGCTGCTCGACGGCGCGCGCGCCGCCGGCGCTTCCGTAGCCGACGAAGCCGGCAGCCTTGTTGTTCCACTCCTTGTAGAGAAAGTCGAGGGCGTTCTTCAGGGCCGCGGAGGGGCCGTGGTTGTACTCGGGCGTCACGAACACGAAGCCGTCGAACGAGTCGATCTTCGCCGCCCAGGCCTTCGTGTGCGGCTTGCCGTACTGCCCCATGGAGGGCGGCACCGGCTCGTCGAGGAGCGGCAGGTTGAAGGACTGGATGTCGACGAGCTCGTACTCGACGTCCTTGCCGCCTTTGCGGCGTGCGATGTCGAGCACCCAGCGAGCCACGGCCTCCGACTTGCGTCCGGGGCGCGTGCTGCCCGCGACGATGGCGATTCTCAGCATGGATTGCTCCTTCCCGGTTGACGCCTTCGCGCGAAGCGAGATTCATGCCCCGGCGCCCCGGGAAGCGCGGCTGAAAATAAAAAGGCCTCCCGGCACGCGGACCCTTGGGGACGGGCGGGTTCCTTCGGGGGGAAAGGGAGGGCGGAGCCCGCGCGCGATGCCGGGAGGCGGGGGCCAGTATCGCGGCCCCGGGTAGCGCCCCTGTTGCAACTCTCCCGCTCGGCGGTTACGGACGAAACGGGCGAACACCCCATCGCACCTGGGGTGTTCACCTCCCTTCGCCGAGGGGTTCGGCGGCGGTTCAGCGCCTCGCGCGTCTCAGGCCGGCTCGAGCGCGCGCGAGAGGGCGGCGGCGAGCTCGCGCGCCTGGACAGGCTTCTTGAGGATCTCCGTGACGCCCGCGGCGTAGGCGCGCTCGGTCATGACCGGACCGATGTAGCCGCTCACGAGGACGACCGGGAGGTCGGCGCGGAGCTTGCGCATGGCCTGCGCGAGCTCGGTGCCGGTAAGGCCCGCCATGACTTCGTCGGTGAGCGCAGCGTCGAAGTCCTGCGGCGCGGCGCGGAACGCCTCGAGGGCGGCCTCGCCCGAAGCGAACGTGACTGGCTCGTAGCCCACGCGCCGCAGCACCTCGGCGGCGAGGGCGAGCAGCGCCTCCTCGTCGTCGACCACGAGCACGCGCTCGCCGTTGCCGCGCGCGAGCGGCCCGGCGCGCTCGTCCTCGGCGATGGCCGGCGCGTCCACGCGAGGCAGGTAGATGTCGAACCGGCTGCCGCGCCCGGGCGTGCTGGCGACATCGATGGCGCCCGCCGAGTCGGTGACGATGCCGTAGACGAGCGAGAGGCCGAGGCCCGTGCCCTTGCCGACTTCCTTGGTGGTGAAGAACGGCTCGAAGACGCGCGCAAGCGTGGCCGCCTCCATGCCGATGCCGGAGTCGCTGACGGAGAGCCGCACGTAGTGGCCCGGCTGGAGCGTCGAGTGCGAGAGCGAGCGCTCGGCCGGCACGTCGAGCGCGTCGAGGGCGACGTCGAGCTGCCCGGCATCCTCCATCGCATGCAGCGCGTTGGTGCACAGGTTCATGACGATCTGGTGAAGCTGCGTCGGGTCGCCCATCACGTAGAGCGGCTCGCGCGGCAGCGCGGCGTGCAGCCGGATGCCCTCGGGAAGCCGCCCGCGCACGAGCTCGACCGTCTCGGCGACCACGCGGTCGATCTCCACCGGCTGGCGCTTGCCGCGCTGGCTGCGGCTGTAGTCGAGGATCTGCTCCACGAGGTCGGCCGCGCGCGTGGCGGCGGTGAGCACGTTCTGCGCATAGCGCCGCTCGCGGGAGTCCTCGGCCGTGCTCTCGACCAGCATCTCGGCGTAGCCGAGGATGCCGCCGAGGATGTTGTTGAAGTCGTGGGCGATGCCGCCGGCGAGCCGGCCGACCGCCTCCATCTTCTCGGCCTGGCGCAGGCGCTGGGCGAGACGCGCGCGCTCGGCCTCGGCGAGCTTGCGCTCCGTGATGTCGCGAAGGTTGAGCACGAGGGCGCCCACGGCCGGGTCGTGGAGCAGGTTGCTGACCGTGTTCTCCATCCACATCCATGAGCCGTCCTTCTTCTGCACCAGAAGCTCGACGGTGGCGACCTTGCCCGGGGTGCGCATCAGCTCCTCGCGCCAGCGCGACGCGGCCTCCCGATGCTCCGGATGCACGAGCTCGGCGGCCTCGCGGCCGATGAGCGACTGCGGGGGGTGGCCGGTCATGCGCTCCACGGACGGGCTCGCCCACACGATGCCGCCGTGCCCGGGGCGCGTGAGCATGACCCCGTCGGCGCTCTGCTCGAACATGGCGCGAAAGCGCTTCTCGCTGCGGGCGAGGAGGGCCTCGCGGCGCGCGAGCCCCCAGGCGGCGAGGCCGATCAGCAGGAGCATCGCGGCGGAAGTGAGGAGCGTGCGCCAGCCGATGACCCAGGCCTGCTCGCGCCAGGGCGCGAACACGGCTTCCTCGGTCGCGCCGTTCACCACGAGGAGCGGAAACGTCCGCACCTCCGAGGCCGCGGCGAGGACGGGCTGGCCGAGGATCGGGCTGCCGACCCAGCCCTCGAAGCGCCCCTCGCGCTTGATCACCTCGAGGAGCGTGAGCGTCTCGCTGGGCATGTGCCGCCCGCGGATGTCGGGCAGCCCCGGGACGCGGGTGATGAGCGAGCCGCGCGCGGTGAGGAGGGTGATGAAGCCGCCGGCGCCGAGGTCGATGGTGTGATAGAGCCGCTCGAAGCTGCGGATCTCGACCACGGCGGCCACGACGCCGCCGAACCCCTGTCCGGCGCCTTCCAGGCGGCGCGACATGAAGAAGCGCCAGCTCGCCGTCCACGGCTGGCCGCCGAAGAAGGGCTCGCCGACGATCGTCGACGAGGTCGGCCGCTCGCGGTGCAGCGCAAAGAACGGCTCCTCCGAGACATCGGGGCCGAGCGTCACGTCGGCGGTGTGGGCGAGCACGCGCCCGTCGGGCCCGGCGACCAGGAGCGCCGCGATTTGCGGCACGTGTGCGAGCTCGCCCTGCAGGCGCGCCATGCGCCGGGCGACTTCCTCGGCATCGCCGGCGCGGGCCGCCTCGCGAAGGATGAGGTCCGCGGCGTCGAGCGAGGCGGCGGTCTGCTCGGCGAGGAGGCGGTTGAGGTTGGTGAACTCGCGCTGCGCCATCTGCTCGGTCTGCTGGCGCTCGGTCCGCACGTCCCAGATCGCGGCGGCGACGTTGATGCCCACCAGCACGGCGGCGAGGCCGACGAGCGCGTGCGTGAGCGAGACCTGCGTGAGCGCGCCGCGCAGACGCCCGGGCAAGGCCGGCATGCTAGCCCGCCGGCGCGCCGACGAGCTCCGCCACGGCGCGCAGCAGCTCCGCGCGCTTGATCGGCTTGGCGAGCGCGCGGTCGGCGCCCGCCGCGAGGGCTGCCTCGGCGGAGATGCCTTCGCCCGACTTGAAGTGCCCGGAGACGGCGATCAGCCCCACGCCCGGGTGCTTGCGCTTCAGCGACGCGATGGCCTCGGCCCCGCAGGGCCCCGGCATGAACATGTCCGTGACGATGAGCGCGGGCGGCGGGCGGCCGAGGAACTGCTCCAGCCATGCCCGGCAGCTCGTTGCCTTGCGCACGCGGTAGCCCGCTGCCTCCAGCCAGTCGGCCATCAGGTCGCGCATGATGGCATCGTCGTCGATGACGAGGATGTCGGACGCGGCGCGGTTCGGGTCTGTCGTCACTTCAGCATTCCACCCCCGGGGGATTGCGTGTAATTTACAGCCCCTGAGGGACAGTATTACAGGTGTAACTGCGCCGGAAGGCTATGCCTAGACTTCCGGTCGCCATGAGCCTTGTCGCGACGATGAACAAGCCTTTGGAGCCCCCCTCGGCCGTCGCGCTGCCGCACGTGCTGGTAGTCGACGACGACCCCACGATCCGCGAGCTCGTCTCCGATTACCTCGGACGCAACGAGTTCCGCGTCACCGCCGTGGCCGACGGCCGCGCCATGCACGAGCGTATCGCCCAGGACGTCGTCGACCTGGTCGTGCTCGATCTGCGGCTGAAGGGCGAGGACGGCATGGCGCTCGCGCGGCGCCTTCGCGACGACTCCGCCATTCCGATCATCATGCTCACCGGCCGCGCCGACGAGGCCGATCGCGTGATGGGCCTCGAGCTCGGCGCCGACGACTACCTTACCAAGCCCTTCAGCCCGCGGGAGCTGCTCGCGCGCATCCGCACGGTCCTGAGGCGCCGGCGCGCCGAGGTGCGCCAGGGCCGGCCCGAAGGCGTGCGCGCCTACCGCTTCGACGGCTGGGAGCTCAACCTCAATACGCGCCGGCTCACCTCGCGCGACGGGCGCGTGGTGCCGCTCAGCAACGGCGAGTTCAGCCTGCTCGTCGTGCTGCTCGGCTCGCCGAGCCGCATCCTCTCCCGCGACCAGCTGATCGATCTCTCGCGGCTGCACAACGACGAGGTCTACAGCCGCTCGGTCGACGTGCAGATCATGCGGCTTCGCCGCAAGATCGAGCCCGACCCGGCGCACCCGCGCTACATCCAGACCGAGCGCGGCGCCGGCTACCTCTTCGGCGTGCCGGTGGAGACCGTCTACTAGCGTGGAGCGGGTCGTCGCCGCCGACGGCCAGCCGATCGCCGCTTGCCCGCGAAGGCTTCCTCGCCGCCACGTTCGACTATCGCGGCATCGGCGCCTCGCGGCCCCGGCGCCTGCGCGGCTTCCAGGCCGACATCTTCGACTGGGCGCGCCTCGACTGCGCCGCCATGCTCGAGGCGCTCTCGGCGCGCGTACCGGGTGCGCCGCTTTACTGGATCGGCCATAGCCTCGGCGGGCAGATACTGCCGCTGGTGCCGAACCATGCGCGCGTGGCAAAAGCCATCACTGTGGCGACGGGCAGCGGCTACTGGAAGGAGAACGCCGCGCCCCTCCGGAGAAAGGCCTGGCTGCTGTGGCATGTCATCGCGCCCCTGACGCTCGCGCTCTTCGGCTACTTCCCGGGGCGGCGCATCGGCATCGTGGGCGACCTGCCTGCCCCTGTCATGCGCCAGTGGCGTCGCTGGTGCCTGGACCCGGAGTACGTGGTGGGCGCTGAAGGAAGCGAGGTGCGGAAGGCGTATGCCGCGGTACATGCGCCGATCGTCTCCCTCTCGTTCGCGGACGACGAGTTCATGTCGGCGCGCAACACCGAGTCGATCCACGGCTTCTACTTGAACGCGCCGCGGACGATGAAGCGGCTGCAGCCCGCGGACGTCGGCGCCCGCGGCATCGGGCATTTCGGCTTCTTCCGGGCGAGCTTCGAGGACGCGCTGTGGCGCGGCGTGCTCCTTCCCGAGCTCACCGCGGGCCAGAAGGCGCAGAAGGTGCAGGCCTAGATGATGCAGGCTTCGGTGCCGTCGCCCTGCATCCAGCAGAGCGTCACCGGCTCGACGAAGTGAAACTCCTGCGGAGCGTGCGGGAGCTCGACCGTGGCGCAGCCGGTGGCGAAGAGGCTCGCCGCGAAGCACGCGACGCGGAGCGCGGCGCTCAGAGTGGTGGAAAAAGTAACCTTGAGCACCGCGTTCCTCTCGCTTGCCGTCTCCGGCTCAGTAGGCGCGGTTCTCGATGCTGCCGGCCACCTGCGAGGACCGCGTGTCCCAGCCCGGGCGGGCGTTGTCGTCGAAGGACGGTTGCGGGAATTCGGCGAGGATCTCCGCGGCGGGACGCGCATTCGCGGCCGGGACTTCCCGCGCGACGACCGTGTTCTTCGGCGCGGCCGCGGCCATGCCGTCAGCGAACGAGCCTTTCGGGAAGTGCTTGAGGATCTCGGCCGAGGAGACGGCGCCGGGACGCGGCGCGAGGTCTTCGGCGGTGAGGTCCACGTAGTCCTTGAACGAGGGCTCGGGCTGGACGGCCTGCGCGGAAGCGGCGAAGGCGAGAACGGCAATGGCGGGGATGAAGCGTTTCATGGTTCGGTTCCTTTCAGTCGGGGTTGGCGATTTGCAACGACGCCACTATCCCGCCCGCGCATGACCGACCGATTTCGGAACCCGGGGCCGCCGGTTACCGCTGAAATGCTCGCTGATACGAGCGACCTACCAGGCTGAACGAATTCCCGCGACGCCGGCGATACTTTGGTCGCAGGAGCCGTCGGGCGCTGCTAGGCGCTGCGGAAGAAATCGATGAGCAGTCTGGCGACGGCGGCCGGCTGCTCCTGCTGCACCCAGTGACCGGCGCCTTCGACGAGATGGATGCCGCGGAAGTCGGCGCAGGCCTTGTCTCGCATGCGCTCGAGCTCGCCGGGCTTCTGGTGGATGCCCCAGTCGGCGCGGCCGGCGATGTAGCACGCGGGCGCCACGACCTGGCGACCGGCGGCGCCCTGCATGGACGCGACGCTCTGGCCGCCCGTCGAGCAGCGATACCAGTTGAGGGCGCCCTGGAAGCCGGTGCGCTCGAATGCGTCGCTGTAGACCTTCAATTCTTCATCCGTCAGCCATGCGGGCGCGGATTGCGGATCCTGCGGCGCGACCGTTTGCGGCATGGTCTTGTCGAGATCCATGACGTAGTAGCGCGGAAGCCGGGCGAGCGCCTCGGCGTTCCAGCCTTCGAGCGCGAAGGGCTTGTTGCCGGGCCAGTCGGCGCTTTTCATGTGGTAGTAGGCGCGGAGAAACGCGTGAATGCCCTGCGGGCACTGGCGCATGTCGCGGTCGGCTTCGCGCGTCGAGTAATACCACTGGTAGTGCTTGCGTGGGGGATCGAGGGCCGCGAGCTGGGCGTGGAGGCCGGCGCTTGCGCGCGAGACCGCCGGCTGCGCGCCGCCGAACGGGCCGCTCATGAATGCAACCGAGCGCACCTTCTCCGGCGCAAGGAGCGCGCAGGCGCCGGCCACGGGCGAGCCGAAGTCGTGACCCGCGAGATGCGCCTGCCCGACGTTCAGCTTCCTCAAGAGGCTCAGCACATCGTTCGCGAGATGGGCGAGCGTGAAGGATCCGAGATCGCCGTCGTAGCGGGGATCCCATCCGGTGGTCTCGCCGTAGCCGCGCTGGTCCGGCGCGAGCACGTAGAAGCCGGCGTCGGCAAGCGGCGCGAGGATCTTTCGCCAGCTATAGGCGAGCTCGGGAAATCCGTGCAGCAGGACGACGCAGGGCGCGGTGGGCTCGCCCGCTTCCAGGACGTGCAGGGAAAGGCCGTTCACGCCGTCGACGCGGCGCGCCCGCGGGGCGCTCGAAGAGGCCATTCGATGATTCTCCCATGCTCGCTGTATGATGCGCCGTCACGGCGATCCGGGGAGGGGGAACCGTGTTTTTCGATTATCCGGGCGAGCCGGCGAGCTCGAGGGCGGACGACTTCGTCGTCTTCGGCGAGCTGCGCGGCGAGGACTGGGACAAGCTTCTCGGCTACATGCGCCGCGAGCGATTCGCCGCGGGCGCGACGGTGGTGCGCGCGGGCGAGGACGACCCGACGCTCTACATGCTCGCGAAAGGGCGCGTCGAGGTGGTGGACGCCTCGCGCGCCGGGGGGCGCCGCCTCGCCGAGATCCAGGAGGGCTCGGTGTTCGGCGAGATCGGCTTCTTCGATCGCCAGCCGCGCACGGCCACCGTGCGCGCGCTCACCGATGCCGTCACGCTCTCGCTGCGGCGCGAGCAGTTCGACGCCATGGCGGTGTGGGAGCCGAACATCGCCCGGCTCATCCTGCTCGACCTCGGCCGCGTCCTCAGCCGGCGGCTGCGCGGCATGCTGCAGGG
>Ga0079224_100002200_pt1 | contig 23405 bp, 23 predicted proteins | sample Stecom2015_FD_80414 | JGI IMG/M metagenome (GOLD analysis project Ga0079224, IMG submission 80414) | Agricultural soil microbial communities from Utah to study Nitrogen management - Steer compost 2015 | ecosystem: Environmental > Terrestrial > Soil > Agricultural land | place: USA: Utah... | reverse complement strand
TTCGATTTTAAAGTCAGGTAAAAAATAGTATTTTTGCCAGCGCAGTCTCCGTAGTTCAATGGATAGAATTTCAGATTCCGGTTCTGAAGATATGAGTTCGAATCTCGTCGGGGACACAAAAAACAGTAAAAAGTGTGTTTAAGCGATTTAAACGCACTTTTTACTAATTTAATTGCTTCGCAAGTGTAAAAACGGAGCATTGTGTAAAAGAACGCCGCATACATACTATACGTTATATTTTAGCCGATTTTCTACGAACGTATTTTCTGACACACAAAAAGAATAAATAGCCATTTGCTTCGCAAGTTTCAAATGTGCTTCGCAATTTTTTTTAGTATCGAAGAAAATGAAAAAAGAGGTTACAAAAGGCGTCAACTTTTACATCGTGTTGGATAGCAAAGCCAACAAACAAGGGCTACACAAAGTATACGTCCGATTTCTACAGGACCGTAAAAAGCGCGAACATTTTCTGGAAATACGTTGGCCGTTGGATAAATTTGACCGCTTCAACGAATTGTTGCTTCCACGGTTTGAAAACGATCCGGACGTAGAAAAACACAACCTTTATATCCAGGAGGTAAAATCCCGTCTCAATAAAGTAAAGCTTACCAGCTATCTGAAAAGCAGAATTATTTCCATAGACGAATATATCAGCACGATTACCCAATATGCCAGCAAAACGGACATGCTGCTGTTTATGGAAAACACTTACGAAGATCAGTATCGTAAAAAGATCATTTCCGAAGAAACCTATAAAAAGCATAAATCCGTGTGCGGCAAGCTTAAAGTTTTTTTCGATGGTTCCTTGCCCATGATGCAATTGGATGCGAAACGTATACAGGAACTGGACGCCGATTATCGTGCGAAAGGCTACAAGAGTAACACGATCACGAGTCTACATAAAGTATTCGCGAAATACATCCGTATGGCGATAGAGGAGGGGTTGATGGAAAAAGATCCTTACCTCAAACTAAAATTTAACTACGTGCCTGGCGAACGTGTAGCGCTGACTCAAGATGAGGTAAAGAAGCTATATAAAGCATTTGATGATCAAGTTTTGGATATGATTGAGCATGAAGTATTACGCCGTTTTCTTTTTTCGTGCCTTACAGGTTTGCGGATATCCGACACCCACGCGATCACCGACGAACACGTAAAAGCCGATTGCATCGTTTTCTCGCCCGCCAAAACTCGCCGTACCGGCAAGACGGTGAAAATCCCACTCCCCGCCGCGGCCCGGAGATTAATCGAAGGACGAAAAGGAAAGCTGTTCGTACCGTTCGCAGATCAGAGCATCAACCGGATTCTTAAACGGATTGCGAAACAATGTGAGATTAACGAGCAATTGTCTTACCACTCCGCGCGGGATACTTTTGGAACTATTTTTATCGAACTCGGTGGTGATATAAAAAGTCTCTGCGACCTTATGGGGCATAGTTCCACGAAGATCACAGAGATTTATTTGAAAATGGCGGATAAACGCAAGGTGCAGCTTATGAACAATTTTGATAGGTTGTTTTGAATAAAGTTGATGTGCTGTATCGATAATTATTACCACCGACTATAATACATATTAATTAATAAAGACTCCGTCTTCAATAGCTAATTCATATAAACTATCGTCGGCATGTTTGGTTGAGCCATTCGTTTTTATGGTCACATTTGAGCCTCTACTTTCTAAAATACCAGCTAAATCTTGATATGATGATAAACCACCGAAGTCTTTTTCAAATACTTCGTCAACACCGTAATAGATGTACAAATCGACCAGATCTTTATTAGTTGATTGTGTCAGGTAAAACCAGTCGTTTTTAGAAAATATGCTATCCATTTTTGAATCTTCAAGACCGCTCATATCCAACTTGTATGCGTTTCTAATAGCTGTCCGCCGTTGTGGCGCCTGTTCCCATATAGTTTTTAAACTTGGTACAGGGCCAATCCCAATAGCACACTTTAGGGGTATATCGTCTCTAACCATGATTTGTCCCATAGTAAGACCGCCCATAGATCCCCCAGCAACTATAACCTCTCTGTTAAATTTGTATTCAGTAATCAGGTACTGATATAAGGATAAAACACGATTATATGCCTCGTCATTTCCCCATCCTGTGTTGTTGTTCGTAAAAGGCTCCTTACTTCCATCTTGGATATCAATACTAGCATAGCTATAATTGTTTTCTAAAATAAACTTCAGTGCTTTTTCTGAGGGGTTTTGTAAATGGTTTTGTCCATTACCATGAATATAAATCAATAAGTTCCCCGGTGTTTTATAAGAATAATGATTTGAAAAAATTATACGGGCCTTGTTTTTATCTAGCTTAAAAAAATTTTCTTTATAATTAGTGCATGAAGTTGTTGATAATATAGCTCCAATTGCTATAATAATTCTGATTATATTCATATAGGTAACTCTGTTAATTGCGTAAAGATAAATATTATTCCTCAAATAGATGGACTGTTATATCCTGTTCATAGGAAAGTCAAAACTGTACCCATTTGCTAATGCCCATTGTGCGCACGCTTCTATCTTGTCGATCATTGCGGTAATCACACTGCCCCCCGATTGAGGGTATATACTGTACTCGTGGGTAAACATTATCATTTCTCGTGCGGTATTTGCACGAATCGGAGAAACGTACTGAGCAAGAAAGGTACTTATATCTGTTATAGTTGCACTTTCTAACCTTGTTTCGGATTTAAAGAAGTCCAATATATTTTCGGTGTCTTTAAACCTATCGTGGCTTTTAATATAGTTGTCTGTTAAATAATAGCTATTTCGGTTGTCGTCCGCGGTTAATAATCCCATCAAACCACACGGTTCATCTCTCATCGCTAAGCATGATTCAATATTTCCTGCAAAATTTTGCAACCGCACAGCGCGATCTATCGTATCAGTGGTGCCAGTAATAGAATACATAGCGTTTACAAAGGCTGTGTAGTCTGTTTTTGCATACCATGCAGTTGATTCAGCATAATTTGTACTGTTATTTTTAGAGTGGAATCCAAATTTCAGCCAATGTGAATTTTTCGCGAACTCATTCGCGAAATTTGAGGTTGTATTTTCGATAGACCAAAATATAGCAGGGTTTTCATTAAAGCAGTAGAGAGAAAACACCATGCCGTAAGTGTCATGCAAACGCTTCAATTGCCCTAAAAAGGGATTTTCAAATATGCTGACGAATACGTCTGCATTATCATTAAGATGCTTCAAGACAACATTTACGTCATCGAAACTCATATGCATATACTTTGACGAAGCCAAACGGCTATTGATATTTTCTACTTGATGTGAAGAATATTCCCTAGCCCCCTCTATCTTGTTAATGGCCACCCAAGTATTTTGAGGGAAAATCCCTTGATTACCTGCAGTAGTTACTTTGATAAATCTCGTCCCTAAAGGAGGGGTTAAATCTTCTTTTTTAAGAAGCGCTCTAGTATTTCCTAATTTATAAGAACCTAAATAAGCGCCTTGTTCATTGTTGTAAAAATATGCTATTGATGCGACAGCTAAACCTTGATGCCCCCATATACTCGCTTCCAGAAAATCTTCCCAACGTATAAATTCAGTAGTCCGCCAATCATGCTGCTCGATAAATGCTCCATCAGAAGCTCTCGTATAGCCATCGTATTTAAAATACTCAACTGATTGATGTCCCACTTTAGCGTCTATTTCCTCGAATTTTTTCACATTAACCCCAAAGTTCGGAAACGATACTTCTATCGTTGAGGTTAGGGAACTTGCTCTAGCAGTGACAGCATTAACAGGTTTATCAATTGTGACATCAACTGTACCAGTCACCGACTTAGTCAAAGTTGATGTTATTTGACCGTCACTGTCCAGAAAAATCATCCCAGCACATTGGGACCCGTAATTTCCGATATATCTTATTTTCTCTACACCAGCTATATCAAAATAATTAGTATATCTCGCTTCGGTATATGAATTGAAAACCGTTGGTTCATTTTCTAAACTCAGTCCCTTACCCAAATAAGTATTCAGAAAGGCAATGCCGTCAATTTTTTTTAAATGATTGCTTATGTTAGCAGGAAGGGACTCACTAACCAACTTCTGCGCCGCCGCCTTCTCCGAACTATTCCCAAACTCGGACACTACATCAACAACCTTCCCCAAAACCTCCCAATCTTCACTTACCCCTGGCTCGCCTGTAGTACTCGTCACGCTCTTTTTTACCCGATACAAAACGCCATCCCTTACCGAAGTTTGCTCTGAATAATAGGTGCCATCCGCCCAATCCTTCGCTTTAGCAGAATTGTCCGGCAAATCCCAATCCACACTAACCAAAAACTTATTCCCATCAAACCAAAGCCGGCCTTTATCTTTTACGACTTCCAGATCAGTGCTATCTACATTCTGATAGATCCCCTTTACCACCTCCATAAAATCCCCTTCCTGGACGGGCGTATCATTCGGGCGAAGTGTAGGAAGGATATTATCATCCGGTGCGGGCAATTCATTTTTGAGGTTATAAAACTCAATGCTTTCCGCTTTCTTAGCGGCGGCTTCCGCGCGTTGTGCTGCCTGTTGTGCGTTCTTACCGTCGAACACGGTGATATTTATCCCACTCATATCGTAATGCTATTTTTAATGAATAATCGACCAGCTACCAAACGGACTTCCTTGCCATCTTTCGCGAACAGGATATCGTAATAATACGTGTCCAAGCGCAACGGCTTGGTTTCATCCCCAAAGCTGATCGTTAGGTTGTTGACGTCAATGGCTAATCCGGTACCGATAGTTTTTTGAACCACGGCCGGCGCACTCAACTTATTTTCCGATTTAATATCCATACGGATCGTATAACCATCCAGTGGTAAAGGTTCGCCTGCATCATCGTTGAATGCCATCACCAATTCCTTACTATCGCCCTGCACGATTTGAACATCAAATAGTGCCTGTTTACTTTCAAATGTCAGATTCTCAAACATACTTCAAATTTCCTATGAAAAGCGCCAAACGGAAAGGACAAAGAAAACCCCGCGTATCTCACGACGGGCGGGGTTTCGATTCAACCTAAAACAATAAAACACTATCCAAACTGCACCTCACTATTAACATACCGGCAAATCAGATCACCGGTTTCTTTATCAAAAACCGTTAACTCCAGATCCTTCACATCGCCTTTAAGGACATGGGGAAAAGAAAGCGCCCACACCGCGCGGATATTCTCACACCAATTTTTCATATAGCGTTTATCCTGCAATTGCAATACTTGCCGATAGACGTATACAATAGGTTCCGCGGTGAATTCCTGTAAAAGATGCAGACGCTGTAACGTTCTTACGCTCTTTACTTTGGCGCCAATACTTTTGAAATCCTTTCCTTTCATATATCAAAAGTACGCTATAACACACGCGGACTAAAGGACACTAAATCGGGATATAGCTATCGTTATCACTATTACGTACAATGACCGAAACGTTCATCTGCCCACCGCCGACATTGGAAAATATTGTCTCCTCGCCACTTATATAATCGAGCACATTCGTACCGGTGGTGATCGATCTTTCATCATCCAGTACTGCTCCGTGCGAAAATATGCGTTGCAATGCATATTTTACATCCAGTGCGGTTACGCGTTTGGGATTCATTAAAAAAGGATCTGCAAAGAATAAAAGCTGAACTTTTGCGTATTGCGCCCGCCCGTCCGATTCATCCTGCCAGCGACGGTCTATAAATCGCCATCCCACGTATACCATTTCTTCCGGCTCACTTTGCTCATTAATCTGAAAGGTAGACGATGCCAGATCCGCCAGCCCCAATACTTTGTGGTAGATATAACCTTTCACTTTTGAAAACAGCTGATTAACGCCCCGGATGGGTTCAAACGATAGCCTATCCATCAGAAAACGTATTTTCGCACCTTCTATATCTTCCACCATACCCATCCGTATTGGGTTTATACCATGGAATTCTTTGGGTGGGATGTAGGCACTAAACTCAATCATTTCCGTCCAAAGCAAAAAACGGTAGAACATCCCACACAACAATGCTACAAAGCCTTGTTCGTGCATCATCGTCGGTATCCATCCCGGTTCTATCTGATCCAACGCATTTCTATTATCGCTGGTTGCGTAAGGAATAAGATAAGCGGGACTACCGCTGACATTCGGGCGGAGTCCGCGGAAAGAGAAAATACGAAACGTAAATTCATTCTTGCTCAATTCGCCCGGCTTGTTATAACAGGGAAGCGAAGAAAATTCGATATCGTACACATTGGCGACCTGTGAAACTTGCGCCTGGCGCAAAGGATGTTGGATATATGCCGTAAAAACACCGCTGTTCATAAAAAGGCTGCCTATCGAAAGCTCCATTTTTTTGAGTTCACCGTTTCCGATCCGTAGGCTCTTGACGTAGGGAAGGTGGGTAAACGATTCATCAGCGTCGTCGATGGCGGTGATCACATTAAACGCCCGATCTTTCACCGGTGTAGTTTTCACCGTTTTATCGACAATATTGCCGGCATAATCATACGCGTCATCCTGTACTAATAAAGTGTCAGACAGTTCGAAATGCGCGGTCCGTGTCAACGAATCAAAATAGATCATAATTTTGAGGTCGTTGCGAAGGATTTTGAAAAACTCTGTAACCGTCAATTTCGGGAAGTGCCTCGCCGGAATGATTCTGAACCCGTCGCGTTTTATTTCCCGTCCGGAATAGTAACCCGTATTATAGATGATCCAGGTGATTACCTCCGCATGGTCAAGGAACGAACCTACAGCCTCAAAGCCCAATTTTGTACATATCGTTTTGATCAGCCATACGAGGTAAAAAGACGGGTTATAAAAATAATCGTCGTGTAGGTGATAGTGGCTGCTGTAAGGGCTTGTCCAGTCAAACGAATTGATCCAAGCGGATTCCTCCAAGGTTCGCTCCCCCAGCGCCGAAAAATTAGTCATGGATGGAAAAGCGTAGGGATGCCGATAGGGTGAATTCGCCGTGGTAAACATATGCGCCCGCCTATCGTTTACCGTAGCGCCGATGTTGATTTCTTCGTATCGCTTCTTTCCATCTTCGAAATACGAAAACATATCCGGCAACGTCTTTTCTTTGATCGCTTCTGCGATGATGGAGTTGTCGATCAATAACGTGCCTTGGATCCGCTCATAGGAAATTTCAATTTCCATTGTCGCGTTCTTCCAGGTAACATCGAAAAACAAAACAGATACGCTGATTTTCTCGCGTGCTATCCGGTTGGCGATAAAGTTCGGGAAACCCAGCGCCACAAGATTCTTATCCGTCCATTTCATATTGACCGGATAAGAATAAGAACCGCGCAAAATCTCCGCTTCGTTAAATACCGTCGAATACCATTCCACCGTTAAGTGGCTGCCATCTTCGATATCTAACAACACATCGCCATATTTAATCGCAAAATCCAGCATCACGTTCCCCACAAATAATCTTCGTTCGCAAATAACACCGTAAAAGCAATTGACTTCAAGTTTTCAAAATCTTCCGATTCGTTCACCGAATTGCTATCCAAAACCACCGGCCGCCAGCGATCTTCCAAATACACATACTTATAAGTAGATAGTATAAAATCCCGGAATCGCTTGATGACAAAAAGCGGAAGGAATCCCGAATTAACCTTCACGCCATCGCGTGATTTTATACCGAGTTCCCGTAAGGAATGTAAGATTGGTGAATCCCGAACCGTGGCCACAAAGGCTTCGGATGTCTTGTCGATATTATAATCGAACGTCCGTTTTCCGTAGGTGTAGATCGTCTGGAAACATCCATAGGAGTTCAAATACAGTAACGGCATGAGCGCTGGCCGTATCTCGTTACTAAAAGCGATTTCCAAATTCCCCGAAATCCGTTCGCCGAAAGATTCCACCCAGATCATCGCGCCGGTAATATTACGGCGATCCGTGAAACTAGATAACTTATTGGCAAACCCGATAGGCACCACCAACTTACTGTTATGCTGCCATTCTGGAAGTTCAAACAGCGTATATTCTTCTTCCAGCCGATCATCAAAAAATAGCCTACATTTTATCGCCACATTATCTACCGTATCTTTAAAGTTTACGATTGCCCCATATGCAGGTTGCGCTACGTGTAGGTTTTGTATCGCGTTTCCGTGCATCCATTGAAGTTGATCAAAAGAATCCAGAAAGAATTGCGGAAGCGTACGGTTAAACGGATTGACCGCGAAACCACCCAAAACAGCCGTAAAGGTGTCGGTTTGGTTCATACGGGTGATACGTTGCGGATCACCATACATTTCCGCGTAGCGGATATAATACCGGCGCACCGACCGATAATCGATCACCAAATCGTGATTTTCTAAATCGGGTAGGATAGGGCCATCCTTTAAGATAATCGCCGTCAGATAACGCTGCACATCCCAAATCGCCTTGCCGTCGTTTGCCACTTCCACTGTGGATTGCGAATAGCGTTCAAAGCCGTTGCCGTCTTCACGCTCTGCCCACAATTCAAGGTATAGCGCGAAGTTTTTACGTAAAACCTTATCCTGTGCATATTGAACAACACTCCACGAAACGCCCGTCATCAATAGCGTACCGGTGTAGGTCATGTTGAGATCCGCGTTATTTTCCTTGGACGTAAAAATGAGGGTGCTACCGTTGTTGTGCTTTTCAATTATAAAATTTGTGTCCAGATAGTAGTTTAGCTTCAACGCGGCAACCACGTCATCCAGCCAGTCGCTTATACTACCGCTTATATATGCGGGCAATTCACGCCCATCGTTTGCGATTATCTCATTAACAAAGGCAAACGAGATGGTGACACCCTTCCAGGAAATATTGAACGCGCTTGGGCTACCTTTCCCTTGGTTAAATTGCATGTGCGCGCGGTAAGGTTGCCCCATTGACGCATACAAACTATCCGTTTCAAACTCAAATATGACCGGATTCCGCGAAAAAGAAACGCTGTTCGGTTGCTGTAACAAAGTGATCATAGCCTAGAAAGTTATGGGTACAATAAATTGGATTTGGAACTGATACCCGTAATAATCCACATTCATGGGGCCAAGTGGCGAATAGTTGCAATCCAGTTCAAAGGAGACGACTTTGCCCGGAACGATATTCTTAAATCGATCTTTCCGGATCTGCGTCATCACCTGCACACCCCATGCCTTACACCGGTTCCGTACATCGCGGATGGATTCGCGCCCGATACGTTTATCGACTATTAGGTACGTGTAGTTCATCGTATCCGTGTTGTTGGCGGATTGATTCCCCGAAATATGCCCGTCTCCATCTTCCACGAGCATAGCCGGAACGCGTACACTATTGCGCAAAGCCATTTCAAACTCACCCAGATCATACGGATTGTCTATAACGAAGAACTGGCAACGTTTACCGCCGATCTCATGCCCCAGCACCTGCGCGGCTTTTTTCTCCAAATATTCGATTATTTCGTTCGGATCCATATAACAAAAATGAGGGAAAGTATCGCCGATAGAAAGGACACGCTAACGCGATTTCAAGCGCTCGTATTCTTCGATACGCTGCGTCATGTGTTTGAGGAACAGATACAGGTTCGTTTCCGAGGTTTCCTTGTAGTTGCCCAGCTTATCACCGCTATACACGAGAATCTTATCTTCCCAATCCTGTAGATTGTTGATCTGCGTTTGCATGGGTAGATTTTCATTCGGGCGTTGGTATATCTTCGGATGTTTCCGTTGTACATACGCCCGCACGCCTTCATAAAAGAGTTGGATCGCTTTTAACGCGTTGGGATGCAAAGCCCAGGAGAATAAACGCGCCCGTTTTGCTACCGATTTTTCCGTGATCCTACACCGGATATCATCTACGCCGAGACGTGAAGCCGGGCGGAATAAGGTAGCGGCTAACAGGTGGAGATACTTGTTTAACCCCGTTTTCTGCCATAATTCGTAATAGAGTTCCGTGCGCCGCCATTCGCTTATCGTGATATTAGCCAACTTATGCGCCGGTCCGTGATACTTTCGGAAGAATACCCGCACATATCCAAGTATGTTGGCCGTGATATTGTTTTCTTCCAGGAAGCCAACGGTGTCGCGAAGTTGTAGCCGATAGATAAATGGCATTTTTGAAAACTTACCCATAGGCATTTTAGCGAATAGGATAACAGCCAGATCGAGCGCGTGCCCTATATGCAACTGCATGCGGAGTATACCGCACCAGATCAGTAGTTGCTTACGGTTCATCTCATCCCAACTGGAAGGGTAGGAGAACGTGTATTTTTTGTTTTTCCGTGTGATTTGAATTTTATGCATGATGATTCAATTGCTGTTATTCGCCCATTCTTCACCGATCCACGCCGGTATGCGTTCGCCCAAATCCTGTATCAATAACTCTTGCAAACGCCACGTTTCCGCTGCCTTAGTTTTGCTATACCAGCGTTTCGGCTGTCTAGCCACGTACGATACATCTGCGCCGTATGCGCGTGCGCCCACGAGGTTCGCTTTATTCGTTTTCCGTTCATACGCTTTTATGCCATTCCCTACACCCATATCCACGAAGCGGCCATACATCAAAAATTTGATAATGACAGCTTCCACGTCACCGCCCGCGGCTTCCAGTTCCCGTTTAAAGGAGTTGAACAATTCACGGGTAACACCGATTTTCTTTTTATCCAAAGCCGCTTGCAATCGTTCGATAGCAATGCGCGCCCATTCACTGACGATCCGTTGCGGGACAATGGTGGTTATATCTCGTTTTTCCATCACGCGTTTGCTCTATCTTCGATTCGCATATTCTGCGCTTTATGGTCCTCATATAGTCGATTGCTGAATACAATCGTGCTATCCTTTTCCGCGATCCGACGAAGTAGTGCTAACATTTCACCGTTATCGCTGGATTCGACCGAAGTATTATTGTTGATCGTTGTGGCGTTGGATGCAATCGGACTGAAACCACCATTGCGTACCGCGCGCTCCGCGTCGATCACATCCGGGTTAATTTGGATACGCGCGCCATTTCGCCGTTGCGAAGCGTAAAGCAACTGATCCACCACTTCGCGGTTATTCGCATAGGTATTACGGCTTAAGATCGGTTCGCCTCCTTCAATATTGCCTACGCTTTGTTTCGTCCGGGAATCAATCAGATGGATGCCGCCTTGCGCATGCGATGAACCTTCCGGCAATAGACCACCCTTCGCGAATTGTGGCGCTTTCTGGGAAGCGATTACCGCGATTTGCGCCGCACCGGCGATACCGGCCGCACCCGCCAAAATGAAGTTTGGCAAAGCGCGCGTCACCGCCAACGCTGTATTGATAACCGCCGATAGGATATCCGCTTTTTTCTGTGCCTGCCACGCGCGAAGCTTTTCCGCGCGTTCCATCTTATCGTATTTCTCGTTTATTTCCTTTTTCCGCTTTTCAGTTAGGTTTTTCGACGATAGTTCTTTGTCGCGTTGTTCCTGCAGAGCAGACAAACGCGCGTTTGATTCCGCTTGGATATTGTTGGATATAATGGAAAATGTGGCGTTGGCGATGGTTTGGGCGACGTTGATTGCGGCGTCTTTTATTGTTTCCCATTTTTCTTGGTCAATCTGTTGGAGTTCAATGTTTTTATTGATCTCCATTGCTTTCATAACCTCTTTGAAAGCTTCGGACTCCTGTATTTCCTCGCTATTACGCTCTTTCAGTAGTTGAATTTCGCGTGCATAACGTTGTTGTACCTCATTGATCTTCTGTTGCCATTTATTGGTAGAATGAGCCGCCGTTTCATCTTCAATAGCTTTTTTAACTTTTGCCAATCGCTCTTCTTCCCGGATCTTCGCATCTGTCAACGCTTTTGCACGTTCTTCTTCGATAAGTGCCAATTGGGCTTCGTTGGTACCAGCGTCTTTTTTTAGCTGATTGAAATGCTGATTAATGCGGCTTATTTCGCGTTGGCGTTCCGTTTCCATTTTATTGGAAAGCTGTTCGCGAACTTTGGCGATGTTTTCCGCTAAATCTTTTTCTTGTTTCAACTTCAAGGCCGCGACGGCCGCGTCACGATCCGTTTCCAATTTGGCGATCTGTTCATCTGCTGCCGCTTTATCTTTTTTTGAGGCACCTTCTTTGCTCTTGAATTCTTCAAACTTTTCAATTTTCTTTTGGTAGTTTAGTTCCAGTTGGGATACTTCTCGGTCATTCTTTTCCTTCTGATCGATTAATTGTTGAGCAGAAAACAATTCTTCTTCTTTCAGCAACCGGGCGAAATGCTCTTTTGCCTGCTGTTCCAGGCGCTTTTGTTTTTCGGCTTCACGCTCCGCTTTCTTTTGTTCTTCTTTTGATAATGGTTTTGGTTTCGGTGTGGTCGGTTGATCGACTGGATCCGTTACATCTTTCACCTTTTTAGCCGCTTCCGCCACACCATCAAAATAGTCGATAACCTCTTTTTGCGCTGGGCTTAATTCTATCCCGAACTCACGAAGCTTAACGGCCGCGTCGTAAGCTTCGCCCATAGCCAGTTTAGTTTGCTTTGTGGCGTATTTCATATCTTTTTCCCATAGACCTTTTTTGTCTATACCTAAAAGACTAAGTAAGCCGCCACCGTCGCTATTATCTATTCTGTCTTGTAAATCGTTAGCTGATTTTGTGTATATATCAGCTAGACCGGAGTATTCTTTGAAGGCTTTTTGTAAATCATTTATAGTTTCTTCATTTCTAGCTTGTAACAGTTCTTTGTGCGCAAACGTCATTTGCTCCACCTTCACGCGATTAATGTCGATGGCGTTACCATATTTATCCCACTCTGTTGCCGCACTTGGAAGTAGTTCCGCTATTTGGTTGATGATCGAACCTAATTCGTTTTGTTCATCTTTATTTAGCGTAGTTTGTTTTTTCAACTCATCATATCTAGCTTTCAAAGGATTTATCTGATCTTCCATCCCCTTCATTTCTCGCGTGTTCGCGACATATTCATCAGAAAGCTTCTGAACTTCTGTTCGTGTATCTCCCATTAAGGCGGTAATGTCAGTTAAGAAGCTTCGAAAAACAGTGCTTTGCCAAATTTTGTCGATTCGATTCCATAGTTTTTCAAGATTGGCTGCAAGGTTGGTGTTTTTTGTTTCGAATTCCTCCAATACCGATGTACCTAGTTCAAAAGAATCTGTAGCGGTATCCATACGCGTACGGACTAGATCAATATTATCCGACATAGCGCCTAATGCCTGGATACCACGTGCTCCCGAAACTTCCAAGATCCCCATATTGGTAGCCAAAGCTTGAATACCTCCACCGGCTGTTTTGCTGGCATCCAAAACACGTAGAAAAGCTTCGTTGGCATCCTTTAGCAGAAGATCAGAGAAATCCTTAACGCTCATCTTCGCTATTTTAGCGTATTTCGGAATATCCGAACCCATACCGACAATAAACTGACCTATTGCCGTAGACGAAGATTCCATGGATTGCCCAAGTTCATCCATTACGGAGCCATACGCCAAAACAGTAGGTAAAGAAATATTAGCTGCCGGGGCGATACCCGCCATCCGCTGCGCAAAGTCAATTAGGTTCTTTTCGGCGGCCGTTCCTTCCGCACCAAGCGTATTGATAGCCGAACCGATCTTCAATAAGGCATCTTCCAGTTCGAAGTCATCCGTTACCTTAAAAATGTTTACAAGTTTACCCAGCGAGTTTACCGCTTCTTCCACACCGCCTAAGTCTTCACCTAGGGCAACGCCGATTTTATCCGCCGCCCGTACAAAGCCCTCCACATCCCGTTCAGAAGAATAACCGAGTTTACCAGCTACCGAAGCCAGTTCCAGCAGCTGCGCATTAGCGGTACGGGTATCCATGCGCTTAAATTTCTCGTTCAGACGGTCCACTGATTCTTCCGTCAAACCAGTAGTTTTCATGACATCCGCATAGGAATCGGATAGTTCAGCATTTTTTTGGATAGCGGTTTTGATCCCGTTGGTGATTCCGTAGAATACACCAGCTATGGTTAGTCCGGCCGCGGCTTCTTTGGCAAGAACAGAAAGGCTATCACGAAAAGATTTCGTTTCCTGTGTCGCGCCGCGGATTTCGTTTCGTGCCTCCTTCCATGCTTGTTCAACTTTTTGAATTGCACGGACTTTCTCATCATAAAGCTTTGGGTTATCTTCCCGCTTCATGTTGCTTATTTCTGTATTCAGCTTGAAATAAGTATCGCGTAATTCTTTTATGGAAGTTTTTGCTTGTTGGTTGTTAATCACCAACTTTAACACACTCTCTGTATCCGTCCTCTGCTTTGCCATGAAACAAAAATGCCCCTAAAAGAGGGGCATGGAAAGGACAGGGGATTGAGTCCGTTTACCGTTCTATTTGATGAACTTTACGTAAGAAAATCTTAATTATGCAATCATCGTTTATCATCATTAGATTAGTATCTATATTATTTTCTAAATACGAAAAAATTGGTTTATTTCCAGTATCCGGATAGACAACTTTTACGCTGGGTTTAGACAGGTTGTCGATAAGTATATCTTTTACGATATAACCATAGTCATCCTTATCACTAATTCCGTACGAGCAATCGTGAGAAACGCTGTCTTTATCAATTATAGAAATTTCTTTTATGTCCATGATATTAAGTTTGTTTAAAACAAATTTAACACCATTAATCCATCAAAAAAAGTTATGGGCCTAGCACCAATTTAAACTACGTTTTTCGCTTAATTCCGAAGTACCAAAATAAGAAAAGTAGTAAGGGTATCAAAAAGATTAACCATCCAATATAATTTGAAAGAATACCCTTCATCGATGTTTCTTTCTTCTGATCTAAAGCATAGTTTTCCTTTCGACCGGTGCTATCAGACGATGCGATGCTATCCGATTTCTTCTGTAATGTTTCTTTCACATCCTTAGCGAGGTTTTTAGCTTCGTCCGATTTACGTCGGACGTTAGTGATTATGCTATCAACTTCGCCCGTGACGGTTCCATCTGCACCAACAACAACAGGTGCACCCGGTTTCGGGTATATTTTGATTTCACCCTTCGATTCTTCCTTCTTCGTTTCGTTGGAAATGCTTTTATCCACAGTTTCCTGTTTTGTATCCGTCGACAGCTCCACATTTTTGGATACTTTTGCGGCTTCAAGCTGACGATCTATCTTTTTGGTTTTATTAAATAGACCACAGCCCGATAACAGGAAACAAAATACTATCACAATAAATAATCTCATAAGCTTTCTATTTTCTTCGATAAATCCGTCAGCTTTTCCGTTACATCGTCGAGCATCGGGACCAGATCTTCTAACGGACGTGCAATATTTTGTGGTGATTGTTCCTGTACTGGTCTAGCATCCGAGTATGTGAATGCAATCATCATTATTACCAATAACCATTTCATTTTAAACCTCCTTTCATTTTTTGTTGTTGCGCGACACTATCCACTTTTACAGCTGCACTATCGACTTTTGTCGCCGCTTCGTTTACTTTTTCTACGGCGGGTGTTACTTGATTTCTAACTTCTTCGATCATTTGCCGATATAAGCGATCTTGCATATCAAGTCTGTCTTGTTGGATGTCGATCACCAATTTAGCAAGCCATCCAATTGCACCGAGCATAATCCCCATCATTCCTGTAACCAATCCAGTTCGTAAGCGCCCAGTGAAGCCGAATATTTTCAACTCCTTTTCTTGCTTGCTTTCTTCCATCGCTCTATTTCCACTTGTAATCATTTAGCCGATTAAGCCAACCTTTTAAGAATCGCTTTTGGCGAGGATTATTTCTCACGATATCGTGGTAGAACTTTTCACGCGCTGCCCAAATTTTAGCATGGAAATCTTTTGGATTTTGCGCATTGACGGCCGCCAACGTTATAGGCCCTACAATGCCATCCTGTTTAATCCCTAATATTCTTTGTGGTATACGAATGCCATAGGTGCCGGAATTAAAAACCCAATCGACTAATATGTTAGCTACTTGCTGATCCATGATCTGATCGGCTTTCCATCTATTCCAGAACTTGGAGAAAACGAGTGTAAATTGATCTTTTGTCAACTTTTTTAAATCAGCGCACGTACCCTTCGAATCGATATAGTGCCGATAGGATCCTATCGTAACTCCCATATTCGTACATCCACCTTTATCTAATGGATCATTTACATAACCGCCTTCCCATTTTAAAATACTAGGCACAAGATTTTCAATACGCGCACGCTCAAAAACCAATTCACTTAATTGTCCAAACTTTGCCATTTATCTATTTATAAAAAATATACATTACTATCCTTATCATTCATGTTTTCAAAAGGATATACTAATTTATCTATACCGTTGAACAAGCTAAATTTCGATGCATTTTCCTTCAACCATTTCAATGCGGTCACCCGTTTTGCTTCCCCTTCCGTACTCAATCGGAATAGCAAGGAACGTAGTTTGCTGTTTTCAGCAGCCGTGAATTGCTGTACGTTATCACTTCCGCTACTTAGCGCCGATATAGATGCCGTGTATACTGCTCCCTCTTGGATCTGAATCATTTGATAAGGGATCGCGTCAGCCAATGCCAGTGGCGCTAACACCTGCATCAATTTGCGTTCTAGCTTTCGTTCATCCGGGGTCAATGTTCCCGATAGACGTTTTTCGATGATGCTATCCACCAGCGCTTCGCCAAAATCTTGATACAATACATCTTCCTGCACACGTTGGATGATCGGCCTAAGCACCCGGAACAAACTAGCCGAGATCCCAATACCGCCAAAGGATGAAAATTCACCGCTATCGAAAAATAGCGTCGAAAAGTAATCTTTACGTTTCTGTGATGTGCGCCATAGCGGAAAATCAGCCGCATTTGCTTCCATAATGGAGATCAATTGCTCAACAGCTTGTGAACCGCGATCACCTGCATCCATGCGGAAGTTCAATAGCTTTTTGTCGCTAGCTGGTAGATACTTATCCGATTTTGAAACGGTAATTCCGATGTTGGAAATCTCCACGGCACCGCTACTGGAATAACTGAACAATGCGAGATCAACAATAGCCCGGCGAATCGTTTCCAATGCTCTGGGAAACGCTTCAATTTCGTTGGAGGCTTGCTCACCGATAATAAAGATTAGCGTATTTTCGACCTCATTGATGTATGAGGCGATACTATCCAATTCAAAATCGACCGATATCGCGCTATTCGCTTCCTTTAGCTGCTCAACTGCTGTAATAAATCTCATATTAGTTTGCTGTTTCCTTTGCTGTGCTACCTTGATCGAGTGTTTGAAGTTCCACTTCGACCGTTTTAAATTTTAAACCCTTGTATTTTTTGCGCCAGCCATTATACTCCGCGATGAAGTAAAGCGGCTCTAATATGACGTCACGATAAGCTTGAAGTAACGCTACATAGATGTTGAAAGCCACTCGTTTATCAGAACCGGAACCACCGCCCATCTTTTTGCCGGGACCATCTCCCACAAGAGTAGGATCTACACCGACCGCACGCATCAAATGCTCGGAAGCTTCGCGGCTATCTTCCAGATGTTCGCCACTTTTTTGCGTCGATTCGATTTCCTTGATTTCCCATGCCGGGATATCTTGATTATTAATCGGATCTTTCCCAAATTCATTCATGATCGTTTTACCGGCATTCTCTGAACCGGTCAACTGATCGTTAATATTTTCAAGCAATAACTTTTTCTTCGTCAGTTTTTCATCATTGGATAGTTTCGGCCAATCCGGATAGACGGCCGGCCAATAGTTGATCGGAATCCGAACGACATATTTTGCAGAAAGTACCCGTTTCATCATGGATTTTTTCGCCTGGGGAATAGAGCGTGCAATCTCCGCCCATCCAGCGACAATAAAGCCATGCCATTTCGCAAGCTGATAATACACCTTACCAGGTGATGGATACGAAATTGGATAGATCCATCGTTGCTCCTTCGATTGACGAACGGTTTCTATACGTTCGGTGCTGTAGGGATCAATTACGGGATATACTATCGTTTCTTTGTCCGACGCTTTTGCATCTGGCCAATTAGCATTAACGTAGCATTTTTCAATGATTCCGGCTTTGTTCTGTTTGCTCCACCGACAAAAAGAAGCATCTTGTGTGCCGATGTAGGCAATCTTATCGCCTTTTATGTTCTTGATCAGTTCGGGGAATGGATTCCAGAAATAAAAAAAGTCTATTGATGATTCGCGCATGTACCGTTTAGTGGTGGTGTCCTGTAAGAAATCGTCGATTTCTTCATCGTTTATGGCGCGTTCAACAAATTTTCCACTCGAATCATCGTACACACGTTGCACAGCGATGACTTCACGACCTTGCATCGCGCGAGCCTGCCAATCCAATAGCGGTGCAATCTCGGTGCTGGATTCTACAACAGATATCACCCTTTGCGGAAAATCGTTGTCTTCACCCCATGGCGCGATATCATCGCCGCCGCCTTCTTCCTTTTTTATTGGCGTGGCCGGTTGCTTCTTTATCTCGCCCAGATTCAACGGATCACCGATATCCACCAATACCTGTCCATCACCGATCAGCGAAAAACGATTATCTATGTGCTCTACTTTTCCCATTCCTATTGCGTTACGGTCATCCCGTTAAATTTCAAAACCAAAAGCAGGTGAATTTTTACGATCCGATCAGAATTTCGATGACGGATATTGCGCGTGTAGTTTTCGTAGTGGTTCGCATTCTTCCGCGATTCTTTGGAAGATGGACCGCCGACAAATACCGCTTCATCAAAGGTTATTTTTTGACCACCTTCGTTTTTCTTTAAATCAGCCGTAACGAAAGTCATGGAAAACGGGATAAGCTCACGATCATGACCGCGCATTTTCATGATATTATCCATATCCTTGATGCTTATAAATTCATCCATGCTACAAAAATGGGAAGCCACACGCGCGCACGAAAGGACACAGAAGGAAAGTAAATTCAACGCATTTTATTCCAGCGCAAAAAGACACAATCAACTATCTATAAGATAGATGATTGAAAAAAGTGATTTTTTAGTTTCTAGTGACACGCTTCGTTCCCCGCCACGCACTATCGCTGAGGGAAAGTGAACTAGCAGATTTTGACGATATATGATCGGGGGTCGGAGGGGGGCGGCTTACGATGAGATGAGCAACTCGGTGACCGGCATCGCATAGCCATAGTCATGTTGGTACTTGCCAATGTATAGCGTATCCAGTGCATCACCCAGGTGGGGTGCATCCTGTGGCTTGATCGCAGAGTTCTGTTCGTCACGTTTATCCTTTTCGAATCCGTTCTTCCCTTGCCGCGTCTTGGTTTGTTGCATAGACAAGAGCAACGCATCACAGTTCTGACGGTTGAAACGTACCATCATAAAGCGTTCGTCGCGTTCTTTCAATATAGCTTCCCACATACGGTAACGGGTTTCGTGCATAGGTTGTTGACCGATATAGATGGGGTTTACCTGCCAATCGTTCGCCTTGAAGCGTTTAATGACTAGCTCCGCAAGGGTTTCCAAGCGGGTGGCATCCGTTACCTGCGCGGTGTTGTCATAATAGTAATTAACCACATGGGTGTTGTGTGGTGCGTAGTATTTGCAAAAGTCATCGATCAGATCATCCATGATCTTCTTATCCTTACGTAGCGCATACATGGACTTCAATATCCGGTAGGCGTGTCGTGTGTCCTGTGCGCACACTAATGATTTGATGGACGAATTATAATCCATCGCGATATCCAGTGGCTTGCCCTTGATCAGATCTCCATCTTTCCGGCAATCGTCTACCACACCATCCGGCAAGTAAATACCCAAGCCATCGATATAGTTGTAATCATACGAGGAATAGCAATGATGGTCCGTGTCCAATAGATGATAAAACCCATTCTCTACCGTAATGACACGTTCGTTTAATATCGCCGCCTGGAATACCGGCCATAGCATTTCCCTACGCCATTGCTTGATCTGTTCAACGCCTAGTATCTGGATATTGTCCAGCGATGAAGCTTCGGAGTAATACACACTATCCGCACGCAAGGCATTGAGCACGCCTTGATACTCCTTTAGCTTACGGTAGTAGTATCGGCGGCTTTCCGGCGTGATAGCTTTGTAAAACTTCTGTTCGATCTGGTAATATTCTAACTGCAGATTGATGATCCGCGATATTACTTTCGGGTTCATCTGCTGTTCCTTTTCGAAAATCCACTGCGCCTTCGGATCGGTAGGCATATCCGTAAACATCGTAACCATATGATGTTCCGGCAAATGACCGAATATTTCTTTGTTACCGCGATTGATCGGTGCTATATCATCCATATAGCGTTGATGGTTCATAAAGCGAACCTCATCCGCTAGGTTCGCATCAACCGTTTTACCATTTGCCAAACCCGGTCTATCCTGTGATATCAAATGGAAAACATGACCGTTGTACCAGGTGATCGAATGCTCTGGCGTCAGAACCGGATAGATCGCACTAGGGATCTTTAGTTTAATGGGCGGTCGCTTCCTTACCCAATAATGCACGTTTTCGAAATAGCCAAACTTTTCCCATGCCTTCATCAATGGGGGCAATGTCCTATCTAGCAACTGCATATAGGTAGCGCCGATGATACCCGTAGCACCTCGTGGCATAACATTCGCCGCATGTGCTGCCCGATAGGCGATAGGGCCTTGTGTTTTCCCGGTACCGCGACCCCACACGCCGTATTCCTCTTTGCAAAGCGTAAGGATAGACCGCTGTTGTGGTTTGTTGAACCACATCTGTACTTCTTTATATTCCGACATCTTCGCCTTCTTCTTCCTCAAAATCTATATCACTCGCTTCCGCGTCCAACATGCGTTCGATAGCGTTCGATTTGCCCCGTAGTTCCTTGCGTAATTCCGCGACCACTTTATCCGGGTTATCAATTTTTTCGAATCCAAGTTCCGATGGGTCTATAACAACAATCGGTTTGATCGGCCGCCAGTCTTTCAGATCGATGGTATCATCTTCTGGACGATCCAGTCCGCGAATCTTGTTGATCTCTTTGTAGAACATTGCCGCCGCCCGGTGATCACCGTCATGCTGGGCGCGTGCCATCGCTTCCTCACCCCAATAGATTTGCATCCCACGGGCAAATTCTTTATCAGATCGCGATTCCGTAGTGAGAAAGAAACGCTCCGCCATTTCAATATCGACGTAAGCTTGTGCCAGCGAAACGCCGAAACGAGCCATTTGCCAGTCTGCTAATTCGCGTTTGCGATAAGGGCGGGTAAAACGGAAATCTTCTACATCAGCTTGTAATTCGTAATCATATTTCGTTTTGATCACAACATTGCCCACGCGTATTCGTTTGTCCACCTCGGTGATGCGTTCCAAAATATCTTTATGCTTCTGATCAAGGTTGTCCAAATCATTTGCTAAAAAGGCTTTCAATATCACATCCAGTGCGGAATTTCCCTTGACGTGTCTTGGTCGTAACGCTCCCATACTATTTCATGCTCCTTTCCAACTTTAATCTTTCCAGTTCCGCTTCTCGCTCTGCTAACATATTTTCGGTTTTAGCCCGATTCCTAATTTTATCTGGTGTCTTTTCCAGTCTCTTTTTCGCTTTCCATATTTGTACATAGAGCCGTTGTATTTTGTCGGTTTTGCACGGGCGTTCTTTGGGCGCTTCGGGAAGCGTGCCGTGTTCGTGGTAATGGTCGAGTTGCTCGTAAACAGCCATCTTCTTTCGATGAAGGAAAAGGATTTGGAAAGCGTACTCTTTTCGGATTCGGTTATTTGTGGCGCGCGACAACTGGAAACGATTATTATCGATGCTGCGATAGATCTGTTTGAGCTCATGTTGTAATTTGGTAATGAGGAATTGATTTACTTGTGGCTTTGGTTTGTCGGGAATAGCCGGCGTGGCTTTTGGCTGATCGACTGGTTCATCAGTAATCAGCTTCGTTAATTCTTCCCGAAGCTTGTTTTCCGTAAAACTGTTTTGCTGTTTTTCGAATAGCGATTTGAGGAAATCGTTATTTCCGTGCTGTACGTAGAGGGCGACGCCTTCTTTGTAATCCCTGTTAACAAGCCATTTCCGTATTGCTTCCATAGCCCGAAATTCCGAAAGGGAAAGTAAAAGAGAAAGGACGTATATTTGTGAAAATTATTAATCTAAAAGGTATGTGTGAAATTACTAATGAATTAACTATTTCTGTTTGGGTGGATATTATTCAAATGATAATAGCCGCGGGATCCGCTTTACTTTTATTTCTAACATTTCTAAAACAAGGGGAAAATGATAAAAGAAATCTGGAACTCGCGGAATTGGAAAAGGAAAACCATAAAATCCAGAAAGAACTAGCTGAATTGGAAAGAAAAGCGAAGTTGGCCGACTATTTTGCCAACCTGGACTGTTCAATAGATACCGATAAAACATCTATCGATGATGGATATGGCGGTACCAAAGGTTTTCATAGAGATAGATTGTGGAAAGGTAAATTAGAGATATGGACTATTGATAACCCTATCAGAATAAATGAAATAAAGCTTGAAAATTCGAATAAGTGTGAGGTTCTGATAGAATCACCTCACAAATTTACGAACAAAATTTACGGTAAATATGATAAATTCAAGTTCATATTCAAGTATATCCCTGATGAATTTGATAGAGCTGCAAGTAACAGCATAGATAAAGAAATTCTTGTCAAGCTATATTATTCAGATTTGGTTGGAAATAAATACATTTTCTCAGTGAAAATTGTCGACTTCAATCGGTTTATCCAACCTCTCGAAATACTAGAAGAGCCCGCTAACTAGCGGGCTTTTTATTTATCCGTTTCGGTTTAATTTTCTCCAGGTAACGCGTTCCAGACGCAAACAACTTATCAGCCTTTTCCAGCGTTATATTTCGAAAATCAATATCACCGATTTTGCTATGCAATATCGGTAGATCGGTATGCACTACCTTGTAGTGATCAGCTATTGCCGGGCTTACCGTCCAATTGCGTTTAGCCATATCCTAACCCCCTCCCGGAGCCGGTGCAGGCAATTCACCTTCGTAGATGTAGTACGGCGCTAAGCTATACGCACCGGCGGTGAATTTCAAACCAACTTCACCCGTAGGACCGGTACCCAAACCACCTTCCACGTTGCGGATGTATGCCGCGATATCCTTTCCACCAATTTGAATGAAACCCGTTTTCTGTCCGATACGACGGACTAAGAAAATACCGCGGTAATTTTTCAATGCGCGGGCGGTACCAAGATTTTTCGCATGTACATTTGGTAAGAAGAACTCCGCACCCGTATTGAATATGCCGGAAAGAATCTCGCCTTCCATTGCCGTAGTCGATCCCGACTTTTCAAATAGCGGCTGGATGGAAATCGGCGCTTTACCAGCTTTCATGACGTGGTTTCCGGTAATCGTTACGATGCCTTCCGCGGTAGTCGCTTCGGGATCCGGTTCTTTGATGTCTTCCATCCAGGAGTAAGGTAGGAAGTACGCTTGTTCCGCGATACCCGACGTATTGTCGTGTCCATCGACGAAGGTCGCCGCCAAATCTGTAATATTATCGTAATTCATTT
>Ga0079224_100002198_pt1 | contig 23425 bp, 26 predicted proteins | sample Stecom2015_FD_80414 | JGI IMG/M metagenome (GOLD analysis project Ga0079224, IMG submission 80414) | Agricultural soil microbial communities from Utah to study Nitrogen management - Steer compost 2015 | ecosystem: Environmental > Terrestrial > Soil > Agricultural land | place: USA: Utah... | reverse complement strand
GAATTAAAGAATGCTATCTTAAGTATCTAAATTTATGCTTAAAATACAGTCTCTTGATTGACAGTATCGTGACAATTGCGACAACCAAGAGCGCGCCTATTGAAATTAAGAATATCCTTTGGTCTATTACAAAATTCACAACTGATACAGCCTCAAAAATTTCATCATTATCCGCAAATTTAACTTCCAACAAGAGTTCTTTTTGACCGTTGAATAGGAAATTAGGTTCTCTCAAGTTGTTTAAATCGAATATATTTCTTTGTGATGGCAAAGCAGATTTGTATAGTTCTTCAGCATAAGATAGTCGGTCAGTATAGTCAGTTCCAGATAAGGCAACTTTCTCGAATTTCAAAATCCTGTTACTTTGGTTATCTACAGTAAGTCGTCCTTCATAGAATTCTCCCGAATATGTAATATCTGCTAAATCCAATTCGAGCCTAATTGTACCGGCTGTGGTTAATTCTACAGGCTGTGTCAATTTTGTTTGAATAGGGTTTTTTCCAGATAGAAGCCCTAGAACTGGATTGTATATCTGATCAGTATGCCATACCCCAAACTTTACTCTATCAATAACTGTGCGATCAAAGTAGGATACATTGGAAATATCTTCCATAAAGCTGTCTATCAAAACGCTTCTGTCATCAATTTCAATATCGCACCAGACATGAGGGAATGAGTTATCAAATTCAACTGCGGACATTATGATATACCCATAATTAATTCTGCCTTTTAATCCTAAATATTCTGCAAATGAAACAACCAATGATGAATATTCAAAAGCGTTTAATCCTGCGTTCCCATCTAGTTTCTTCCATAGGTCGCCTAATGCGTTTAGGTTAATAATTGACTGCTTGTTAGGCTTCATTCTGTTAACCAGAATCTGGTTGAAGAGTTTTAATTTATCATAATTGGAAGTTAAACTATTTGTATTTTCCAAAATATATTTTCCAAATTCACTCTCTGTATTAAATACCAGACTATATCTATTTGGATAGGTACCCTTCTCGTATTCACCGCTGATTTCAATATTTGCGGAATATCCAACATCTACGCTTGAATTTGCATCAACCTGAACTTGAGCAAACTGGTTACCGAAGTTATCATAGACTCCGAATTCGCCCCCTTTGATAGAATGGTAAAAAACATCTTGGTTATTCAAGTCAGGAGGAAGATTAAAAAGGTATTTGCGCTGAATATTGTTTTCATTCACCAGACTGAAATCTGAAGACATATTTAGTCTAATCAAGCTGCTCCAGATAATGTAAATGCCGTTTGTACTGACTGTACTTAAGAGCTTTTTACCTGATTCAGCATCGATAATCTGGGTATTTGCGCTGTTTACGGAAGGTTCTCCAAATGTGGATGAATAATATACCTGGTAGTTAATTTCACTGTTGTTGGATATATCAAAGGGTTTTTGAATGTAAAGTTGTTTAATTCCAAATTTTTCCTTTACTAATGTGTTGCTTTTAAAGTTGATAACTAACTGTTTTTTCTCTCCTGGAAACACCGGTTTTTCAAAGGTGATCTTTAAATTTTCATAACCATTCTCATTCCTTGAACTGACATTGTTTTCCTCATTTCCGCTTAAGAATACTATAAAATCTCTGGAATTCAAAACCGGAATATTAATCTCATATCCATCAACGAAATGATTAACTTCATTGTTTTCAATATCAATAATTAAATCTACAATAGAATCCAAGTTATCCTGCACATCTACTTTAAAGGTATATTTAAGCACTGAAGATGCTTGCGCATAGATCTTGTCCGAATTTGTGTTTAAAACTGTTGTGATTAAAGAAAAAGCAGATACTATAGCTATTGAGAGCAGAAGCGCTAGAATTGAGATAGATATTTTCTTTATCATTTTCAGTAAAACAATTTGCTTCATTATTGATATAATTGGTTTGAAATTCTTGGTATCTTACACATAATACATGATTAGACATAATTTTAAAAAAAATTACGGGCAAAATTTTTTAACTGTATCCAGATTTGCAGAAGATCTTGTAGATTCGCTTGAATTAAATGAATTTGATGTTGTAATAGAAATTGGTCCGGGTGATGGGATGGTAACCAATATCCTATTAAATCGAGGTGTTTCTAAAGTAATAGCTATTGAAATTGACTATGATCTTCTTCCAAATTTAATCAGAAGATTTTCAAGGTTTGAAAGCTTTAAATTAGTTCATGAAGATATTTTAAAAGTTGACTTGAATCAACTCCTGAAAAAGTATGAAGTTGATTTGAAAGTAAAACAGATAAACAACGAGAAGGAAAATATTGGAAGTATCAAGGTTGTTGGTTCATTACCATACAATATTTCCAAAAAGATAATTGATAAATTTCTACAGTTTAAAGCAGATAATCCTGATATTAATCTTGATCGCATGTCTTTTATTGTTCAGGAAGAGGTAGCCAAAGACTATACTGCCCAGGCTCCTAAAGCTTCTTTTTTGAGTAATTATCTTCAAATATTTGCTAATGCAAGAAAACTTAAAACCATTCCTGCCCAGAAGTTTTATCCAAAGCCTCAAGTTAACGGAGCTATACTTTTAATAAAATTTAAAGATTTAGATGAATTGGGTGATAGGCAGGAATTAGCCAAATTTATTCGAACCGGATTCAGTTCCCCTAGAAAAACTTTGTTCAAAAATCTTTCGAATACACAGAAATATGATTTGGAGAAATTAAAAGAAAGCCTTCAAAAGTTAGGGTTTAAGGATACAGTAAGGCCGGCTGAATTAAGTTTTGAAGAGTTTGTAAAGTTGTTTAAAGTTCTAAATTAGAACTCTATATCTTTATCTGAAACATTAAGGTATTTGTTAATACACAAATTTCTGATCCTCATCATCTTCTTCTTTACCTACAACCTGCACTACAACGCTTCCCATCTTCTCTTCTTCAGCTAACTGCGCAGCATATTTCAAATTCTTTTCCTTCTGAGCCTTTTTAACTCTAAAGGTAATAAAGGTGAAAATGATTAATATGATCATTAAAGCCACAGGAATTGCAATATATTCCTGATTGATTCCGCTGAAATACAAAACTATAGTGCAGATAACAAACATGATAGTTCCTTCAATCAAAACTACCATCTTTTTAGAATATCCGGCAGATAAAATTCTGTGATGCAGATGGTTGTACCCGCTTAAATTCATTAGCTGAAAAGGTTTTGATCTTAATTGTGGATTAGCTTTCCATCTAGAATAGAAAACATACAGACCATCAATGATAGGTAAAGCTAAAACAATTAAAGTTGCATTCCATTTTGCCCCTCCGATTATCGCGAAGACAGCAAGCAAGAAGCCATTTAGGTAGTCACCGATAGAACCATACATGATTTTTCCAGGATTCCAGTTGAAAGGTAAAACTCCCAAAACACTTCCAAGGTAAACAGCAATAACCATTGCTAGTGGAATATTTCCGAGGCTTAAAATTAAAATCAGCATTGTTCCTAAAGCAATTGAAGATACCGATGCGTTTAATGCGTCAACACCTCCTACCCAGTTAATGACGTTAATTAGCCCTATTATCCAAAGAATAGTCAAAACATCGCCAGGAAAAACAAAATTGTATGCATAGCCTCCTATTTGGATAATGATGTCCGGAAGCCAGTCAAAGCTAATAGGAATATTTAATACATTTATGGATGTAATAGAAATCCCAGAAGCAACTACTGCAAAAGCTGCTAAAAACTGCAATGCAAATTGAACAGGAGCGCTGATTTCAAAAACATCATCTAAAAACCCTAAAACTATGATGATTAATATACCTATAATTACTCCCGTTGGTAAATTACCCAGCATATTGTTTCCAATCAACACTATTAAAAAACTTGCCGCTACTGCCAGCCCTCCCAGTTTTGGATAAGGATATGCATGTATTCTAGTATCTAATCCCCTCTCCCCTCTCTTTCTTAATCTTGCAGGCAGATCAACTGCTCCTAATTTTCTTGCAAGCATGCCTGCAATTGGAGTTAGAAAATGAGCTAAAAGAAAACTTACAAAAATCAAACTTCCTGCTAGGGCTATGTTTTGGACTAAATATGTATTTGAAAATATATCCATCGCAATATTCAAATTAATTTATTTATTTCAATTATGTCACTAACGTATATATCTGTCCGACCGAAATTAAAAACAAAATATTTAAAAAGGTAACGATCCAGGCAATTGAAATGCTTAGCCTCCTATCAAATTTAAAGATGTTGATTGAGATTTTTACAATAGCAAGCTCTATTAAAAATACAATTATCGGAAACAAAAATATTACAATCTTGTCAAATTGTTCCCAGTGATTGCTTAAAGAGTTGTAGAAAATTGGAACTCTAGGAGGTATTTTGTTGTATTCCAAAGCTCCGCCTACCAAAAATACAGCTAATGTTAAAACCATTGTGGTCACGGCAAAAGGCAATGCCGGATCTCTCCATAGATTAGAAAATTCGATTAATTCTGCTCTTCTCTTAATCAGCATTTTTGTAGAGCTGACATATTGCTGAACTCTCTGAATTCTATTATCAATTTTGAAAGGAATTTGTTCCTTTAGGACCGGAATCTCCTCTTCCTCTGATTCATATTCATAGTCGTATTTAAAGTCTTCAATTGTAGGGTTGCTTAAAGGTCTGTCGGATTTCATACAAGACATTTTAACTTAAAATTTGAATAATTTGTGGTATAATATTGGAAAGTTTGCTTTTCCGCAAACTTTTTTTAAGCTTAAAAATATCTAAATTTCTAAAATTATAGTATCTTGTTTTTAGAAAATTTTGATTTGAATTTAAATTACTAATTTTTAAATTTCATATATGGTTCAAACTGATATATTATCAGCAATTAGAGAAATTGCAGCTGTTAGAAAGATTGATGTAGAAGATATTTTAGATGCTATTAAAACTGCTATTAAATACAGTTTTGAAGATGAAAATGGATATGACAAAGATGATTTAGAGGTTGAGATCAATCCTGAACTTGGACATATTGCTGTTTACACTGAAAAAGAAGTTGTATCAAAAGTTAAGGATGAAAAGCTTGAAGTTTCTTTAGAGGATGCTCAGAGATTTAACAAAAAAGCTAAAGTTGGGGATAAAGTTAAGGTTGATATTACTCCAAAAGGAGATTTTGGAAGAATTGCAGCTCAGGCAGCTAGACAGATTATCATGCAGAAACTTAGAGAAGCTGAGAAGGAAGCTGTTATCAGACAATTTAAAGATAAAGTTGGAGAAATTGTTACAGTTGTTGTTCAGAGAATCACTGCCGAAGGCGACGTTATTTGTGAATTAAACAAAGCTAAAGCAATTATGCCTAAATCTGAAAGAGTTATGTCTGAATTCTACAGGCTTGGGAGTAATTTAAAGGTGCTTTTGAAGGAAATTTCAGAGGATGAAAAAGGCAAATACATTATTGTATCTAGAGCTGATTCTGATTTCTTGAAAGAATTATTCAGAATGGAAGTTCCTGAAATTGAATCCGGTACTGTTGAGATTGTAGGTATTGCAAGAGAAGCTGGTTCTCGATCAAAGGTAGCTGTACGATCTTTAGCTGAAGGTGTTGATCCTATTGGAGCTTGTGTTGGTCAAAAAGGGGTTAGAATTAATGCTATTACCAATGAACTTAAAAGCGGAGCAACTGAAGAAAAGATCGACATTATTCTTTGGGATGAAAACATTGAAACATATCTGATGAATGCCATTAGGCCTGCTGAATCTATCAAGGTTGAAATTAAGGACGATAAGGAAAAAGAAGCAGTTATTGTTGTTCCTGAATCTCAATATTCTTTAGCTATTGGTAGAGAAGGTCAAAATGCAAGATTAGCTAATAAATTGACAGGATGGAAGATTGATATTGAATCAGATACAGGTTTTGAAAAAGAGGAACAAAAAGAAGAAACTGAAGAATCTAAAGCTGAGGAAGAAAAGGAAGCTGAATAATCTTCGATCTTAGGTTAAAATTAAAAATATATATTGGCCCTATCGTCTAACGGTTAGGACACCAGATTCTCAATCTGGTAATCAGAGTTCGATTCTCTGCAGGGTCATTTATATAACTACTCAAATATTCAATGTACTAACAATTTATGCGCCTCGGCAACATATACTGGCTAAAAATTCAAAGTGAATATTCTCATCCTCATGTAGTAATTGAAATTAATGATGATGATGTAACCATATGCAGCATAACTACAAATATGAAAAAGGTAAGCATGCCTGGTAATGTAGTTTTAGACATAGGTGAATGTAATTTACAAAAGAAAAGTATCGTCGAAGTTTCAAAAAAATTTAAAGTATCAAAATCTGAATTAAAAGAATATATTGGAACTTTGAATAAAGATAGAGTTGAACAAATTAAAAAAGGAGTTGGGCTTGTAGAACGTTCTTTCTTTGGTGATAAATAAGAAAGTTCAAAAACTTACAACCTAATAGTTCATGATATAAATCAGCCAATTAAACAACATTATTCAATTAATTAAAATTTCCTCCTTTACTACTTTAATCTATAGCCTACTTAATGTTAAACTTAGATCAATAGTTTGATACATTTAAATATATACTGGCGATACAATAAAAGCATGTAAGTTTAAAACATTCCCGAAACAGCTTTCGGATAAGAATTTGGCAAAAACAGGATAGAGTCGAAAAAAAGCAAACATCATATAAATTTCATTGAAGACTTTAAAATCATTAACCTACATTAGGCTATGAGTTCTAAAAAACGTAGAAAAAAAATAAAAAAAACACTTCAGGACAAAAAATCCACGAAAAACACAAAGTCTGTAAGGAAAGAACAGAAAAGCTTTTTTGTCAAAACTTATCAGAAAATCATTAATTCTCCAAAAAAAATCTGGCACATTTCTACAAAAGTCTTTGTACTGGTAACCTCAGTTGTTGGCTTAGCTACCATAAACATTGTTTCAGAGGTATACAACTTTGTAAAAAAACTGTTTTTAAACCTAAAAAAAGCTGTGCTTTCATTAAAAGCTAAAATAAAAAAACTTTTGACTAGCATTCATTTACCAAAAATCAAATTCAAAAAATTAAAAATATTTCAGAAAAGCTCAAAACCAGTTACAGGTAAAGTTAAGTATGCAGCCTTGAAAACAGCTCGCAAAAAAGTCAGGAGCAAAAAATTCAAAACAATCAAGAAGAAAAAATACAAAAAGAAAGTAAACAAGGTTATGCTCTTTTTCCTTGGAGTTTCCTGGATAGTAGTAGCAGGAGTAATTATCGGAATGTTCTTCTACCTAAAGCAAAGAAACAGTGAAATTCCGACTCCAGATAAAGTATTTCCTGAAGTCGGACTTGCAACTGAAATATACGACCGAAATGGAGTAAGACTTTACAGACTCTATAACGATGAAAGCAACAACGACAGAGTGGACATTGAAGAGATTAATGATTTGGTCAAGGCCTCTTTTATGGCTGCAGAAGATAGTCAGTTCTACAACCATCGAGGCTTTGATCCACAAGCTATGCTAAGGTGCGCAATTAATATTCTTCAGAAAGAAAAAGAATGCGGCGCAAGCACTATCACACAGCAGTTAATTAAAATCACAACCAAACAAAACCAGCTTACACTTGATAGAAAGATAAGTGAGATTTTGCTCGCTGCAAAAGTTGAAAACAATTACGAAAAAGATCAAATATTTGAAATGTATTTAAGAGTAACACCATATGGATCAAATATTACAGGCATCAAAACAGCTGCAAAATTCTATTTCGGGGTTGAAGATCTGAAAAAATTGACACTAGCTCAGGCTGTGACTTTGGCGGCAATAGTGAATAACCCAGCGAGACTATCGCCGACAGTAAGCTCAAATCGAGAAGAATCTTTAAAAGCTCTAGAAGAAAGAAAAGCATACATCTTCGATCAATTAAGCATAAAGATGAAAGAGATAAATGAGCAGTTAAGAAAGAACAACAATGATCCTGAAGCTGACGATGTCATTACTCAGGAATTAATAGATGAAGCCAGAAACGAAAAATTGACATACAAACATCCCGTTTTTACAGACATGAAAGCAGGGCATTTTGTAAACTATGCGCTTGAAGTATTGAGAGAACGAAACTACAAAAATGGAACAGAACCTTTTACACTAACAGATCTTCAGACTGGAGGCTACAGAATATATACAAGTCTTGATTATGATATCCAAAGAGTAGCTGAAGGGTATGTCGAACAGGCTGGCAACCAATACAAAATCTGGAATATGCATAATGCAGCCCTCGTAACTGTTAAACCTGACACAGGAGAAGTTATTGCGATGGTCGGATCAAAAAACTTTAACGGTCAAAGTGAAGGATGTGATGCAAACAATCAAAATTGTCTGTTCAATCCTGAAGTAAATATTTTAACAACGCTTCAATCACCAGGATCAACAAACAAAGTAGTTGGTTACTACGAAGCATTTAGGCAGGGAAGGTTGTTTCCAGGAAGCTTTCTTCCAGATATTCCAATCAAACTTGGGGATTACGAGCCAAAAAACTGGGATGGAAAGTTCTATGGTATTTATCACACTGCCCGCGAGATGCTCAGAGAATCTCGAAATATTCCAGCTATTCAGGTAATCAATATGATTGGGGTCGATAGATATCTGGATGTAGAGAAGGAATTTGGATACACAACATACAAAAACAATCAAATTTATGGTCCATCCGTAATACTAGGAGGAGCTGATGTATTGCCTATAGAACACGTACAGGCATTTGGAGTTTTTGCAAATGGAGGTGATTTGGTAGAAGTGAATCCAATTTTAAAGATAGTAGATAGATACGATAATGTTATTTATGAAGCCAAACCTCAAAGAAAACGTGTAGCAGATCCTGCGGCAGTGTGGCAGGTAAATCAGACATTGTTTAGACTTGACTCCCTTGGATCACCAATAGCCTGGGACGACAGACAACTTGCTGGAAAAACTGGAACTTCAGAAGACAATAAAGATGTGCTAGTTGTTCTATGGTCACCTGATTTTGTAACTTTAGGATGGGGCGGAAACAATAACAATGCTCCACTTGATCCATACAATGGATGGCCTGGAAATGTTGTAACGCCATGGGTCAAAGCATTTATGAAAGATATTGGTGAAAGCCCATATTTCAGTGCCAAAACACCTTTTACTCAACCCGATAACGTATATTATGGAGGTGGTGATTGTGATTACCAAGGGCAATGTATTGGAATAGCTAAAGATTGGTTAATTGCAGGGCGTGAACCGAAGGGAGACGTTGTGGCATATTGGGCAGATGGGACATGGAGATACAGATACGTTAGGATGCCATCACCTGAACTTCAATATTTTCTAGATAGATATTATTCATTAGGGTTTTAAATAGTATTACTACATTTTTTATAGATATTTGTTAAAGTTTAAATTGATAATTAAACATTAAATTCTTCAACAGGTAATTCATTAAGTTTCTGAATCATTTCCAAAGCTTGATTGTAGTTTTCTACAAAAGCATATTCTCTGTTCTCACGAAAATATGGTTTGACAGGATGTATTACTGTCAAAATATCTTTGGAATCAGGCATTATACAAACCGCAGAACCAACTTTAATACCAAACTCCTTTTCCAACTCTAACTTACTGTTAATAATTAATTTATACATTGAGATATCTGGAATAAATTTTCTCCTTGTCTGACTTCTAAAATTGTATGAAATACACACTCTTTCCTACGTATTTTTTTGTTTTTTGAAAAGTAATCTCTGTATGCATATCTTTGTAGTTCAAAGTAATTTTTAAAATTTGACACTTTCAAGGTATCAATCAATATGACATGATATATATACTTATGTTTCTTCATCAATTCCGAATACCTGTCATATTGAATATTAAAATATGCTCTTAAACCTATTTCTTCAGGAGAAAGTAAAAACTTTTTATTATACAAAAGCAGAACTGTATTATATTTTCGTTTCATAATATTCATCATTATTATGTAACTGGCAAGATAAACAAATTTACCTTGCCAGCAATAATTAATTATATACCTGGTTGAACAACTGAAAGAAAATCAATATCCATAAATTGTTCTTCTTCAGGTTGAGAAACTGTAACCCCTCCTGGCGCTTCAGGGTCTATTAAAGAACTATCTAACCATATCTCAATAGACAAAGCAGGTAGCGGATTGTTTAATGTAAAATCAGCAACCTTATTAGTATTGATATAGAATTCAACCTTATCTTTTCCATTTGAATCTATAGACCATACGATACTTTGTAGAAACCAGTCATTCATATTAAAATTCCTAATATGCGTGAATACTGGCAGGAAACTCTCTTCCTGATCTACATAGTTGGCAGTATAACCAGTATATCCCGCTATAGATTCAGCCTGAGTATATGTGAACCAAATAGCCTTTGCGGGTGCAACTCAATATATGGAAATTCATCCAAAGTTTCTGTAGGCATATTCCATAAACCGAAACCTGCGGTTCCATTTGCATCAGTTCCCTCAGGCTTATAATTTTCAGAAAATCTGACCCGTCCTGTCATAATAACAGGTTTTCCAGGTTTAGCCTTCCATCTCTTAGGAGTTGATTGAGGACTTGAATCTCTAATATCTGAAAGTTGTGCTTGATAAAATTCTCCTGGTTGTTTGCCCGGTCTTAACCTGAATCTTGCAAAGTCATTCCAGCCCTCACTCATTGCCAATACACAATTAGCATCGCCATTAGGTCCTCCGGAACAACCCTTGTTTTCTACTCTTCCTGCTGCAGGAACTATGGTATTCAATGTTCTCCACCAATAGTCCCAGTTTTTGTTTGGATTGGGTGTTCGGATACTCGAGAATGTGTCGGTTACTGAATTTAAAAGCTTGTTATCAATGTTAATAAAAAGCGCATCAACGCTTGTTGTTGGTATTGATACTAGTGCCACAACAATCAGCACTAAAATGCTAAATGCTTTTCGCATAGTTTTTAAAGTAATAAATTAAAGTTGTTTAAGCTTAAACAATTAAAATTTAATAGTTGTTTATATAAATGGTCTAAAAGAATTTAAGAGAGAAAATTCAAAAAAAATCTCAGGATATATTTTCAGATTTGAGAAAACAGTTATTAAGTTAAATTTAAACAACAAAAAGTGTCATACTTTGGAAACAACTCGGAGTCAATTATTTAACGACTCCCCTCAATCTCAAACTTTTAATTTTCTTTAATGGAATATATTTACCTGCATCTTTAATATAATTGGAGATAAATCTTTTGTTGACTAAAAGTTTTTTTGGCAATTTTGTTTCTTGTTCTTTTAATTGTTTTACATCTAATTTAACTTTCAAAACTTCTTTCTTCATATAATTTTCGTGGAAATATTGTTGCTTAAATTCAGTTTTATCTATCTTAATACTATCACTAGCAGTATTTTCTGAAATTTCTGTTTCTAAGTTATCCACATCATTTCTGATTTCTTTAACCATGTCTTTTAGCATCTTGATTTTGGTTTTTGTTGTTTTAGATTCCATTTTATTCTTTGAAAATTATTTAATTCATTAATTTTAATACATTTACAGGATAAAAAAGTAGTAGTTAGAATTTTTTTAGTAATTAGTTAACAAACTACTATGGTTAATAAACCTGATTGGATTCAAGAAGTCTTTCCTTCATCGAAAGGATTAGAAATTATAGATGGTTATAATGAAGATTCCAATGCCCTTGCAATTGTAACGTCATCTGTCATGCAAACTTTCGCATTTGCTAGATGGACTCAACTATCACAATCAGAGTTAGTAAAAGCAGGAGAGAAGACTTTGCAAATTATTAATAACTTGTCATCCGATCAGAAGATTAATCTTATAGTTGACATTTCTAATGTACATTACGGGGAAATGGAAAATGCAGTTAAAGATCTTGTCCAACTGATCAATACTATTCCAACTTTAAAAGCAATCCTTCAACATCAACAAATAGTTTGGTACGTATTAATACGCGGGAATAATAAATTAAATTTTGTAGTTAGCATAGCTTTTAATATTGCCTTAAAAGCGGTAAGACCAAAAGATAGCCTACGATATTTTAGTGTAGAATCGGCAGATCAGTTAGTAAACGACCCAAGACTTCTTAGCCCGGAAAATTTTAATTACCCGGAAGAGCCTTAAAACTTTGTAATTTAAACTTATCAGGCCTCAATTCCGAATTAACATCTTCCCAATTAACTTCCATACAAATCGAAGCGCCTGGTCTAGCTCTTAAAGAATAAGGGACAACAGCAGTAGCTCCTCTTTCATTTCTGTAAAAATCGATAAAAACTTTACCAGCTCTTTTCGCTTTTGAAAGATCAATTAGGTAATTATCAGGGTCATATTCAACCAATTCTAACGCAATGTTTTTCGTAAATTCCTTAGATCTCTTCCAAGTTATTTTCTCTTTGTAATATGCAACTACATGAATTCCCTTCCCTCCTGAAACTCTAGCCTTAGGTTTAAAACCTTGTTTTTCCAATCTTTCTTTTAGCCATAAAGCAGCTTCAATTACTTTGTTCCAATCAGACTTTGGATCAGGGTCTAAATCAAAAATTAGCATATCAGGGTGTTCTAAATCTTCTATCTTTGAAAGCCATGCGTGATATTCAAGAACTCCTAAATTAGAAAGATAAATTAGGTCGCTTACTTCATCAATGGCAATATACAAATCTTTCTCTCCGCTTTTTTCTTTTATTTTTACTCTTTCAATATATTCTGGAAAACTTTCAGATGGATGCCTTTGATAAAAACCTTTTTCATTGATACCTTCAGGATTTCTGACTAAAGTGACTGGTCTGCCTTTCAGAAACGGAAGTATTTTATCTGAAACTTTTTCATAATATTTTGCTACATCAAGTTTAGAAATTTTACTTTCAGGAAAAAGAATTTTATCAGGATGAGTAATTTCTATGTTTTGAATAAACTCGGACATATATTCCTTTATTTTGAAAAATAGGGTATATTAAATTCTACTTTACCAATATACCAGATATGAAATATATATTCACTTCAGGTTTGTTTATTCTGCTGCTGGACATAATTGTTCTTTTGCTACATATCTCATTAGGAACAAGCTTTTCGCTTTTTTATATTGATGCCGAATATAATGTACCCACTCTTTTTCAAGGTACTAAACTTCTTTTAATCGCGCATATTGCGTTTTTAATTTTGTTTGTGAAAAGTCAGAAAAAAAATCTTAACAAGAAAGAATTAATAAGCTGGATAATTTTCGGTTTAATATTTTTCTTTTTGGGAATTGATGAAATAGGACAAATTCATGAAAATCTTCCCAGATATCTATCAGAATTGATTCCAAGAGAAACAGAAAGCTACAAAGAGTTTTTTTCCGAAGGAGGTTTTAACTCCGCTGACTGGCTGATTTTCTATATCCCTGCCTACATTATATTCATTGCATATATGTTGTATTTCTCTATATCATTGATGAAAAAAGGAGATAAAAGATTTATTTTGTTAATTGTCGGCTCAATTTTAATTCTTTTTGTTCCAATTATTGAATTAATAAACACATCAGGAATAGAATATGAAGATTATCCATTCTACTATTTTCTATTAACTCTTGAAGAAACTTTGGAAATGATTGGAGCCAGTTTCTTCTTTATCTTTGCATTTCAATATCTTAGAGAGATTTTAAAGGGTATAAGTATAAAGGAAAAAACTACCTCATAGGTTTATAATCTTTAGAGACTATTGTATAATTCCAAAGCATATTTGACTTAACAATATATTTTGCCGGTTCGTCTAATGGTAGGACAGTGGCCTTTGGAGCCATTAATTGGGGTTCGAGTCCCTGACCGGCAATTTTCACTTCAAAAGAACTCTTGTTTTTAATTCTAAATATCCGATTTTGTTATCAGTATTGTAAAATACTTCAAAAAGTGATATAATGATTCTATGTCAAAAAAATATCCTAAGCTTTCTGAAACCAAGCTTGATAAAAATACAGCCGTAGTAAGAGCCAACTTCGATGTAAAGCTCGAAAATGGTGAAATTGTAGACGACAGCAAAATCAAAGCAATCATCCCAACTATAGAATATTTAACCAAAGCAAACTGCAAAGTTATTCTTTTGTCCCATCTTGGAAAGGACTGCACCGAATACAACGATGAACTTTCCTTTATTCCAATCAGATTTGTATTAGGTAGATTACTTGGGAAGCCTTTAAAGTTTGTAAACATTAACAGCTCTCAAAATTCCATTAAGTTTATGGAATTCGGAGATGTGTTACTACTGGAAAACCTTTGTTTTGAAGAAGCTGAGTTCTCTAAAGATAAACAAAAACAGGAAGAATTAATCAAACAGGTAGCAGATTTCGCCGATTACTATATAGATGAAAGCTTTGGAGTTGATCAGAATCTTGCATCTACTTCAATGCTTCCAAAGCTTTTGAAACCACTTTTAGGTTTAAATTACGAGCAGGAATTAAAAGAAATTGAAAATATTAGAAAAGCTCAAAAAACAGGTTTCGTTTCTTTGATCGGCGGTAAAACAAAAGCAAAAAAACTAGAAATGTTATCTAAACTTGTTGAAAAATCTGAAATAGTTCTTCTTGGCGGACAAATGGCCCAGTTGTTTTTAAAAGCTCAAGGAGTAAAGATCAAAGAAGATTTTGATAAGGAATTGATTAAAGCAGCAAAAGGGATTTTAAATTTAAGCAAAAAATTTAATACAGAAATAGCGCTTCCAATAGATCTCGTTGTTGAAAAATCAGGCAATCTACAAACTGTTAAAACTGAAAAACTTAGTGAAAACGATACTGTAGTTGATTTAGGTGAAGAAAGCGTTCAGAAATACCAAGATATCCTCTACTCAGCTAAATTCTTGATCATTAACGGTCCTTTGGGATTGAACAATCAGGAGGAAAGCGCTTCCGAAGAGATTTTCGCAGTTGCAACATTAATTTCAACTAAAGAATGTTACAAAGTCGTTGGCGGTGAAGAAACTATGGCTGCAATTGGGAAATTAAAGATCAAAAACAAAAAATTCAATCACGTTTCTACTAGTTTGGTTGATTTAATATTAGCTGTTTAAATATATATGCTTCTACTTCAATTAGTAGAATATATTATCAGCCTTGTGAGAATCTTCGAAAATTTTCTTTTTGAATAACTGACGTAATGAAAGAAATTTGGAGGTGTGGATCGGATTCGAACCGACGCATAGCAGTTTTGCAGACTGCTGCCTTACCACTTGGCTACCACACCTTAAAAAGACTTTGTAGATTTTATCACTAGTAAATATTTTAATCTACTCATTCAATCTCCAAAGGAAACCATTGTTAGTAATATACAAAGTATATGAGGTTTCTCTATTGGATACAAATTGACCTGCAGCGCTTATCTGCATTGAATCAATAAATATTCTTAAAATATCTCCAAAAAGATTTTGAGATGTAAAGTTGTCATGAACTGATCTCCAATCTGCATATCCTCCATTTAAGTCATGTGTCGATGCAATATCCGGTGTTCTATTCATTTCAATTTCATTATCAATATCATATCTGGCATATATTTTTCCTAACTTGTAAATTGTTTGGAAATTTAAAAGAATCAATTCATTTTTGAATTTAATTATTGGGCCTCCTACATATATTGTATCTCCATATAGTTTGTATTCAAATGTTTTACCGCTATCCGCAGTCAGATCATTTGGAGCAAAAATATATGTCAACGCGCTCATTTGTTTTTCGATTAATGTTAATTTAACATCAGCATATTCTCCTTTTTCATCTCTTTTTTGTTCTGAAATGGTAATTTTTGCGACAGGTTCTGAAAAAGTGAATACGTTGTATGTATGCAAAAACAACCCTGTCATTCCTAAAAAAATGACAGAAAAACATGCAATTAGGAATACGATAATGAGGCTAAGGCTTATAATTATCTTGGTGGCATACTTCATACAATATAGATTTAAGATATTAATTTTAAATTACTTAATTATAACTGAAGTTTTAGTTTGTAACCTTAGAAAATTAATTGTAATATCTTTTGTAGTTATTTACCGATTATTATTGATTAAATAACAATAAATATGAAATTACTAACTAAAAAAGAAATCAAGAAATTTATTCAAAAGCAATCAAAAAGGAACAAAACAATATATTTAATTCTTGAAAACATTCAATATGCCAGAAATGTTGCAAGCCTATTCCGAACCGCTGACGCAGCAGGTGTCAGAAGAATATATTTAACTGGAATTAGTCATAAACCTCCTTTTGGCAAGGAATTAAGGCAGACTTCAAGGAATTCTGAAGATTCAGTTGAGTGGGTTTATGAAGAAACTACAGGAAAAGTGCTTGAAACTTTAAAAAAACAGGGTGTTTACATAATCGCTGTTGAATTAACCGATGACGCTATTCCCGTTTCAGATTTAAATGAGAAATTAAAAGATAAAGAGAAAATCTGTTTTGTTTTAGGTTCGGAAGTCTATGGAGTCACAAACAAAACCCTGGATAAATGCAATTTATCTACATATATTCCAATGTATGGAAAAAATGCTAGTTTGAATGTGTCAGCTGCTGGTGCTGTTGTGTTGTTTAGTATTTAAAATGGCAAATCACTAGGATCTATTGAGTCCTCAACATATTCAACATCGTCATTTCCTGCGGCAGGCGTAGGAAGCGCTGAACTATCAGACATATTATCGCCTTCATATCTGGCTATTAGAATTACCCTGTCAGCTACAATTTCAGTTTTGTATTGTTTTTTTCCGTCTGCTCCATCCCAACTTCTGGTTTGAAGCCTACCTTCTATATATATTCTAGTTCCTTTTTTAATTCTCTTTCCTAGTTGTTCTGCCTGATTCCAGACTACAATATTATGAAAACTTGGTTCATCAACCCATTCTTCACCTTTTTTGTATCTTCTATTTGTAGCAATGCTGAAACTTAAAACTGCTGTTCCACTTGGTGTAAATCTTAAATCAGGATCTTTGGTCACATTACCTAAAAGTGTTACCTTGTTTACATCACCGAACATTATGTAGAAAATTAATAATTAGTATTATTTAATCATAGCTTTGATCTTCTCTTTTTTCAAGTTGACCTAAGCAAATATTCGTTTTGTTCCTTAAGTGTGGTATAATTAAAGGGCAAAAAATGTTTTACAATATTTGCTTCAGGATAAGATATCAAGTTAGATATCAATTTTAAATATTTTCTGGAGCAGTAGTGTTCCAGAAGACTTCAAGTAAGTTACTTCTGATTAAACAATCATAAACAATTAAAATTTGTTATTGGTATTTTTGCGGTTTTTACTTTTTTATATTTTTTTAAGATGGCAAGTAGAGATTTCAGACGAAGTTCTGAACAAAGTAGATCTTTTATCAAAAAAGACTTTTTAACCAGTGATGGTCCAACTTTTGGAAAAAGAGAATTTAATAGAAATGCAAATTCTAACAAAGGCAGAAGAAGCTTCAATAAATTTGACAGCTCTGAAGCCAGTAGAAGCTTTAGAAACAAAACAAGAGGTTTTCAAAGAAGCCGATACGGCAGCAGGAGTAGATTTAGAAAAGCTAAAGGTTCTAAGGGAATAGATGTAAATCGATTCATCAAAGCTGCTGTTGTAAAAGAGCAGGAGGTTGAATATGTTGCAAAACATAAGTTCAGCGATTTTGATATTAACGAAACTTTGAAAAAAAATATTGCTTTCAAAGGTTTTACTACTCCTACTCCAATTCAGGATCAGGCAATTGAACATCTGTTGGAAGGCAAGGATTTAGTAGGTATTGCAAATACCGGTACAGGCAAAACTGCAGCGTTTTTAATTCCTTTGATTGATAAGGTTTCAAAAAGCAAGAGAGATAAAGTCTTAATCATTGTTCCAACCAGAGAACTGGCATTACAGATTAATGAGGATTTCAGAAGTTTATCAAAGTTTATGAATCTTTTTTCAGTTCTTTGCATTGGAGGAGCTGATATTAGAAAGCAGATGTATTTTTTAAAGCAACACCATAATTTTGTAATTGGCACGCCTGGAAGGTTAAAAGATTTGATTGACAGAAATATTTTGAATTTAAGCGAGTTCAACAATATTGTTTTGGATGAAGTGGATAGAATGCTTGATATGGGCTTTATTGATGATATTAAATTTTTGATTTCTAAAATGCCTATTCAAAGGCAGTCACTATTCTTCTCTGCAACTTTATCAAACGAAATTGAGGAGTTAATGAGAAGATTCTTGAAACCTGCGTATGTTAAGGTTTCTGTTAAGACTGGAGAAACTAGTGATAATGTTGAGCAGAATATTGTTAGAGTCACAAAAGATCAGAAAATTGAAAAGTTGATTGAACTTTTGCAAAATGAAGATTTTAAAAAGGTTCTAATTTTTGCTAATACTAAAAGAGGTGTTGATATGTTGGATAACGTTTTGTACAAAAAAGGATTTAAAGTTAGTTCTATTCATGGTGACAAGACTCAATATATGAGACAAAAAGCTATTAGAAATTTTAAACAGGACTATTCAAAAATTTTGATTGCGACTGATGTTGCAGCTAGAGGTTTAGATATTCCTAATGTTAGCCATGTTATTAACTACGATGCCCCTGAAAACTATGAAGACTATGTTCATAGAATTGGAAGAACAGGTAGAGCTAACAAGAAAGGTTTTGCTTTGACTTTTGTGGGGTAGATAGTTAGTTAATAGGTTGTTAATTACTCTTCAAGTGCTATTAAAATTCTAGTTCTTCTAGAACATAAAGGATAGCACTTGCTAATTTATCCTTTGTTGTTCCAACTCTTAGATCAGCTTCTTGTCTAAATTGAATGAATTTATCAGCTAAGTTATCGGCCATGGATTTATTCCTATCCCCTTGTCTTATAATATCTAACTTGATTGAAGAAAGCCGGCCAAAGAATCAGCAAGATATGCATCATGAATTGAAAATTTATTAAAGGCTATCTCAACAGGTACTAATAAATCTTCTTTAGTATATTTTCCAAGTTCTCTTCCTGAAGTGTCTATTTGATTTTTATCCATATAACTAAGAAAAATTAAACACCAAAATTATATCATCCCCTTAAGCTTAATTTCATCATTTATGTTAAAATTCAGGGTTAATTTAATTCACCCTATAGAATTTTCATGGCTCAGCAAAATTTAAGAAACATAGCAATAATAGCTCACGTCGATCATGGTAAAACTACTTTGGTTGATGCATTCCTAAAACAAAGCAACCTCTTTAGAGAAAATCAAGATGAAATGAATCAAAATCAGATTCTAGATACAGGAGAACTTGAAAGAGAAAAAGGAATTACAATTAAAGCTAAAAATATTTCCATAAGATACAAAGATTACAAAATCAACATTATTGATACTCCAGGACATGCAGACTTCGGAGGAGAAGTAGAAAGAACTTTAAATATGGCTGACGGATGCATATTGTTAGTCGATGCGCAAGAAGGTCCAATGCCCCAGACTAAGTTTGTTTTAAAAAAAGCGCTGGAGCTGGGACTTAGACCACTTCTGGTAATTAACAAAATAGATAAAAAGTTTGCTAATCCAGAAAAAGTTCTAGATAAAGTAAATGATTTGTTTTTAAATTTAGCAACAGACCCTGAACAATTGGAATTTCCAGTATTTTATGCAATCGGAAGACAAGGAAAAGTATTTAAAGAACTACCTCAAGCCGAAAAAGATTCTGAAGGCAACCTGACTTTTGATAACATCGAAGCTGATGTTGCTCCATTACTAGACGCAATTATTGACTTAATTCCTGCTCCAGTTGGGGATGAGAACGAACCATTGCAGATGCAGATAACTACATTGGAATATGACTCCCATCTAGGTAGGTTATTAGTTGGAAAAGTTAAAAGAGGGAAAGCCAAAGTTGGAGATTCCGTTGTAGTTATTCATTCAGAAGATGAAAATGCAGCCAAAGACTTTGGAAAAATCAAAAACATTAAAGTTAGAGAAGGATTAGAATATGTAGATGTTACCGAAGCTAAAGCAGGAGAAATTGTAGCAATAACAGGTGTGGAATCTACAGCTATTGGAGGCACAGTATGTATTTCCAGCCATCCTGAGGCTTTGCCAACTATTAAAATTTCTAACCCATCTGTTCAAATAAAGTTTGAAGCAAATACCTCACCTTTAATGGGCAAAGAAGGTAAATTCGTTACTGCTAAATTGCTACAGCAGAGATTAGATAAAGAAGCGGAGGTGAATATCAGTTTAAAGATAACTAAAGGAGATGCCGGAGCTTATTATGTAGCTGGAAGAGGAGAATTGCAATTATCAATTTTAATTGAGACCATGAGAAGAGAAGGTTACGAATTCCAGGTTAGAAGACCAGAAGTCATTATACATGAAATAGATGGTGTTAAATCAGAACCGATTGAAGAGGTAATTATTGATGTTCCTACAGAATATCAGGGAACAGTAACTACTGCAGTAAGTGAAAGAAAAGGTGAATTACAGAATATGGAAATTGAAGATAATCAAACCAGATTTACGTACAAAATTTTAACTAGAAATCTTCTAGGTTTAAGGAACCAGCTTTTAACAGCTACAAAAGGCAATTTAATTATGAATAATTTCCTAATTGGATATGTTCCATATACCGAACAACCTGAAATTTACAGGAAAGGAGTTTTGATTGCTTCAGAACCAGGCATTGCAATGGGATACGCTTTAAATACTATCCAGGAAAGAGGTGAATTATTCATCGAACCAGGAACCCAGGTTTACGAAGGAATGATTATTGGAATTAACAAATACGAACAGGATCTTGAAGTTAACCCTACAAAAGAAAGGCAAAAATCAGGTGTTAGAATGAAACACGATGAAATTACTCAGACATCTTTAAAAGCAATAAAGCCGTTAACTTTGGAATTTGCTTTGTTGTTTATGAATAAAGATGAAATGCTTGAAGTAACTCCTAAAAATTTAAGATTAAGGAAAGTATATTTAACTAGAACCGAAAGGGACTGGGCAAAGAGAGAGAATTTAACCGAATACGCTAAACAACAGATGGGATTAAGGTAAAAAGATAATATGATAGAATTTTGGCAACTTGGTTGAGGTATACTGTTTAAGGTTAAATTAAAAAAATGGACGAACCTTCAATTGAAAAACCTAATATCCAAGAAAGAGTAGATCAGGTAAATAATTTGTATGTAAACAATTACTACAAGTATTTTGAGTATGTTTTAATGTTGGATAAGTTTGATCCTAAAAAAATTGAACCCTGCTATCAAATATCCGGTATATATGGCACAGGTCAATTTGAACACAATCCTCCAAAAAAAGTTTTTATGGCAAGCACATCAAAACCTGTAATTGCTAAAGTCTTTTTAGAGAATTTTCCTGAAAATACTATTGAGTTATCAACTGATGAATTTAAAGGGATAATTAACGACCTTTTTAGAAGAGAACAATTAGGGCTAGCATTTGACAAACACTTTGAAATCTATTCCAATTTGTTTAATTCATTAGGTTTTGAAATTCATAGAAATATGCCTGATGAAAAATTAAAGGAATTAGTGGAAAAATTAAAGGCTAAAAAATTCCCTCCTGAGGAAAAAGTTAATTTCCCTAATATGGAATTGGTTAATCTTGCATTATGGGCATCTGCTAATTATCCAGTGGATATTATGAGAAACAGGTTGATAGCTGTTTTCACTGCAGATGGATATGTTGAACAAGTACAAAGATATGTTCCGAATTTTACACCTACAATCACCACAAAAGATTTCCAACATTGGATAGCGCCTAATTACAATATTGGCAGAATTGAAGAATTCGCAAGATTTCTACACGAACAAGTCAAACAAAATCTAAATGATCCTCAGCCCGAATCATACCTGAAGTATCTTCTAGACAACGATATTGATTGGGGTTTTGACTTTACAAACTCTGCTCTTGGTAAATCTTTGATGAGCCGTGGTTACAAAATTTATGAAAAAACAGGATATTATCCTACTGTAAATTGGGTTTCAGAGTTAGCCGAAGAAGATTTTACAGTTCATATGGCTCTATCAAATATTGTAACTATAGTTTCTCCTGAAGGAGAAGTACAGACTTTCTACCAATCCATGAACTTTATCATGCCGTGGCCTAATGAAAAGATAAAAGAGGATGATATTTGGTTTGTTAATACAGGTAGCAAAGATTATTTAGAGAAAACTGAAAAAGCGAAAGTTGTTGCCAACGGAATATTTAGAGAAGAACAGTCTGGATTAATTTTAAGGTACTACCCCGGTTTTTTAACTCTTTAGAATATTTATCAGCTATTCTTGTAACTTCCGGCAATTTATGACTTTTTAAAGTATTTAAAGCTATTTTTAAACTATCTTCCAAACTTATTAAATGTCCGGGAGACACAAACACAGGTTTAACATTATCCTTGGATCTTAAAGCATAACCTATCACTCTATTCTGTTTATCCAAAACTTCTGATACAGATCCTTTTTTTGAGCCAGGCATTGCATACTTTCCAAAAAGCAGATTTTTTGCTACTCCCATTGTCGGTTTTTTCAATAAAATTCCCAAATGACTCGCAATACCGATATTTCTTGGATGAATTATTCCGTTGCCATCTACCATTATTAAATCCGGTTCTGTTTTTAATTTCTTGTATGATTTTAAAAGTGTTGGAATTTCTCTAAAAGCTAAATATCCTGAAATATATGGAAGTGTAATTCTGGAATAATCTGTCACAACCTCAATTATTTCTAAATCTGAATAAGTGAAGTTTACAAAAACCGAAAATATATATTCCTGATTCAAAATACTGCAGTCACACCCTGCAATAGTTTTTATATTCAGATCTTTTGGAGTTTGCAAAATTAACTTTGAAGCTAATTCTTTCTGTTTTTGTGTTAATTGTGCTATCAATCCAGGTTGTGCCTGCATGTTTTCGATACAAAGATATATCCTAAATAAATTATACAATCAGATCAATAGCTTCAGATAATCAGATTGAAAGAGAATTAAAATGGGATTTAAGAAATGATAATAATCAGTATCAGATAAGGGGTATAGAAATAATTCCTAAAATTATTAAAACAACAGCAATATATTGCTTTAAACTCAATTTTTCTTTCAGAAATATCCTACTGTAAACTATCGAAGCAACCGGGGCTGCGCTTGAAATTGCAGTAACAATACTGACGTGGCCGGTGGCATATCCTAGATTCATTCCAATGCTAGCTGAAGCTGCCAAAACTGCAATTAAAAATATACCTAAGAAATTATCTTTAAATTCCTCTTTACTTAAAAAAATAGAATGTTTCTGAGCTAAGACCTGCATTATACTCAAAACAAATACTGTTGTTTCAACTATTAAAGAAAACAAAAATGCCCCTAAAACTACTGATGGTATTCCAAAAAAAGCAAAGGCTATTCCCCAGAATATTGCAGATAACAAAGCATAGGGAACGCCCGATACTTTATGAAATAAATTTGAATTTTTAAAATCATTAAAATCAATTGAACTAAGAACAATACCT
>Ga0079224_100002196_pt1 | contig 23429 bp, 17 predicted proteins | sample Stecom2015_FD_80414 | JGI IMG/M metagenome (GOLD analysis project Ga0079224, IMG submission 80414) | Agricultural soil microbial communities from Utah to study Nitrogen management - Steer compost 2015 | ecosystem: Environmental > Terrestrial > Soil > Agricultural land | place: USA: Utah... | reverse complement strand
GCCGCGCGCTGGCGCGGCCTCACCGACGAGCACAGGATCACGGTCGAGCTGCCCGGCGGCGAGCTCGAGATCGAGATTACGCCGCGCGGGACGGCGGTGATGACGGGCCCGGTCGCGTTCGCGTTCAGCGGCCGCCTGCCTTTTTGATCCGGACGCGAGGAGCCAGGCCGAAATGGAATTCGCATCGAGACCGGGCGCGCTGGCGCTCATGCTCTTGCCGCTCTTGCTCGCCGCCGGGACGGCGGCCGCACAGGGCGGATTCGACCTGCCGCGCGTGTCGCTCACGCCGCTCGGCGGCTACACGTTCGGCGGCCGCTTCGAGGACAGGACGGGTGACCTCGAGGTCGAGGCCGACGACACCGCGCACGTCGGGCTGATCCTGAACTTCCGCGAATCGGCACGCACCCAGTGGGAGGTGTTCTACGCCCTGCAGCGAACCGAGGCCGACGTTTCCGAGCTGCCGTCGGGCGCCGGCATCGGCACCATGGATCTCGACATCCAGTACCTCCAGGCCGGGGGCACTTACGTGGCCGACGGGCTCACGGCGCGGCCGTTCCTCGCGGCGACGGTGGGCGTCACGCGCTTCGATCCCGATCCGCTGCGCTTCGAGTCGGAGAACTTTTTCTCGTTCGGCATCGGTGCCGGCTGGCAGCTTCAGCCGACCGATCGTCTCGGGCTGCGGCTGGAAGGGCGGTTGATGGGGACGTTTCTCGGCTCCGACACGGCGCTGTTCTGCGAGACCGGGCCAGAGGAGAACGTCTGCGCCCTCGTGTCCGACAGCGAGATCTACTGGCAGCTCCAGACCTCGCTGGGTATCGTGTTCCGCTTCTGACGACACCATGTCCACCTCGACACAGTGGCAACTTGCTCGCGACGCCGCCGAGCGCTACGAGCGGATCCTGGTCCCCGCGATCCTGGGCCCTGCCGCCGTTGCGCTCGTGGAGTACGCCGGGCCACGGCCCGGGCAGGCCGTGCTCGATGTCGGATGCGGCACGGGTGCGGCAGCGCGAGGAGCGGCAGAGCGCGTGGGGCGGTCCGGCCGAGTCGTCGGCGTAGACGTGAACGCCGGGATGATCGATGTCGCGCAGTCCCTCCCGCCGGTCGACGGCGCAGAGGTCGCGTGGTCCGTGCAGAGTGCGTGCGCGCTGGCGTTCCCGGACGGCGCTTTCGACGTGGTGCTCTGTGCCCAGACGCTGCAGTTCGTCGAGGACCGGCAGCGCGCGCTCGCCGAGATGCACCGGGTGCTCGTGCCCGGCGGTGAGCTCGCCGTGAGCCTGTGGTGCAACCTCGATGCGAGCCCGTATTTCGATGCGCTGGTGCGCTCCGTTACCCGCCACATCGGCGCGGACACGGCGGCCGGCCTGCGTGCGGCCTGCGGGCTGTCCGACCCGCGGGCGATCCGGGCGCTGATCGAGGGAGCCGGGTTTCGACGCTTCGAGGCCGTCGTCGAGGAGCTCGACCTGCCCTTGCCGGAGCTGGCCGGTTTCGTTCCGCGGCACGTCGGCGCCACACCGATGGCCGCGGGGTATCGGAGCGCGACGGAGGCGCAGCAGCGCGCGGTCGTCCGGGACGTTGTGGACGAGCTCGCGCGTTTCCGCGTGCAGGGCGAATGGCGGCTCCCGTTTCGCACCCACCTGGCGAAGGCCATAAAGGCTGGGCGATGACAGTGTTCATACCGGGAATCGCATGCGCATGAAGATCTGGTTTCAAGCAGGATGAAAACGGGATCGAGGAGCAAGCTGAAAGCGAAGGCGCGCGAGGAGCTGCTCGCGACGCTGCAGGCGCGTTTCGAGAAGCACATGCCGCGGCACGAAGGCATCGAGTGGGCCAGGGTCATGGCCCGGCTCGAAGCCAGGCCGGAGAAGCTCCGGTCGCTGCACGAAATGGAGAGAACCGGGGGCGAGCCGGACGTCGTCGGGCAGGACCCGAAAACGGGCGAGTACGTCTTCTGCGACTGCTCCGCGGAAAGCCCGGCGGGCCGCCGCAGCCTCTGTTATGACCGCGAGGCGCTGGAGGCGAGGAAAAAGCACAAGCCGGCCGGCAGCGCGGTCGACATGGCCGCCGCGATGGGCATAGAGCTGCTCACCGAGGAGCAATACCGGGACCTGCAGAAGCTCGGCGAATTCGACACGAAGACGTCGAGCTGGGTGCAGACACCGTCCGACGTGCGGCAGCGCGGTGGCGCGCTCTTCTGCGACCGGCGCTACGGCCGCGTGTTCGTCTATCACAACGGCGCGGAGTCCTACTACGCCGCCAGGGGCTTCCGGGGCTTGCTGAAGGTCTGACCGTCCGGCTCAGCCCCACAGGCGCGAGTCGGGCGGATCGATCCTCGTACCCCGGTAGGTCAGCGGCGGATCGCGATCGGCGGCCTGGAACAGCGGGCCGTCGAGGTCGACGAAGCGGCAGAACTGCGCAGGGAGCATGGCCGGGGCCATCGCGAGCGACGTGCCGAGCATGTTGCCCACCATGAGCTCCAGCCCGCGTGCGCGGCAGACCTCGACCATGCGCATCGCTTCGGTCAGCCCGCCGCACTTGTCGAGCTTGATGTTGATCATGCCGTAGCGTGCTGCGCAGCGGTCGATGTCGGCGCTCGACTGGCAGGATTCGTCGGCGCACAGCGTGACGGCGTAACCGCGCCCGGCGAGCGCGTCGTCTTCGCCGGCGGGCAGCGGCTGCTCGACCATGGCGATGCGATTCTCGACGAGCACCTCCTCGAGCTCGTCCAAAAGCGGCAGGGTCCAGGAGCCGTTGGCGTCGATGACGATCTCCGCGTCCGGGCGGGTGGCCCGGATGGCGCGTATCCGCTCCGCCGGGGCCTCGGCGTCGAGCTTCACCTTCAGCACGGGGCACGCCGCGCGCTCGCGCGCTTCCGCCGCCATCCGCTCCGCCGTGCCGAGACTCAGCGTGTACACGGTCGTGACGGGCGCCATCGGGACGCCGAGGAGGGACCAGGCACGTGTGCCTTCCCTTTTTGCGCGCAGGTCCCACAGGGCGCAATCGAGCGCGTTGCGTGCGCCGCCGGGCGGCAGCAGCTCCTGCACGTCCTCGACGGAGCCGCGCGCCTGGAGCTCGTGCTGCACCGCGTGCAGCTCCGCGCTCATCGACCGGATCGTCTCGCCGCGGTAGCCGACGCCGAGCGCTTCCCCGCGCCCGCTATGCCGGCCGTCGCTCAGGACGGCCGTGAGCGTCGTGATCTCGGTTACGCGATCGCGCGCGGTGACGAAGGGCTCGCGCAGCGCCCAGGTGTCGATCTCGAGGGTGAGCTTCACGAACCCTGCCGGTCGAGGAGCGCGTCGACCAGCGGCGCGACGCCGGTGGCGACGGGATCGACCGCCGGCAATCCGGTCTGCCGCTCCACCGCTTCGAGCACGGACTGCCGTTCGGCGCTGTCCAGCCCCGCGGTGTTCAGGCTCACGCCCACCACGCGCGGTGCAGGATGGGTGAGGAGCGCGAGCTCGAGGTAGCGGTCGATGTAGTAGGTGAGCGGCGGCACGGGGAAGCCGGAGTAGCCCTCGATCTCGGTGCGCGACACGTCGTGGCACAGCACCATGGCGTCGGGCTGGGAGCCGTGCACGAGCCCCACCGTCACCGCCGCATAGGCGGGATGCAGGATCGAACCCTGGCCTTCGATCACGTCCCAGTGCTCCGGGTCGTTGTCCGGGGACAAGAGCTCCGCCGCCCCCGCGATGAAATCCGAGACTACCGCGTCCATGGGAATCCCGGCGCCGGCGATCAGTATGCCCGTCTGGCCGGTGGCGCGAAACGTCGCCGGCACCGAGCGCGCCCTGAGCTCGCGCTCGAGCGCGAGCGCGGTGTACTTCTTGCCGACGCAGCAGTCGGTCCCGACCGTGAGCACGCGGCGGCCGCTGCGGCGGCGCCCGCTCGCGACCGGGATGTCGGCCGGCGGCACGCGCACGTCCACCAGCCGGCGCCCCGTCTCGCGGGCCACGCGCGCGAGCGTCTCGTTCGCCGCGAGGGGCATGTGCAGCCCGCTCACGACGTCGAGGCCCGCGCGCAGGGCGTCGACCAGCGTGGCGAGCCAGGCGGCTTCCAGTCGCCCGCCGAACGCCGCGATCCCGATGACGAGGCTCTTCGCGCCGGCGGCGACCGCTTCCTCCGGCCGCAGGTCCGGCAATCCTAGATCGATGCTGCAGCCCGGGTAGCGCAGTTGCCCCGTGCAAAGCTCGGGACGCCAGTGGACCAGGCCGAAACCGGTCTTGGCGTCGGTGGCGTTCGCCGTCGCGCCGAGGAAGACGAGGTAGGGGGTCGCAAGCTCCGGCATCGCTCAGTCCGGCGTGCGCGTGATCACGACACCGGGCCGTGCGCCGGTGCTCCGGCCGTACTCGTACACGAGCACGCCGCCGACCCACACGGCCTCGATGCCGGTGGACAGCCGTTCGGGCTGCTCCGGCGTTGCCCGGTCGACGACGGTGTCCGGGTCGAACAGCACGAGATCGGCGATCGCTCCCTCGCGGATCACGCCGCGGTCTTCGAAGCCCATGTGGCGGGCGGCAAGGCCGGTCATCTTGTGCACCGCCTCCTCGAGGCCGAGCAGCCCCTGCTCGCGCACCCAGCGCCCGAGCACGCGCGTGAAGGCGCCGCGCGCCCGCGGGTGCAGGTCCTCGAGCGCGCCGTCGGTGCAGACGTTCGTGTGCGGCCAGAGGAAAAGCTGCTCGATGTCGGCTGCCTGCATGCTCGTGCCGATGATCGCGTCCGCGCCGTCGCCGGATTCCTGCCCGGCGGCTTCCGCGGCGCGTGCGAGCTCCATGAAGGCCGCCGCCGGCTCGATGCCGCGCTGCGCGGCGATCTCCGCCAGCGACCGGCCCACGAGCGAAGGGTCGGGATCGAACCGCGTGAACCGGATGCCGTCCGGTGGCGCGATCTCGTCCAGCGCCTCCTGGATCGCGTCGAGGTCCGTGTAGTCGCGCTCCGGCAGCAGCACCATCAGGTTGGATTGCCAGTACTCGTACGGATAGATGTCCGCCGTGATGTCGATGCCTTCGGCACGCGCGGCGTCGAGCACGGCGAGGATGCGCGGCGCTTCACCCCACAAGCGTTTCATCGCGAGCTTGATGTGCGAGACCTGCACGGGCATGCCCGTGACCCGGCCGATCTCGATGATTTCCCCGAGCGCCTCCTCGAACCAGCGGTCCTCGCTGCGCACGTGGCTGATGTAACGGCCGCCGGCGCGGGCCGCGACTTGCGCGAGCGCCAGCACCTCGGACCGCTGGGAGTAGATACCGGGATCGTACTCCAGGCCGGTCGACAGGCCGAGCGCGCCGGCCGCGAGCTCCTCCTCGAGGAGCGCGGCCATCGCGGCGACTTCTTCGTCGCTTGCCGGTCGCCGGTAATCGTCGCCCAGCACCCGCGAGCGAATCGTGTTGTGACCGGCATAGGACGCCACGTTCACCGCGACGGGAGAGGCGCGCAGGCCGGCGAAGAAATCGGCGAGCGGGAGCGGCGAGCCGCCGTCCTGTCCCAGCACGACCGTCGTGATCCCCTGGCTCACGGCAGGCAGCGCGTCTGGCTGCTCGTGCAGGTCGTCACCCGCGTGGCTGTGCGTGTCGATGAAGCCGGGCGCGAGCACCAGGCCGCGGGCGTCGTACACGGTCTCGCCCGGGCGCGGCTCGAGATCCGTGCCGATTGCCGTGATACGGCCGGCGGCGACGCGCACTTCGCCGCGGTATGCAGGGTTCCCCGTGCCGTCCGCGATGCGCGCGTTCTCGATGACCAGGGTGGGGACGGGTGCCTCGCCGGTCGGGGCTGCGGGGCCGCAGCCGGTCGATCCGAGCAGGAGGAGGAGAACTGAAGCGGCGATCGCCGGGCGTCGGAACATCTACGGTACCGGTCGATGGGTGGCGGTATTGAACCATGAAGGTCGCCGGGGACGAACGCGAATTCACAATATGCAACCGCGCTGTCCCCTTGCTTCCCGGGGGGTTAGCTTCGGCCCGAGCACGTGAGCCCGCGGCTGCCGCCGCCGGCCGGGGAAGACCCAGGACGACAGCATGACCAGAACGACATTCGCCCATTCGCTCGCCCTTTGCCTTGCGCTGGCCCCCGTCGCCGCCGTTCCGCCGGCGCTCGCGGACGGCCGCACCGTCACCATCGAGGATTTCGGCCGGGTCAAGGCCGTCGGCCGTCCGGCCGTGTCGCCGGACGGGCGCTACGTAGCGTATACGCTCGAGGATCGCATTCACGTGGTGGAGACCTCTGGCGGCGCGCCGCGCCCGGTGACCTCGACCGGCTCCTCCGCCTCCGACCCGCACTGGAGCGGCGACGGCCGGTTCCTGTACTTCCTCTCCGATCGTTCGGGCAACCGGGAGCTCTGGAAGCTCGCGGTTGTCGGGTTCGGCGAAGCCGAGCAGGTCACGGAGCTCGCCGCCGACATCGGCGCGCTGCGCCTGTCGCGCGACGAGCGCTTCCTCCTGCTCAACTGGGACGACGAGAGTCACCCCGACGCGCGGGCGCGCGCCGCCGGGGACGACGAGCGCGAGCCGCAGCCGTTCGTCATCGACCGGCTGGAGTTCAAGGAGGATGCCGGTGACGGCTACCTGACACAGCGGCCTTCCGACCATCTCTACGTCTACGACCTCGCCACGGCGACGCTGCGCCAGGTCACGCGCGGCGAATACGCGGAAGAGGACGCGGCGTTCTCGCCGGACGGCCGCCGGATCGTCTTCGTCAGCAACCGTCACGGCGATCCCGACGCCAGCTATCGCACGGACCTCTGGGTGATCGACGCGACGGGCGAGGGCGAGCCGGTGCCGCTCACCGACAGCGAGGCCGTGGAGCGGCAGCCCCGCTTCAGCCCGGACGGCAAGTGGATCGCCTGGCTGACGGCCGAGGACGGCGTCTACGGGCAGGAGCGCCTCGCCCTCGTGCCGGCAGCGGGCGGCGAGCCGCGGATCCTCACCCAAAGTCTCGATCGATGGGTGCGCGATTTCCGCTTCGCGGACGACGGGCGCTGGATCTGGTTCACGTTCGACGAACGCGGCGGGCGGCACCTGGCACGCGTCCGCGTTGCCGACGGGCGCATCGAGCGCGTGGTCGAAGGCGATCTCGTGGTCTCCGCGTTCGATCTCGACCGCGCCGGCAACGCGATCGTCCGGGCGAACAACACGAACGACGTTCCCGAGCTGTATCGCGTGACCCGGAATCGCCTTGAGCGCCTCACGCACACGAACGACGACTACCTCCGCTCACTCGCGCTCGGCGAGAAGACCAAGGCGAGCTTCGAGAGCGCAGACGGGACGATCGTCGAAGCGTTCATCACCACGCCGCCGGACTATGTCGAAGGGCGCCGCTATCCCGCCATCCTCAACATCCACGGCGGACCTGTCGGCCAGTTCGAATGGGGCTACGATTTCGCGACCCAGTTCTTCGCGGCGAACGGCTACGTCGTCGTCGAGCCGAACCCGCGCGGCTCGACGGGCCGCGGGCAGGCCTTCATCCGCGCGATCTACCGGACCTGGGGCATCACCGACTACGACGACGTCATTGCCGCAGTCGACCATGCCGTGGAAGCCGGGCTCGCGGACCCCGACCGGCTGGCGGTCACCGGCTACTCCTACGGCGGCTACATGACCAACGTGGTCATCACCCGGACCGACCGGTTCAAGGCGGCGGCCTCCGGCGCCGGGCATGCCTACATCGTGGCGAACTACGGCCACGACATCTACCAGAAGTGGTACAACTGGGAGCTCGGCCCGCCGTGGGAGAACCGCGAGGCTTACGACCGGCTCTCGCCGCTACTGCACGCCGGCAAGGTCGTCACGCCCACGATCTTCTTAGGCGGGCGCCTCGACTGGAACGTGCCGATCCTGAACTCCGAGCTGTTCTACCAGTCGCTCCGGACGCGCGGCGTGCCGACCCGCCTCGTCGTGTACCCGAACACGCACCACGGCGGCTGGCGCCCGGCTTTCCGCAAGGACTACCTGGAGCGCGTCCTGGCATGGTTCGACGAGCACGTCACCGCCGGAACCGGGTAGGGGCGCGCAGCGCGCGCGACACGAACCTGCCCCGGCGCAGGTTGCAATGACCGCAAAGCCGTGAGGCAATCCGCAGGCATGCCGCAGCCGAAAGCCGTCAACGGATCCCCCGACCCGAGCATCGCCGCTGCGATCGAGGCGCTGCGCGCCAATCGCCCGCTGCGGGCGGAGGAGATCTGCCGCGACCAGTTGCTGCTGTCGCCCGGATCGGTGCCGCACCTGCGGCTCCTGTGCCATGCGCTGATGAAGCAGAACCGGCTCGCCGAGGCCGAGGAACAGGCGCGCTTCGTGCTGTCGCTCGCGCCGGAGATGCCGCTCGCTCACGAGGACCTGGGCAGCGTGCTCGCCCTGCAGGAACGGTACGAGGAAGCGGTGCCCTGCTTCGAGAAAGCGCTGCAGCTCGAGCCGAACCTGCCGCTCGCACGCAAGAAGCTCGGCCAGGCACTCGCCGCGCTCGGCCGCGGGCGGGAAGCCGACGCGGTTTTCGAGGAGTACCTGGAGCGCGATCCCGATCGCGGCATCGTCGCGCAGGGCATCGAGCACCTCCAGGCCGGTCGCAAGGAAGAGGCGATCACGGCCTTCCGGGAGGCGCTCAGGCGCAACCCGGACAACGTGGATGCGATGCGCTGCCTCGCCAACGTGTGGCTGCGCGACAAGGAGAACCTGTCCGATGCCGAGGCGCTGCTCCGGCGCGCAACCCAGGTCGCGCCGGACTTCACCGCGGCCTGGATCCTGCTGGGCGGCGTGCTGCACGAGCAGAAGCGCAACGTCGAGGCGATCGAATGCTACCGCAAGGCGTGCACCCTCGAGCCGGACAACGCGTTCGCCTGGGGAGCGCTCGGCAACGCGTTCGCGTTCGCGGGCTGGCCGCACAAGGCGGTCGAGGCGTACGCGAAGTCCGTGGAGCTCGACCCGGGCTCGCCCGCCATGCAGATGGGATACGCCCACGTGCTGAAGACGCTGGGGCACCAGGACGCATCGCTGGCCGCGTACCGCGCCGCCATCCGCGCGAAGCCCGATTTCGGCGAAGCCTACTGGAGCATGGCCAATCTGAAGGTGTTCCGGTTCGAGGATCGCGAAGTGGAGGCCATGGAGGAGCAGGTGCGGCGCGACGACCTCGCGCCGAGCGCCGACATCCATTTCCGCTTCGCCCTGGGCAAGGCGTACGAGGATCGCGGCGATTACGACCGCGCGTGGCACTTCTACATGACCGCCAACCAGCGCCAGCGCATGCAGGTGGCGCACGATCCGCTGGAGATGGAGGCGCGGCAGGAAGAGATACGCGAGGTGCTCTGCCGCGAATTCCTCGAGGCCAACGCGGGCCATGGCCATGAAGCGGCGGACCCGATCTTCATCGTGGGGCTGCCGCGGTCCGGCTCCACGCTCATCGAGCAGATCCTCGCCAGCCACAGCCAGGTCGAGGGCACCGCGGAGCTCCCCAACCTCGGGAAGATCGCCGCGTCCGTCGGCCGCTACCGGCCGGACGACCAGCAGTACCCGAAAGGCCTCAGGCTGCTGCGAAAGAAGGACTGGCGTGCCTACGGCCAGCAGTACATCGACGAAACCCGGCGTTACCGGATCGCGGGCAAGCCGTTCTTCACCGACAAGCTGCCGAACAACTTCGCCCACCTCGGGTTCCTGCACCTGATCCTGCCGAACGCGAAGATCGTCCATGCGCGACGGCATCCTCTCGACAGCCTCCTCGGTGCCTACAGGCAGCTCTGGGGCAAAGGCCAGCACTGGACCTACGACCTGCAGGACCTCGTCGACTACTACCGGCAGTACTGGCTCACCATGCGGCACTGGCACGAGGTGCTGCCCGGCAAGGTGCTCGACGTGCACTACGAGGAGATCGTGGCGGACCTCGAGGGGCAGGTGCGCCGGATCCTCGCCCACTGCGGGCTGCCGTTCGAGGAAGCCTGCGTGCGGTTCCACGAGACCGCGCGCCCGGTGCAGACGGCGAGCTCGGAGCAGGTACGCCGGCCGATCTACCGCGAAGGGCTGGGACGCTGGCGGCGCTACGAGAAGCATCTCGGCCTGTGGAAAGAGGAGCTCGCGGACGTGCTCGACGAGCTGCCGGACATCGTCCGGAACGCGGGCCTCTGAGCGCGCGCCGCTCACGAGCGTCGGGCTCACTTTGCCTTCGGTGGCACCGGGTTCTGCCACCGCATCGTTCATGCCCGGTTGTGATTTGAGCTTAAGCTCCGCCGCGACCGGGGGGTGTCCTAGCCGTACGGCCAGACTTCGAGGCCGTGGATCGCGTTGCGCACGTCCCGCGTGAGGTTGACGGACAGGAGGCGCCGGTTGCCGGCCAGGTCGTAGAGCGTCACGGTGGAGGGCGACGAGCCGCCGGCGACCACCTGCTCGGACAGTACGGCGAGCCCCCGCGCGAACCCCTGCCGGGCGATGCCGCTCGTGTCCTCGCCCGTGTGCGTGAGCTGCTCGGGCGGGTAGGTGGGAACCCGCAGCGCGCGATCCTCCTCGCCTTCGCCGCGTCCCGCATAGCGCAACGCGTTCGCCTCGGTATCGTTGAACAGCACGCCGTCGCGAAACGGCCGGGCGTTGTGGGTGCCCGCCGGCAGCTCCACCGCCATGCGCAGTGTGCGGCCGTTGAAGTGCAGCATGCCGCCGGTACGCAGGCCGCAGATGTACATGCCGTGCCGGTTGCAGAAGACGCTGTTGAGGTGCAGCTTGTTCAGCATCAGCGGCCCGTCGTCGGACTCGGGGTCGTAGCGCCGCGGGCGGAAGCGGTGATCGGACGCCGAGACGTGCATGGCCCAGGTGAAGCGGCGCCGGTCCAGGTCGAAGCCGAGGATGCTGTCGTACCCGGTCGAGGTCAGGAACAGCGTGCGTTCCCAGACCGCGATCTCGTGGCAGTGCTTCAGGTAGCGGCAGCGCCAGCTCCCGACGCGGCGGAAGTCGGGCGTGTAGGCGAACAGCTCGTCGCTCGCCGCGATGTAGACGGTGTCGCCGTCGAACGCGATGCCCCGCAGCCCGCGGTCCCAGCCGCGGCCCTGCCAGTCGATGTCGGCCTTGTTCCAGTCGATCGCCTGGGTCACCGTGCGGTGCTCCAGGTCGATGAGGTACACGCCGCCGTGACTCTCGCCCTGGCGGGTGCCGCGCACGACGGACGTGGTGATCAGCTTCATGTGCGTGGCATTGCAGGGGCACGCCGCGCGCGCCGGGCTCGACTTTCCGCGTTGCCCCGGCCGCGTGCGGTGCGCGGGCCTACTCGAAGCTCTTGCGCAGCGTCAGCTCGATGGTACGGGGCTTCTGCAACGACAGGAAGCGGTTGTGCCGCGGATCGCCGAACGGCTCCCCGTAGCCGTAGTTGGCGAGCCAGTTGACGTTGCGGTCGTCCCAGACGTTGCGGACCATCAGCGACACGTCCCAGCCGCCGTCCATCTCGACGCCGACCTGGAAGTTGGACGAGCTCCACGACGGCACGAGCCCGAGCGGATCCCGCTCGATCGCGTTGCCCAGGTTGTTGTAGGTCTCGGACTGGTAACTCGTGTCGTAGCGGAACCACAGATCGCCGCGCAGGAAATCGACGTCGGGGACGGTGTACTGCAGCGCCGCCCAGTACTTGCGCTTCGGCGAGTTCGGCATGGGCGTGCCTTTCTCGATCACGTCCTCGTCCTGGGTGACGAAGGTCTCCGCGAACTGTGGATCCGCCAGGAAGAAGCTGGCCTCGAAGAGCAGGTTGTCGGTGACCTGGAACGTGCCGTTGATCTCCGCGCCCTTCGTTTCCGCCCTGCCGGCATTGGCGGTCCCCACCGCCCACCACGGCCCGTCGTCCGCGCGATCGTTGATCTGGATGTCGTCCCACTGCATGTAGAACGCCGACAGGTTGAGCTGCAGCCGGTTGTCCAGCCACTGGCTCTTGAGCCCCGCCTCGTAGTTGCTCAGGGTGTCGGGACCGTAGGACAGGGGGATGCGCCCGGTCGCGGCCGCCCGCGGGCTGTTGTTGCCGCCGAGCCGGAAGCCCTCGCTGTACGTGAAGTACATCATCCGCTGATCGTCGAGGTGATAGCGCGTGCTGAGCTTGAGCACGGTATCGCTCGCGACCCCCTCGCTGGTCAGCAGCCCGCCGCTGTCCCACGAGCCCCAGACCGGCAGGCCTTTCGGGACGTGGAAGATGTCGAACTGGCTGCGGTCGTATTCGAACCAGCGTACGCCGGCCGTCACGTCCCACGAGTCCGTCAGGTTGTAGATAACCTCGCCGAACACGGCGGTCTGCTTGATCTCCTTGTCGTAGTGATTCAGGTAGAAAATGTCCGTAGGCGGCAACGGGTACTGCACGTCGTAGCCGTAATACGCGCTGGCCAGGTACGCGTAGTACTGCGCCGCGGCCCACGCGTCGGTGGACGTCAGGTTCGGCACCATTGCGCCGTAGAACCACCAGTCGTAGACGTTCTCGTAGAACGCGCCGACCATCCATTGCAACCGGCTGTCGGTGGTCGAGGTGAGGCGAGCCTCGAACGAATACCGTTCCTGGCTCTGCCAGTTGAATATCGAGCCGTTCGAGTAGTCGGTGTCGTAGAGCGGGAAGTAGGGACCGTACGTCGCAGTTCGCCACTGCTCGTACATCATGTTGTCCCACTCGTAGTTGATGTCGCGGTTGAAATCCGCGGCGGTGAACGAGAACTCGGCAAACCCGAGATCGCCGGTCAGGGTCAGGGAGGTCTGGTACCAGTCGTCCTCCCGGTACTCGTCGAAGAAGCGCGTGACCTTGTAATCGCCGAGCGCCGGATCCGTCTCCCAGCTTCCGGTGGCCCGGCTGTTCTGCGCGATGAAGCTCGCGAGCACGGACCAGTCGTCGTTGATCGTCCACAGCGCCTGCAGCCGTCCGCCGTTGACCTCGTAGTCGTTCCAGTCGTCCCGGGCGACGGCGGCGTTGTCTCCGTTGCCCGAGAGATCCGTGCCGAGAACGTTGTCGACGTAGCCGCCTTCCTCCGAGACGAAGCCGACCGCGCGAATCGCCAGCCTGTCCTCGATGAGCGGGATGTTGACCCAGGCATTCAGGTCGTAGCTTTCCTCGCCGCCCTTCGTCGTGCCGAGCATGCCTTCCACCTGGGCGGAGAACCCGGAGTGGTCCGGCTTGTTGGTGATGATCCTGAGCGTGCCCGACTGCGAGCTCGAGCCGAACAGCGTGCCCTGCGGGCCGGGCAGGGACTCGATGCGGGCGATGTCAATCATGCGCACGTCGACCTGCTGCGAGATCGACGTCATCGGCTGCTCGTCCAGGTACACCGCAACCTGGCTGTCGGTCCGGTACTCCGCGGAGCCCGTGGAGATGCCGCGCATGATGACGGAGTTCCGGCCGGGCATGGCGTTGACGAGGTTCATGCTCGGCAGCGCCTTCACGAAGTCCTCCATCTTCTGGAAGGCCTGGCGCTGGATGTCCTCGCTGGAGAACGCGGTGATGCTTTGCGGCACGTCCTGCAGGCTGGTCTCGCGGCGCGTGGCCGTGACGACGATCTCCTCGAGGCCCTGCGCCTGCTGCGCCAGGGCAGAGCCGGCGGGCACTAGGGCGGAGACGACCGCGGCGGCGAGCGGCGTCATCTGCTGCGACCACTGGAGGTTGATGAGCTCGGCCGAAGTGCCGGAAGCGGGCTTGCGGGAACAGGAATCCGGAACGACAGGACTCATTGGCAACTTCCCCCGGGACTGCTCATCGCACGCGCCGGCTCGCCGGCGCCATGCTCACACAGTTGCCGTTCGACAATGCCCGCAACATCCGCAGAAGAACAGCGCATCCCCATATTGTGAAATCGTCACCATGATGCGGAACACTGCGGGGGGCGTGGCGCGCCGCTCGAGGCGCTGTCCGGAGCTCTATCGGTCGCCGGCCGCCGGGGCGGCACCGGGCCCCGTGACCTCGAACGGCGCGGACTCGGCGAGTCGCTCGAAGCCGTCGTCTTCGAGCAGCCGCAGCACGTAGCGGCCCGGCGGCAATGGCCACTCGCCCTGGACGGTGCGGGCGCCGAACTCGAGCGTGCCTGCGCTTTCCGCGCGCACGTAAGCGTAGGCGAGGTAGTCGGTAGCAACGGGCGGTGCCTCCGCGTCGAACACCGCGAGCCAGTCCAGGCGGTTGCCGGGCGCGTTCCGCCAGCTCACGGGCAGCGGCTCGCCGGGGGCGAACGTTTTGCCGTCCACGCGCAGGGCCGGGCTCGCGGCGGGATCGAGCAGCCAGAAGTCGTTGCGGCTCAGCGTGCGTCCGTCGGCATCGACCAGCGCGAGTCTGTACGCACCCGCCGCGAAACCCGCGGTCGACACTTCGATGCGGCCGGACGGTGCGCCCGTTGCCAGCCGCCGGTCCGTCGTCTTGCCGTCGGCCTCGTGGAGCAGGTGCACGGACACGGCGGCATCCGGCGCTTCCCAGGTCACGCGAACGGCATCACCGACGCGATACACGCGCTGGTCGCTCGTCACCAGCACCGGCATGGGGGCCGGCTCGACGCGGAATTCCGAGACGACGGCCCGGTGATCGCTGGGCCAGGGCGAAACGGTCACCGACACGTCCCGGCCTCCGGCTTCGCCGACCAGCGCCGCCGACTCGACGGTGGCGGGTCCGGCGAACCACACGAAATCGATGCGCTCCTGGTCGGCAGGGTCGGACGGGTTGTAGTTGGAGATCAGCGGGCGGGCCGCCCACCAGGTGAAGCCGGGCTGCGCGACCGGGTCGGGGTAGGCGTGGCGCCAGGCGTCGCGGAAACCGGCCGCTGTCACCGCGCGGCTGACCGGCCATGCGAACGCGCGGGTTCGGTGCGGCACCTTGCCGACCGTGGCTTCCGTCCAGTCCTCGTGCGACGGCGCATTGAAGTCGCCGACGAGGAACACGGGCACCCCGCGCGCGTGGATGGGAGCCAGGACGTCGAGCACCGGCGTGATCCAGGGCAGCCTCAGGCTGCGTTCCAGTGCGATGACCTCGGCGGGCGTGCGGCCCTCGCGCAGCCAGTGAGGGCCGTAGGGATCGGACGGCAGATGCACGTTCGCCAGCGCCACGACCCGTCCCGGCGTGATCTCGACGAACAGGAAGCGGCCGTCGCCGCCGGGCGGGTCGACGAGCGGAAACCGGGATATGACGTGGTTGCGCCGGTTGAACTCCCACCCGAGCGCATTGGCGAGGCGTTCGAGGTTGCCCTCCGGCTCCTGTACGCCGACGACGTCGGCCCGGGCCGCCATGATCGCCTCGATCACGTTCGCGAAGCGCACGTGCTCGCCGCCCCATTCGATGTTGAAGGACATCACGCGCAAGGTGCAGGGTGCGCACGGTTCGGAACCCTCCTCCTGTGCCGGCACGGCGGCACCGAAGCAGAGGAAGGCGAGAATGGATACGAGCCTGATCGATTGCACCTGGGAAGACTCCTGCGGCCGCAGAGCGTTTCACAACACGACGGCCGTGACCACCATTTTCACAGCATATGGGGCGCGAGTGCAGGTCCCCGATGTGCAGGAGCGCGCAGGTACCCGACCGCGACCGCTCCTACAGGACGAGCGACAGGCCCAGGAAGCCGACGGTCGCCACCGCGGCGCCGATGAGCGCATACGGCAACTGCGTGCGCACGTGGTCGATATGGTCGGTCGCCGAGGCCATGGAAGCCACGACCGTGGTATCGCTGATCGGGGAGCAATGGTCGCCGAAGATCGAACCGCCGACGGCGGCGCCGAGGAACATCGGCACGTGCAGGTCGAGGTTCATCGCAATCGGCAGCGCGATGGGAATCATGATGGCGAACGTTCCCCAGCTCGTGCCCGTGGCAAACGCGATGAAAGCGGCAGTCAGGAACACGAGCGGTGCCAGCAGGACGACCGGGACGTTGTCTCCCAGCACGCCGGCCACGTACTCACCGGTCCCGAGCAGCCGCGTGACGTCGCCCAGCGCGAGCGCGAGCAGCAGGATCGTCGAGATGGGGAGCAGGGCGGCGGCGCCCTTCGTGAACTCGCGCATCAGGTCGTCGACGGTTGCGCGACGGGTCGCGAGCCCCATCACCCAGGCGGTGGCCAGCGCGGCGCACACGGCCCACAGCACCGCCTGGGAGCCCGAACCCTGTATCAGGTTGCCCTCCCCGGTGATGTACAGGCCGACAGGCATCATCACGACCATCGCGAGTATCGGCACCAGCATGAACGCCGCCGACGGAACGTGCTCCTCTCCGGGCCGTTCCTGTTCCGCCGCGACGTCGACCATCGGCGTGGCGCCGGGCCACAGGAACTCTCCGCGTCGCGTCCGCTCTTCGGCGGCGCGCATCGGGCCGATGTCGACGTTCCGCCAGATCACGAACGCGGCGAGCAGGATGGCCGCGATGGCGTACAGGTTGAAGGGCAGCGACGCGACGAAGACTTCCAGCGGATTCGCCACACCGGTAGAGGCGACGAGCCCGATGATGACGGCGCCCCAGGCGTTCAGCGGGATCATCGCGCACACGGGTGCCGAAGTGGAATCGATGATGTAGGCGAGCTTCTCGCGAGACACGCGAAAGCGGTCGAACAGCGGACGGCTCACGGCTCCGGCAACGAGCAGCGTGATGTTGGATTCGATGAAGATCACGATGCCGACGAGCCACGCGAGCCACTGCGCGCGTTTGCCGTCGTGCACCCACCGGCGGGTTTCGACGAAACGGACGAAGCCGCGGACGCCGCCGGAGTGCTCGATCGTCGCGATGACCGCGCCGATGATCAGCGCGAACAGCAACACGCGCGCGTCGCCGGCATCGCCGAAAACCGCGATCAGTCCTTCGAGCCCCTCCGTGAAACCCGTCACCGGGTTCAGCCCGTGGATCAGCGTGTAGCCGATCCACACCCCGGCGAAGAGGGCGAGGATCACCTGTTTCGTCCAGATCGCCAGCACGATCGCGAGCACGGGCGGGAGAACGGAATACCAGGCGGGCTCGGTCATGTAGTTCCCTTTTCGTCGCGGCGGCGCACGGACGGGCGCAGCTTACCGGCCCGAAGCAGCCATGAACAGCCGGGCCTGTCGCGTGTTCTTGCCGCCGATGCCATGCGGTATCCTGTCGCGACCCGTTGGACAAGGAGTTCAGGATGCATCGCAGGTTTTCGGTCTTCGCAGCCGCCGCTTGCCTCGCGGCCATTGCCGTGTCGTCCGCCACGCTCGCGGACACGAGCCCGGAGGACGCCAAGGATTACCGGCAGGCCGTCATGTCGTCGCTGGGCGGGCACGTCAGCGCCATCTCGCTGCACGTGCGCGGGCGCGTCGAGGACGAGGAAGCCCTCAGGAACCACGCCGAGGCGCTGGCCCTCACGGCAGCGGGAATCGACAAGGTGTTTCCCGAGGGCTCGAACGTCGGCGACTCGGAGGCGCTGCCGGCGGTGTGGGACGAGCCGGAGGCATTCGCCGAAGCGGCCGCACGGGCGAAGGAGGCGACGGCGTCCTTCGCGGAGGCGGCGCGCGCGGGTGATGCCGATGCGCTGCGATCGGCGTTTCGCGACGTCGGCGCCTCGTGCCGCGGCTGCCACGACCGCTTCCGCCAGAAGCGCGCGAGGTAGCGGCGATGCCCGCAGGGACACGCGGCGCGCGCGACCCGACGGTCGCGCGCGTGCGCCGTGCGGGCCCCTGGCTTGCCGCTCTGCTCCTCCTGCCGGCGGCGACCGCCGTGGCTGCCGACGACGAGTCGCCGGTCGCGCGCGGTGAGTACCTGGTCCATGCGGGCGGCTGCATCACCTGCCACACCGCGGACGAGGAGGGAGCGAAGCCGTTGGCGGGCGGCCGCGCCCTGGAGTCGCCGTTCGGCACGTTCTATGCACCCAACATCACGCCCGACGTGGAGACGGGCATCGGCGGCTGGACCGACGAGGATTTCCTGAATGCACTCTGGGAGGGCGTGAGCCCCGAGGGCGAGCACTACTTCCCCGCGTTCCCGTACACGTCGTACACGGGCGTGACGCGCGAGGATGCGCTCGCGATGAAGGCCTACCTGTTCTCGCTCGAGCCGGTCCGCAGGGAGAACCAGGAGCACGAGCTGTCGCTCCTGCTTTCGTCGCGGCTGGCGGCCGCCGCCTGGAAGCGCCGCTATTTCGAGCCGGGCCGTTTCACCCCGGACCCGGAACGGGACGCCGAGTGGAACCGCGGTGCGTACCTGGTGCGGCATCTCGGGCATTGCGGCGAGTGCCACACGCCGCGCAGGCGATTCGGCGTGCTCGACCGGGAGCGCGAGCTTATGGGCAACCCCGACGGGCCCGACGGGGAAAGCGTGCCGAACATCACGGCCGACCCGGAAGAGGGCATCGGTGACTGGTCGCTGAGCGACATCGAGTACTTCCTCGAATCGGGCATGCTCCCGGACGGCGACTTCACCGGCAGCTCGATGGCCGACGTGATCGAGGACAACACAAGCCACCTCACCGACGCGGACCGGCGCGCGATCGCCGTCTACCTGAAATCGCTGGTACCCCGGTAGGCGCGGACCGCACGACAGGGCCGCTGGCGACAGCCTCGAACACCGGCGCAGGCGCGACCGGGGGAGGTCCTCTCGGCGCCGGCCACGCCCGCGCGTCCGGGGCGTTATTCGGTCGCGTGCGGTGCGCGCCTACCGGCCGACGGCGGCGCCGTCCGGCGCGCGCGAATCCGCGGCCCCGTAGTACACGCCGCTCTCGAGGTCGTGGTAGACCCCCATCGCCTGGCCGAAGCCGTTCGAAAGCCGGACCGGGTGACCGTACGCCTCGTACAGGCGCAGCGTATCCGGCGTGACGGCGGTCCGCTCGATGCGCGTCACGTCGGGCAGCCACTGGTGGTGGATGCGCCCGGCTTCGATCGCCTGCGCGATGTTCATGCCGTGGTCCACGACGTTCAGGATCACCTGCAGGGTGGTGTTGATGATCGTCTTGCCACCCGGCGTGCCGATCGCCATCACCGGCACGCCGTCGCGGGCCAGGATCGTGGGCGTCATGCTGGACAGCATGCGCTTCTCCGGGGCAATGAGGTTCGGGTCGGTTCCGATCCATCCCTGGCGGTCCGTCACCCCGGGGCGCGCGTTGAAATCGCCCATCTCGTTGTTCAGCAGGAAGCCTGCACCCTCGACCACGATGTGCGAGCCGTAGCTCCACTCCAGCGTGTAGGTGAGTGCGACCATGTTGCCGTCCGGGTCGACGATGGAGATGTGCGTCGTTTCCGGGCTCTCGTAGGCCCGCGCAAAGCGTTTCGGATCGCTGGGTGACGCGCGCTCCGGGTCGATGCTCGCACGGAGCACGCGTGCGTACTCCTTGGAGGTGAGGCGCTCGATCGGCATGTCCTCGTTGAAGTCGGGATCCCCGAGGTGCTCCGCGCGGTCCGCGTAGGCGCGGCGCATCGCTTCCGTCAGCAAGTGGAGGTACAGGGCGGAGTTGTGGCCGAGCTCGGCCAGGTCGTAGCCCTCGAGGATGTTGAGCATCTCGACCAGCACCACGCCGCCGGAGCTCGGCGGCGGCATGCTGACGACCTGCCAGCCGCGATAGGTCCCGCGAATCGGATCGCGCTCGACGGCCTCGTAGCGCTCGAGGTCCTCGAGCGTGATCAGGCCGCCGTTGGCCGCCATGAAATCGGCGATCAGCTCCGCGGTCCTACCGCGATAGAACCCGTCGCGCCCCTGCTGGCGGATTCGCGCCAGCGTGTCGGCGAGATCCGGCTGCCGCCAGGTTTCGCCGGGCTGCCAGAACGAGCCGTCCGGCTTCAGGAATTTCTTCGCCGAGCTCGGGTAGCGGTCCCAGAACGCCTTCCTCGCGCGGAAGTCGTCGTGCAGGGCCCAGGTGATGGGAATGCCGTTGCGGGCGAGCGCTTCCGCGGGCTCGACCAGCCTGGCCCAGTCGAGCTTTCCCAGCCGTTCGTGCGCGAGCACGAGTCCCGCGACGGTGCCGGGCACGCCCACCGCGAGTATGCCCTCGTGATTCGAGTTGTCACGGACGTTGCCGTCCTCGTCGAGGTACATCGTCTCCGTGGCGGCCAACGGCGCCTTCTCGCGGAAATCGAAGGTGGTGGCCGAACCGTCGGTGCCGTGCCACACGAGAAAGCCGCCGCCGCCGATGTTGCCGGCGGACGGCCAGGTCACCGCCAGCGCGAACGCCGTGGCCACCGCGGCGTCGACGGCATTGCCGCCCTGCTGCATGATTTCCACGCCGATCGCGGAGGCGATCTCCGAGGACGACGCCACCATCGCGTGCGTGCCGCGGGCGGGGATGCGGCCGCCTGCCGCGTCGACGCTGACGCTGGCGAGCAGCAGCACGCAGGCGGAGGCTGATACTATGAAGCTCCAGAATCTCGTTCTCATCGTCCTGTGCTCATGCGAAGTGCGGCCGGGCCACGCATTGTAGAGGCTCGCCGCCCCGAACACACACATTGAGAGGAAGATCATGGCCCGTGTCGTTGCCGAGCCCGGTTTTACCCGCGACCTCTACGACCTGCTGACGGGGGACGAGGACGCACGCGTCTGCCGTGACATTCCGGAAGAGGCATGCCGCGAGCAGCCGCGCAATTTCTTCATGCACATCGGCTCGCTCGTGGCGACCAAGACCGGCGACCTGCTCTCCAGCCCCAAGGTCGTGCTGACGTGGCTCATGATCAACCTCGGCGCGCCGTCGTACATGCTCGGCTTCCTCGTGCCGGTGCGTGAATCGCTGTCGTTGCTGCCGCAGCTTTTCGTCGCGGGTTACATCCGCCGCGTGCCGGTGCGCAAGTGGTTCTGGGTCGGCGGCAGCGTGGTGGAGGGTCTTGCCGTCGGCGGCATGGCCGTGGTGGCCCTCACGCTGCGCGGCGCCGCCGCCGGGTGGGCGATCCTCGGCCTGCTCGTCGTCTTCAGCCTCGCACGCGGGGTCGCCTCCGTGGCCGACAAGGACGTGCTCGGGAAGACGGTAAGCAAGAGCCGGCGCGGCATGGCGAGCGGTTACGCGTCTTCCCTCGCGGGCGCCATCACGGTGGCCACCGGGGCGGCCTGGCTCGTCGTCGCCCCCGACCGGCAGGGGGCCTCGTTCTTCGCCTTGCTCCTCGCGGCCGCCGGCGCGTTGTGGCTGTTTGCCGCGGCCCTCTTCAGCCGCATCATCGAGTACCCGGGTGCGACGGAGGGGGGCGGCAACGCGATCACGGAAGCCGTACGGCAGATCGGGCTGATCCGTCGCGACCGCGACCTGCGGCAGTTCCTGATCGTGCGCACGTTGCTCCTGTCGACCGCGCTCGTCGCGCCGTTCTACGTCGCGCTCGCCAGTCGCGAGTCCGGCGGGCAGGTTTCGCAGCTCGGCGGGATGCTGATCGCGAGCGGCGCCGCCGGCTTCGTGAGCGCACCGGTCTGGGGCCGCCTGTCGGACCGCTCCAGTCGCAAGACGATGGCGGCAGCGGCGCTGCTCGCGTCCCTCGCGGGCTTCGCGACCGTGGCCGTGTACCATTTCGACGACCTGCCGTACGCCGCCGCCTGGCTGGCCGTCACGTACTTCCTGCTGAACGTCGCGCACGAAGGGGTGCGACTCGGGCGCAAGACACACCTCATCGACATCGCGACCGCGGAGAACCGCGCGAGCTACGTGGCCGTCAGCAACACCGTGATCGGCGTGATGCTGCTCATCGGCGGCGCCTTCGGCGGCCTGGTCTCGATCGCGGGCCCGTCGGTCGCCGTGCTCGTCCTCGCCGCGATTTCGCTCATCGCCTCCTTCGCCGCCCTGGGCCTCAAGGAAGCACAGGCTTAAGAGCCGCCGCCGGGCGTGCTATCGTCGCGGACTCGCGATTCGACGAGGAGTACAGCGTGCGCCGAGCTTCCCTGTCGTTCCTGGCCCCCGTTGCCTTGTGCCTTGCCGCCTGCGGTCCCGGTTCGGGCAACGCGGCGGCGCAGGAGCTGCCGTTCACCGTGACCCACGTGGCGACGTTCGACGAGCCATGGGCGATGACCTTCCTGCCGGACGGGCGCCTGCTCGTCACCGAGAAGAAGGGACGCCTGCGGGTGGCCACGGTCGAGGGCGAGATCTCGGAGCCGGTGGAGGGCGTGCCGGAGGTCGCCTACGGCGGCCAGGGCGGGCTGGGCGACGTCGTGCTGCATCCGGATTTCGCGAGCAACGGGCTCGTGTACCTGAGCTACGCCGAGGCGGGCGAGGACGACCTGCGCGGTGCGGCCGTCATGCGCGCCAGGCTGACGCTGACCGCGGACGGCGGCAGGCTCGACGACCAGGAGGTGATCTGGCGCCAGGATCCGAAGGTCACCGGCCGCGGCCACTACGCACACCGCATCGCGTTCTCGCCCGACGGCTACCTGTTCATCTCCTCGGGTGAGCGGCAGCATTTCGATCCGGCGCAGGACATGCAGCAGAATCTCGGCAAGATCGTTAGGCTGCACGACGACGGCTCCGTGCCGGACGACAATCCGTTCGTCGACCAGGGCGGGGTGGCGGCGCAGGTCTGGACGCTCGGCCACCGCAACCCCCTCGGCCTCGCGTTCGACGCCGAGGGGCGATTGTGGGAGCACGAGATGGGCCCGCGCCACGGCGACGAGCTGAACGTGATCGTGCGCGGCCGGAACTACGGCTACCCGCTCGTCTCGTGGGGCAATCATTACGACGGCCGCCCCATTCCCGATCACGACACGCGGCCGGAATTCGAGGCGCCGAAAGCGTACTGGGTGCCGGCGATCTCGCCGGCGGGACTCATGATCTACGACGGCGCGCTGTTTCCCGAATGGCGCGGCAATGCGTTCATCGGCGGCCTGAGCTCCGAGAGCCTGGTGCGGGTCGAGCTCGAAGGCGACAGCGCGCGCGAGGCGGAGCGCTTCGACATGGGCCAGCGCATCCGCGAGGTGGAGCAGGGTCCGGACGGCGCAATCTGGCTGCTCGAAGACGGCGGGAACAACGGCGGCCGGCTCTTGAAGCTCACCCCGGCCCGATAGGCTCGAGCACCGCTCGCGCCGAGACTGGCTCCGCCTCCGTGGCGCCTTCGGTCGCGCGCGATACGCGCACCTACAGGCCGACCAGCACCTCCGGCGTGACCTCGATCCAGGTCGCACGGCAGACCGCCGCCGGGCGGCCGTCGGCGCCGAGGAGCGCCGCTTCCGCGCGGTACTTGCGTCCTTCCTGAGCCGTGCGCCATGCCGTGACGACGCAGTGCTCGCCGGCGTCCGGGCGCCGCTCGATGCGCACGGCCTGGCGGCCGAGCAGGATGTTCGGGAAGCCCTCCCGCGAGCCTACCGCGTAGGCGGTCGGGCAATCGAGCGCCGCCCACACGAACTCCGCCGCGACCTTCCCGTCCGCGTCCGCCAGGTTGGCACCGGGAACCCATGGGGCGGCCACGGGCCCCTGCCAGGCGACGTCGCCGGGGTCGAGCGGCCCGGGATGCAGGCGCAGCCCGTCGCCGGGCTCGCGGTCCGGCCCGCAGACGAAGCACATCGGCAGCTTGTGGGCGGCGGGAGGGAACGTACGCTCACTCGCCGCCCGCGCTTCCTCGAAGGAGGGGAACGCACGCGGCTCGACCTC
>Ga0079224_100002195_pt1 | contig 23439 bp, 20 predicted proteins | sample Stecom2015_FD_80414 | JGI IMG/M metagenome (GOLD analysis project Ga0079224, IMG submission 80414) | Agricultural soil microbial communities from Utah to study Nitrogen management - Steer compost 2015 | ecosystem: Environmental > Terrestrial > Soil > Agricultural land | place: USA: Utah... | reverse complement strand
TCGTTCGCGAGCGTCACGCACTCGCCCGCGCATTCTTCTTGGCCCGGAGCGCAGGCGCCGGGGCTTCCCGCAGCTCCGCCCGCGCCGCCGTCGGTACCGGGCGCGCCGGCGCCTCCCCCGGTTGCGCCCGTGCCGCCGAAGCTGCCCGCCGCTCCCGCGCTTCCACCGAAGCCGACGCTGTCGCCCGCGTCGTCGTCCGAACAACCAGCAACGAGCTGTGACGCCAGCATGGCGACCGCCACGACACACAGGGCGTCCCGCAACGCCTTCATTCGTCCTCTCTTTGAGTCGAAAGACCGTCCGTACCGAAACGGAGGCTCCAGGAGCGGCACGCTACTGCGAACCCGCGTGCTCTGTATAGAGTGTGAATCGCGCCTACACACACAAGCGCGCGCTCAGTCGCCCCTTGCGGAACCTCAGTCGGGAAAAGCCGCAATTCGAGCCTCGCCCCAGACTTCGGGCTTCCTCCCCGACTAGGAAGCCCGAAATCTAGGCTCAGTTGAAGACCGCCTCGTAGACGATTCCCTCGGCCTCACGTCCGATGGGCACGATGAACAGGTGCACCGCCCCCAAAGTTCGGTGTTCGAACCGATACGTGTTTTGGGGAAGCAAGGGCGTGCGCGGTCCACGGAAGGTGATCGCGAAGGGCCGGCGGGGTCCTCCGTGATCCGGCAGCGCCGTCACCTCGACGAGCTCCAACGACAGATCGGGCAAGGCCGGATGCGCGAGCGCGAACGACTCGCGCACGAGATCCGAGAAATCGGCCAGGCTCAGCTCGTTCGTCATCGACCACCTCCCACGCCCCCGGCACGCGACGAGGGCGGACACTCCATCAGCTCGTACACCGCGTCCCCGCCGCTCCGCGCGAAGCCGAGCCGCTCGTACAAGGTCCGTGCGCGGTTCATTCGCTCCACGTGAATGCGGACCGGAACCCCGCGCCCCTCCGCCTCGGCAATCAGGGTGGAGAGGAGGCGCGTCCCGATCCCGCGACCGCGAAAGGCAGGGAGCAGGGCGATGTCGATGATGCGGATCTCGGAAGGCCGGCGATCGACGTAGAGCCGGCCCACGGAGACCCCATCCACGACGATCTTGCTGAACTCCGCCTCGCTGAACGCTTGCCGATAATAGCGGTGCTGAGCGTCGAACTGCATCCGGAGAAAGGCCTCCCTCTCCGCGGCGGTCCAGGGGACCACCGAGAGCTCTTCCTCCCGCGTGCTCGCGTACACGTCGTAAAGGAAGGGCTCGTCCTGCTCCGAGATGCGTTCGAGCGCGAGCTGCACCGCTTAGTCCCTCGGGGGAAAGATACCCTGCAGGGCGATGATGAACGTCATCGCCAGAAACGGTTGCATGTTGTTGTGCGGCGCGCTGGCGCCAGCGGGCGTAATGGCGCTCGGCGAGAGCGGCGTCGTCGCCCCTGCAGGGGGGGCATAGAGCACGGACTCCGTGCCCAAGTAGCTCCCGGTCGGATCGGTTCGCAACGTCGAGCCCGTGCGCGCCGCAAAGCCGTGACTGTGCGCCGGAATCTCGCTCGTCTGCAGGGTCACCTCGGGAACGCCGGTCGCTTCGCCCAACTGCCGCGGCGTGAGGCCCTTCCCGGTTCCCGGGTGCATCGGAGCGCGCCCGAGCAGGTTCGGGAGCGCGAACGTGGACTTCCCATCACCGCCGTAGTACGTCCCAAGGAGGGAGAACAGGGCGGTGTTCTGCGCCAGGGGCATGAGGGCGCCATTGCAGAGGGCCCACCCTCTCGGAGCGAAGTCGCCGGCGAAGATCCTGATCTCTGCGAGGAAGGGTTCGGTCATGGCACTCTCCGGGTTTGGCTCAGTCCTTCGGTGGGTACACGCCCGCGAGGCAGATGATGAAATTGACGCACAAGGAGGGCTGCATGTTCTGGTGCGGCTGGGAGCCGCCGGTCGCCGAGAGCGTTGGACCGGCCAAACTCACGGAGTCCCCCTTCGACGTGTAGATGGGCTCTCTGCCGAGGACGTTGCCGCTCGCTCCCCCGGTACCCTCGTTCGAGGAGGCCAGGACTTCGTGCTTGTGGGACGGAAGCTCCTGAATCGTCAGGGTGACCGCTTCGACGCCCCCCTGCTCCCCGAGGATATGGGTCTCACTCCGATGGATCGGAATGCGCCCGCGTAAATCGGGCAGGGCGAAGGTGGTCTGGCCGTCGCCCCCGTACGCTGTCCCGAGCAGCGAAAACAACGCGTCGTTCTCGCTGATCGAGAGCTCCTGCCCGTTGCAGAGAGCCCACCCCGCGGGCGCGAAGTTCCCTGCGAACATCCTGATTTCTCCCAGATATGCTTCGGCCATGATACGCGACTCCTCTCCCCTCCCCGACGGCCGCTCGCCGCTCCTCGGGTGGCCCCCGGGTCTCTCGAGCTTCCGCCCGCAGCCCCGGTTTCGGGCTTGGACTTGGTTTTGGCTGCGCCCCGCTGTTGCGGACCTCCGTACGCTTCAGTCTGGTACCCGGACGAGATTCGAGTCGCGCGAGAAAGCGCGCTCGAGCGCCCGGGCATGGCCCTCGTCTTCAGTTCCGACTCGGGAAGATGCCCTGCAGCGCGATGCAAAAGTTCACCGCGAGATTGGGTTGCATGTTCAAATGCGGCATGTTGACGCCGCTGGGGGACACGATGTCGTTGGCCATCGTGACGGGCGATGCGTACGCCGTGTAGACCTTCGCCTCTCCACTCAGGAGCGCGCCCTGCGGGTCGGAATTGACTCCGGGCCCCTCGAGCGCGTTCATCAGGTGGGTGTGCTGCGGCATTTCCGCGATAGTGAGCGTGTGGGTTTCTTCGCCGCCGGCCTTGCCCACGGGAATGTTGGGGCCCGAGCAGATCGGGACGCGCCCGCGCAGATTGGGCAGCGCGAAGGTCCCGATCCCGTCACCGCCGTAGGTGACCCCAAGGAGCGAGAACAACGCCTGATTCTGGGCGATCGGGAGCAACTGCCCGTCACAGGCCGCCCAGCCCCTCGGCGCAAACGAAAACCCGAACATCTTGACCTCACCGAGAAAAGGCTCACTCATTCGTCCCTCCTTCGAGCCGGTGCGCTTCCCTCTTCGCGGACTGGGACCATACTCGGCGCGGTTCGGGCGCAAAAGAAAAAAGCACCGAGTCGCGTGCTTGTGACCGGACCCGAGCCCTGGGCATGCTCCGCTCGATTCCCGAGGCCCCCATGTTGACCAAGCTCCGCGTGAAGAACTTCAAGGCCTGGCGCGATTCGGGAGAGGTGCGACTCGCCCCCATTACGGTGCTGTTCGGCGCCAACAGCGCCGGCAAAACGAGCATCCCCCAACTCCTCCTCCTCTTGAAGCAAACGGCCGAATCCCCGGACAGAAGGCGCGCGCTCCAGCTCGGCGACAGCCGAACGCTCGTGGATCTCGGCACGTATGCCGACATCGCCCACAACCACGACATCCACCGGCCGATGGAGCTTGCGCTCTCTTGGACCTTGGACGAGCCGCTGAAGGCCTCGGACCCCCTGACGAAGGCCACCTTCACGGGAGACGTGCTCGAGTTCGACGCGACCATCCTGGCGGACGCGCGCCATCAGCCGTTCGTCGACGCGTTCGAGTATCGGCTCGGCAACGCCGATGGCACTGCGCTCGACCTTCGCATGCGCCGCCGCAAGGACGGCAAGTACGATCTCGCCTCCGACCGCTACAAGCTCGTGCGCCAGCACCAACGGGCCTGGCCGCTACCGCACCCGGTGCGGTTCTACGGGGTTCCCGACGAGGCGGTCGCCTACTTCCAGAATACGGCGTTCGCCTCGGACTTCGTGCTCGAGCTCGAGCGCCTGCTCAAGAGCGTGTTCTACGTCGGACCACTCCGCGAGTACCCGCGACGCCTCTACCTCTGGTCCGGCGAGCTGCCCGAGCACGTCGGCGAAAAGGGGGACCGCGCGATTGAGGCGTTCTTGGCGGCCCACGATCGGTCCTTCGACTGGAACGACGAACAGAAGAAGAAGCCGCTGCCCGAGCTCGTGGCAGAGCGGCTCGAGAGCATGGGCCTCATCGACGAGTTCGCGGTGAAGCCGCTCGGCCCGCACCGAAAAGAGTACGAGGTGCTCGTGCGCACCGGTCCGAAGCTCCCCAAGGTGAAGCTCACCGACGTGGGGTTCGGCGTGAGCCAGGTGCTTCCGGTCATCGTCGAGTGCTTCTACGTGCCGCGGCGGTCCATCGTGATCTTCGAGCAACCGGAGATCCACCTGCACCCGCGCGTGCAAGCCGACCTCGCGGACCTGTTCGTGGACGCGATCCGCGCGCGCGAGGACGGCGTCGAGCGCCAGTGTCAGTTCATCATCGAGAGTCACTCGGAGCATTTCCTGCGCCGCTTGCAGCGGCGCATCGCCGAGGAAGAGCTGTCGAAGGACGACGCCGCCCTCTACTTCATTCACGCTCGCGGCGGCGAGGCGCACCTCGAGGAGCTCGCGGTCGACGAGTTCGGCAACATCCAGAACTGGCCCGAAGGATTCTTCGGCGACGAAATGGCCGAGCTCGTCGCGCGCAGGCAGGCGCAAGCAGCGCGGATGCGGCGCGGGGGAGCGCGTTGAGGAACCTGCCGCTCCGGTGCGTGATCGACACCAACGTGATCACGACGGCGAACGCCGAGAACGGCGGCGCGCCCCTCTCCTGCATGGTCGCGAGCGCGGAGGCGCTGCAAGCGATCGTGGCCACGGGCCACGTCTTCCTCGACGACGGCTTCCGCATCCTCAACGAATACCTCGCGAACGCGAGCCCGCGCGGCGAGCCGGGTCCGGGCGACGCGTTCCTCAAGTGGCTCCTCACGCACGAGTGGGATCCCGAGCGCGTCACGCACGTGCGCATCACCGAAGCCGAGGGGGATGACGAGTCGTTCATCGAGCTCCCCGCGCCACGGGACGGCACCGTGTTCGATCCGTCCGATCGCAAGTTCCTCGCCGTCGCGGCGGCGCACCCGGAGCACCCCCCGGTGCTCCAGTCGTTCGACTCGAAATGGTGGGGCTGGAGGGCGGCGCTTGCCGAGCTCGGGGTGACGATCCATTTCCTCTGCGAGGACGCGATCGAGAAGAAATACGACGAGAAAATGGGCACGGGCGAGTTCTTCCGCTTTCCGCGCACGCCGCACCTCGTCTGGCTCGGCGAGGGCGAGCCGCGCGACGACAAGGTGCTCGCGCCCCACGAGGTCGAGGAGCTCCTCAGCCACGAGCTCGTGCTCGAGGAGAAGGTCGATGGGGCGAACCTCGGCTTCTCGGTCGCCGCCGATGGCACGCTGCGCGCTCAGAATCGCGGCAAGTACCTGCGCTGGGAGGAAGACGTCGGCCAGTTCAAGACCCTGGGCCGCTGGCTGCGCGACAAGGAAGCGCGCCTCGTCGACGCGCTCTATCCCGATCTGATGCTGTTCGGTGAGTGGTGCTACGCCGTCCACCACGTCCGCTACGATCGCCTGCCGGATTGGTTCCTCGCGTTCGACGTCTACGATCGCGCGCGCGGCGAGTTCTGGAGCGTTCCGCGGCGCGACGCGCTGGTCCGCGAGCTCGGCCTCAGCCTCGTGCCTTCCCTCGGACGTGGCCGCTTCGATCTCCCGGCGCTCATGGCGCGGCTCGGCGACTCGAAGGTGACGAGCGGCCCCGCCGAAGGCATCTACCTCCGCTACGACGAAGGCGATCGCCTCGTTGCACGCGCCAAGCTCGTCCGCCGCGAGTTCGTCCAGGCCCTCGACGAGCACTGGTCGAAGCGAATCCTCGAAATCAACACCTTGGCCCCTCACCGCGGCGTGCCCGCGGCCCGCGATTGACTGGGCCGTTGGTAGAGTGGTTGGGCTTTCCGGAGCGGGGCGGACGAAAGAGAGACGCCTCGTGCGAACGGTGAACGGAAGCGTCGCCGCGTGAACGGCGTGAACGGCGCGAACGGCGCGCATAGCGGCTTTTCGGCGTCGAAGCCCACTCGCGACTCCCGAGACGGCGAGTCGGGCGAATTCTTCAACCGAAGCATAAGCGCTCGACGCGTTCGAGAGCGGCGCGTAAAGATCGGTGACGAGAAAGTCGCGAGAGTGGCCTCCATTCCGGCGGGCATCATGAAGCGTGTCGTAGCAAGCGGAGTGCTCGTGCTCGCACTGGCGAGCTGCGGGCAGGGTGAATCGCCTGGCCCCGACGACGGAGGCACGAGCCGGGCGCCTCAAGGCGGCAGTACGGCCGCGACGGGCGGCGCCGGCGGGACGGCCGCTGGCGGCACGGCGGGAAGCCCGCAGGGCACCGGACCAGGCGGCACCAGCGGTGAGAGCAGCGAGAGCACCGGCGGTACGAGCACGACGGGTGGCAGCGGCGCGGGCGGCACGAGCGCGGGGGGCGCAGCCATGGGGGGTAGCGGCGGTGGCGCCGTCGGCATGTCGGGTGGCAGCGCGAACGGCGGTGGCGCCGCGACCGGGGGCGAGGCCACGAGCACGGGCGGTGGAAGCGATGGAGGCGCGAGCGGAGGCGGCGGAAGCACGGCAAGCGGCGGAGCGGAAGGCGGCGCGGCTCCGGGCGGTGCTGCCGGAAGCGCCGGCAGCGGTGGGGAATCGCAGAGCCCTCCCGGGTGCGGCCCCGTCACCCCCGTTCCCGAAGCGGTGCGGGAACGGCTCGACCTCGATCCCTTCTATCGAAAGCACGTCGATGCCAACGGGGTTCCCGTTCTCGCCTCCGATGCTCCCGACGACGAGGCGTTGATCCTCGCGTGTGAGCTCTTGAACAACATGTTGAGCCAGCGCGACGACGTTCGGCAGGAGCTCATCCGCCGGAAGGCGCGCTTCGCGATCATCGGAAAGAACGAGGGCACGGCCGACATCCCCGAATACGGCTACCGGAATCGCCCCCAGGAAGACATCGACTACATCAACCAGCGGGCGCGCGGTCTCGGGGGCATCGTCGCCTCGTGCGGCGAGGAGAACATTCTCTGCCTGCAGGGAGACCGCTACTACAACGAGAGCATCTGTGTGCACGAGTTCGCGCACACCATCTCCCTGTACGGCGCGTACAGCGCGGACGACGACTTCGAGGATGCCCTGAAGGCCTCGTTCGACGCGGCGGTCGCCAGCGGAATCCTCGAACAGACGTACCGCGGCGAGAACCTCCAGGAGTACTGGGCCGAAGGCGTTCAAGATTGGTACGGAACGAACGCCTCCTCCAATCCGCCGAACGGGGTCCACAACCACGTGAACACGCGCGCCGAGCTCGCGGATTACGATCCGACGCTGCACGCGCTCATCGGCACGATTTTTCCCGAGTCGGTCGACTGGGGCGACTGCCACGTCGATCCGTAGCGCGCTCGCGCTCGCGCTGAGCGTTTTCGACGTCCGGGCGGTCTTCTCGAGGTCGTCTTCTCGAGGTCGTCTTCTCGAGCTCGTTGTCTCGAGCTCGTTGTCTCGAGCGGCGGTGTCGGCGCGCTCCGCTGACCCACCGCGCCTCGGACTACCGGTCGCACGCCGAGCGCTCGGCGCGAAACTGCTCACGCTCGAGCTCGATGCTTCACCGCTCGCGCGCCGAGCGCTCGCGGCGGAGCAGCTCGCGCTTGCGCTCGATGCCCCAGCGATAGCCGGAGAGGGAGCCGTCGGTGCGCACCACCCGGTGACACGGGATGAGCACCGCGACCGGATTCGCGGCGCACGCTCCCGCGACGGCGCGCACCGCGCGCGGCGCCCCGATGGAAGCGGCGATTTCCGTGTACGTCTTCGTCACGCCCGGCGGAATCTTCCGGAGCGCCCGCCACACGCGCTCTTGAAAAACCGTGCCCCGCACGTCGAGCGGGAGCGCCTCGACGGCCGCTCCGGGTCGCGTCTCGACGACGCCCACCACGCGCGCCACCATCGCGTCGAACGCGGGCTCGGCACCGACGAGCTCGGCGTGCGGGAACCGCCGCTCGAGATCGTGGAGGAGCGCCTCGGGCTCGTCGCCGAGGAGCACCGCGCACACGCCCCGCTCCGTCGCGGCGACGAGGATCGAGCCGAGCGAGCATTCTCCCACCGCAAAGCGGATGGTGACGCCGCGCGCTCCTTCCCGGTACTCGGTCGGCGACATGCCGAGGGTTCGAGCCACGTGCTCGTAGAAGCGGCCCGCCGAGCCGAACCCCGCCGCGTAGATGGCTTCCGTCACGTTCCTTCGCTGGCGGAGCTCGCGCTGAATGCGCCTGCGCAGCACCGCGTCGCGGTAAGCCTTCGGCGTCACGCCCGTCGCCTTCACGAACGAGCGGTGCGCGTGCCCCTCACTCAGCGCGACGTGCTGGGCGAGCGCGCGAAGGCTCGGCGCGTGCTCGCTCTCTTCGAGCAGCTTGCACATCGCGATCACGGGACGAGCCACGCTTTCGGACACCGGCTCGCGCGGCTTGCAGCGCTTGCACGGGCGAAACCCGGCGAGCTCGGCCGCGACGGGCGACGGGTGGAAGGCGACGTTCTCGGGGCGGGGCCGCCGGGCAGGACACGAGGGCCGGCAATAGATGCCGGTGGACGCGACGGAATACACGAACGTCGCTCGTTCGTCCCGCTCCGCCACGGCCGCCCACCGAGGGTCCGAGAGCGCCGTCGTTCGCTGAGCTCCTGCTGCCTTCATCGCTCTCCGTCGTTGCCCGCCCGGTGCGCCGCGGACCGGACGAGGATGCGTCGTTGCCCGCACCGCGGGCGCGACGAGTATGGAATAGGCCCAGAGCCCACGCTTCGCCTCCCGGATCTTGCTCTGGCATTCGATTCGCGCGGGCAGAGTCCAAGCCGGTTCGGAATCCGTCGCGCCGCTCCACGCGTGGCACGGTGAGCCGAGCGCACGCAGGAGTTGCCGAGCGCGTTCTCTCGTCTTCGTTCCTCGAGGGTCGAGCATCGAGGCTCGAGGCACCACGCCCTCTTCGCTGCGTTGGCATGCGCGGTGCATTGAACGAGCTCCACCGGACTGGGAGCGCGTGGCGCCGCGCCGAAGGCCACGCGACTCGGCGCGCGCTGAGGAGGTCGCCGCGAGTTCATCGCCCGCGGCGACCTTCGGATGCGAGCCAACCTATAGCGACGCGTACGCCGTCAGCCCGCGCGACGCCCGTCGGGCGCGAGCGAGTGCGTCACGGTCAGTCGCGCTTCGGCCAACACGTGGCCCTTGATGGCGTTGACGACGTCCGAGCCGCGGATCGGCTCGGGCAGCTTCAGGCTGTCCACGTCGAGCGCGTACGCCGTGAAGTGGTAGCGGTGCGTGCGCTCGTCGTTGAAGGGCGGCCACGGGCCGTCATAGCCGCCGTAGTCGCCGCCCATCTCCGCGTCGTCGCCGAACCATTCCTTGTAGCTGTTGACGCCGCGCACGCCGTAGCTCGTCTTGCCGGGAGGCTTGCCCTTCGGCGTGAGCCCCTGCGAGTCGAGCCCCTCGGCGAGCTCCCGCGTGGACGCGGGAATGTCCACCAAAATCCAATGATAGAAGTCGCTCCGCGGCGCAGAGTCGGGAATCGTGACGTCGCTGCGGTTGGCCTTTTCGGGCGATGGCGCATCGACGTCCACCGCGAGCAGCGCGAACGATCGCGTCCCTTCCGGCACGTCCGACCACGCGAGGTGCGGGCTCAGGTTCGGACCCGGAACGGGCCCCGCCTCGCCGCGCACGCCCATCGCGTTCTTCTCCGGAATCGGCTGTCCATCACGCAGTGAATGACTCGTGAGCTTCATGGCGCGCATCATCCCGCCGCTCCCGTGCCCCAGCAAGGCGCGAGCGATCGCGCTCGGCACTGCCAATCGCCTCCCCCCGAACGGAACCATCGTGTTGGGGATGGGGCCCCAAGACCTTGAGGCGCCGCCGGATTTGCTCCGGCGGAGCGCGGGTGTGCCTCCGCTGGGAGAGGAGCCGTACCGGCGCGGCTCAGCAGCATACCGGCGAAGCCGGTCGGCTCTTCGGAGCCGCGGTGCTACGGCGCGTCGGCGTCCGTCACGGTGAAGTTCGTGACCGCGAACTGCGACGTGAGATAGTCGTAGACGTACATCGGCGTGGGCTCGGGGGGATCGCCGTCCATGCCGTCGACGCCGCCCGCGTCGGGCGTGCCGTCTCCCTCGCCAGCGCCGGCCGCACCGCCCGCGCCGACAGCACCGCCCGCACCGCCGTCGCTGGCTCCGCCACTCCCCTCGGGCATGTCGCCGGCGCCCCCGGCACCCATCATGCCCTCGTCCTCGCCCGGGTCGTCCGACACGTTCGCGTACGCGCTCCGGACGCGGAAGTTGATTTTGATCACCCGAGCGGGGTCGAAGGAGTCGACCTCAGCGGTCTTGTCGGGCAGCGTGAGCCGAACGGTCGCGCGATCCCCCACGTAGCGCAGGATGGCTCGGTCTTCTTCGGGGGATTCTGCCTCCGTATAGCCCGTCTCGGTGACGGTCATCGGGCCCTCGTCCTCGCCCGCGCCGCCGGCGCCGCCAACTCCTTCGCCTGCACCGCCAGCGCCGATCACGCCGACTCCGCCGGCACCGGCATCGCCGTTGTCCCCGGGTGCGCCTCCCATGGGCGCGTCGCCTCCCGCCCCTCCGGCGCTCGCAGCGTCGTCGTCGTCGCCCCCGTCGTCAACGACGACGACGCGATCGTACGTGGACACCGAGACGATCGAGACGATGTAGCTCCCCGCCGTCGCGTTCGGTCCCCGTTCGTCGGCAGTCAGCTCGATGGTCAGGTTGAGCCGCTTACCGGTGAGGTCGCCCGAATAATACGAGTCAATGGTGAAGTGCGTCGATTCGTGGTTGGCTTCGGCGGGATCGGCATTTTCCCACCCCTCCTCGTGGGGCCACACCGCATCGACGAGAACCGGGCACGTGCCGCTGAGCACGACATCACTGAAATCGTTGTCGTCCCACTCCTGATCCGTGTCGGACCGAGCGAAGACCTCGAAGGCTGGCAAATCGCACGTCATGCCGGTGCCGCCCGTGCCCGCCGTCGCGGCAGCACCGGAGGTCCCCGCCGTTCCCGCGCCGCCGCCTGCGCCGCCACCGCCACCGCCACTGGCGCCGGCCGTACCAGCGGTGCCTGCCGTCGTGCCGGCAGTGCCGCCCATCGTCCCGCCCGTGCCGGCAGTGCCGCCCATGCCCGTTCCGCCCATGCCGGTCGTGCCGCTGGTCGAACCGGTTCCAGCCATCATCGGGGTATCTCCTCCGCCATCGCTGCCGCAAGCAACGACGGTCAATCCCGGATAGAGAGCGAGGAGGCTGAGCGCCAAAAGAGGGTGTTTTTTCATCATGGCAATGCGGCTCTCGATTCGACGACTCGCCGTCTGAGGGGCGGACCGTTCGAGGGCCGGGAGCATGCCTCTGCACCTCCCGTGCCGTCAAGCCGCGCCGGGCTTGTACGAGCCCCTGTCGACCGCGATGCCCCGTCCCATTGCTCCACCGTGCCGCCCGCTCAGCCCGGGGTTCAGCACGGTTTTGGCGAGCACCTCGGGGAGAGGCGAATTCGACGCGGTTATCGCCGGGAAAAACCTCGCGGTTCCGTGAGGCTTTTGGCGAGCACTCGAGCGGAGCATCAAAAATGTCCGGGCAACGAAGCGCAACAAAAACGAAGCCAAACCCGAAATCGCCGGGCCGGGTGGAAGCTCGAATTTGGGAATGGAATTCGACGTTGCTCGATTTACCTGTCCGTCACTCCGGTGCCAAGCCGAGCTCGGCGCCGTGAGCGCACGCCCTCGCCGAGGGAACGCCGAGCGAGCTCGATCACCGACGTAAGGGAACGCGCGAGATGTGCGGAAGGCACGCCGAGCGCGGCGCGCGGACCGTCGCTTTGCGCTTGCACCAGGTGCCCATTCGGCGATGCTGGCGCGCATGCTGGTTGGAGTCTTGCGTCGCGTCGTGCCGTTCGTCACCGTCACCCTGGGGAGCGCGCTCGCGTGCAGCAGTGGGAGCGAGCCGGGGGGTCTCACCGGTAGCGGAGCGCCGGACGTCGCCGCGAAAAGTCAGGCAATTTGCCCGATCGGGCCGGCGTTCCCGAGCTGTTATGGAAAGTGTGGCGCGCTCGTCTGCTCGCCGATCGACCCGAACGCGTGTTGTTCGTGTGACGACGGCTGCGTCGCCCGAGGCGACTGCTGCTGCGACTTCGAAGATCACTGCCCACAGTCCGAGCCGACGTCGTGCGAGGGACACTGCGGGGGCAGCTCGCCGGACGGCTGCGAGTGCGACGCGGGCTGCATGGGCCGCGGTGACTGCTGTGACGACTTCGCGACGGCCTGCGCGAGCTGCGAAGGGTTCTGCGGCGGCAGCGCGCCGACCGGCTGCTTCTGCGACGCGCTCTGCACGGGTTTCGGCGATTGCTGCAGCGACTTCGCGGGAGAATGCGTCGATTTTCCGAAGACGGTCCCGCTCGGGGCGAGCGCTCGGGGGATGGTCATCGCCGCCGACACGGTCGACAACCTGTACCTGGCGGCGAACGTCGCGGGGACGTGGGATCCGGGAGGCGGCCCGATCGCGACGACGGCGAACGACGCCCTGCTCGTGAGCTGGGACGCGCTCGGCACGTTCCGCTGGGCAACACGCCTCACCTCCGACGGCGGAAAGGTGTTCGTGCGCGCGCTCGAGGTCTCCGGCAACAACCTCTACGCGGTCGGGCAGTTTACGGGAGGAACCCTGCGCCGCAACGGCACGGCGATCCTCGCGAAGCCGAGCGGCAGCACGACCGCCGGGTTCGCGGTGGCGCTGAACCGAAACACGGGCGTCTCGACCTGGGCCGCGACGCGAACGGGCTATTCGCACGGGTCCTTCAACGACGTGGAGAGCGACGGCGCGGGCAACCTGGTCACCGCCGGCGATGTGACGGCGCTCATCTTCCGATTCGGCCAGTTCGTGAGCTACACGCCGAGCGGCGGATTTCGGTGGCAGCGACCGAGCACGCTCGAGCTCCCCTACCAACGCCTCACGCTCGACGGCCAGGCGAACACCTACGTGCTCACCGCCTCGAGCAGCACTTACGGCATCTCCTCCTACGCCGCGTCGGGCACGCCGCGCTGGTCCGGCGCCGAGCTCGTAGGCGGAGCGATCCACGACATCGCGGCGCACCCGACGCGCGTGTTCGCCGTGGGGTATTGCTCGACGGGCTGCAAGATCGACGGGGTCGGCATCGCGGAAGGCGGACTCGTGACCAACTTCCTCCCGGACTCCGGCGTGCGGCATCTCATCGTGACCTATTCCCGGGTGACGCACTTCAATCGCGTCGAGCTCGAGAGCTCCGGCCGCCTCGCCGTGCTCGGCCACTTCGCGACCGGACCGGTGGATGTCGGCGGCGGCGATCTCGGCACTTCGAGCCAAGGCGGCGTCTTCACCATGACGCTTCATCATGGCGGCGCGCACCTCGCCTCGCGTCTGGTCGCCACCGTGCCCTCGAGCGCCGTCATCGAGCCCGGCGATCTCGCGCTCGCCAACGGAGTCCAGCGCTACGCGAGCGTCTCGGCGAACGCCCCCGTCACCGTCGACGGCACCGTCCACGACACCACCGCCCCCTGGAACGGCGTCGTGGTGCGCCTGCCCTGACCGAAACGTGGCGCTCTCGGTGCGTACCGAGAGCGCCACTCCTTTCTGCTCTTACTGGCCGGCGATGTCGGCTCGGATCTTGAAGGTATCGACGACGTTGCCGTCGATGTCCTTGAAGTAGCCGTCGGCCTCGTTGGCCTTGCCGTCCACGTTGAAGGTGATGAACTGCACGCCGTAAGTGGCGTTCTGGTTCGAGGTGTAGATGAACGACCACTCCTGGTTGCACCCGTAGGGGAACGTGGCAGGGAGGCAGCGGAGCTGTGGGCGCACGCTCGCGCCCCCCAAGCCGACGACGTTCACGAACGTCCGGCCCGGACCCACGCACACCTCGTTGGGATCCGCACAGGTCGGATCGACGGTCTGCGTTTCCGTGTTGATCAAGGTGCGCGTGCGCTCGTAGCTGTGCTCGTGCCCGGTCTGAATGATGGCGCCCAGCTCGCGGCACGCCTCGTACACGCCCCACCCCATCTCGTTGCCCTTGCCGCCGACCTGCATGGCCGTCTGGTTCTGATGCCACTGGCAGACCTTCCAGAGGCGCGGCTCGTCCTCCAAGAACCGCCGGATGCGCTCCGGACCGTCCCCCTTACGGATCGCCGCGATCACGAGCCCGCGCCAGATGGTCTTGTAGTGCGCGTCGTGATCGCCTTCGATGCGCTCCGCGCCGCCCAGGTGGTTCGCGGCTCTCGGCAAGTAGTCCGGCCAGGTGGCGTCGTCGTGGTTGCCGCGCGAGAGGAAAATCGGGAAATCCGGGCCGACGACCGCTTCCACCGCGTCCCACCACGCGTCCGGGTCGTTCGAGTACGACATGTCCCCCTGGACCAAGATGGCCTGCGCTTGCTCTTCCATGACGAGCTCGAGCACCCTCCTGAAGTTGGTTCCGTGGTTGGTGTCGCCGATGAAGGCAACCTTCAGGTTCGGCTCGGTCGAGAGCGCGTCGCCGTCTTCCGCCCCGGGCTGCACGTAGGTCACCGTCAACCGCGGTCGCTGCTCGAGGGTCCCTTCGCTCGAGACGAAGTCGACGCCGTCCGTGTTGGAGGTGCTGGCGACGATGATGCCGGCGTTCGTGTCGCCGTCGACCCAAGACTGCACGAGCGCGATGCCCGCCTCGTTGAGCTCGATCGTCCGGCTCCCCGTGGAGCCGGTGATGCTGCCGATCGGGGTCATCCCCCGGTCGTCCGCGCCGCGCGCTCCGCTCTCGGCCCACGGAGACTCGGCGGCCGCGTCGTTCCAGGTGACCTCTCCCTCGTTCCACGGACGCACCACCGAATAGAGCTGGTAAGTGTTGCTCGTCGAGCTCGTCACCTCGAGCGTCAGGGTCGCCGACTTCACCGTGCTCCCCGGCGGAATCGCCGAGACGTCCCAGCGCATCAGGCACGACTTGTCCACGCCGTTTCCGTCGTCGCCGTCCGCTTCGCAGGTCGGCCGACTCCCGTAGCTCGTGGTCGGGGCCGCCTCGCGAATCATGGCGTCCTCGGTGCCGGCATACTCCGCCGTGGGCGCCACACCGTCCTGGAACGAAACCGTGATGGGCTCCTTGCTGATGGTGCAGCGCACGGTGACCGTGCGCCGATCCGGGCACGTGTCGCCATCCGAAAGGGTCACCGTGACGGTGGCCGGCCCCGCCGAAGTGCACGTGAGCGTCGGATCCGGGGCGGTCGCGCTGCTGAGGGTCCCGGAGGTGGTGGTCCACTCGTACGTGAGCTCCGCCGGGGCGCCGTCGGGGTCGCTGCCGGTCGCGGAGAGCTGCACCGAGCTTCCTACGTTCACTTCGAGCGGCAGGGCGTCGAGCGCTTCGATGCTCGGGCAAACGTTGAAGGCACCGTTCACGAGGAGGGATCCCTTGCGCGGTCGGAGCTTGCACTGGAGCGAGACGTTCACGTTCGTGGTTCCCGTGCTCAGCACGTCGAAGTCCGCGCTGCCGCTGCAGGTGGCCGAGTCGTCGCGGCCATCCGCGTCCAGCTCGATGGCGTAGCCTTCGCCGAGCGGGATGCCGTCGATGCGAGCGGTCAGCGTATTGCTATTGGAAACATCGATGGTGCCGCTGCGGTTGAAGCCGCCCGGGCCGGTGATGACGTATCGAACGGTGTCGAGCTTCACCTCGTCGGACACCCGCAGCTGGATTCCGACGCTGCCGACGCTCCCCACCGCGTGGCTCCCCTTGTCTTCGGACGACGAGCATCCGGCAAACCCCGCGCTGGCCGCGAGCATGGCGCCGAGCAGCCAGTGGACGTAAGTCACCTGCTTGATGTTTCCGTTCATGAATACACTCCTTCTCGCAATCACCCGCTTTCGAGGGTGAGCGTGGCTTCGAGGACCCCGCAGGGCGGAAGTCTCCGTCCAGTGCGTCGGTGTCCTGCGATTTGGCGCGCACCATACCCGACGGCGCACGCAGCTCGGAGCAACGAAATGCTCACGCCGCGAATCGTCACATGCGTGGGTTTTTCGACCTCGGAGCGCAACGGACGCGTCGTCGTCTCAACCCTATCGTCACGACGAAGCTCGATGACGATCCGGTGGCGAGCATACGAGTTGACAACGACCACCGATTTCGGCGACGAGCTCGCTCGGTGCCCCCATGCTCCCGTACGAAGCGCAGGTCGCGGAGCTCCGAAAGCTCTTCCGGCTCGAGAACGGCGAACACGACTCCGTGACGCAGAGCCCTCGGCTCTCGGCGCCCACTCCGTTCGCCCGCTGTTTGGTCTGCGGCGCGGGGCCGGCGTCTGCGTGCTCGAGCTGCGAGAGCGTTCACTATTGCGGCGAGAGCCACCAGGAGCTCGACGCGTGCTTCCATCAGGCCGCGTGCGCCCGCCTCCGCGAAATCCGCGAGGACGAAGCCTTCCGTCGAGCCCGCTCCGTTCGGGAGCTCTCCGTCGAGCTTTTGGAGCGGCGCGCCGGGGCGCGCGGGCCGCGGGTGCTCGAGGGATGGGACGCGTACCTCGCGACCACCGCGTTCACGGAGCCCGCGCACAGGCGGGTGCTCACGGATCTGGCGTCGCGCCCGCTCACCGTTGCGCACCTCCTCCGCGAGCTCGGCGGGGTGCAGAACGGGCCGATCCGGGTCCACGTGATGGCGGCGAGCGCCAAGGAGCTCGAGTCGCTCGCCCTGTACACGGAGCTCGCCGCGCTGTTTCCGGAGTCCCGCTTCGAGATCGCGCTGATCGGTCCGGAGCTTCCCGTCGCACCGCTCCCCTCGAGCGCGCGCGTGCGTCTTTGCCTGCGCGCCGATATCTACCGGCGCGCCTCGTGGGCAGAGCTCGGGCGCCCGCAGCTCGTGGTCGGCTTCGACGCGGGTCTCTTGCTCTACCGCAGCTGGGGTCGAACCCTGCTCGAGCTGATCGGCAGTGGAGTCCCCTTCGCCATCACGAGCTATCGCTCCTGGGAGGCAACGGCCGAGGCGGCCTTGCTCCGCCGGCTCGGGGCCGTCCCCCTCTGCCCGCCGCGGCCGAACCCGTTCGCGTCGGAGGCCTCACGCCGCTCGACCACGGTCGCCAACGACGTGAGCCGCGACAACTCGTACCTGAGCGTGTGGCGCTGAGAGAAGCTCTGGCCGTCTCCCGCGGCCTCGGCGTGCTAGCGCGGGACCGCCCAGCGCGGGCGTTCTTCGACGACGTACGCTCGTTCGAGGATCTCCGTGCCACGCAGGAAAGAGAGCGTGACGCGAGCGCCCACGCCGTGCATGTACAGCCACTTCTGGAACGAGGCGACGTCTCGGATCGGGTAGTGTCCGAAACGCATCAGGATATCTCCTGTTTTCAGCCCCAACTTTTCGGCAGGGCCGTTCTTCCAGACGTACTCCAGGGCGACTCCCCCGGCGAATCCCTTCACTGGAAAGCGCCGTTGCTCCTCTGCCGTCAGCCTGCGCACCGAAAATCCAGTCCACGGCGACTGCATGCTCTGCTTGGTCGCGAGGGCCTCGTAAATGTTGAAGGCGAGATCGATCGGCAAAAGATGCGTTTCTCGGTCCGCGTGCTCGTGCGGCGCGTGCGACTCGTGCGGCAGGTGGTCGGCCTTCGTGTCGATGCCGACCACCTTGCCCGACTCGCTGAAGACGGGGCAGCCGACCGTGTCGGGAGGAAGCTCGAGCTTCGCTCGCAACATCGTCGCCGACAGGCTCTCTTGGTAGCACTCCTTCGTCGCCAACTCGGCGAGGGCCCCCGAGACGTGCACGCGCTTCGCCGCGCCGCCCGTCACGGCGTAGAGCGGGCTCCCCGGCTTCACTCGATCGCGCGCTTCGACAGCGGCAGGCGGCGCCGTGGCAGCGCCGGTCGCGCGCAGCACGGCCAGGTCGAGGGTCGGCTCGAAACCGACGATCGTGGCTTCGTGGAGCTCGGCTTTCGGGTCGTTCAAGAGCTGGACCTCGACTCGCGTTACCAGCGACTCCGTCCCTTCCCGCACGAGCAGCTCGTAGCTGGTCAAGATGAAGCCGCCCTCCTCGACGACGACGCCGAGCCCTCGCCGATTGACGCGCAGGCTCGAGGGCGCCCTGCGCGTCGTTGGCGCTGCCGTCGGGTCGTCGGCCACGTAGCTGACGACCCGCACCACGCTGGCGCTGGCTTCGGCGACGGGCCCGGGCAGCGCGCGCTCGACGGCCGCGGCGCTCGGAGGGCTCGCGCTCGCGTGTGGTTTCGGCGCGACCTCGACGGCCTCCTGCCGCTTCGACTCGGGCGCCTTGGAGCACGCGAGGAGAGCGAGGCAAAAGCAGAGCAACCAGCTAAGGACTTTGCCCAAGGTCCTGCTCTTTTGCGTTCTGGTGTGCGATGGGGCGTGCGCCATGCTTCTCCTCGGGCTCGAAATGCTGCGCGTAGGGGTTGTTCTCCGGCTCCGCAATCTGGACGAACGCGTGGCTCGTGATGCGATGACAGGCGTTGCAGGCCGCGACCACTGCGCGGGAGCCGGTGCGCAGCTCGGCGCCCGGCGCGGTCTCTCGCAGCGCGCGTTCGACGGCGGCGTAGGCGGGCTCCAGGGTGCGCTCGGCGAGGATCGCGATCGCGTGGCCCCGATATTCGGGCACGGTGCTCTTCATTTCGCGAACGAGCTCTCGGGATTCGTACAGATAGAACTCGGCGAGGGGAACGTTCTCCGCGGCGAGGGACAAGTGCAGTTTGTGGGTCAGCCGCTGGAGCTCCCCCATGTACGGCGCGAGCTCCGGAGGTTCTTCGGGCTCCCCAGCGACGGCCGAAGCCGTCGTTGCGACTTTGCTGGTCACGGCGGCCCCGCTCCCTTCCGGAGCCGTCGCGCTCGGGTGCGCCGACTCGAGCCGGGCGAGCCGCGTCCACAGCAGGACGTTCGACAGCACGAGACCGCTACCAAGGACGACCGCGGCCCCGAGAGCCGTTTTCATCGCATTCATCGGGAGCTCTCCTCGACGCGGCAAGCTCTCTGGACCCCACGACGGGCCAGCGCGTCCCTTCGTCGGTGTCGGTGATTCCTCACCGCGCACCGAAACGGTCGGGGCGAGCTCAGAAGAGCGGACCGCACGGCAGCGTGCCGATCCGGAGCGAGTGGCCGCCCGTGCACGGAGTCCGCCCCGCCGAGCCCGTAGTCGAGGGCCGCCTCTTCCACGACGTAGAAGGCGCCGGGGGCAAGCACGGTTCCCGCGGGGATCGCGTAGGCGTGATCGTCGTCATTGTCGCGAACCACCCACCCCGAGAGGTCGGCGGCGACGGTATCCGCGTTGTACAGCTCGACCCAGTCGCCGGGGATGCCACCGCTCGATTCGACTTCGTTGATCCGAACGTCTGGAGTCGGCTGCTCCTCGCCGCTCCCCTCGGTGCAAATCACGCCGATCGTCGCGCTGCCCGCGCAATCACCGTCCGAGACGGACACGGTGACGGCAACCGTGCCGCTCTCCGTGCACTCGAGGGCCGCCGTGTCGCCGCTCGTCGCGAGCACGCCGCCGCTCGCGCTCCACTCGAAGCTCGGCGTCGCTGGTCCGCCGTCGAGATCGAGGGCGCCGGCCGAGAGCCGCACCACGCCTCCAACGCGGGCCTCCGACGGAACGGCCGAGAGCGCGCTCACACTCGGGCAAACGTTCACCGCGCCCTCGACCGCGACGCTGCCCGTCCCACCGCTCAGACGGCAGCGCATCACCACGACGGCCGTGCTCGTCGCACCGGCGCTCACGTCGAAGCTCGCCGAGCCGTCACAAGCGACACCCCCATTCGCTCCTGCATCCGCCACGAGCCGGACCGTGTAGCCCGTGCCCGCGGGAATGCCGCCGATCACGGCACGCACCCGATCGCTGCTGGACACGTCGATGCTGCCCGAGCGCGTAAACCCGTTGCCCGTGATCTCGTAGCGAATCGTATTCAGCCGAACCCCTGCGCCGAGCTCGAGCTCGAGCCCGACACTGCCGGAGGCCGCCGCGGCATCCGTTTCCAGCCCATTTCCCCCACCACAGCCCGTCGTCGCGGCGCCGAAGGCAGCGGCCAGCGCCAAGAGTCCCGTCAGCGCAACGTTCCCAGCCAAGCATCGAGAGTGCATCGTCGTCCTCAGCGAATCCGGCGCGCACCCTAGCCACTCCGCGTCGTCCCAGACGCGACATGCCCGCAACGACTTCACGACGGAACCGTCACGACGCGGACCGCCGCGGAGCCCTCCTCGATCGTCCGTGCGCGCGCAAGCCTTACACGATGCCGTACTCGTCGTCCCAAACGAGCTCGGAGTCGGGCTTCCTCAGGTGATCCCACAGAATCGCTCTGCGGCGCACGCAGTCGGTCTCGAGCTGCAGCCCCAGAATCTCCTCGATCACCGCCTCCGCCGTGCGTCCCTTCGGCAGCTCGCCGAGCCCTCGCAAGTCAGCCAGACGGCGACGGTCCCCTGGGGTGAGTGGCCCCGGTGAATCAGGACGCACCACGCGCTCGTGCCAAACCGCCCGCGGAAAAGTCGAACTTCATCGCAACGGGATAGTCAGATCTTCAATCTCGTTGCTCGTCGACGCCCGAAGCGGCCGTCCAAACCGAAGCGACGTTCCCGGGCGCCTTCGCGTTCCGAGCAGAGCAATGCACCGCCACGCGAGCACGACGAGCACGGAGATCGCGGAAAGACGCGAAGCCTCGGCCCTTCCCAACTACGGACCCCAAATCCAGATCGAAGAGCAATTTGGCCCCGCTCCGCCCTCGCGAGTGTTACCGTGCCTCCCGTCGAACTCGCTGGGAGGGAGTCTCCGGCACGTTGAGTTCGAGGAGGAATGGGATGCTGCGTACCTTCGAGCGGATTCATGGTTCCACTGGTACTCGCGAGCACGGCTCTGCAAGCAATCGCAGGCGGTCGTCATGGTTGTCGCTGCTCAGCGCGCTGGGCGCGCTCTCGGCGTGCCTGACCGTTACGATGGATGCGGACGCCCATCGGTGTGCGCCCGTCGTGCACACGCGCGCGGGCGCTCTCCGAGGCACGAGCAGCGACGGGGTCGATCGCTTCCTCGCGATTCCCTACGCTGCGCCGCCCGTCGGCGACCTGCGCTGGCGGCCGCCGGCGCCTCCCGCCAGGTGGAAGGGCGTCCGCGCGGCCGACACGCTGCCCCCGCGCTGCGCCCAGTTCGACGTGAGCGACGGGAGCGAGGACTGCCTCTATCTCAACATCTATCGCCCGGCTCACACGAAGCGCCGCGACCGCTTGCCCGTGCTGTTCTACATCCACGGCGGCTCGTACAAGGTGGGCTCCGCCATCGACAACGATCCGAGCCGCATCGCCAAGCTCACGGACACCGTGGTGGTGATGATCAACTACCGGCTCGGTCAGTTCGGGTTCTTGGCGCACCCCGCGCTCGGAGCCGAAGCGGGCGACGGAACCTCCGGGGAGTACGGGCTTTTGGACCAGCAGGCGGCGCTCCGGTGGGTCCACGACAACATCGACGCGTTCGGCGGCGATCCGCGCAACATCACGATCGCGGGAGGCTCCGCTGGAGGCTGGTCGGTCTGCGCTCACCTCACCTCGCCGAACGTCGCCGGGTTGTTCTCGCGCGCGGTGATCCAAAGCGGCGCCTGCTTTGCGGATCCGCTGGAGACGGCCGAAGCGCGGGGCCTCAAGTACGCCACCGAAAATCTTGGCTGCCCAGATGCGACCTCGACCGAGTGCTTGCGCCAGAAGACGACCGAAGAGCTGCTCGCCGCCGATGCGTCCGATACGTCGGACGATGCCTCGCGACCCGTGTTCGGCGGACGCGTGCTCCCGGAGCCCCCCAATGAGGCGATCGCGGCGGGAAGGTTTCACCGCGTCCCGATCCTGATCGGCGGCACCCGCGACGAGGCCCGCGGGGACGTCGCGTTCCTGTACCCAATGAGCGAGGACTACTTCTATGCGTTCGTGAGCGGGCCGTTCGGGGATGACACACCCGCCGTGCTCGCCGAGTACCCGCTCGCCGAGTACGAAGATCCCGTGTACGCGCTGGCGGACATCGGGCTCGATAGCAGCTTCATGGGCGCCGGCGCGTGTGCAACGCGGCGCTTGGCGCTCACGCTCGCGCAGTTCGTCCCCACCTTCGAGTACGAGTTCTACGACCAGAGCGCCCCCGTCCCGAGCTGGCTGACGATTCCGCCCGACTACGAGCTGGGTGCGAGCCACGGCACCGACGAGATGTACTGGTTCGACCGGCCCTTCCACACCGTGGTCCCCCTGAACCCAATCCAGCGCCAGCTCGCGAATCGAATGGTCGAATACCTGGGTGCATTCGTCGAACGCGGCGTCCCCAAGGTGCGGCACCTGCCGCATTGGCCGCGCTTCGAGCCCCAACACGAGGCCGTCATGCGCTTCGCGCCCTACGCCATCGAGGCGCGCACCGACTTCGACGAAGAGCACCGCTGCGCGTTCTGGAGCTCCCTCGGGTATCCTCCCTGATCTTCGCGGGGAGCGTCTGCCCTCTGGCTTCCACGGGGGCTCTCGGCCCATCGCGCTCGCTTCGACCAAACTCGGCGACCCGAAACCTCGCGCGAAGCTCGGGGACGGGTCGCCGAACCGCTTCGACGAGGCTTCGTCCGTTGCCCGGACGTTCGCGCTGTCACCTTCGGACCGGTCCGCTCGAAGGACGCGCTCAGGCGCTCACCGAAAGCATCCTCACGGTGCTCACCGCGCGCGGTTTGCGTCTCTCCGAGCAACGAAACCAGCAGATCTTCTCCAGCACGGATACCGAGCAGCTGAGATGCTGGTTGCAACGCGCCGCCACGGCCGCGGCCGCCGAGGACATCTTCACCTGAACGACCGCTAGGAGACCCGGTTCGGTGGTTCTCGAGGTCGTCAGCCACGGCTCGGCACGATGCGAAGCCGCTCCGGAGTCGAGACTGGAATGTGCCAGACGCCCTCGTATCCGTCCCTCACCACGGCCTCGCCATCCTCGAGCTCGAGCTCGGTGAACGGGTTCGACAACGTGCAAAACAGGCTCCACTGCAACTGCCCCTCCCGCTCCAAGGCAACGAAACCCTCGTTTCCCATCGCGCCTTCGCCTGCGAGAAGCACTCGCCCCTCCCCAATGGCGAGCCGCCCCGTGCTGGTGACGGCCACCCAAGCATCGGGGTCGTATTGCAACACGGAACCCGCCGTAGTCTCCGCCAAGGGAGCGGCAACGCATTGGGTACGCCCGTTCTGTTTCACTTTGGAGACGGTAAGGAGCAGCACTCGACCATCGCTCCACACGATTCCGTCTACATGGAGGCACTCGCCGGCTTCCCAGTGTTGCTGAAGTTCGTCTTGAGAATTCATCTGCAATCAGTTACGATTGTGGGCTTGTTCGGTGTACCAGTGGGAGGAAGCTGGACCCGGGGCAACCCGGAACCGCGAGGAGCACTATTGAGCCGGCGCCTCAGCGATTCTCCCCAGGTAATCGTCGTCCCAGGCTTGATCGCCGACAGGTCAACGCGTTGCACGGGGACCGCCGATAGCTCTGCATTCTGCGCCGCGAGCAGTCGACGATTATCGAAGCTGACCAACTGACCGTCCACTTCGGCGACCGTTAACACAGCTACGTTGGTGCCCCTCTTGGAGGTAC
>Ga0079224_100002193_pt1 | contig 23450 bp, 26 predicted proteins | sample Stecom2015_FD_80414 | JGI IMG/M metagenome (GOLD analysis project Ga0079224, IMG submission 80414) | Agricultural soil microbial communities from Utah to study Nitrogen management - Steer compost 2015 | ecosystem: Environmental > Terrestrial > Soil > Agricultural land | place: USA: Utah... | reverse complement strand
TTGGAATTCCTGGTCGAGCAGGGTTTCATCCATCGCATCGAATCGCTCAATGCCTACATCGGCTGCAGCGAGCCGGAGCAGGCGCACCAGGGGCAGTTCCTGATCTGCGACAGCTGCGGCGACGCCGCCGAGCTGAGCGATCCGGATATCGCCGCGGTGTTGCGCCGCAAGGCAGAGATGCTGGGGTTTCAGCTCGATGTCTGTACGGTCGAGCTGAAGGGGCGCTGTGCCCGTTGCGAAACGGCGGCAGGCTAGCCGCGGCACGGCAATTCAGTCTCTGCCGGGGGCCAGGCAGGCATGGAGCGAATTCGCCAGGTTGCGCAGTAGCTGGCCATAGGCCTCCGGCCCTGGCGGCAGATCGGCGCCAATCGGATCGAGCGTGCCGACCCTGGCGCCGGTGCCGCGCACGATGGCCTCGGCAATGCTCGGCTCGAATTGCGGCTCACGAAAAACGCAGCGCACCTGGCCGCGGCGGATCCGGTCGCGGGCGGCTGCTACCGTGCGCGCGCCCGGCAGGCGGTCGGGACTGAGGGTGAGGGCGCCGATGCTGGCGAGCCCGTAGCGTTCGGTGAAGTACCGGTAGGCATCGTGAAAGACCAGGAAGCGCATTCCCTGCAGCGGTGCCGTGGCGGCCTGCAGCTCGCGGTCCAGGGCGTGCAGGCGCTGTTGCTGCCGCTCGGCATTGGCTCGATAAACGTCCGTATTGGCAGGGTCCAGCGCCGCGAGTTGCGCCTGGACCGCTTCGACGATCGCCATTGCATTGACCGGATCCAGCCAGAGATGAGGATCGTGCCGGTGATCGCCGCCCTCATGGCCCGCGTGTACGTGTTGCGGATCGGTGCCGAGCAGCGTCAGGTCCGGGAGGGCGGTGAGCTGCATGGTCGCCGCCCGGCGAGCCAGCGTGCGCAGCGACTTCTGCAGGAACGGCTCGAGGTCCGGACCGACCCAGACGATGAGGTCGGCCTCGGTCAGCGCCTGCGCGTCCGACGGCAGCAGGGCATAGCTGTGCGGCGAGGCGCCGGCTGGCAGCAGCAGCCGGGGTTCCCCGACCCCTTCCATGACAGCGGCGACCAGCGAGTGCACGGGCAGGATGGTGACGACCACCCTCGGCGCGGCGTTAGCTCCCAGGCTCAGCAGCAGCAGGGGGATAAGGAGCGGCAGGTGGTAACGACGCATCAGGGAGTCCGTGTGTCTCGGCTTGCAATGTAATAACATAACATTCCACGTCAGCAGCCTGGAATCCGGCATGCTTCTCGGCCAGCGCAATAGCGAAGCAACGACACCATCCGCCTTACCGCTGCTGTCGGCGCGTGGGCTGCGCTACAGCAGCGAGCGCCGGCAGCTGTTGAACGGGATCGACATCGATCTCGGGCGCGGCGAGCTGCTGACCCTGGTCGGGCCGAACGGTGCCGGCAAGTCGACCCTGGTCAAGATCCTCTGCGGCGTGCTCAGGCCCGAGGCCGGCACCATCGAGCGCCAGCCGGGCCTGCGCAGCGGTTATGTGCCCCAGCGTTTCCAGATTGACGACAACCTGCCGCTCACGGTGCGCCGATTCCTGCGGCTGCAGCTGAGCCCGACCGCGGGGCGGCTGGACGAGGTGGTGGCCGCGACCCGGATCGGGCACCTGCTCGAGCGGCCGCTGCAGGCGCTGTCGGGTGGGGAGAACCGGCGCGTGCTGCTGGCGCGGGCGCTGCTACGGGACCCCGATCTGCTGTTCCTGGATGAGCCGGCTGCAGGACTGGACGTCAACGGTCAGGCCGAGCTCTACGAGCTGATCCAGACGGTCCGCCGCCAGTGGGGCTGCGGAATCCTGGTGGTATCGCACGATCTGCACCTGGTGATGGCGGCAAGCGACGAGGTGATCTGCCTCAGCGATGGGCGCATCTCCTGCCGGGGCGAGCCGGCTTCGGTGCGCGAGCATCCCGAATACCGCGCCCTGTTCGGCCATCATGTCGCGCCCGGCATCGGCGTTTACACCCACGGCGGCCATCGGCACTGAGCATGGACAGCTTCCTGTTGCGGGCACTGATTGCCGGCCTGGGCCTGGCGCTGCTGGCGGGACCGCTGGGCAGCTTCGTGGTCTGGCGGCGGATGGCCTATTTCGGCGATACCCTCGCGCATTCGGCGCTGCTCGGGGTAGCGCTGGCCTTTCTGCTGCATCTGGATCTCAACCTCGGCGTGGTCGCGGTCTGTCTGCTGCTGGCGGTGGCCGTGGTGGTGCTGCGGGCAACCCAGCGGCTGGCCGATGACACCTTGCTCGGCATCCTCTCGCACAGTGCCCTGTCGCTCGGGCTGGTGGCGCTCGCCTTTGTCCAGGGCCTGCGGGTCGACCTGATGGCCTATCTGTTCGGCGATATCCTGGCGGTCAGCGACGCCGATTTGGTCTGGATCTTCGGCGGCGGCGCCCTGGTGCTGGCGCTGCTGGCGTCGATCTGGCGGCCGCTGTTGCTGGTCACGCTGAACGAGGAGCTGGCCCGGGCCGAGGGCGTGCCCATGATCCGCACCCAGCTGCTGTTCATGATCAGCATGGCCATCGTGATCGCGGTGGCGATGAAGATCGTCGGCGTGCTGCTGGTCACTTCGCTGCTCATCATCCCGGCCGCCACGGCCCGGGCGTTCTCCCGGACCCCCGAGCAGATGGCGGGGCGGGCTGCGGCAGTGGGGGCGCTGGCGGTGCTGCTGGGGCTGGCCGCTTCCTTCGCCTGGGATCTGCCGTCCGGGCCGGCCATCGTGGTAGCCGCCGCCCTGCAGTTTCTTGGCGTTGCTGCCGTGCGGCCGCTGCTGGGCCGGCGCTCCCGCCGGCCGCCGTAACCCTCGGCTCCCCGCTCGTGCGGCTGCCGCCGGCATTTGGGCTCCGGTCTGCGGACGGGAAATTTTCGCCGCTGAACGGGGTCTGTCCAGGGACGCATCGGTTGCTGCCGCCGGTACTGTCGAGCCGCGTGGAGCGGCGTCTTTGCATATTCCCAAGTGCCATGAGCACGGTCGGCGGCAGCGTGTTATTCTTGGTCAAATTGTAAAAACGACAGCAGCTTAGACTCTCAACTTCGTGCTGGTTTGATGATGTCGCCGGTGGACATGCCCCCGGTTGCTGCCGTCGCCGGAAACGGTGCACCGTGGATAAGGAAAGACTGCAACGACGTATCGCCTCCGCGCGCCAGTTCGACGTCGGTCTCGAGCACGACACCGGTGAATTGAAGCCGGCCGCGGTGCTGATCCCGCTGATCGAACGCAGGCAGGGCTTCAACATCCTGCTGACCCGTCGTACCGAGACCTTGCGCGCGCACCCCGGGCAGATCAGCTTTCCCGGCGGCCGCATCGAGCCGGAGGATGCATCGGTCGAAGCCGCCGCCCTGCGCGAGAGCCAGGAAGAGATCGGCCTGCCGCCCGAGCGGGTCGATATCATCGGCCGGCTCGGGTCCTGGCGTACCGGTACCGGCTTCATCATCTACCCGGTGGTCGGGGTGGTGGAGGTGCCGGTCCGGCTGCGGCCGGACCCGGGCGAGGTGGCGGAGATTTTCGAGCTGCCGCTGTCCTTCCTGCTCGATCCGGCCAACCACAAGCCGCACGTCTACGAGCGGGGCGGCCGCCGCCATGAGCTCATTGCGCTGCCGTACGGCAATTATTTCATCTGGGGCGCCACTGCCGCGATGCTGCACGGCCTCTATCACGCGCTAGCCGACGAGACCGCCTGAATATGTGCGAACTGATGGGCATGAGCGCCAATGTGCCCACCGATATCTGTTTCAGCTTTGCCGGGCTCATGCAGCGTGGCGGCCGGTCCGGCCCGCATCGCGATGGCTGGGGCGTGGTTTTCTACGAGGGGAAAGGCTATCGGCTGTTCCGGGACGCCATGCCGAGCTCGGAATCGGAGCTCGCGGGTCTGCTGCGGGAGCTGCCGATCAAGAGCTGTACGGTCATTTCCCACATTCGCAAGGCGACCCGCGGCAAGATCACGCTGGAGAACACCCATCCGTTCGTCCGCGAGCTGTGGGGGCGGTCCTGGTGCTTTGCGCACAACGGCACCCTGAAAGGGGTCCGGCGGCGGTCGCTGGATTTCTACCGGCCGATCGGCACGACCGACAGCGAGCATGCCTTCTGCTGGCTGATGAACGCGCTGCGCAGCCGTTTCGCCCGGCCGCCCCGACCGACGACGTTCTGGCGCCAGGTCTACAGCCTGGCGCGCGAGCTCGACACGCTGGGCTCATTCAATTTTCTGCTGAGCGACGGCCGCTACCTGGGTGCGTACTGCAGCACGCACCTGTCGTGGTTGACCCGCTGTGCCCCGTTTGGCGCAGCGGAGTTGATCGACGACGAGCTGCGGGTGGATTTCGCGACGGTGACCCAGCCGACCGACGTCGTCACGGTAGTGGCGACCCGGCCGCTCACCCGGAACGAGATCTGGACCACCATGGCGCCGGGCAGCATGACCGTGTTCGCCGACGGTCGGCCTTGGTTGTCCCTGGGTAGCTAGGCCCGTCCGGGGACGCTGGCGCTCCAGTGGCTCGGATATACTCCAGGACAGGAGAGCGGATATGTCGGCAGCGGCAAGGAGGAAGGGAATGATCCGCTTGCAGGGGGGCTTGCGGCAGTTCCGGCGCGTGATTCCGCCACCCGACGCCCCTGTCCGTGTCGAGGCGGTGGGGAAGCCGGAGCTGGCCCTGGAGACGGGGGATATCAGCGAAGGCGGCATGGAGCTGCTGCTGCCGGAACCGCCGCCGGTACGGGTCGGGGACGAGCTGAGCCTGGTGCTGAAGCTGCCCGGAGAACCGGCTCTCAGGGTGACTGCCGAGGTCCGGCACATGGACCGGATGCGGGTTGGTGTCGCCTTCGTCGATCTTCCAGGGAGCGGTCGGGAAGCGATCCGCCGCTATGTCGCCAGGGTGACCCATGGCTCCAGCTGGTGGCAGCGCCTGCGCGAGCTTTGGCAGGATTGAGCGCGGGGCATTCCGCTGGCCGCCTGCCCATCCTGGCCGGCCGAGCCTGACCGTACGCCTGCGCCCTTATATATCGCTATACTGACGCCGAATTGTGACCGGCTGCGCTCGGCAGTCGCGAAACGGGCTGCAAACGGCTGTTTGACTGGTTGAAGATCCACGTATGCAGATAAGAAAAGCCGGGCTGCGGGTAGCGCTGCTCTGTGCCGGGATGATGGCGAGCGCCGTACAGGCAGCCATCTATCCGTTGCCGCCGGACGATGTCGACATCGTCGGCGAGCTGCGGATCGTCACGGTGCAGATCGACGAGACGCTGCTCGATATCGGCCGCCGCTACAGCGTCGGCTACGAAGAGATGCAGCGGGCCAATCCCGGGGTGAGCATGTGGGTGCCCGAGCCGGGGACACCGGTCGTGGTCCCGACCCGTCACATCCTGCCGTCCGGGCCGCGCGAGGGCATCGTGCTCAACGTCGCGGAAATGCGGCTGTACTACTATCCCCCGGCGCAGCCGGGGCAGCCGCGCATGGTCGAGACCTATCCGGTCAGCATCGGCCGCATGGACTGGCGCACGCCGATCGGCCAGACCCGGGTGGTCGCCAAGCACAAGAATCCGAGCTGGTATCCGCCGCAGTCGGTGAGGCTGGAGGCGAAGGCGAAGGGCAGGGAAGTGCCCAGCGTGGTGCCGCCAGGCCCGGACAATCCGCTGGGTACGCGGGCCTTGCGACTGGGAATACCCGCCTACCTGATTCACGGCACCAACAATCCGTGGGGCATCGGCATGCGGGTAACGCACGGCTGCGTGCGGATGTACCCGGAGGACATCGAGAGCCTGTTCGAGCGGGTGCCGGTCAACACCCCGGTGCGCATCGTCAATGAGCCGGTGAAGGCCGGCTGGTTCGCCGGCAGCCTCTACCTGGAGGCGCACCCGGTGCTGGAAGAACATCGCGACGAGCAGGGTCAGCCGCTACGGCTGGCGGTGGACCGGATTTCCCAGGTGCTCGGCAGCGTCGTCCACCGCATCGATCTGGACCGCGTCAAGGACGTCCTCGAAGGCCGCAAGGGGCTGCCGATCGCCATTTCCCGCTCGTCGATCTGACGCTCACAAAAAAGCCCTGCCGAAGCAGGGCTCTGGATCCGACAGGTCGACGCCCTACTTGTACATCGACTTCTTGAACATCTGTTCCTGCTGGCGAGCGTTGCGCTCGAGCTGGAACTGGGTAGCCTTGGCAATACCTTCGGCGCGATTGGCGAGCTCCTTCGCCTCGTTTGCCGCGTTCAATGCCGCTTCGGCTTTGGCATTGGCCTCGTTCGCCGTCTCCTGCGCCTGCTGGGCCTGTTGCCGGACGGCTTCGAGATCACCGCTCGCACCGCCCATTTCGGTGGTAGCGCAGCCGGCAGCAAGGCTCAGCACCAGGAGGGCGGCGGACAGTCCAGGGAGCAGTTTGAGAGTGCGCGACATCACGATGTCTCCTTCTTCCATGTTGTTGTGCGCCCATCTCGCGATAGGTACGCGACGATTCTAAGAGCTGATTTAACCCAAGTCCAAGTTGTACTGTAAATCGACATATCTATGGGGATTCCCGGGGCACTTTCGCAACGGAAATCCGAATATGCCGTTGATTAATTTCCTCTAATAGCAGCGAAATGGCCGGTCAAATGGCTAGCGGATGAACACCCGCGTGCCGATCCCGACCATGCGCGCCAACTGTTCGATCTGCTCGTTGGTCAGGGCGATGCAGCCCCGGGTCCAGTTGAAACGGTGGTGGATGAGCGGATCGCCGCTGCCGATGCCATGGATGCCAATGTTTCCGCCCAGGGGAGTGTTCTGCGGCGGCACCCCACCGGGGTGGTGTCTGCTGACGAAGGCTTCATGGGTACGGGCATCGACCAGCCCCAGTTGCCAGGCACGCTCCATGTGCACCCGGGTAGGATAGTCCAGGCCGAGGAAGATATGAAAGCGGCTGTCGCGGTTGATGCGGACGATCCGGAACTCGCCCAGCGGCGTGGTAGCATCGCCCTCCATGTGCAGCGGCGCTGCGCCGCCGCTGCCGAGCGCGATGTTGCGAAACCGCTTGATCGGCGTGTAGCCGCGATAGACGTCGAGGCGATAGGCCTCGGTGTCGATCAGGATCCAGGTTTCCAGCGGCTCCTCGGCGCCGGCTGGCCGAACCGCCAGCGCCAGCAGCAGGCAGACCGCCAGGCTAGCGGGTAGCCAGCTGCGCCAGGAAGGTTGCCAGTTCATCGGCGTCGAACGGCCAGCCGAGCTCGGCGTCGGTTTCGGCGTGGCGGATGACGGGGATGCGCACGCCATAGCGTTCTTCGAGCGCAGGATCGTCGAGAATATCGACTTCGTCGACAGTAACACGGCTTTCCGCCAGCGGCTGCACGAGCAGTTCCTGCGCCAGCTCACAGAGATGGCAGCCATAGGTGCCATAGAGGATGAGATGTATCGGCATTGGTTTATTGTCCTCGCGGCTTCGCATTGTGCCGCAACCGCCGGCGGTCGCAAGGCTATCGTGCCGGAATTGAGAATCCGATGATGCAGCGCTTTCCCGACCAGCAGAGGCCGCAGCCGCTCGACCGGCGCCTGTCCGTGGCGCCGATGATGGACTGGACCGACCGGCATTTCCGTTATCTGCTGCGGCTGGCGGCGCCGCGCACCTTGCTTTATACCGAGATGGTGACCGCGGCGGCGCTTCTCCACGGCCCGGCGGACCGCCTGCTGGCGTTTCATCCGGCCGAGCATCCGCTGGCGCTGCAGCTGGGAGGCAGCGAGCCGGAGGCTCTGGCGCGCGCCGCCGCCATGGGCGAGGCGGCCGGCTATGACGAGATCAACCTGAATGTCGGCTGCCCAAGCGACCGGGTGCAGTCGGGGCGATTCGGCGCCTGCCTGATGGCGGAACCGGAACTGGTGGCCGACTGCGTCGCGGCAATGCGAGCCGTCGTGCGGGTGCCGGTCACGGTGAAGTGCCGGATCGGCATCGACGATCAGGATTCGGAGGCCGACCTGCGGCGTTTCGTCGAGACCGTGGCAGAGGCCGGCTGCACGACCTTCATCGTCCACGCCCGCAAGGCCTGGCTGCAGGGGCTGAACCCGAAGCAGAACCGCGAGATCCCGCCTCTGGACTACGACCGGGTCTACCGGCTCAAGCGCGATTATCCGCAGCTCGAGGTGGTCATCAACGGCGGCATCACGCGGCTCCCGGCGGTGCATGAGCACCTGCAGCGGGTCGACGGCGTCATGATCGGCCGCGAAGCCTATGGCAACCCGTACGCCATTGCCCGTTGGGAAGCCGCGCTCTGGGGTCGGGCAGCGCCGCCGCTGTCGCCGCACGGGCTGGTCCGCGCCTATCTGCCGTACGTCGAGCGTGAACTGACGGCGGGCACGCGGCTGTCGGCCATGACCCGCCACATGCTGAACCTGTTCCAGGCAGTACCGGGCGCGCGGGCCTGGCGCCGCCATCTCAGCGAGCATGCCTGCCGGCCCGGAGCCGGCGTCGAGACCGTCGAGGCGGCGCTGCAGAAGGTGCCGGAGGCTGCCGCGATGGAGCCGGCCTGTCCGTAAACATCCCCGCTCGCTTGCACAGGGGCGACAGAAGCTGAAAAATGGCGGGCGCGAGCGCGCGCCTGATTCCGCCGCGCCGCGGAGGAGACGATGCCCGGACGGATACATTATGACGACCTGCCGATGGGCTGGGTCGGTGACTGGGCGGGCCGGCGGGCGGCGATCACCCCGCGCCGGGTGGCGCTGTACGACGCCGCGACCGATACCCGCTACACCTATGCCGAGATGGACGAGCGGGCCTGCAAGGTGGGCACCTATCTCGCCGACCTCGGCTACAAGAAGGGCGATACGCTCTGTTTCATCGCCCGCAACCGTATCGAGGCGATCGACCTGTATCTGGCCTGCGGCAAGCTGGGGCTGATCCTGGCGCCGCTCAGTCCGCGGCTCACCAAGCACGAGCTGGACGATCTCATCGGCCGCATCAAGCCGCAGATGCTGTTCTACGAGGATGTCTTCGCCGAGCTGGCGGAATCGCTGGCGCTGCCGGACTCGGTGAGCCGGACCATGATCTGGTCGGATGGCGAAGACAGCGTCTGGCAGCGCGAGGTGCTCGCCACCGCGCCGCGCCAGATCAACGTGCCGCTGGCACAGAGCGATCCCTACCTGTACATCCACACCGGCGGCACCACCGCAACGCCGAAGATCTGCGTGGTGCCGCACCGGCAGATGCTGTGGAACTCGCTCGATATCATCGTCACCTCCAGCGGCGCGCTGGCGCAGCAGCGCGAGCTGCTGACCTTTCCGCTGTTCCACATCGGCGGCTGGAACACCTTCACGCCGATGTTCCACGTCGGCGGCTATACCGTGCTGCTGCGGCAGTTCGAGCCGACCAAGGTGCTGGAGCTGATCGAGCGCGAGCAGATCACCCATTTCGGCGCAGTGGAGGCGATGCTGCTGATGCTGGCGCGGCATCCGCGTTTCCGCGAGGCCAAGCTGGAGTCCCTGCACGGCATCACGACCGCCGGCGCCCCGTGCGGACCGGCGGCAATGCGGCCGTTCTGGGAGCGGGGAGTGCCGATCACCCAGTCCTACGGGCTCACCGAGGCGGGGCCGTCCAACTTCACCTACGGCGCCATCGATCACAGCCTCGACGAGATCTGGAAGAACAACGCCAGCATCGGCACCACCTTCTTCCACAACGACTACCAGATCGTCGACCAGCAGACCGGCGAGCCGGTACCGCCAGGCGAGGTGGGCGTGCTGTGCATGCGCAGCCTGCACAACTTCGACCGCTACCTGGATCAGCCCGAGCGCACCGAGCAGGTGCTGCTGGAAGGCGGCTGGGTCTACTCCGGCGATCTGGCCCGCGAGGACGAGAGCGGTTACGTCTACATCGTTGGCCGCGCCGACAACATGTTCATCACCGGCGGCGAGAACGTGTCGCCCGAGGAAATCGAGAACGTGGTGCGCCGGCACGCGGCGGTCGCCGAAGTGGCGGTGCTGGGGGTGCCGGACGAGAACTGGGGGCAGGTGCCGCTGGCGCTGATCGTGCCCAAGGACGGCGCAACAATCGATCAGAACGCGCTGCTGGAGCACTGCCGGCGCTATCTGGCCGGCTACAAGATTCCGCGCCGTTTCGAGGTGGTGGAAGAACTGCCCATGGCCGGGCCAGGCAAGGTCGATCGCAAGGTTTTGAAGGCACAATACGAGCAATGAAAGGACGGGTACTCATCGTTGCCGGCTCCGATTCCGGCGGCGGCGCCGGCATCCAGGCCGACATCAAGGCTGTCACCGCGCTCGGCGGCTTCGCCATGACCGCCATCACCGCATTGACCGCGCAGAACACCCAGGAAGTGCGCGAAGTGCTGCCGGTCCCGCCGGCGTTCATCCGCACCCAGATGGACGTGGTGCTGGACGACATCGGCGCCGACGTGGTGAAGACCGGCATGCTGTTCGATGCCGACGTCATTGAGGCTGTTGCCGCTGTGCTCAAGGCGCGCTGCCCCGACATCCCGGTGGTGGTCGATCCGGTCATGGTGGCTGAGAGCGGCGCCCGCCTGCTGGCCCCCAGCGCGGTGGAGGCGCTGCAAGACCGGCTGATTCCGCTGGCGGCAGTGATCACCCCCAATCTGCCGGAGGCCGAGGTACTGTACGGCGCGCCGATTCCGGACCTCGCCACCGCCCGCCGCGCCGCGGCGGCCCTGCGGGAGCGATTCGGCGTTGCGGTGCTGCTGAAAGGCGGCCACCTGCCCGGCGCCGAGGTGACCGACGTGCTGGTCGAGGCGGACGGCAGCGAGCGGCTGTACACCGGCTCGCGCATCGACAGCACCAGCACCCACGGCACCGGCTGCACCCTGGCCTCGGCCATCGCTGCCGGCCTGGGGCAGGGCCTGGCGCTGGCTGATGCCGTCGAGCGCGGCCGGCGCTATCTGCGCCGCGCCATCGAGACCGCAGTACCGCTCGGCCAGGGGCACGGGCCGGTCAATCACGGCCACTGCTGCGCACCGGGCTGAGCGGTATCGAGCTCGCCGTTGCCCGCCCGACTCCCGGCGCTGCTATAGTTGCCGGGTAAGGATCATGGGAGCGGGCGGCCATCCTGCGGTCGCCCGGGGCGAGGGACGATGCCATGGCGAAAGAGCTGCTCGATGTCCTGACCGCGCTGCGCGACCAGCGCGAACCGCATGCGCTGGCCACCGTCATCGAAACGGCCGGCTCCTCTTCGGCCAAGACCGGCGCCAAGGCCGTCATCGACCGGCACGGCCGGGTCGTTGCCGGTTGGGTCGGCGGCGGCTGCGCCGAGTCCACCGCCTGCCAGGCGGCGCTGCGCTGCATGGCCTCCGGCGACACCACCATCATCGATATCGACATGGACGACGAAGTGCTGGGCGTGGGGATGCCCTGCGGCGGCAGCATGCGCGTCTATATCGAGCCGATACTGCCGCGGCCGACGCTGTGGATCGTCGGCCATGGGCGTGTCGCCGAATGCCTGTGCATGCTGGCCGACCTGGTCGGACTGGACGTGGTGGTCAACGACCCCCTGGTCGACCAGAGCCGTTACCCGGCCGCGCGGCGGCTGATCACCGACGATCTCGATTACGCCGAATTACAGCCTGCCGCCGACGACTACGTGGTGATCGCGACCCAGCACAAGGGCGACCACGAATCCATGCAGCGGGTGCTGGCCTCCGACGCCGCCTACATCGCGCTGATCGCCAGCCGCAAGCGCGCCAGGCTGGTGCTCGACTATCTGCGCCGCGAAGGGCTGGACGAGGTGCAGCTGGCGCGGGTGCGGGCACCGGCCGGGCTGGATCTGGGCGCACGCACGCCGGAGGAGATCGCCCTGTGCGTGATCAGCGAGATCGTGCTGACCCGCCGCCAGGGCAGCGGGCTGCCGCTGCGGGACAAGGAGCAGGCGACTCCGCCGCCGGCCAAGGTCGCAGCCCCCTGAGGGTCGCGCCGTGAGCGACGCCAATCCGTATCGGGAAGTCCTGCTCGACCACTCCCGTCGGCCGCGGAACAAGGGCGCGCTGGACGAGGCCGATGCGATCGGCGCCGGCAGCAATCCGTTGTGCGGCGACGAGGTGGAAATCGGCCTGCGGTTCGACGGTGAAACCATTGCCTGGGCGCGGTTTCGGGGCCGCGGCTGCGCCATCTGCATCGCCTCCGCTTCCATGCTGACCGAGGCGGTCAGTGGCCGCCGCCGCGAGGAAGCGCGGCAGCTCGGCGCCCGCCTGCGCGAGAGCTTCGGCCCTGCGGCACCGGCCGTACCGGAGCCCTTGACTCCGCTGGCCCCGGTACGCGAGCACCCGGCGCGGCACCGGTGCGTGCTGCTGGCATGGGAGGCCTTGGAGCAGGCGTTGGAGTGTTCCAGGCAAGGCTGAAAGCGGCGCTGGAACCCCCAGCGCTTGTCCGGCCGGCAGGCGTCGTGGTCAGGGCGGGGAGCCTGGCGGCGCCGCCAAGGTCAGCGCCGCCAGATCCTCGGGCCGGTCGATATCGACCAGGATGCCCGGATCGTCCACCGCGACTCGAACCAGCCGATCGCTGAGCCGCTGCAGGATAGCGCGGGCGCCGGTATCGCCATCCAGGGCGAGCAGTTGCGAGCGCAGCTGCGCCGAGAAGCCGACCGGGTGTCCCCGCCTGGCGCCGTAGCAGGGGGCCGCAGCCGGCGCGCCGGCACGCAGTGCCGCGGCGATCGCCGCCGCTGTCGTCGGCTCCAGCAGCGGCATGTCCGCCAGTCCGATCAGCCAGCCGTCGCAGTCCGCGGCTGCGGCGATGCCGGCAGCAAGGCTGGCGCCCATGCCGCGCTCGGGAGCCGCGGTGACGACCGTGTCCCAGCCGCGCTCGGCAAGCGCCGACGCCAGCCAGGCCCGGTCTGGGCGGGTCACCACCAGGCGCCGGTCGCCGGCGGCGGCCACGGCCTCGGCGGCCGCGAGCGCCAGCTGGCGGCCATCGGGCAGGCGGGCGCCGAGCTTGTCGCCGCCGAAGCGGCGGCTCTCACCGCCGGCGAGCAGCACGACGCAGATCATGCCGTTCTCCGGTCGCCGGCTGCCGTCCGGCCAGGACTGTCGCGAGCTGCTCCAGGTTGCGCAAGTTGTGTACCGGACGGAATTCGTCGACGTGCGGCAGCAGGGCGCGCACCCCGGCAGCGCGGGCCTCGAAGCCGTCATAGCGCAGCAAGGGATTGAGCCAGATCAGGCGCCGCGCGAGCCGGTGCAGGCGGCGAATCTCGGGTTCGATGCCGGCGCCGGCGTCGCGATCCAGGCCGTCGCTCATTAGCAGTACCACCGCGCCCTGGGCCAGCAGCCGGCGGGCGTGCCGGCGATTGAACTCGGCCAGCGCCTGGCCGATGCGGGTGCCGCCGGCCCAGTCGCCGACCCTGGCGCCGATGGCAGCGAGCGCGACATCCGGATCGCGAGCCCGCAGCAGGCGGGTGACGTCGGTGAGGCGGGTGCCGAACAGCAGCGTGTGCACGTCCGGCCGCTGTGCCGTGAGGGCGTGGGCGAACTGCAGGAAGATGCGCGCATACTGGCTCATGGAGCCGGAGATGTCGCACAGAATCACCACCGTCGGCGGCCGGGTCCGCCGGCTGCGGTAGAGCAGGTCGATCGCGTCGCGGCCGCAGCGGGCACTGCGCCGCAGCGTCGCCCGCGGGTCCGGCTGGCTGCCGTGCGGGTCTGACCGATAGCGGCGTACCGGCAGCTCGTCCACCCCCAGTCGCATGCCGGCCACGGCCGCCCGGGCGGCAGCGAGTTCTTCGGCGCTCATGCTGTCGAAGTCCCGGTGCTGGAACTGTTCCTGGTCCGACCAGGTCGGGCTTGCCTGCGCTTCGATCCGCTCGCCCTGGTCGGTGTCGGCGTGGTTGCCGCTGGCGAGGGCTTCGGCAAGCCGGCGGGCGAGCTGCGACCCTGGACGGATGGCGCCGCCGGGGGCGCGGTCGAGGAGCAGGGTGAGCACCCGCTGCAGCAGCTTGGGGTCGCGCCAGAAGACATGGAAGGCCTGGTCGAACAGCTGCTGGTGTTCGCGGCGGTCGATCAATACTGCCGCGAGCGCGGCATGCAGATCGGCACGGTGTTCCACGCCCACGCAGTCCACCGCGCGCAGGGCGTCGATGATCCGGCCGGTGCCGACCGGCAGCCCGGCGGCGCGCAGCAACCGGCCGAAATGCAGGATGTTCTCCGGCAGCCGGCCTGGCCGGCTGTCAGCCGAAGCGGGCATCGGCGATCTCGGCGTTGATTTCGGCGAGCAGCTCCTGGATCGCCCGGCTGTCGAGCCGGTCCAGGTCCTCCTGGTACTTGAGCAGGGCGCCCAGGGTATCGCTCACCACCTGCGGATCGAGGCTGAGGCTGTCCAGGGCGACCAGTGCCTGCGACCAGTCGATGGTTTCCGCCACCCCCGGCAGCTTGTAGAGGTCCATCTGCCGCAGCCGCTGCACGAAGGCGACCACCGCCTGTCCCAGCCGGTCGACGATTGCCGGCACGCGGCGGCGCAGGATGGCGAGCTCGCGGGCGGGGTCCGGGTAATCGACCCAGTGGTACAGGCAGCGGCGCTTGACGGCGTCGTGGATCTCGCGGGTGCGGTTGGAGGTGATGATGACGATGGGTGGCTGCGCGGCACGCAGGGTGCCGAGCTCCGGCACGGTGACCTGGAAGTCCGCCAGGACTTCCAGCAGAAAGGCCTCGAACGGCGCATCGGTGCGATCCAGCTCGTCGATCAGCAGCACCGGCGGTCCCGCCGGGTCCGGCTCCAGCGCCTGCAGCAGCGGTCGCCGGATCAGGAAGCGCTCGGAGAAGATGTCGTGGTCGAGCTGCTCGCGGTCGGCGCGCCCGGTGGCCTCCGCCAGGCGGATCTCGATCATCTGCCGCGGGTAGTCCCATTCGTAGACCGCGGCGGCGATGTCCAGGCCCTCGTAGCACTGCAGCCGCAGCAGCCGGCGGCCGAGCTGGGCAGCCAGTACCTTGGCGATCTCGGTCTTGCCAACCCCGGCCTCGCCCTCCAGGAACAGCGGCCGCCCCAGGCGCAGGGCCAGGAACAGGGCTGTGGCGAGGCGGCGATCGGCGACGTAGTCACCGGCCTCCAGCAGGGTGGTCAGGCTGTCGATGGAATCCGGCAGGGGAGTGGGAGCAGCGGCCGGCATGGGTGGCCTCGCAGCGGGTATGACAGGAAGGCGCGGCGCCTGAGCGCCGCGCCCATTGGCTCAATGACCGCCGAGCGCAGCGGCGACCGCCCGGCGGGCGATGACGCCGACCAGATGTGCGCGGTACTCGGCGCTGGCGTGCAGGTCCTGGTTCATGCCCTCGGCCGGCACCGAGATGCCGGAGAGCGCATCCGGGCGGAAATCCCGGCTCAGGGCCTGCTCCATCTCCGGGACCCGGAACACGCAGGGCCCGGCGCCGGTGACAGCGACGCGTATGCTGCCGTCGGCCGTCTCGGCCACCATCACGCCGACCAGGGCATAGCGCGAAGCCTGCTGGGCGAACTTCACGTAGCCGGCCCGCCGCGGCACGGGGAACCGTACCTCGCGGATCAGCTCGCCGGGTTCCAGGGCGGTCTCGAACATGCCGGTGAAGAAGTCATCGGCGGCGATTTCCCGCTCGCTGGTGACCACGGTTGCAGCCAGGCCCAGGACGCCGGCCGGATAGTCGGCGGCCGGGTCATTGTTGGCGATGGAGCCGCCGATGGTGCCCATGTTGCGGACCTGGGTATCGCCGATGCCGCCGGCCAGCACCGCCAGGGCCGGGATGGCTTCGCGAACCTGATCCGAGCGGGCGACCTCGGCATGCCGGGTCATGGCGCCGATAACGAGGGCGTCTCCCTCCCGGCGCACGCCTTGCAGCTCCGGCAGCGCGCTGAGATCGATCAGGTCGGACGGCTGCGCCAGGCGCTGCCGAAGGGTCTGCAGCAGGGTCTGGCCGCCGGCCAGGAACTGGCCGTCCTCGGTACTGCGCAGCAGGCGGGCGGCCTCGTCGATGCTGCTGGGGCGATGGAAGTTGAAAGCGTACATGCCTGTTTCCTCCTCAAGCCGCCTGGGCCCGCTTGGCCTGCTGGATCGCCTGCCAGACCCGTTGCGGTGTGGCCGGCATGTCGAGGTGGGTGACGCCGAGCGGTGCCAGCGCATCCAGCAGGGCGTTCATGACCGCCGGCGGCGCGCCGATGGCGCCGGCCTCCCCGCAGCCTTTCACCCCGAGCGGGTTGTGCGTGCAGGGGGTGCCGTGCATGCCGACCTGGAAGCTCGGCAGGTCGTCGGCCCGCGGCATGGTGTAGTCCATGAAGGAACCGGTGACGAGCTGGCCGCTGTCCGGATCGTAGACGCAGCCTTCCAGCAGCGCCTGGCCGATGCCCTGCGCCAGCCCGCCGTGGACCTGGCCTTCGACGATCATCGGATTGATGACGTTGCCGAAATCGTCGACCGCGGTGAAATTGACGATCTGCACCTGGCCGGTATCCGGATCCACCTCCACTTCGCAGATGTGGCTGCCGGCCGGATAGGTGAAATTGCTGGGGTCGTAGAAGGCGGTCTCGTCCAGGCCCGGCTCGACGTCGTCCAGCGGGTAGTTGTGCGGCACATAGGCCGAGAAGGCCACCTGCGCCAGCGGCAGTTCGCGATCGGTGCCGGCAACCCGGAACACGCCGTTGTCGTACTCGACGTCGGCCTCGGCGGCTTCCAGCATGTGGGCGGCGATCTTCTTGGACTTGGCGATGATCTTGTCCAGCGCCTTCATCAGCGCCGCCCCGCCCACCGCGATCGAGCGCGAGCCGTAGGTGCCCATGCCGAAGGGCACGCGGTCGGTGTCGCCGTGCACGATCTCGACGTCCTCGATCGGCACTCCCAGCCGGTCCGATACCACCTGGGCGAAGGTGGTCTCATGACCCTGGCCGTGGCTGTGGGAGCCGGTGAACACCGTGACCTTGCCGGTCGGGTGCAGGCGGACCTCGCCGGACTCGTACAGGCCGGCGCGGGCGCCCAGCGAGCCGGCGATCTGCGACGGCGCCAGCCCGCAGGCTTCGATATAGGTCGAATACCCCAGGCCGCGTAGCTTGCCGCGGCTCTCGGCTTCCCTGCGCCGCTGCTCGAAGCCGGCGATGTCGGCCAGCGCCTCGGCGCGGTCCAGCGTCGCCTCGTAGTCGCCGATGTCGTAGGTCAGCCCCACCGGCGTGCTGTAGGGGAAGGCGTCCTTGGGAATGAAATTGCGGCGCCGGATCTCGCCCTGGCTGATCCCCATCTCGCGCGCCGCCTGGGCGACCAGCCGTTCCACCACGTAGGTCGCTTCCGGTCGGCCGGCGCCGCGGTAGGCATCCACCGGCGCGGTGTTGGTGAACACGCCAGTGACCTCGGCATGGATGTGCGGGGTCTTGTACTGACCGGCCAGCAGGGTGGCGTAGAGGATGGTGGGCACGCAGGACGAGAAGGTGGACAGATAGGCGCCCAGATTGGCGGTGGTACGCACCCGCATGGCCAGGAAGGTGCCGTGCTCGTCCAGCGCCAGCTCGGCGTGGGTGACATGGTCGCGGCCGTGGGCGTCCGACAGGAAGGATTCCGAGCGCTCGGCGGTCCAGCGGATCGGCCGGCCGACCTTGCGGCTCGCCCAGGTCAGTACCGCCTCCTCGGCGTAATGGAAGATCTTGGAGCCGAAACCGCCGCCCACGTCCGGCGCCACCACCCGTACCTTGTGCTCCGGCAGGCCGAGCACGAAGGCGCACATCAGCAGCCGGATCACGTGCGGGTTCTGCGAGGTGGTGTAGAGCGTATAGCGGTCCTCGCCCGGCGAGTACAGGGCGATGGCGGCGCGCGGCTCGATGGCGTTGGGGATCAGCCGGTTGTTCACCAGGTCGAGCCGGGTGACGTGGTGGGCGCGCTCGAAGGCGGCGTCGGTCTCCGCCTTGTCGCCGATGGCCCAGACGTAGCAGCAGTTGTCGTCGAACTCGTCATGGACCTTGGGCGCGTCGGCAGCCAGCGCGCGCTCGGTGGCGGCGACCGCCGGCAGTTCCTCGTAATCGACCTCGATCAGCTCGGCGGCGTCCTTGGCCTGGAGATAGCTCTCGGCAATGACCACGGCGACGTGGTCGCCGACGTAGCGCACCTTGTCCTGCGCCAGCGGCGGGTGGGGCGGTTCCCGCATGGGGTTGCCGTCGACGTCGGTGATCAGCCAGCCGCAGGGCAGGCTGCCGACCTGGTCGGCCTTGAGGTCTTCGCCGGTGAATACCGCCAGCACGCCGGGCGCCGCCAGTGCGGCACTGGTGTCGATGCCGCGGATGCGGGCGTGGGCGTGCGGCGAGCGCAGGAAATAGGCATAGGTCTCGCCGTGGAAGCGGATGTCGTCGGTGTAGCGGCCCTGGCCGCGCAGGAAGCGCTCATCCTCGCGCCGCTTGACGGATTTGCCGATACCGGTCTCGTTCATGCCAGCTGCTCCTTCATCTGGACCGCGGCGGCCTGCACCGCCTTGACGATGTTGTGGTAGCCGGTGCAGCGGCAGTAGTTCCCTTTCAGCTGCTCCCGGATGGTGGCTTCGCTGGGGGCGGGGTCGTTCCGCACCAGATCGATCGCCGTCATCACCATGCCCGGCGTGCAGAAGCCGCACTGCAGGCCGTGATGCTCGCGGAACGCTTCCTGCATCGGATGCAGCGCGCCGCTGCCGTTGCTGATGCCCTCGATGGTGGTCACCTCGGCACCGCTGGCCTGACCGACCAGGACGCTGCAGGATTTCACCGCGCGGCCGTCCAGATGCACGGTGCAGGCGCCGCACTGGGCCGTGTCGCAGCCGACATGGGTGCCGGTGAGATTGAGGTGATTGCGCAGAAACTCGACGAGCGTGGTGCGCGGGTCGGCGTCGGCTTCGACGACGCGCCCGTTCACTGTCATGGATACCTTCATGGCCTCTCCTCCTGATGATGGCCGCCGGTCAGGGCGAATCCGCATTCCGGCCGGTACTGCTCCAGAACTTCCAGTTGCGCTGCTTGGCTTTCTCTGCTGCTGGGGGTGGCGGCTGCTCGGCGGCGGTGCCGTCGCCGCCCTGCAGCTGGGTGATGAAATTGTCGAAGAAATCGTCGGCCATCTTGCGGGCCGTGGCCTGCACCAGGCGCGAGCCGATCTGGGCGAGCTTGCCGCCGACCGTGGCCCGGGCGCTGTAGCGCAGGATGCTGCCGCCGTCGTCGGCCTCGCTCAGCTGTACGTCGGCCTCGCCGCGGGCGAAGCCGGCCGCGCCGCCCTGGCCTTCAAAGCGCAGGGTATAGGACTCGGGCGGGGAGGGGTCGATGACGCTGACATGGCCACGAAAGCGGGCCTTTACCGGGCCGACCTTGGCCTGCACCAGGGCATCGAAGCCCTGGTCGTCGGTGGCTTCCAGCGATTCGCAGCCGGGAATGCACAGCTGCAGGATGGCGGGATCGTTCAGTGCATCCCAGACGCGCTGGCGGGGCCAGGGTAGTTGCCGTTCGCTCTGCAGTTCCATGCGGCATGATCTCCCTTCCTGGGGGATAAGGCCCGGCGGCATGACGGGCAGAAAACACTATAGGAGACATTCGCGCGGCTTGCATGCTGCGCTGCGGAATCGAGGGCCTGCCGACGGTGCGGGGGCTTTTCGCGACGGAAGGAAGGGTGCCGCAGCGCGCTCGGCCGCGGGGGAGGAACAGGGCGGGCGGCTCAGCCCGCCCTGCCGTACTTGCGGCGGACGTAGTCGTCGATGATGGCCTGGAACTCGTCGGCGATGTTGTCGCCCTTGAGGGTGACGGTCTTCTCGCCGTCGACGTAGACAGGCGCGACCGGGACTTCGCCGGTGCCCGGCAGGCTGATGCCGATATCGGCGTGCTTGCTCTCGCCGGGGCCGTTCACCACACAGCCCATGACCGCCAGCGTCATGTTCTCGACGCCGGGATAGTGCTTGCGCCATTCCGGCATCATGGTGCGGACGTGGTTCTGGATGCGCTCGGCCAGCTCCTGGAAGAAGGTGCTGGAGGTGCGGCCGCAGCCGGGGCAGGCCGTTACCATCGGCGTGAAGGCGCGCAGCCCCATGGTCTGCAGGATCTCCTGCGCCACCACCACTTCCTTGGTGCGGGCCTCGCCCGGCTCCGGAGTGAGCGAAATGCGGATGGTGTCGCCGATGCCTTCCTGCAGCAGCACGGCCAGCGCGGCAGTGGAGGCGACGATGCCCTTGGAGCCCATGCCGGCCTCGGTGAGGCCCAGGTGCAGGGGATAGTCGCAGCGGGCGGCCAGGCTGCGGTAGACCGCGATCAGGTCCTGCACGCCGCTCATCTTGCAGGAGAGGATGATCTTGTCGTGCGCCAGCCCAAGCTCCTCGGCCTTGGCCGCGCTCTGCAGCGCCGACTGGATCACCGCCTCGCGCATGACTTCGGCGAGGTCGCGCGGCTGAGGGAGCTTGGCGTTATCGTCGAGCATGCGGGCCAGCAGGTCCTGGTCGAGGCTGCCCCAGTTGACGCCGATCCGCACCGGCTTGTCGTAGCGGCAGGCGAACTCGATCATGGCTGCGAACTGCGGGTCGCGCTTCTTGCCGCGGCCGACGTTGCCGGGATTGATGCGCAGCTTGGCCAGCGCCTCGGCGCAGGCCGGGTGCTTTTCCAGCAGCCGGTGACCGTTGAAGTGGAAGTCGCCGACCAGCGGCACGTCCAGGCCCATGGCGTCCAGGCGGTCGCGGATGCGCGGCACGGCGGCGGCGGCTTCCTCGGTATTGACCGTGATCCGCACGATTTCCGAGCCGGCCCGCGCCAGCTGCGCCACCTGCACGGCGGTGGCCACCTCATCGGCGGTGTCGGTGTTGGTCATCGACTGCACGACCACCGGCGCGTCGCCGCCGACCGTGACAGGGCCGACCCTGACCTGTACGCAGGGGCGGCGTTGGATGGGACTGCTGGTACTCATTTGGGGTCCAATGGCCGCTGCGGCCGGAGGGGTCACATGATATAAGAGCCCCGGCGCAAACCCAATTCCTCCGATAGACGACGGCGTGCGGACGAGGTCACGGCATGGTGCCGAACTGGAAGACATTGTTGCTGGTGCTGCCGGCGCTGCTTGCCGCCGGCTGCGCGACCGGGCCGACCGCCGGCCATGGCCTGCGCAGCCAGGCCGAAGCCGCCTATGCGGCAGAGGACGCGACGGCGCGCAGGCTGTACGAGCGGCTGACCGCCGCACCGGGGGCGCTGGCCGAGGACTGGTTCCGGCTCGGGAATCTCCATGCGCAGGCCGGCGAGCTGGAGCCGGCTGCCGCCGCCTACCGCCGGGCGCTGGCGCTCGATCCGCAGCTGGCCCGCGCCCGCCACAATCTCGGCATGACCTATCTGCAGCTCGGCGTCGACAACATCCTCGCCGCCCGCCGCGGGCTGCCGGACGTGGATCCCGAAGCGGCCGGCACCATGCGCTGGCTGGCCTGCACCATGGAAATCTTCATGGGCTACCCGGACCCGACTACCTGCCGGGACCCGGCCGGGGCCGAGTGATCGCTACGCACCACCCGGTCAATCCGGGCACGGCGGCGACACACGGCCGCCATGCCCGGGCCTTGGCGCCGGCGTCTTAGAACCGCGCACCCTGCAGGCGCTCGATGGCGCTGCGGTATTCCTGCGCCAGCTTCTCGACCACTTCGCCTGCCGGCAACACCTCGTGGATATTGCCCACGCCCTGGCCGGCGCCCCAGATATCGCGCCAGATCTTGGCCCGGCTGCTGCCGCCGGAGCCGAAAGCCATCTTCGACTTGTCGGCCGTGGGCAGATTGTCCGGGTCGAGGCCGGCTGCCTCGATGCTCTGGCGCAGGTAGTTGCCGTGCACGCCCGAGAACAGGTTGGTGTAGACGATGTCCTTGGCGCTGGCTTCGACGATGGTCTGCTTGTACGCCTCGGGTGCATTGGCTTCCTTGGTGGCGATGAAGCGGGTGCCGATGTAGGCCAGATCCGCGCCCATGGCCTGGGCGGCGAGGATGTGTTCGCCCTTGGTGATCGCGCCGGAGAGGATGATGGGGCCGTCGTAGAACTGGCGTACCTCGGACACCAGCGCGAACGGGCTCAGCGTGCCGGCATGGCCGCCGGCCCCGGCGCAGACCAGGATCAGGCCATCGACGCCGGCCTCCAGCGCCTTCTCGGCATGGCGCACGCTGATCACGTCGTGGAAGACCAGGCCGCCGTAGGAGTGGATGGCCGGCACCGCCTCATCGGGCGCGCGCAGGCTGGTGATCACGATCGGCACGCGATACTTCACGCACATCTCCAGGTCGTGCTGCAGCCGGTCGTTGGTGTGGTGCACGATCTGGTTGACGGCGAATGGCGCGACCTTGCGCCCCGGATTGGCTTCCTTGAATTCGGCAAGTTCGGTGGTGATCCGCTGCAGCCAGACCTCCAGTTCCTCGGCCGGCCGCGCGTTCAGCGCCGGGAAGGAGCCGACAATGCCGGCCTTGCACTGGGCGATCACCAGGTCTGGATTGGACACGATGAACAGGGGCGAGCCGATCACAGGCAGCGCCAGATTGTCTTGCAGAATGCTGGGGAGTCCCATGAAGCCTCCGAGGATATTGTTGCTGTCCCCGACGCTCCCGCAGGAGAACGGCGGCCCGCGGCGGGGCCGGGAGCTGTCGAAGGCGGGAGGCCGGTATGGTATCGCCCCGCATTATTGCGGACGCGGTCGCCGGACACTAGGAAATGCGTCGCCGCCTTGTCAACCTGACCGCTTTGCCGTCGGCGTCCTGCTGTGGTGAACTTGCCCGTCACCCGACGCGAGGACGACATGACGCCCATCACCCGACTGCTGGAGATCATGCGGCGGCTGCGCGACCCGGAACACGGCTGTCCCTGGGATGTGCAGCAGGACTTTCGCAGCATCGCCCCGTACACCATCGAGGAAGCCTACGAGGTGGCCGAAGCCATCGAGCAGGAGGATCTTGCGCAGCTCAAGGACGAGCTGGGCGACCTGCTGTTCCAGGTGGTCTTCCACGCCCAGATGGCGCAGGAAGCCGGCGCCTTCGACTTCGACGCCGTCGCCGAGGCCATTGCCGAGAAGCTGGTGCGTCGCCATCCGCATGTCTTTGGCGTAGCGGACATTCGGGATGCCGACGCCCAGCCCCAGAGCTGGGAAGCGATCAAGGCCGAAGAGCGCCGCCAGAAAGCCGGCGGCGGGCCGGTCAGCGCGCTCGATGGAGTCGGCGTCGGTCTGCCGGGGCTTACCCGGGCCGTCAAGCTGCAGAAGCGGGCGGCCCGAGTCGGCTTCGACTGGGCCGAGATCGGCCCGGTGTTCGACAAGCTGGACGAGGAAATCCGCGAGCTGCGCCATGAGCTGGAACAGGGCGGCGCACCCGATCGCCTGGAGGACGAGCTGGGCGACCTGCTGTTCGTCGCCGCCAATCTCGCCCGCCACCTGAAGGTCGATCCGGAAGCGGCGCTGCGGCGGACCAACGCCAAGTTCGAGCGACGCTTCCGCTACATCGAGCGCGCGCTGGCCGAGCAGGGGCGGACGCCCGAGGATGCCAGCCTGGAAGAAATGGACGCGCTGTGGGAGGCAGCGAAACGGGAGGAGTAGC
>Ga0079224_100002192_pt1 | contig 23450 bp, 18 predicted proteins | sample Stecom2015_FD_80414 | JGI IMG/M metagenome (GOLD analysis project Ga0079224, IMG submission 80414) | Agricultural soil microbial communities from Utah to study Nitrogen management - Steer compost 2015 | ecosystem: Environmental > Terrestrial > Soil > Agricultural land | place: USA: Utah... | reverse complement strand
GTCGACGAAGGCGCCGAACGCGACGATGTTCGTGACGACGCCCTCGAGTCTCATCCCTGGCTTGAGGTCTTCGAGATCGTGGATGTCCTCTCGAAACGCCGGCACGTCGAACGTCTCGCGCGGGTCGCGCCCGGGCTTGCGGAGCTCCTCGAGGATGTCGTTCAGCGTCGGGAGCCCGACCTCCTCGGAGAGGTAGCGTTCGGGTTCGATCCGTTCGATGAGCGCGTCGTTGGCGATGACGTCCTCGATCGATGCGCCGAGGTCGCTCACGATCCTCTCGACGAGTTCGTAGCGCTCCGGGTGTACGGCGCTCGCGTCCAGGGGGTGCTCGCCGCCGCGGATGCGGAGGAAGCCGGCCGCCTGCTCGAAGGCCTTGGGCCCGAGGCGAGGCACGTCGAGGAGGTCCCGGCGGGAGCGGAAGCCGCCGCGCTCATCGCGCGTACGCACGATGGCCTGGGCGAGGGACGGGCCGATCCCGGCGACGTAGGAGAGGAGCGGAGCCGAGGCGGTGTTGACCTCGACGCCGACACGGTTGACACAAAGCTCGACGACCTCGTCCAGCCGCCGCCGGAGGAGGGGCTGGTTCACGTCGTGCTGGTACTGCCCGACCCCGATCGAGCGGGGCTCGATCTTGACCAGTTCGGCGAGGGGGTCCTGGAGCCGTCGGGCGATGGAGACCGCGCCGCGGAGCGAGACATCCAGTTCGGGCAGCTCTTCGCGTGCGACGTCGGACGCCGAATAGACCGATGCGCCGGCCTCGCTGATGACGACGACCTGCGGGGCCGCGCCGTCGAGTGACCGGAGCGCGCCCCGGACGGCGGCCTCGGTTTCCCGGGACGCGGTCCCGTTCCCGATCGCGATGAGTTCGACGTCGTGGGCCGTGACCATGCGCCGGACCTCGTCGGCGAAGCGTTCCCCCTGGTGGAGCAGGAGCGTGCCCGTCTCGAGGACGGCCCCGGTCCGGGAGACGATGGCCGCCTTCACGCCCGTGCGGAAGCCCGGGTCGAGGCCGAGGACGACGCGCTCGCCGGCCGGAGGCGCGAGGAGGAGCTGCTCGAGGTTCTGGCCGAAGATCGCGATCGCCTCCTCGTCCGCCCGGTTCTTGAGCTCGAGGCGGAGCTCGACCTCGATCGACGGTGCGATCAGCCGTTTGTACGCGTCCTCGGCGACGAGCGTGAGCTGTTCGCGCGCCGCGCGGTCGCCGACCGCACGACGTCGCAGCCACTCGGCGATCTCCTCGACCGGCGCCTCGATTGCCCACGTTAGGAACCCTTCGGCCTCGCCGCGCCGGATCGCGAGGATCCGGTGCGAGGGGATCGTCATGAACGACTCGCCGAAGTCGTAATAATCCTGGAACTTCGAGACCTCGGCCTCCTTCCCCGGGAACGCCCGGGAGCGGACCATCCCCTTCGCGCGAGTCCGTTCCCGGATCCAGCCGCGCACCTCGGCGTCCTCGGCGACGCGCTCGGCCAGGATGTCGCGGGCGCCCTGGAGCGCGTCCGCGGGTGTTGCCACGCCTTTCTCTTCGTCCACGTATTCGGCGGCCGAGGCCTCGGCGCCCGCGTCATCGAGCTCGCCGCCCCAGATCCGGTCGGCGAGCGGCTCGAGGCCGCGTTCCCGTGCGATCGTCGCGCGGGTCCGTCGCTTCGGACGGTACGGCAGGTACAGGTCCTCGAGCGCCTGCTTCGTCTCCGCGCTCCGGATCCGGGCCTCCAGCTCCGGCTCCAGCTTCCCCTGCTCCTCGATCGACTTCAGGATCGCGGCGCGCCGGTCCTCCAGCTCCTCCAGATACGTGGCGCGGTCCCGGACATCACGGAGCTGGACCTCGTCCAGCCCGCCCGTCGCCTCCTTCCGGTATCGGGCGATGAACGGGAGCGTGTTCCCCTCGTCGAAGAGCGCGAGCGCGGCGTCGACCTGCCACGGCGAGAGCGACAACTCGTCTGCGATCTTCCTGATCAGCGCATCCGAAAGCATGAGATCCAGAGTTCCTCACGTTGCCACACGGCCGGATTCGAGATACGGCCCGTTGATCTGCCGCCCCCGGCGGTCGCCGGTCGTCGGGCGTCGAGCGGGGAAGGATGGCGGCGCCGCGCCGGCCCGGCAACCCGGGAGTGGCGAGGGGACGGGATCTCCGCTATGATTCCGCTCGAACACGCCGATATTCAAAGCCATGGAACTTTACGTTTCTCGCCAACCCGTATTCGACCGTTACGAACGGATAACCGGGTACGCCATCTTCTACCGCGAGGCCGCGTCGGCCGGCGCCGCTGCCGGTGCGGACGAGCCGCCTCTGGAGCGCCTGGTCGTGGACGCGTTCCTCGGGATCGGCTACGACCGGCTCACGGATGGCTACCCCGCCTACCTTCGCGCGACCCGTCAGATGATCGTGGACGGGGCGATCGAGCTGCTGGACCCGAGGCGGACGATCGTCGAGGTCCCGTTGGAGTGCGCCACGGATGAGGTCGTGCTCGACCGGCTCGACCGGCTGACGATCCGCGGGTTCCGCCCCGCGATGGACGGGACGCAGCCGCTGGCCGGAGCCGAACGCCTCCTCACGCGGGTGGAATACGTCCGTATCGATGTCCAGGGGCTCACCGCCGACGAGCTCGCGGCGAGGGCGCAGGAGTTGAGCGTATACCCGGTCCGGCTCTTCGCCCAGAACGTCGAGAACCGGACGATGCGCGATGCCTGTCTCGCCCTCGGATTCGAATTCTTCCAGGGCTACGACTTCAGCGTCCCCGAAGTCCTGGTCCGACGCGACATCTCGATCGATCACCTCCGGACGTTCCAGCTCATGCGCAAGCTGCGCGACCTGGATGTGACGAACTCGGAGATCGAGGCTGAATTCCGTGCGGACCTCCCGCTCTCGTACAAGTTGTTGAGGATGGTCAGCTCCGCGTCCGTCGGCGGCCGGGGGATCTCATCGATCGGGCACGCGATCCGGCTCCTCGGCCGCGACGCGATCTACCGCTGGCTCGCGCTGCTCCTCGTGACCGGCTTCGCCGAGAACGAACTCCAGGCGCGGGTCGCGCACACGGCGCTGCTGAGGGCGAGACTCGCGGAGCTGCTGGCGCCCAGGGTCGGCCAGTCGGCCCGGGCCGGCGCGCTCTACATCACCGGGTTGATCTCGGTCCTGGACGTCCTGCTCGGGATCCCGATGGCCCAGATCATCGAGGAGATGGACCTCGGGCCCGATGTCCAGGCCGCGCTCCTGCACCGAGCCGGTATCTTCGGGCGAGTGCTCCGGACTGTCGAAGCGTACGACCGGGGTCAGCTCGATCTCGCGCTCGACCTCTGCGAGGAGCTCGGGATCCCGGGCTCCGACCTTGCCCAGCTCTACCTGGAATCGCTCGCCTGGGCGAACGAGCGCCAGCCGGGCGGCGACGGCTGATCGGCGGCGCCCGCGACACCCCCGGCCGCTCCGTGCCCCACGCGGCGCGGCCGGGGCGCGGAACGTCCGCCGCCGAACTCAGCGGCCGGTCTGACGCTCTTCTTCGCTCTCCCCGTCCTTGCGGTAGATCCGGCCGTGTCGTTCGATGTCGGCCCGTTCCCTGCGCAGGTCGGCCTCGACGTCCTCGGTCTCCTCGACCGGCCGTCGCCGGACGACGAGCTCCTCCTTCACGACCGGCTCCTTCTCGACGATGACCTCTTCGTCGCGCAGCGGTATCCGGACCTGTTCCTCCCGGAAATCCGCCTCCTCGCCGCGCGCCTCGCGCACCGGCCGGCGCTCGATCTCGACCTCGTCGTGGTAGCGCGTCACGGGCCGCGAGACGTGCTCGGTCTCGACGTGTGTCTCGATGTCGACCTCGCCCGCCTCGACCTCGCGCTTCCGGATCTCGAGCTCCTCCTCCGCGAGCGGGATCCGCGTCTCGGACTCGCCCTCCATGCGCTCGGCCCTGCGCGCTTCGCGGAAGTCTTCGTGCTCGAGGAACTCGGCGCCCCGTTCACCAGCCGCCCCCGCCCCGAACGCTTCCCGGACGGAGGCCTCGAGCTCGCGCGTGACCGGTCCGTGATCGTAGACGGGGAACGTGCGCACGCGGTCGGCATCCAGGTTGTCCACGATGACCTGGTCCGAGTCCTCATCGATCCGTGCGAAGCCGATCGGGATGAGGATGTGCCGATCCTGATCCGACTCGACCAGGTCGTCCTCGACGTCGACGTCGAGGTAGCGGACCTTCATCGCGGTCGTATCGATCAAGAGCTGGTCCACCTCGCCGAGCTTGCGCCCATCCCCGCCGAGCACGTCCCAGCCCCGGACGTCCGGCTCGCCTTCGGCGACCTGGAAGTCCTCCAGATCCTCTAGTGGCACAATGCGATCCATCTCGCGGGCCATGTCCGCCTCCTGGGTAGGTCTCGTTCCGGTCGGCTCGTCTCCGACCATAGTCGGAGAGTGCAAGACCGATACCGGAGGCGGCTTCCCGCGGCCCCGTTACGCGGCGACCTCGTCCGGCGCGGGCGCGACCTCGGGGACCGACCGGCCGGCCGCTTCGGCGAACGTGCGAACCCGGCGCATCAGCTCCGCGAAGGCATCCGGCCTGAGCGACTGGTCGCCGTCCGAGAACGCCTCCTCCGGGCGCGGGTGCACCTCGACGAGGAGCCCGTCGGCGCCCGCCGCGATCGCCGCCAGGGCGAGCGGCTGGACCAGCTCGGCCCGCCCGGCCGCGTGGCTCGGGTCGACGATGACCGGAAGGTGCGTCTCTCGCTTGAGGACCGGGATCGCACTCACGTCCAGGGTGTTCCGCGTCGCGGTCTCGTAGGTCCGGATCCCGCGTTCACATAGGATGACGGAGCCGTTGCCCTGCGCCATCACGTACTCCGCCGCCATGAGCAGTTCGGACAGCGTCGCCGAGAGGCCGCGCTTGAGGAGGACCGGCTTCCCGGCCCGGCCCAGTTCCGAGAGGAGCGGGAAGTTCTGCATGTTCCTCGCCCCGACCTGGAGCACATCCGCGTAGGACGCGACGAGGTCGACGTGGCGCGTATCCATGACCTCCGTCACCACGGGCAGCCCCGTCGCCTCCCGCGCCTCGGCCAGGTAGCGCAGCCCCTCCTCGCCGAGCCCCTGGAACGAATACGGCGAGGTCCGCGGCTTGAACGCGCCGCCACGGATCATCCCCGCGCCCGCGGCGCGGACGGCGTCCGCCGCCTCCAGCAACCCGTCGCGGCTCTCGACCGAGCACGGGCCGGCGATGATCGCGAGGTCTCGCCCCCCGACCGCGGCGCCCCGGCCGCCGGTGATCCGGACCACCGTCCGGTCGGCGGCGAACTCCCGCGCCGCCAACTTGTACGGCTTCAGGACCGGCATGACCGCGTCCACGCCGGGGAGCGCGCGGAGCGCGCCCTCGCTCAGCTTCGTCTCGTCTCCGATACACCCGATGATGGTCCGGTGCTCGCCCTTCGATACGTGTGCGCGTAACCCGGCCGCCTCGATCCGTTCCTGGATCTCTTCCAGCTCCGACTCCGTGATCCCCGGACGCGTGATGATGATCATGTACGACTCGCCTCTGAATGGTTCCACCGGTCCCGTGCCGCAGCCCCGTCCGTCGCCGGGCCGTGGATCGGCCCGCGGGCACAAAAAAAGCCCGCGAGATCCGCGGGCCGATTCGGTGACGACGAGAAGCTGCAATCACTTACGCATACGACGTCGCCTGCGGCCCGCGATCGCGGAACGCATACCAGAAAAAATAGGCGAAGTCCATGCGTACGTGCGTGTGCATGGCAGAACAGTAGCCCGTGCGGGCCGACGCTGTCAAGCGGCGCCCCCGGCCGGGCGACGGCGAGCCCGCCACGCCGCCCGGGCGAACCCGCCCCCGCAGGGCGCTTCGGTCACCGTCGTGCGGCTCAGAACTCCTCTTCCTCGAGGACCTGCGTCAGGTCTCCGACCGCGCGCTCCACCCGTCCCAGTTCGACCCTGAGCTCTGTGAACCGATCGCGCATCGCGCGCAGGTCCTCGGCGAGGTGGGGCCAGGCATCCCGCGCCTCGTCGAGCGCGTCCCGCGCCGCGGCCGCCCGCTCCCGGACCCGGCCCGCGAACTCGGGATCCCCTTCCACGGTCGCGAAGAAGTCTTCGAGCGTGCCGAACGCGCGATCCAGGTGCTCCTCGATGGAGATGATCTGCTCCTCGCTCAGCGGACGTGATCCTTCCACACGTACCTCCCGGAAAATGTCTCGCCTGCCGCACGACCCGGCCCGGACCGCGGGGCACGACGGTGGCGGGGAGGGCGCAAGGCTTGCCCGTCGTCCCGCCGGCCCCATGGAAGACGTCGGCACGAGGCGTGCCGGACCGTCCTCGCCACGAGGCGTGCCGCGTCGGCAGCGGCGGGAGGCTGCCCAGGACCGGCGGCACGCCTGGCCGACGCCAGCACGCGACCGTTCCGACCGAAGGGGGTTGAATGCGCGGACTCACCCTCGAGAGCACCGTCCTCCTCGCGAACGGTGTCCTGAACGGCGTTGCGATGCCGCGCCTCGGGTTCGGCGTCTACCAGATCCCGGCCGGTGTGGAGACCCGGCGCGCCGTGCACTGGGCGCTGGAGGCCGGATACCGGCTCCTGGACACCGCGAGCATCTACGGGAACGAGACGGACGTCGGGCGCGCGGTGCACGAGAGCGGCATCGCCCGGGAGGACGTCTTCATCACGACGAAGCTCTGGAACGAGGACCAGGGCTACGACACCGCGGTCGCCGCGCTCGATGCGAGTCTCCGGCGCCTCGGCCTCGCGTACGTCGACCTCTACCTCATCCACTGGCCGACCCCGGGGCTGCGGCTCGAGTCCTGGCGCGCGCTCGAGCGGAGCCTCGAGGACGGGAAGGCCCGCGCGATCGGGGTCAGCAACTACATGACCCACCACCTCGAAGAGCTCCTCGCCGCCGGCGCGACGGTCCCCGCTGTCAACCAGATCGAGGTGACGCCGTACAACTACTGGACCCGCGCCGAGGTCGTCGACCTCTGCCGGGAGCACGGGATCCGGATCGAGGCCTACAGCCCGCTCACGAAGGGGCTGCGACTCGGCGATCCCCGACTCGGGCGCATCGCGGAGCGGTACGGGAAGACGCCCGCGCAGGTCCTCATCCGCTGGGCGCTCCAGCACGACTTCATCGTGATCCCCAAGTCTTCGCACCGCGAGCGGATCCGCGAGAACGCCGCGGTTTTCGACTTCCACATCTCGGATGACGACATGGCCGAGCTCGACGCGTTCGACGAAGGGCTCACGACCGGTTGGGACCCGTCCGAGATCCCGTGATCCACGGCGCCGCGGCCTGGCTCCGGCGTCCGGCTGCGGGCCCGGATCTTGCACCGCCCACGGCACCCGGACGGACGCCGCCACGGCCATGACCGGACCGATCCCGGGACCTTCGACGCCATGCTCCCATCCTCGCTCGCCGTACTCGTGACCGGCGCGATCCTCGGCGGCCTCGCCCTCGGCGCGTTCGCGTGGGCGTGGCGCCGCGGTCACTTCGACGACATCGAGCGTCAGGCCCACGCCCTCTTCGACGAACGCGACTATCGTCTCGAACGCCCATGGGAATCGCCGGCGGAGCAGGAGGAGCGGCGCCGCCTGTACGGAGAGCCGCTCGCCCCCGAGCCGGGTGAGTGGGGGGGCGCGACGTGAGCGCAGCCGGTCCGGAGATCCCGCTGCACGAAGAGATCGACATCCGGCTACGTGCGGACGCGTCGAGCCGCGGCCCGGTCCTGTTCGCCTTCGGGACCGCCCTCATCTGGCTCCTCCTCGGCACGGTCTTCGGGATGATCGCCAGCTTGAAGCTGCACTGGCCCGATTGGCTGGTCCATCAGGGGTGGCTCACCTTCGGGCGTCAGCGGACGGCCCATCTGAACACGATGATCTACGGGTGGGCATCCCTCGCGATGGTCGGCACATCGCTCTGGGTCATCCCGCGCCTGGTCCACCGGGAGCTGCGCTGGCCGCGGCTCGCGACGGCCGGGATCGCCGTCTGGAACGTGGGGCTCCTCGTCGGCTTCCTCCTCATTCTGGGCGGGCGGAACGACGGCCTCGAGTGGCTCGAGATGGACCGGTACCTCGCCGATCCGCTCCTCGTCATCGGCGGCGGGATGGTCGGGATCACGCTCCTCGCGACGCTCGCCGCCCGCGAGGTCGGGCACCTCTACGTCTCGGTCTGGTACGTGTTCGGCGCCTTCGTCTGGTTCCCGGTCATCTTCATCGTCGGCAACTGGCCGACGCTCCGGGGCGTCGAGAGCGGCGCAGCGAACTGGTTCTACGCGCACAACGCGCTCGGCCTCTGGCTGACGGCGGTCAGCCTCGGCGCGATCTACTACTTCATCCCGAAGGTGCTGGGCCGACCGATCTACAGCTATCAGCTCTCGCTCCTCGGCTTCTGGGGTCTCGCCTTCTTCTACGCGCTGAACGGGATGCACCACCTGATCGGCGGGCCGCTCCCGACGTGGATGATCACGACCTCGATCGCGGCGAGCGTCCTCATGGTCATCCCGGTCCTCGCCGTCGCCGTCAACCACCACATGACGATGATCGGGCGCTTCAGCGCGCTCCGGTACAGCCCGACGCTCCGCTTCATCGTGCTCGGCGCGATCTCGTACACCGCCGTCTCGCTCCAGGGGATCTTCACCTCGCTCAGGGAGGTGAACCGCATCACCCACTTCACGCACTGGACGGTCGCGCACTCGCACGTCGGCGTCTACGCGTTCGTCACCTTCGCGCTCTTCGGCTCGATGTACTACATCATGCCCCGGATGGTGCGGCGGGAGTGGCCGAGCGAGGGTCTGATCCGCTGGCATTTCTGGCTGGTCCTCAGCGGGATCTCGATGTACGTCATTGCCCTGACGCTGGTCGGCGTCTGGCAGGGTCTCGCGCTGATCGACCCGATGGTCCCGTTCCAGCGTTCCGTCGAGGTCACGCTCCCCGGGCTCTGGGCCCGCTCGTTCTCGGGGCTGCTCCTCACGGCCGGGCACCTCGTCTTCATCTGGCACTACCTGAAGATCCTCCGCGGCCCGGCTCCGGCCCGGAAGATCCCGCCCCTGCACGAGGCCCGGCCGGTCCTCTACACGGGCGATGGGGAGGGAGGCTCGTCGTGACCCGCGTCTGGCTCCTCGTCTTCGGCGTGGTCGCGACGGTCAGCTTCGCCACGATCGTCCTCGTCGGGGTGCCCAGCGTCGTGCTCCAGCAGGTCTTCGTCCCCGAGGCGCTCTCGCCCTACTCCGAGACGGAACTCCGGGGCCGGCAGGTCTACATCGCGAACGGCTGCGTCTACTGCCACTCGCAGCAGCTGCGCGACCCGACCTTCACGACCGACGTGCTCCGCGGGTGGGGCGACAGGGCGAGCTATCCGAGCGACTACGTGTACGACGCGCCGCACCTGCTCGGGACGATGCGGACAGGCCCGGACCTGATCAACGTCGGCGACAGGCTCCCCGACCGGACGTGGCACCTCCTCCACCTCTACGACCCGCGGTCGCTCGTCGAGTGGTCGATCATGCCGGCCTACCCGTACCTCTTCGAGGAGAAGGCGCCGGGCGACGTGCGGCCGGACGACACCGTCGTCCCGATCAGCGGGCCCCGGGCGCCCGAGGGCAAGGTCGTCGTCGCGAAGCCCGACGCCCTCGCGCTCGTCGACTACCTGCTCTCCCTCCGGCGCAGCTACCCGCTCCCGCCCGAGGTCGGCGGCCCGGGTCCGGCCGCTTCGGCCGGCGGCGCCCAGGAGGCGACGTCGCCATGAGCAGGGGAGGCTCGGGCCGCCGTCCGCCCGACGATGAGGGCCGCGACGAGCGTCGCAGGTTCGAACGGCCGCACGGGGCCGAGGGCACCGGCCCGCCGGAGGCCCGGTTCTCGGGGTACCACGACGCGACGGATCACCACAGGGAGGTCACGGCGGCCGAGATCGAGGCCCACGAACAGGCGCTCCCCGAGTCCGGCGAACGGGACTTCGAGCCCGATGTCGAGAGGATCCACCGCCCGATCTACCGCGAGCCGCGCGACCCGATCGAGGGGCGCGAGCCGGTGCCGTGGTGGCTCTGGGCCGCGACGGCGATCTCCCTCTTCTGGGGCGGGTGGTACCTCGGCCGGTACGGCGGATCCTTCGGGACCGCGACCCACGTCGCCTTCGCGCACCTGAAGGAGTTCGTCGTGGAGGAGGCGGTCGAACAGGGCGCACAGGCCGCGCTCGACCCCGAGGTGGCCGGCCAGCGGATCTACACCGCGCGCTGCCAGGTCTGCCACCAGGCGAACGGGCTCGGGGTGCCCGGCACGTTCCCGCCCCTGATCGGCGCCGATTGGGTGGTCGGCCCCCCGGAATACATCGTCCTGATCCTGCTCCATGGGCTCCAGGGCCCGGTCGAGGTCCGGGGCGTCGCCTACGACGGCGTGATGCCCGGGTGGGGAGCCGCGCTCTCCGATGCCGAGATCGCGGCCGTCGCGACGTACGTCCGCCAGTGGCAGGAGAACGACGCCCCGCCCGTCGAACCCGACCTCGTCGCCCGGCTCCGTGAGGCGACGGCGTCGAGGCAGCAGCCGTGGACCGCGGAGGAGCTCGCCCGGGCGGCCGAGTCGCCGGACGTCCGCGCGGCGGTCGAGGGAGCGGGCGCGCCGGACGGACCCGGGGCGTCGGCCGGACCCGACACCTCCGGGGTGCGGCCATGAGCGCGCGCCGCCCCGCCCCGGTCGAGAGCCACGCGGTCTCGGCGCTCTTCGACTCGCCCGAGGCCGTCGACCAGGCCGTGACCGCGCTGATCCGGGCCGGCGTGCCCCGCGACCTCATCGAGATCGTCGTCTCGCCCGAGGCGGCGGGCCGGTTCTACGGCGGCCGCGTCCGGGGCCTGGGCCGCGAGACGATGCGCTTCGCCGGGATCGGTGGCCTGGCGGGGCTGATCCTCGGCGCCGCGATCTCTCTCGTCATCATCGCGCTCCCGGGCTTCCAGGATCCCGGGCTCGAGGCGATCGTCCAGCTCATCGGCCCCAACTTCGTGACCGTGGCCGGCGCGCTCGTGGGCGCGGCGATCGGGCTCTTCGTCCGCCGCCGTGCCGAGCGCCGCTTCGCGAGGGCCGCCGAGGCGCCCGACGCGATCGTGGTCGTCGTCGTCGCCCGGAGCCTGGACGAGGAGCAGGCCCTCGCCCGGATCCTCGTCGCGAACGGCGGGCGGGCGCCCCGCCGCGAAACGGATTGAAGCCCCCTCAACGACCGCGACGCCGGGGCGAAATCCCTTGCACCGATCCGGGATCCACCCAAAGTTCGGGGAACTCTTCGGGTGGCTCCATTCCTTGGGGGGTTCATGGCTCACAGCGGTTCGATCCGGGCCAGCGCGCTGGCCCTGACCCTGGGCACGATCGCCGCGCTAACGCTCTCGCCGCGGCCGCTCCCGGCGCAGTCGACGACGGCGCCGGCCGCGGCGTCCGCCGCCCCGCTCGACACGACGGTCCCGGATCTTTCGACCCTCGTCGCCAGGCCAACGAGCGAGCTGCGCGACGTCATCGAACGCTACGCGACGGACCGGGGCGTCCTCCTGCGCCGGTACGATGCGCCCTACTCCGCCGAGCGGCGGGAACGGATGCGGTCCTTCTACCGGGGCTGGCAGGCCCGGCTCCAGGAAGTCGACTTCGACGCCCTCGGCCTGGAGGGCCGGATCGACTACCACCTCCTGGCGACCCGGCTCCGCTACGAGCTCGAGCTCCTGGACCGGGAGGAGCGCCTTTTCCGCGAGATGGAACCGCTGATCCCCTACGCCGGGAAGCTGGTCGCGCTCCAGGAGGCGCGCCGGCGGCGGGAGATGCCGGACCCGATGGCCGTGGCCGAGACGCTGGACGCGGTCGTCGCCGAGGCCGCGGCCGCGAGGCGTGCGGCCGATGCCGGGCTCGACGGGCGGGACGATGGCGTCGCGACGTCGAAGGCGACCGCGTTCCGCGCCGCGGCGGCGCTCGAGAGCATCCGCTCGATGCTCGAGTCGTGGTACCGGTTCCACGCGGGGTACGACCCCCTCTTCACCTGGTGGGTCGCCGAGCCCTACGGGCGCGCCGTCGCGGCGATCGAGGGTCACATCGAATTCCTCCGCGAGCGCGTCGTGGGGATCCGGGCCGGCGAGGACCCGATCATCGGCGATCCCATCGGCGCCGACGGGATGCGGGCCGATCTCGAGATGGAGATGATCGCATACTCGCCCGCCGAACTCGTCGCGATCGCGGAGTCCGAGTTCGCAGCGCTCGAGGCCGAGATGAAGAAGGCCTCGCGGGAGATGGGGTACGGCGACGACTGGAAGGCCGCGCTCGAGAAGGTCAAGACGCTCCACGTCGAGCCGGGCCGCCAGCCGGAGCTGACACTCGAGCTCGCCCGGGAGGCGGTCGCCTTCATCGAGAAGGGCGGCTACGTCACGCTCCCGCCCCTCGCCGACGAGGTCTGGCGGATGGAGATGTTGTCGCCCGCCCAGCAGAAGGTCGCGCCCTTCTTCCTCGGCGGCGAGGTCGTCCGCGTCGCCTTCCCGACCGACGCGATGGCGCACGGAGACAAGCTCATGAGCATGCGCGGGAACAACGTGCACTTCTCCCGCGCCGTCCTGCACCACGAGCTGATCCCCGGGCACCACCTGCAGGGGTTCATGACGCAGCGCCACAACGCCCACCGGCGCAATTTCTCGACGCCGTTCTGGACGGAGGGGCTCGCCCTCTACTGGGAGATGTTCCTCTGGGACGAGGGTTTCCCGCGTTCGCCCGAGGACCGGATCGGGATGCTCTTCTGGAGGATGCACCGGGCGGCGCGGATCATCTTCTCCCTCAACTTCCACCTCGGACGGATGACGCCGGAGGAGGCGATCGATTTCCTGGTCGACCGGGTCGGGCACGAGCGTGCGAACGCGGAGGCGGAGGTCCGCCGGTCCTTCATCGGCACGTATCCCCCGCTCTACCAGGCGGCCTACATGCTGGGCGGCCTCCAGATCCGGGCGCTCTACCGCGAGCTCGTCGAATCGGGGCGGATGACGGTCCGCGAGTTCCACGACGCGATCTACGAGGGCGGGACCATGCCGATCACCATGGTCCGGGCGAGGCTGACCGGTCAGGAGCTGCGCCGGGACGGCGTCCCGCCGTGGAAGTTCGCGGGCGATGTGAGGGTCGCGGCGGGGCCCGGCCGGGAGTGAGGGGGCCGGGCCCGGGCCCGCTCACGATGCATCGGTCTCACGGGAGCGGCCGCCCGCTGCGCCCACGGGGATGCGGACGGGACGGCGACCAGCCAGGTGCGTGATCCAGGCCGCCCGTTGCGCCCACGGGCATGCGACGTGCGCCGCCCCCGCCCCGGGGACCGGGGCCCGGGCGGGCCCGGTCGTCCGGAGTCGAAGGGAGGACGCGTGCTCATCACGCTGCGCACGTGGCTGGAGGATTCCCGGGACCGGCTCTGGTTCCTGCCGGCGATCCTGACGCTCACGGCGATCGTGCTGGCCGCGCTGACGGCCTACGTGGACCTGTACTGGATCGGGCCGGTACCGACCGGCGGCGAGATCGGGCTGCTCTTCCGGGGCGGCGCGGACGAGGCGAGGAGCATGCTCGAGACGATCGCCGGGAGCGTCATCACGGTGACCGGGATCATCTTCTCGATCGCGCTCGTCGCGCTGCGCGCCGCGTCCGAGCAGTTCTCGTCGCGCGTGCTCCGGAACTTCACCTCGGACCGGCCGAGCCAGCTCACGCTCGGCATCTTCACCGCGACCTTCGTCTACTCCCTCATGATCCTGCGGCTGGTGCGGCCGGAAGGCGAAGCGGGCGGGCCCTTCGTGCCGGCGCTCTCGGTGACGATCGCGTTCGGGCTGGCGCTGACGAGCATCGGGTTCCTGATCTTCTTCATCAGCTACGTCGCGCGAGAGATCCAGGCCGTCGGCGTGGTCGAACGCGTGGCGAAGGAGATCCTGAGGCGAGTCGACCACCTCTTCCCGGTGGAGATCGGCCACGCCGCGGTGCCCCGCGACGAAGAGTTCACGATCCCCACGGCGCCTCCGGCGGTGATCCGGGCCGAGGTCTCGGGGTACGTGACCGAGATCGACGAGGCGGCGCTCTTCCGGCATGCGCGGGGCCGCCTCCTGATCCGTATGGACATCGGCGTCGGCGCGTTCGTCGTGCCCGGCGTCCCCATCGCCTCGGTCTGGCCTGCGGACCTCGTCGACGCCCGGCTCGCGCGGTCGCTCCGCGCGGCGTTCGTCATCGGGCGCGAACGAACGATCCACCACGATATCGAGCACGGGTTCATCGAACTCAGCGACATCGCGGTCCGGTCGCTCTCGGCGGCGATCAACGACCCGACGACGGTGAACATCAGCATCGATTGGCTGAGCGAGGCGTTGATCGCGCTGGGCCGGCGCGAATTCCCGTCGCCCATCCGAACCGATCCCGATGGCCGCGTCTGGCTCATTGCGAAGCAGACGGACTACGAGCGCGTCGTCTCCATCGCGCTCGACCCGATCCGGCACTACGCTGGGGACGACCCGAGCGTCCTGCGCCGCCTCCTGGAGGCGCTGCACCGGATCGTGGCGTGGACGCCGGCCGAGCGCCACGCTCCGCTCAGGGCGCAGGGCGAGGCGATCCTGCGCACAGCCGAGGCGAACCTGTCGGAGCCGCTCGACCTGTTGCACGTCCGCAGGGCCGCGCGCTGGCTCCGGCCCGAGGCGGGCGACCGGGCGGCATGAAACCGCTTCATCTCCATGGACGTACGACCCGCTGGACCGACGCGACGCCGCTGAACGAACCCGGCCGGGAGGATCCCTATGCAACACGCGGTCGAAATCGTCGAACTCCTGATTCCGATCATGGCGCTGATGATCCCGCTCACCGCGGTCGGCTACTATTGCGTGATCCAGCCGTTGGTCAAGGCGATCCTTCGCTTCGCGGACGCGTACGAGAAGCGGGGCGAGCTCCCGGCCGACGAGCGGTTGCTGCGGCTGGAGCGGCAGATCGCCGCGCTCCAGACCACCCTCGATCGGGTCCTGGAGGAGCAGGAGTTCCAGCGGGAACTGCGCAGGGGCATTCAGCCCAACGCCCTGGAGTCGCCGCTGTCGGGCGACTGATCCCGGGGGCTCGGGCCGGCGCAGGCGGTCGGATTGAGCGCGTCCGCCGATCGCGCTAGCTTGACCGCGCCATGACGAGCCCTGCCCCGCCTCGCGCGGGCGCTGTCGGCGCCCAGCGCATCGCCCTGATCAGCGCCGCCGTCGCCGGATTCCTGACGCCGTTCATGGGATCGGCGGTGAACATCGCGCTCCCGGCGATCGGCGACGCGTTCGAGCTCGACGCCGTCGAACTCGGCTGGGTCACGAGCGCGTTCCTCCTCTCGGCCGCCGTGTTCCTGCTCCCGTTCGGGCGGCTCGCGGACATCGTCGGCCGGAAGAGGGTCTTCATCGCCGGGCTCCTGCTCTTCAGCGTGGCGACGCTGCTCTGCGCGGGCGCGCCGTCCGGCGGCGCGCTCATCGTGTTCCGACTCCTCCAGGGTGCGGGCGGCGCGCTCATCTTCGGGACCGGGACCGCGATCCTGACCTCGGTCTACCCGCCGGCCCGCCTCGGCGGCGCGCTCGGAATCACCGTCGCGGCCGTCTACCTCGGGCTCTCGCTCGGCCCCTTCCTCGGCGGGCTCCTGACCTCGTGGTTCGGGTGGCAGGGGATCTTCCTCTTCACCGCGCCCCTCGCCTTCATCGCCGCCGCACTCGTCGCGCTCCGGCTGGAAGGGGAATGGGCGGAGGCGAAGGGCGAGCGCTTCGACATCGTCGGCTCCGTCCTCTACGGCGGCGCGCTCGTCCTGCTCATGATCGGGCTGGCGAGGATGCCGGAGCGGACGGGGATCGTCCTCGCCGGTGCCGGGCTCGTCGGGATCGGCGCGTTCATCGCCTGGGAAGGGCGGGCGAGGAGCCCGCTCATCGAGCTTCGCCTGTTCCGCGAGAACACCGTCTTCGCGTACTCGAACCTGGCCGCGCTCATCAACTACAGCGCGACCTTCGCCGTCCCGTTCCTGCTGAGCCTCTACTTCCAGTACGTCCGCGGGCTCGCGCCCGAGCTGACGGGCCTCGTCCTCGTCGTCCAGCCCGCGGTCCAGACGCTCTTCTCCCCGGTCGCGGGCAGGCTCTCCGAACGGATCGAGCCGCGGCTCCTCGCGTCGACGGGGATGGGGATCATCGCGGCCGGGCTCTTCGTCCTCGCCACGATCGGGCGGGCGACGCCGTTCGGCCTCCTCCTCACGCTCCTCGGCCTCCTCGGCTTCGGCTTCGCGCTCTTCTCATCGCCCAACACGAACGCCGTCATGAGCTCGGTCGAGCCGCGGGTCTACGGGATCGCCTCGGGCACGCTCGGCACGATGCGGCTCCTCGGGCAGATGCTCAGCATGGCCCTCGTCCTCCTCCTCTTCGCCGTGATCATGGGCGAGGCGAGGATCACGCCGGAGCGCTACCCGCTCTTCCTCAGGAGCGCGAAGACCGCGTTCGCGATCTTTGGCGTCCTCTGCGCCGGGGGCGTGTACGCGTCGCTCCGGCGCGGCGAGCTGAGGTCGTCGGCCTAATGTCGTCGGCGCCTCCTCCCCGCCAGCCACGCGACCGCGCCCGCGGCGACGAAGGCGGTGCCGATCCCCGCCGCGGCGACGGCCGTGGGCGAAGGTGAGGGCCGGACCAGGTCCCGGGGCGCGAGGCGCGCGACCTCGAGTTCCGGCCGGGATGCCGCCACCGAGCCCGGCCTCCTCTTCTCGTGCAGCGCGAGCTGGAGCGCCTCCGCCAGGTGCAGCGCCCGCCGGTCCGTCGTCTGCGCGATCTGCTCGCGGCAGCTGAAGCCGTCGGTGATGATGAGCGTCTCCTCGTCCGCGGCCCGGACCGCGGGGAGGAGGACACGCTCGCCGGCCGCGATCGAGACGTCGTACTTGTCACTCTCGAACCCGAACGACCCTGCCATCCCGCAGCACCCCGAATCGAGGTCGTGGTACTCGAGGCCCATGCGGCTCAGGACCTCCCAGTCGTCGTCGAGCTTCATGATCGCCTTGTGGTGGCAGTGGCCGTGGAGGATCGCGCGCCGCTCGAGGCGCGGGAGTTCGTAGTGGTCCGCCTCCCGGACCAGGAACTCGGCGAGCGTGCGGGTCTGCGCGTGGAGCCGTACCGCGTCCTCGTCGTGCGGGAAGAGCGAGCGGAGCTCGTCCCGGAAGACGGAGGTGCACCCCGGCTCCAGGCCGATGACGGGCACGCCCGCCTCAATCTCGGGGCGGAGCGCGTCCAGGACCCGGCGGAGGTAGAGCTTCGCCCGGTCCAGCATTCCCCAGTCGTAGAGCGGCCGTCCGCAGCAGAGCCCGGGCGCCGGGACGCTCACCCGGTAGCCGGCGTCCTCGAGCACCTCGAGGGCGGCGGCGAGCGTGCCGGGCTGGAAGTGGTCGTTGAAGGTGTCGGCCCAGAGGACGACGGGCGGCCCGCCCGGGTTCCGCGGGCCCCGGCGACGGTACCAGGCGCGGAAGGTCCGGGGCGCGAAGCGCGGGATCCGACGCTCCGGCGCCATCCCTGCGGCGCGTTTGGCGAGCCCGGAGAGGACCGGCGCGCCCGTGGCCAGGTTCACGAGACCGGGCGCAAGGGACGCGAGCCGGGCCCACCGATCGATCAACCCGAAGGCGAACGCGGCCCGGGGCCGGAACCGGCCCTCGTAGTAGTGCGCGAGGAACTCGGCCTTGTACGTCGCGACGTCCACGTTCACCGGGCAGTCGCCCTTGCATCCCTTGCACGCGAGGCAGAGGTCGAGCGATTCCTTGACCTCCTCGCTCTTCCAGCCATCCCGGATCGTCTCACCCTGAAGCATCTCGAAGAGGAGGTGCGCGCGGCCGCGGGTCGTGTGCTTCTCCTCGCGGAGCACCATGAAGCTCGGGCACATCGTCCCGCCGTCCAGGCGCCGGCACTCGCCGACGCCGACGCAGCGCAGCGACGCACGTGCGAAGCTCCCCTCGTCGTCCGGGTAGCGGAAGTGCGTCATCGGCGTCGCCGGCCGGTAGTCCGCGCCGAGTCGCAGGTTCGCGTGCCGGGGATACGGATCGACGACCTTGCCGGGGTTCATCAGCCCTGCGGGATCCCAGATCGCCTTGAACTCGCGGAACGCCTGGACCAGCTCATCGCCGAACATGACGGGGAGCAGGTCGGCCCGGGACTGGCCGTCGCCGTGCTCGCCGGAGAGCGAGCCGCCGTGGGCGACGACGAGCGCGGCCGCGTCCTCGGTGAAGGCGAGGTACTTCTCGATCCCGCCCTCGCTCTCGAGGTCGAAGTCGATCCGTGTGTGGACGCACCCCTGTCCGAAGTGGCCGTAGAGCGCGCCCCGATACTCGTACTTCTCGAGCAGGCTGCGGAAGCCGCGGAGGTAGCCGCCGAGCGCCTCGACCGGCACCGCCGCGTCCTCCCACCCCTCCCACGTGATCGGCTCGCCCGGGACGAAGGCCGTCGCGCCGAGCCCGGACTCGCGGAGCCCCCAGAGGATCGCCTGCTCGTGCGGGTCGTCGAACAGCCGGACGGTCGGCGGGTTCGCCACACGCTCGAGCGCCGCGACCGTCGAGCGCGCAGCCGCCATCGCCTCGTCGACCGTCTCGCCACCGAACTCGACGAGGAGCCAACCCCGGCCCTCCGGGAGGAGGCCGAGCCCGCGAGGGTGCAGCCCCTTGCGGCGCATGTCGCCGACGAGGCCGTCGTCCATCCCCTCGAGCCCGATCGGGCGGTGCTCCCGGAGCTCGGGGATGTGGTCCGCCGCCTCGTAGACGCTCGGGTAGCCGAGGACGAGGAGGACGCGGGACGGCGGGCTCGGGACGAGCGTGACCGTCGCCTCGAGGAACGTCACGCACGTGCCCTCGGTCCCGCAGAGCGCGCGGGCGACGTTGAACCCGTTCTCGGGGAGCAGCGCGTCCAGGTTGTAGCCCGAGACCCGGCGGATCACCTTCGGGAACCGCTGGCGGATCAGGTCGGCGTATCGGTCCCGCAGCGAGCGGAGCCGGCCGTAGAGCTCGCCCTCCCACCCGCCGGCCGCGATGATCCGATCGAGCTCGTCCTCCGGCGTCGGTCCGACCCGGAGCCGCCGCCCGTCGTACGTCAGGACCTCGAGCGACTCGACGTTCGCGGACGTCTTCGCGCCGGGGCCGTAGAACTCGGCGAGGACGGAGTGCGTGCCGCACGCGTCGTTCCCGATCATCCCGCCCAGGGTACAGTGGTTGTGCGTCGACGGGTCGGGCCCGAACGTCAGCCCGTAGCGCCCGGCCTCACGGCGCAGGTCGTCCAGGATCGTGCCGGCCTCGACCGTCGCGCGACGCCCGATGGGATCGACGGAGAGGACGCGGTTCACGTACTTCGACAGGTCGAAGACGACGGCGGTGTTGCAGCACTGCCCGGCGAGGCTCGTCCCGCCACCGCGGGGGAGGACCGGAGCGCCGTGGCGGTGGGCGATCCGGGTCGCGGCGACGACGTCCTCCACGTCGGCGGGGATCACGACGCCGATCGGGATCTGCCGGTAGTTCGACGCGTCCGTCGCGTAGAGCGCGCGGCTCCCGTCGTCGAACCGGACCTCGCCGCGGACTTCGCTCCGGAGCTCGGCCTCGAGACGGGCGGCGTCCAGCGGGACCGTCGGCAGGATCCGCGTCCTCGCGCGCGGCAACGTCTCGAGCGCGCCGTCCGGACGCTTCTGGCGCCGGGGCGCGCGCCGCACCAGGTCGATGGGCTCGATCTCGTGCTTCATGCCTACCTCACTCGCCAGCGTTCCGCATCCTTCCGCCGGAGCTCGAGCCCGAGCCCGGGCCTGGAGCGGTCCGGGTGGAGCATGCCGTTGACCGGCCGGCGCGCGCCGTCGAAGAGGAGCGCCTCGATCCGGACATGGTCGTGGAAGTACTCGAGGTGACGGACCGGCGGGAACGCGCACCCCGGGTGCAGGTGCAGCGCCGGCGCGGTATGCGTCGAGAGCGGGACGCTCCACGCCTCGGCGAGCGCGGCCGCGCGGGCCAGCCCGGTGATCCCCTCGCACCGCGTCGCGTCGGCCTGGAGCACGTCGACCGCGCCCGCCTCCAGCATCCGTCGGAAGTACACGACGTCGTAGCCGTACTCGCCCGCCGCGACCTCCATCCCCGGCGGTGCGCGGTCTCGGATGAGGCGGAGCCCTTCCAGGTCATCGGTGGCGACGGGCTCCTCGAACCACGTCACGCCGTACTCGGCGAAGGCGTGGGCGAGGCCGAGCGCCTGCTTCCGGTCGTAGGCGCCGTTCGCGTCGACGAAGAGCTCCGCGCCCGGCCCGATCGCGTCCCGGGCGGCCCGGACCCGCTCCACGTCGGCGCCCGGGTCCCGCCCGACCTTCATCTTGACCCGTTCGATCCCCTCCGCGACCCAGGCGCCGAGCTGCTCCTGGAGGCGGTCCGGATGGTAGGAGGTGAAGCCGCCGCTCCCGTAGACCGGCACTCCATCCCGGACCCCGCCGAGGAGCGCGACGAGGGGTACGCCGAAGAGCCGGGCCTTCAGGTCCCAGAGCGCGGTGTCGACCGCCGCGACGGCGCTCGCCACGAGGCCCGGGCGGCCGAGGTTCCGCGTCGCCTGGACCATCGCGGCCCACGCGCCGGCGATGTCGTGCGCATCACGGCCCCGGACCCGCTCCGCAAGCCGCTCCCGAATGAGGTCGGCGACGAGGGCGTGGGTGTAGCTGTACCCCAGCCCCGTCTCGCCGCCTGCGCTCGCCTCGACGACCACGATCGTCGTCGCGTCCCAGGCGAGCGTCCCGTCCGATTCGGGCGCGTCGGTCGGGATCGTGTAGGCGGCGGCCTCGAGCCGGTCGACCGGCGGGCCGGGTGGAGCGACTTCCGACAAGAGCGTTCAACCCTCCCGGCTCACCGCCCCGGCTTGAGCCCTTCCACGACCTCCTTCGCCGACTGCCGGAGCACGCGCCACCGGCTCGGGTCGCCCTTGACCATGGAGACGACGTAGTTCCGGGCCTGTTCGAAGGTGATGTGCGGCGGGATCGGCGGAACCTCCGGGTCGGTGTGCGCGTCGATCACGACGGGCCGGTCCGACGCGAGCGCGGCCTCGAGCCCGGGGACGATCTCGTCGGGCTCCTGGATGACGATGCCCCGGAGCCCGAGCCCTTCGGCGAAGCGCGCGTAGTCGAAGGCCGGCACGTCCTGCGAGGCCTCGAACTTCGGGTCGCCCGCAAACACCCGCTGCTCCCAGGTGACCTGGTTCAGGTCCCGGTTGTTCAAGACCAGGACGATGAGGCGCGGATCCGACCACTCCTCCCGGTGCCGCGCGATGGTGATGAGCCCGTTGAGCCCGTTCATCTGCATGCTCCCGTCGCCGACGACGGCGATGACCGGGCGGTCCGGGTGCGCGATCTTCGCGGCCAGCGCGTACGGCACGGCCGGCCCCATCGTCGCCAGGTTCCCGGAGAGCGAAGCCATCATCCCGCGCCGGACCTTGATGTCACGGGCCCACCAGTTCGTCGACGATCCGGAGTCCGCAGTCAGGATCGCGCCGTCCGGGAGCCGGGGCGAGAGCTCCCAGAAGATGCGCTGCGGGTTGATCGGCTTGGCCTCGTTCATCGCGCGCCCCTCGAGGAGCCGCCACCAGCGCGCGACGTTGTCCTCGATCTCCTCGCGCCACGAGCGGTCCGTCTTGCGTTCCAGGAGCGGGAGGAGCGCCCGGAGCGTCTCGCGGCTGTCGCCGTGGAGCGCGACGTCCATCGGATACCGGAGGCTCAGCATCCTCGGCTCGATGTCGATCTGCACGCCCCGGGCCTGCCCCTCCTTCGGCAGGAACTCGGCGTAGGGGAAGCTGGTCCCGATCATGAAGAGGGTGTCGCACCCCATCATCATCTCCCAGCTCGGCCGGGTCCCGAGGAGCCCGATCGCGCCGGTCACGTGCGGCAGGTCGTCCGGGACGGCGGCCTTGCCGAGGAGCGCCTTCGCGATCCCCGCGCCGAGGAGGTCGGACGCCTCGAGGACCTCGTCCGTCGCGTGCAGCGCGCCGGCGCCGACGAGCATCGCGACCTTCTTGCCCGCGTTCAGGATCTCCGCCGCGCGGCGGAGATCCTCGTCCCGCGGGACGACGACGGGACGCGAGTACCCGATCCCCGTGAACGTCGCGCCGTGCACCCGATCCGGGCTCTCGACGGCGTCCATCTCCTGGATGTCGTTCGGGATGATGACGCACGTGACCGTCCGCTCCGCGATCGCGATCCGGACCGCCCGGTCGACCAGATGCCTCGCCTGGGCCGGCGTCGCGCACATGTGCACGTAGTCGCCCGCGACGTCCTTGAAGAGCGTCGTGAGGTCGACCTCCTGCTGGAAATCACCGCCGAGCGCGAAGGTCGCCGACTGGCCGACGATCGCGACGACGGGCTGGTGGTCCATCCTCGCGTCGTAGAGCCCGTTCAGGAGATGGATCGCGCCGGGCCCCGATGTCGCGAGGCAGACCCCGACCTCGCCGGTGAACTTCGCGTGGCCGCACGCCTCGAACGCCGAGAGCTCCTCGTGACGGCTCTGGATGAACCGGATCCGGTCCTTCGCCCGGTCCAGCGCGCCGAGGAAGCCGTTGATCCCGTCGCCGGGGTAGCCGTAGATCGTGCGGACGCCCCACCCGTGCAGGCGGTCGAGGACGAAGTCGGCAACGGTCTGCGCCATCTCGGTCTCCTTCCACTCGTTCGGTCCCCGCCCGCGCGGGCGGTCGCCGGCCCGCGGCCGGACGGCCGGACCGGCGCGTCGCTCCGCCCCTCAGTCGTCCCCAGCGAACGCGATCGTGCTGAGGAGCGCGGCCTCGGCCTGCCGGGTGTCGAGCCGCGTGTGCTGGACGACGACCGGCACGTCCGACTCGATCACGCTCGCGAAGTCGGTGGCGCGCGGGATCGGCTCGGGGTCGTCGAGTTCGTTGAAGCGGATGTGTCGCGTGCGGTGCGCCGGGACGGTGACCCGGTACGGGCCGGCGGGGTCGCGGTCCGCGTAGTACACCGTGATCGCGACGTTCGCGTCCCGGTCCGAGGCGTTCAGGATGCAGACCGTCTCGTGGCTCTCCATCTGCGGCTTCGTGCCGTGGCTCCACCCGGGGATGTAGCCCTCGGCGATCGCCCACCGCCGCCGACCGATCGGCTCGCCCATCGCTGCCCCCGATTCCGGGTCCAGGTCGCCGTCGCGGGCTCCGGCGCGTGCACGAATCGTTCCTCCCCCCACTCCACCACGGCCTTGATCTCGTCCTCCGGATGCTCGTGCAGCGCCCGTCCGATCTCCTCGGGCGAGTACCGGTGCGTGATCAGGCGCGCGACGTGCTCGCCCCAGCGGTCGTACGCACAGACCAGATCGTCGACCGCGAGCTGGAAGTGGCCCCGGGCCGCGTTCACGCTCCCCATCATCAGCTGGTTGTCGAGGACGAGGTCGCGGAGCAGCTGCGCGGCCGGGATCGGGAGGTCCCGGTCGCCGCCCGGGATCCCGGTCACGATGTAGATCCCGTTCAGCCCGAGCAGCTCGAGGAGGTTGAAGGCGAGCCGGGG
>Ga0079224_100002191_pt1 | contig 23461 bp, 21 predicted proteins | sample Stecom2015_FD_80414 | JGI IMG/M metagenome (GOLD analysis project Ga0079224, IMG submission 80414) | Agricultural soil microbial communities from Utah to study Nitrogen management - Steer compost 2015 | ecosystem: Environmental > Terrestrial > Soil > Agricultural land | place: USA: Utah... | reverse complement strand
TGATGTAGAACTTCACATTGGCCTCCTTGTCCTTGACCCGCATCAACTCCTCCATATTGGAGGTTTGGAGGTAACTGCTGACGGAGGATTGCATCTGGGAGGCAATCTTTGCGTTCTCCGTGGTAAAGACCTTCAGGCTCTTCAGCTTGGTGACGATGTCCAAGAAGTCCCTGGCCTCTGGATCGCTCACCTCCACATCCATCTTGGACAAGAGGTTGAACATACTTTTGTTCACCACTACGGAACTCACCTCGTCCATATCCTCAAATTGGTCAAAAAGGGACTGTGAAAATCCGGAAAGGGGCACACATACGATCATTGCTATTAAAAAATATCTTTTCATTTCTGTGTTATTTAATTGTTGTTGTAAATTTTTTGTTTTGCTTGTTCGAACTCCTTTAGGTAGGCCACTTTTTCCCTACCCCTGTCAAAATTCTCGGCCAAAAGATCAAAGGCCATCATGGTTTGTCGATAGGCGTACTCCGCCTGTTCACGCTCCAATTGTTTTCTATCCTGGTACTGTTTGCCAAAATAGATGCCAAAGGTCAAGACAACTGCCGCTGCAACGGAAATCCATTTGTATATGTTCCCATACGTTCTAGGTTTTAATGGAACCTGCTTGGTGTACCGCTCTTGTTTGGCCATGGAAAAATAGTCGAAAATGGGTTTGTACCGCAGTAGGTGTGTGGCCACATCGTCCCCCTGGAAATATTCCCCCAGTTCCTTTTCCTCCGCGACACTTGTGGTGCCCTCGAAATACTTTTCCAATAAACTTTCTATATCATATAATTCCATAGTTGTGCTTTTTTATCAATTCTTCCCGTACTGTTTTGCGCGCCCTGGACAGGGTCACCCGCACGGCGGTGGGTTTCATGTCCAAGAGCTCACATATCTCCTCAAATTCATATTGTTCGACATCCCTCAATTGCAGGACCATCTTTTGTTGCTCCGGGAGATCCTTGATGATCCGCTCCATCCAGGCCACACTGTCCTCTGCCTCCAACTGCCCTTGTAGGGAGTTGGTATCATCAGTGTAATTACTGTGCACCAATTTCAGGTTACCGGCCTGTTTTGACTTCAATCGGTCCAGGCAAAAATTCTTGGTCATGGTCATGGCAAAGGCCTCAATGCTTTTGTATTCCCCCATGCTCTCCTTCCTGGACCAGAGTTTCATCAGGACTTCCTGGGTGGCATCCTCCGCTTCCTCCCTGGAGACCAACAAGCGTTTGGCCAGTCGGTACAGTTTGTCCTTGAAGGGCATGACCACGTGTAAAAACTCTGTTTGTTTCATCGGTTTTAAATCGTTGATATCGATCTATACAAGCATGACGATAGTTGATCGAATATGTTACAAAAAATTTGCAGTCTCCCAACTTGTACCTATTTTGCAGGATAATTCAATCGAACTTCCCAACTCTTTCGGTTCTTTTTCAGGCTTGGACAGAAATTTGGGGACTTTCTTTCAAATGACGAAGCTATGAAAAAGCATATATTTTTATTCTTGGGGGCGATCTTGGCCTTTTTGGGCTGTAGCGATGATGATTCCATCAAAAATGGTCCCACCCCGCAACCCAACCCCGGTTCGGAGCTGGATGTGCAACATTTTATGTGGCAATCCATGAACCTGTGGTACTTCTGGCAGGCGGAGGTCAACGACCTTGCCGATGATAGATTCTCCACCGATGCACAGTACACGGATTATCTGGAGGCCAATCCAGATCCGGAGGCCTTCTACACCAATAAACTGGTGCACGGGGAGGACCGTTTCAGTTTTTTTAACGAAGATTACACCGAACTGGTCCGTAATCTGGGGGGCGTGTCCAAGAGCCATGGGGTGGAGTTCAAACTTTGGCTGGATTCAAACAACACCAACAATGTATACGGGGTGGTGCTCTATGTGCTGCCCGGTTCCGACGGTGCCACCAAGGACATCCAACGCGGGGACGGATTTACCCGGGTCAATGGGGTACAGCTTACCACCGCCAATTATATAAATCTTTTGTTCGGTGACAATGATACCTATACCCTGGGGATGGCCGATATAGAAAGTGAAATCGATGGGGACTTTATCAATTTTTATCCCGTGGATACCGACAGGGAAGTTTCCCTGACCAAAACGGCCAATCTGGTCGAAGATCCCATCTTTGTGGCCAAGACCCTGGATGTGGGGGGCACCAAGGTCGCCTATTTGATGTACAACCGATTTTTGGGCAGCTTTGATGAGCAGCTCAACCAGGCCTTTGGGGATTTCAAGGCGGACGGGGCCACGGAACTGATCCTGGATATGCGGTACAATCCAGGGGGATCGGTGAATTCATCGCGTCTCTTGGCCAGCATGGTCTATGGGACCAACACTTCCGACCTGTATATAAGACAACGTTGGAACGCCAAGATCCAGGCTCAGTTATCCGCATCGGACCTGGAGGATTATTTTGCCGATAAGACCAAGACCTCTAACGGAACAGCCATCAACAGCCTGAACCTCAACAGGGTATTTGTTCTGGCCACTGAGGATTCCGCCTCTGCCAGTGAACTGGTGATGAACGGCCTGGAACCCTATGTGGATGTGATCCATATCGGGGAGACCACCCGGGGCAAAAATGAGTTTTCCATCACTTTGGTGGATGATATCGAGGGGGCCTTTATTTATAGTGAGGCCCGGGAGAACAAAATCAATCCCGATAACCACTGGGGGCTGCAGCCCTTGGTGGGACGCAATGAAAATGCCGATGGGTTCTACGATTATACCAGTGGGCTCGTCCCCGATATCCCCTATGCGGAATACCCCTCGGAAATGGGCGTCTTGGGCGAGGTGGACGAACCGCTCTTGGCCCGTGCCCTACAGGAAATATCCGGGGTCTCGGCCAAAATGGCCCTGCACCTGCAACCAACGGTCGAAACCGTGGGCAGTTCCCGTTTGCATACGCCCCTTGCGGACAATATGTATCTGGACAAGCCCTTGGACATCCAAATGGATTGAGGTCAAGGGATACCTAAAATTCAAAAGCGGCCAATTCCCAGGGATCGGCCGCTTTTGTTCTTTCAGAGTTTCAGGTTCATGCCGATCCGGAAGTTCCTTCCCAAGGTTGTCAACCCCAGTATTTCGGTATAGGACTCGTTCAGGATGTTGTCCGCCCCCAGGAATACATACAGCCTTTGGGGGATCAGGTCATGGCCCACATAAAGGTTCAATAGGGAATAGGCCCCCAGTTCCCGATCGGTAAAGCTCACAAAATCCGTGTCCATGCGTTTTCCGGTATAGCCGTAGACCAGGGACAGGTCCGTGGCCTCTCCCAGGCGGTAGCCAAGGGACAGGTTGGCCTTGTGTTTGGGGATCCTTATGGCATTGTCCCCTTTGCGCTGGGTATAGGTATAATTGGCGTCGATCCTAAGTGGGGAGATCGGCAACCAGGCAAGATCGATCTCGAGTCCGTTGGCATCGATTTCCTTCTCCAGGTTGATGCCCACAAAATTGGCATCGTAGCCGATGGTGTTCTTTTCGTTCCTGTCAAAATAAAGGACACTCAGGCGCAACCTTTCATTGGCCTTAAACTCCACACCACCCTCCAGGGTGCGGTTCTCCTCGGGCTCCAGCTCCGGATTGCCACCAAAGGCCCCGAAGAGCTGGGTCAGGTTTGGGGTGATAAAGGAGGTGGCATGGGAGCCCATCAATTTGATATAGCCCTTGGGGGTTGCAAAGACAAAGGAAGGATTGATGTTGTGGACAAAATGGTTCCCGTACTCGGAGTGGTTGTTCAACCGGCCCCCGACATTGAGATTGAGCCCAAAATCGGAAACATAGACCACATTGGCATAGGGATCCACGAGTTCAAACTCGGCCCCATCGGAAAATTCGGCCCTGTCCTTGATATAGTTGACCCCCAGGATGGTGTGCCATCGCTCCCCGAAGATGTATTTGTTGTACAGGTCCACCACCCAGTTCTCCCCCTCGGAGGTACTTTCCCCAAAGCCGTCCCTGGAAAAGGTGCTGTACTCCGAATAGGCCGTGTTGAGTACCAAGGCCCCCTTCCCATAGGCAAAGGTCGAGGCCATGCCCACCCGATCTTGCTGGTTTTTGCCCAGATTGGGGGCCTCCTGGCCGGAATCATCGTATTCATTGCTGAACTTGGTGTGGTTCCCGTAAAGCTTGACGTCAAAGCCTTCCGTAAAACGATAGCCCACCCGTAGGTTGGCACCAAAATGGGAAAAGGGATCCTCTTTGTTTTCCGGGGTGACCGCTGCGGAGAGGCCATTGGCATATCGATTGGAAACCTCCAGCCCATAGTCGAACCGGTCCAGCCTTCCACTGATCGAGGCGGAATTGGCGATACTTCCCAGGTTGTAATTTTGGTCCCCACTGCTCTGGTGGGTGCCCACAGTACTGCTGAAATTGCCCTGGATCTTTTCTTGGGGGGCGGTCTTGGTGCGGATGTTGATCACCGCGGTGGCCGCACTGGTCCCATACAGGGTGCTCGCTGCCCCTTTGATGATCTCTATGGATTCGATAAGGGCCGGGGAGAGCATCCTCAGGTCGTATTCCAGGGAAAAGGTCGAGGGATCGGAAACCCGTACCCCATCGATAAGGACCAGCACCTGCTTGCCCCTTCCGCCCCGGGCAAAGACCCCGAGGACATCCCCGTCCCTGCCCCGGCTTCCGGCGATCTCGATCCCACTTTTGGCGTTGATGATCTGGGCAACGGTAAGGCCCTGGTTGCGCTGAAGCTCGGTTTGTGTGATCTTGATGACCGTTTTTCCCGAGTTTTCCCTTTTGAGCTCGAACTTGGAATCACTCACGATCACCTCGTCCAATTCTTGCAGTTCCATGGCGTCACGGATTTCATCCTGTGCACTGACCGCCTGGCCCAACACAAGGGCGGCGAGCAGCCAATAATGATTTTTTGTCATTTCGTTTAAGTGAATAAACGGGAGAATAGTATGGATCCCATACGTAAACCTTTATCCCGAAAGTTTAACATTGTTTGTTTGAACCTGGCAGGTCTCCTGACTCGTCTCATGTTGCCCCACCTTCCCATTCACGTGTGAACAGTGGTATTGAAGAAAGCAACATCCCCGCGGACGGGGCACCAATAACTGGGCTTGGTGTAAACTTACAGTTGCGGGAACAGTCCCGGATTTTCACCGGATTCCCTTTTAATCATGCAGGGCAAGGGCCGTGCACGAACCAACATTCAGCGCGAAATTAATCATTCCCACCAATCTTACATAAGCAAAAGTCAAAGATTCTTACTTTTGGGGCAATGATAAAACAACCGTTCTATACGATCACGATCTTTTTCCTGGCCCTGGCCTGCCTGTTGGGCTGTGGTCAGAGAAAGGGGCCGGTGACCGGGGCTCCCGATGGCCAAGGGCCGAAGATCGCCCATGCCAAAGGGTTCTCCATCCAAAAACAGGGCGTGCTGACCATTTTAAATGTCAGCGCCCCATGGCCCGGGGCCCAAAAAGGCTTTACGTATCTCTTGGCCCCCAAGGAAAAACTGGCCACCATGCGAATCGCCGCCGGCACCTATGACGCCGTTGTTGGGACCCCGGTGGACAAAATGGTGCTGACCTCCACCACCCATATCCCTGCCTTGGAAGCTTTGGGGACCCTGGAGTCCCTAGTGGGGTTCCCGGACCCCGACCTGATCTCCTCCCCTGTCGCCAGAAGCTTGGTGGACAACGGCCAGATCAAGGATCTGGGGATGAACGAGGAGATCAATATGGAGATTGTCCTGTCCCTATCCCCGGAGGTGGTCATGGGGTTTGGCATCAACGACACCAACAGGGCCTATGAAACCCTGCAGCGTGCCGGGATCGCCGTGGTCTACAACGGGGATTGGGTGGAACACAGCCCTCTGGGGAAGGCGGAATGGATCAAATTCTTTGCGCCATTTTTCCAAAAGGAAGCCGAAGCGGACAGTATCTTTTCCCAAATAGAAAGGGCGTATGGACAGGCCGCCGAACTGGCCAAAAAGGCCCGCCGCAGGCCCACCGTGCTGACCGGGGGGCTTTACAAGGATGTTTGGCACGTGGCCGGGGGCGAAAGTTGGTTTGCCCAATTTCTAAGGGACGCCCAAGGTGATTACCTTTGGGCCGACAGTCCCGGGAGCGGGGGCATCGCCCTGGGGTTGGAGGCTGTGCTGGTCAAGGCCAAGGAGGCGGACATTTGGCTGAACCCCTCCGCCCATACATCCTATGCCGCATTGGCCGCGGCCAATCCCCACCACAGGCAGTTCAGGGCCTTTGGGAACCGGAAGGTATATTCCAATGCCAAGGCAAAGGGGGAAAAGGGCGGGGTCCTATTTTACGAGCTCGCCCCGCAAAGGCCCGATCTTGTCCTTAGGGACCTGATCCATATCCTACATCCGCAGCTCTTGCCCGATCACAGCCTCCTGTTCTTTAAACCCCTTGATTGAGCATGGGGGGGACAAGACCATATCGCTTTTCTTTTGTGCTCCTGGGGATCGCCCTGTTGCTTTCCGGGTTGTTGAACATAAGTTCCGGTTCGGTTGACATCCCCTTTGACCAAGTGGTCTCCATCCTCTTGAACGGGGGATCTGGGGACACTTGGTCGTATATCATATGGGAATATCGGATCCCAAAGGCCCTTACCGCCATCCTGGTGGGAGGGGGACTTTCCTTGAGCGGGTTGTTGATGCAAACCCTGTTCCGCAACCCCCTGGCCGGTCCCTTTGTCCTGGGCATCAGCTCGGGGGCCAGTTTGGGGGCCGCCCTGCTTCTGATGGGCACTTCCCTGGCCACCGGGCTGGCCACCCTCTCCTTTCTGGGGGACATATCCCTGGCCCTGGCCGCGAGTGTCGGGAGCTTTTTGGTGCTCTTGGTGGTCATGGTCATGGCCCAACGGGTCAAGGACAGTATGGCCCTACTTATCATCGGTCTGATGTTCGGGAGCATCAGCTCGGCCCTGGTGAGTGTCCTGGCCTATTTTTCATCGGCGGAGAACCTGCAGCGCTTTGTATTTTGGTCCCTGGGCAGTTTGGGCAACCTAAGTGCCGGCCAACTCTGGCTTCTATTCGGCATGGTCGCCCTGGGCATCCTTTTGGCCTATGCCTGTCTGAAGCCCCTGAACGCCTTTCTATTGGGGGAGCATTATGCGCAAAGTCTGGGCGTTCCCCTAAAAAGATCCAGGATGGCCATTATCACCGCCACGGGGCTCTTGGCCGGGGGCGTGACCGCCTTTGCCGGTCCCATCGCCTTTGTGGGCCTGGCGGTCCCCCATCTGAGCCGACAGATATTCGACACCATGGAACATCGGGTGTTGATCCCGGCCGTGCTTCTCTACGGGGCGGTGCTGATGTTGCTCTGTGATACGGTCGCCCAATGGCCGAACTCCGCCAATGTACTTCCGATCAATGCCATAACCTCCTTGGTGGGGGCGCCGGTGGTGATCTGGCTCTTGGTCCGTAAACGTAAAATGATTTTCTAAATGACAGGTTCCGGTACATCCCGTCTTTCGGCAGAGGACCTCTCCATTGGCTATGGCAAAAGGACCGTGGTGGGGTCCCTTGGTTTTGACTTGGGCCCCGGGCTGCTATGCGGCATTGTTGGGATCAACGGCATCGGAAAATCCACCCTGCTCAGGACCCTGGCGGGCTTCCAGCCCAAACTCTCGGGCAGGATTATGATGGGGGACAGGGCTTTGGAGGAACATACCCCCGGGGAGCTGTCCCGGGAACTCAGTGTGGTGCTTACCGAGCCCCCGGCATCCAGAAACCTGAGTGTCCGGGAACTGATCGCCCTGGGCAGACAACCGCACACCAATTGGTTGGGGCAGCTTTCGTCCCTTGACCGGGAAGCGATAGCACAAAGCCTGGATACCTTTTTGTTGCGGGATCTGGCCCTGCGCAAATGCCACGAGCTCAGCGATGGCCAATTGCAGCGGGTACTCATAGCCCGGGCCATGGCACAGGATACCCCCCTGATCCTCCTGGATGAGCCCACCACCCATTTGGACCTCTTCCATAAGGTGCAAATATTGAAGATGCTACGGCAGTTGGCCCACGATCGGGATAAAACAATCCTTTTCACCACCCATGAGATCGAGCTGGCCATTCAGCTCTGCGATCGGATCTTGATCGTGGACGGACAGGAAAATCCCTATGGAACCCCATGTGAGCTGATCGAGGGAAAGTATTTTGAGCGGCTGTTCCCCCCGCAAATGGTACAGTTCGATCCCAGTACCGGTAGTTTCAAGGTCAAAAAGTAAAACAGTTTCCATTTTCCCATCTTTGGGAATCCATTATCTTTATCCAATAGAATTCCTTTTCATGAACCCGGAACTTATTTACCTCCTTATCGGTGCCCTTTGCCTTTTCACCGGACTTGCCGTGGGCGTCTATGTGCAGGGCCTAAGGACCCGGAACACCGAGCTGGTCCGCGATGAAAGGGAACAGGCCCTGAACACCACGATAAAGGCCCTGAATGAACAGGCCAGTGCCGCCCGTGAAGAAAAGATACAGCTGCAATCGGAAAGGGAACGGATGGGGAACAAAGTGGTCCGCTACGAGGTCGATATGGAAAACCTCCGGCGAACCAATGAGGAGCAGAAGGCCGAGGTTGAAAAATTACAGGAAAAGTTCAGCAAAGAGTTTGAGAATCTGGCCAATAGGATTCTGGAGGAAAAGAGTGAAAAGTTCACCAAGAGCAACAAGGAGAACTTGGAGAACATCCTGAACCCCCTGAGCAAAAAGATAAAGGAGTTTGAACAAAAGGTGGAGAATACCCAAAAAGAGAACATTGGGATGCACGCCTCGCTCAAGGAACAATTGCTGTACTTGCAGACCCAGAACCTCAAAATCACCCAAGAGGCCGAAAACCTGACCAAGGCCCTAAAAGGGGACAGCAAGACCCAGGGAAACTGGGGCGAACTGGTCCTGGAAAGGGTCCTGGAGAAATCCGGCCTTGAAAAGGACAGGGAATACAGTGTACAGCAGAGTTTTGCCCGGGAGGATGGCAGCAGGGTCATGCCCGATGTGATCATCCACCTGCCCAATGGCAAAAAAATGATCGTGGATTCCAAGGTATCCCTGACCGATTATGAACGCTACACCAATGCCGATGCGCTGGAGCGGCCCAAATTCCTCAAGGACCATATCGGATCCCTCAGACGGCATGTGGAACAGCTTTCCGCCAAAAAATACGAGGACCTCTACGAGATGGAAAGTCCTGATTTTGTCCTGTTGTTCGTGCCCATCGAACCGGCCTTCGCCATTGCCATCAATGAGGACAACAACCTGTACAACAAAGCTTTCGAACAGAACATAGTCATTGTCACTCCCACTACCCTTTTGGCGACCCTGCGCACGATCGATTCCATGTGGAGCAATGAAAAACAGCAGCGCAATGCCATTGAGATCGCCAAACAGGCCGGCGCCCTATACGATAAGTTCGAGGGTTTCGTGGGCGATCTGACCAAGGTGGGCAAAAAGATGGACGAGGCCAAGGGGGAATACAGCGGGGCGATGAACAAACTGATTGGGGGAAGGGGCAATATTATCAGCAGCATAGAAAAACTTAAAAAAATGGGGGCCAAAGCCAAAAAGTCCATGCCGGAACCAATTTTGAAACAGGCCCTGGAGGAGGATCTCGGGGAACTGGACCAATAAACCATATACCGATCATGAAAAAAGCATTGTTCATTTTTATCGCCTTGGTGGTTTTCGGCCTGCTGGCCTATATCGCCTTTATCTACTATGTACCTTATAGCGAGGGCTATCGCTCCGGGGAACTCATCAAGTTCAGCCGTAAAGGGGTCATGGTCAAGACCTGGGAAGGGGAAATTAGCCATGGACTGGGAGGGACGAACGTTTTCGCCTTCTCCGTGGAGGACAAGGATGTGGACCTTATCGATAAGTTAAAGGAATACCAAGGGCATTACATCAAAATAAGCTACAAGGAACGTTTCGCCACCTTCTTTTGGTTGGGGGACAGCAAATATTTTATTACCAAGGTCCAAGAGGAAGAATCACCACTTTTCAAAAACCGATGAAAAAGTTCAAATCCACTCAGGAAAGTCAAGTATCCATTACACAATTGATGCTCCCGGCCCATTCCAACTTCGGGGGCAAGGTACACGGGGGCCATATCCTGAATTTGATGGACCAGATCGCCTTTGCCTGTGCTTCCAAACATTCCCAGAGCTATTGCGTTACCGCCTCGGTGAACCGGGTAGATTTCCTCAATCCCATAGAGGTCGGGGAACTGGTCACCCTCAAGGCCTCGGTCAACTATACCGGGCGTACCTCCATGGTGGTCGGGGTACGCGTGGAATCCGAAAATGTGACCAGCGGGGAGGTCAAACACTGCAATTCATCCTATTTCACCATGGTATCCAAAGACCGGGACGGCAAGAACCAAAAGGTCCCGGGACTGATCTTGGGGAACAGGGAGGACATCCGGCGTTTTGCCCGCAGCAAGGAACGCAGGGAATCCGCCGACCAAAGGGATTCCAAATACGGCTCCCCTAATTTTATGGTCAACGAGTACCTTGAATTCCTGGAAGGGGAGAACGCCCTTATGGAGCTGGATTGAAGCCGGAGGCGGCCTCCTGGTCCAAAAACCAGAGCAGGTCCCCGGATTCCGGTTCGACCAAGCTGGCCGGATAGGCCTCGTAGCCCGGCTGCCCTTGGACAATGGCCTTGACCTTTTCGGCCTTGGATGGGCCGGTGACCAAGAACACTACGGTTTTGGCCGCATTGATCACCTTTCCATTGATGGACACCCGCTTTTGTCCCGAATCGGGATGGGTGGCCACCACGCAGTGGTGGGGATTTTCCCAGAGATCGATCTGGTGGGGAAAGATCGAGGCGGTATGCCCGTCATCGCCCATCCCCAGGATGATCATATCAAATATCGGCACGCCCCCATCCCCGGCCAAGTTGGTTTCCAACAGATCGGCATAACGAAGGGCCTCCCTTTCCGGTTCATTCTCCCCCAAAATGCGGTGGATGTTCTCCTTGGGGATCTCTATTTTGGAAATCAAGTGCTCCACGGTCATTTTATAATTGCTCTGCGGATCGCCCGGGGGTACACAACGTTCGTCCCCCCAATAGAGATGGACCTTCTCCCAAGGGATGGACGACCCGAAATCCAGGGCCAGCACATCGAAGACGACCTTGGGGGTACTTCCCCCGGAGAGGGCCACATGAAAGGTTTCTTGGCCCTGGAGGGCCGCTGCAAAATAGGCAGAGAATTCTTCCGCTACCTCAAATTTATCCTTGTATATCTTTAATTCCATCGTATGGTTTTTTTGTTCGATCTTCCCTAACAGATCACACAATACCCTGGATCATCGGCCAGGTTCTCCCCTGGATTGCGCCAAGATCCATCACCCTCGAAGAGATCGTCCGCATTTTCCGGGCCCCAAGCCCCGGCGGCATATCCGTACATGCGCACATCCTCCCCTTCCTTCCAATACCTGAGGATGGGATCCACGAACTCCCAGGCTGCCTCCACCTCATCGGCACGGGCATAGAGGGTGGCATCGCCTTGCATGGCATCCAAGAGCAGCCGTTCATAGGCTTCCATGACATAGGTCTCGGCAAGGCTGGAATAGTAGAAATCCAAATTGGCACGTTCCACCTTAAAGCCCTGCCCGGGTACCTTGACCCCAAATTTTATCATAATGCCCTCGTCGGGCTGTATGCGGATGATCAATTTGTTTTCCCGGTGCAGACCCGCGTCCTTGAAGATCTGGTGGTGGGGTTCCTTGAAGTGGATGACCACCTCGGTGACCTTGGTGGGCATCCGTTTTGCTGTCCTCACATAAAAAGGGACCCCGTGCCAACGCCAGTTGTCCACATAGAATTTGATGGCGGCATAGGTCTCGGTAGTGGAATTCGGGTCCACTTCCTCTTCCTCCCTATAGCCCTTGACCTGCTGACCTTGGACCAGGGACCCCACGTACTGGGCCCGGATGGTATTGTCATAGAGGGTCTTTTCATCCTGCATGACCCTGAGGGACTTCAGGGCCTTCACCTTTTCATTGCGGATTTCCTCGGCATGGTCCCCTATGGGGGGTTCCATTACCACCAAGGAAACGATCTGCAACAAATGGTTCTGGAACATATCACGTAGGGCACCGGCTGTGTCGTAATACCCGCCCCGTTTTTCCACCCCGACCTTCTCGGCATTGGTGATCTCCACATAACTGATGTAATTCCGGTTCCACAGGGGCTCAAAGATGCTGTTGGAAAACCGGGTGACCATCAGGTTCTGTACGGTTTCCTTACCCAGGTAATGATCGATGCGGTAGATCTGTGGCTCCGTGAAGTTTTGGTGCAGGGCGCTGTTCAGCTCCTTGGCCGTTTCCAGACTGTACCCAAAGGGTTTTTCCACGAGCAGGCGCTTCCACCCGTTGTTTTGGGAGTTCATCCCTGCCTTTGCCAAATTTTGGGCGATGGTCTTATAGAGGGTCGGCGGGGTGGACAGGTAATAGATGATATTGCCCGAGGTGTTGTGCTTCTGCTTGAGGGCCTCCACCCGTTGGCGCAATTTTCCGTAATCGGTATCGTACCCCTCCCCCAGGTCCTCGTAATAGAGCTTATCCGCAAAATCCTTGGCCAAATTGGAATCAAAACCCTTTATTTTATCCGCAAGGTATTTACTCTTATGGACCACCCGGTCCCTGAACCCCCCGTCGGTCAGATCGCTGCGGCTGACCCCCAATACCACAAAATTGGGGGGAAGCTGTTTGGCCAAATATAGGTTGAACAGGGAAGGGACCAATTTTCTGGCGGTCAGATCCCCGGAAGCCCCAAAGATGACCAGCATCTGGTTCTCGGTTTTTTTCATCGAATTTTCTTTTCTAACATTATGGTTCAAAAGTACGACCCATGGATCGCCCAAGGAAGATATTTAATTTTGGAGCAGTACGAATATAAGGCTATTTTTATGAAAATTTTTTAAGATTGAAATCCTTGGCGCCGTTTTGGCGCGTGCAACAAATGATTAGGAAGTATGGCAGACAGTTATGATTTTGGCCTTGTGGGCCTTGGGGTAATGGGGCGTAATTTTATATTGAACGTAGCCGATAATGGCTTCACCGCCTATGGGAACGATTTGAACCGGGAGGCGGTGGACGCCTTGATCAAGGAAGGCGGCGATCCTGCCCGGGTGAACGCCTCCACCCAGGTCAAGACCTTTGTGGATGCCCTCACGATCCCCAGAAAGATCATGTTGTTGGTCCCTGCCGGGAAGGTGGTGGACATGGTCATCGAAAGCCTGTTGCCCCATTTGGACAAAGGGGACATCATCATTGATGGGGGGAATTCCTTTTTTACCGATACGGACCGCCGGGAGGCCTACCTAAGGGACAAGGGCATCAACTTCTTCGGGGCTGGGGTATCCGGGGGTGCCGAAGGGGCACGGAAAGGCCCCAGCATTATGCCCGGGGGCTCCCAGGAAGCCTACGCCCACGTACGGCCCATTTTTGAGGCGGTGGCCGCCAAGTTCAAGGGCGAACCCTGTGTCGCCTATCTCGGCCCCAAATCTGCCGGTAATTATGTGAAAATGGTCCACAACGGCATCGAATATGGCTTGATGCAGCTCACTTCCGAGATCTACGACCTGCTCAAAAAGGCCGGGGGCCTTGACAATGGGGAACTACAACAGACCTTTGCCGGATGGAACCAAGGGAGGCTGCAATCTTTTTTGGTGGAGATCACCTCCGAAATATTTGGGCGGAAGGACGAGCTGGGGCCCGGCCACCTAGTGGACAAGATCTTGGACAGGGCCAAACAAAAGGGCACCGGAAAATGGACATCCCAGAACGCCATGGACCTGGGCATCCCCATTCCGACGATCGATGTGGCCGTAAGCATGCGTGAGATCTCTGCCCTGAAGGAGGAAAGGACCAAGGCCGATGCCCTCTACCAAAGGCCTACCCCCCAGAGCGTGGACAAGGGGGAGCTTACCACCAAAGCGGAACAGGCGCTCTATTTTGCCTTTATCCTCACCTATGCCCAGGGCATGCACCAACTCCGGGATGCCTCCAGGGAGTATGGATACGATCTGGCCCTGGGGGACATCGCCAAGATATGGAGGGCGGGTTGCATCATTCGCGCGGCGCTCCTGGAGGATATTGCCGAGGCCTATCAGGGCAATCGGGATACGGAGAACCTCCTGCTCTCCCCTACTTTTGTAGCGAAGGTCCAGCAGACTGTGGGCGCCGCCAGGGAGTTGGTCGCCTATGCGGCCACCAATGGCATTCCCATGGCGGGACTCTCCAATGCCCTGACCTATTTTGATTCCTACACCAGCAGTCGCCTGCCCCTGAACCTGATCCAGGCCCAACGGGACTATTTTGGGTCCCATACCTATGAGCGCGTGGACAGGGAGGGCATTTTCCATACACAATGGGAAAACCAGGGGTCTCCCGAGGGACCCAACACCCATCCATAGGAACCATAAAACCTGTGCCCGTACTGGGCAAACTTAGCACATGAAAAAAACAATCTTTGTTACGATCCTGTTGTCCTTGGTCATGGGCATTGGCCCCCTTCTGGCCCAAAAGGCCCCTTATCGGATCTACAATGCCAAGGGCAAAAAGGTATCCTATGAAAAAATGTTGAGGGCCTTGGCAAAAAAGGATATCGTGCTCTTCGGGGAACTGCACAACAATCCGATCGCCCATTGGCTGCAATACGAACTCACCGGAGACCTTTACACCAAGGGGCCCCTGGTTTTGGGGGCCGAGATGATCGAGGCCGACAACCAAGGGCAATTGGATGCCTACCTGGAAGGGAGGATTGATTATAAGGCCTTGGATTCCACGGCACGCTTGTGGGGGAACCATAAGACCGATTACGCCCCCTTGGTGGATTTTGCACGGGAGAAAAAACTAAGGTTCATTGCCACCAATGTGCCCAGACGCTATGCCGGGATGGTCCATAAAGGCGGTGGGTTCCACGCACTGGACAGCTTGGGGCCCTTGGAAAGGTCCTGGATCGCCCCGTTGCCCATACCCTTCGACCCGGAACTGCCCGGATATAGGAACATCAGGGTCATGATGGGGGACCATGCCACCCCTTCCCTGGTAATGGCCCAGGCCCTGAAGGATGCCACCATGGCCCATTTCATCCTGGACCATTTTAAACCGGGGAGCCTCTTTCTACATTACAACGGTGCCTATCACTCGAACCATTACCAAGGCATCCTGTGGTATCTCCAACAAAGGGCCCCTGCCCTTGTCTATGGCACCATTTCCACGGTCTCCCAGGAAGATGTGCATGAATTGGAGCAGGAGTACCTGGGATTGGCCGACTTTATCATCTGTGTGGATATCGATATGACCACGACCTATTAAAGGGGCCGGTGATGGTCTAGGGATGGCCCCGGCATTTTGACAAATTAGTGCCTACAACCAAAAAAGGGCCGCTAAAATCCAGGGGCCCATTTTTGGTTGATCCGATCTTGCATCCCTATTTGCTCAGATACATTTTCCTGCGCGAGTACAGGTTGTAGAACTCATCATCCTTCAGACTGTCGATGAACAAAATGCTCTCCCCGGTACTCTTCATTTCAGGCCCCAGGTTCTTGTTCACATTGGGGAACTTATTGAAGGAGAAAACAGGCTGTTTGATGGCATAGCCCTCCAGTTGGGGGTTGAAATCAAAGTCCTTGACCTTCTTCTCCCCCAACATGACCTTGGTGGCATAATTCACATAGGGTTCCTTATAGGCCTTTGATATGAAGGGCACCGTACGTGACGCCCTGGGATTAACCTCTATGATGTACACGGTGTCGTCCTTGATGGCAAACTGGATATTGATCAGGCCCACGGTATTCAGGGCCAAGGCGATTTTTTTGGTGTGGTCCTTGATCTGCTGCATCACGAATTCCCCTAGATTGAAGGGGGGAAGGGTGGCATTGGAATCCCCGGAATGTATCCCACAGGGCTCAATGTGCTCCATGATCCCGATGATGTACACGTCCTCCCCATCGCAGATGGCGTCCGCCTCGGCCTCAATGGCCCCGTCGAGGTAGTGGTCCAAAAGGAGTTTGTTGTTGGGGATCTTTCTCAAAAGATCTACCACATGGGCCTCGAGCTCCTCCTTGTTGATCACGATCTTCATCCCTTGCCCCCCCAATACATAGGAAGGCCTGACCAAAAGGGGGAAGTTGAGTTTATCGGACAGTTCAAGGGCCTCGTCCGCGGTCTCCGCCACCCCGAACTCGGGGTAGGGAATGTCATTCTCCTTCAACAGGGTGGAGAAACTCCCCCTGTCCTCGGCCAGATCCAGGGATTCAAAACTGGTCCCGATGATATTGATCCCATATTTATCCAACTTCTCGGCCAATTTCAAGGCGGTCTGCCCTCCCAATTGCACGATTACGCCTTCAGGTTTTTCGTGCAGGATGATATCGTAAATGTGCTCCCAAAAGACCGGTTCAAAGTAGAGTTTGTCCGCGGTATCGAAATCCGTGGAAACGGTTTCGGGATTGCAGTTGATCATGATGGTCTCATACCCGCATTCGGCAGCGGCTAGGACCCCGTGCACACAGCAATAATCAAACTCGATGCCCTGTCCTATTCTATTGGGCCCGGAGCCTAGGACGACAATTTTTTTCTTGTCCGTGACCACACTGTCGTTGGCCACATAGCGACGTCCGTCGGCCGTCTCTATTTCCGCTTCAAAGGTGGAATAATAGTAGGGGGTCACCGCCTCGAACTCGGCGGCACAGGTATCCACAAGTTTGAAGATGCGGTTGATGCCCAGGTCCATGCGCTTTCGGTGTACCTCGCTTTCCCAACAGTCCAGCATATGGGCAATTTGCCGATCGGCGAACCCTTTTTGTTTGGCCTCCAGCAAAAGGGCCTTGGGAAGGCTCTCTATGGTATATTTGGAGACTTCCATCTCCAGATAGTGCAGCTGTTCGTATTGTTTGAGGAACCACATGTCGATCTTGGTTATCTCGTGGATCCTTTTTAGGGGTATGCCCAATTGTATGGCATCGTAGATCACAAAGACCCGGTCCCAACTGGGGACCCGAAGTTTTTCCATGATCAGGTCGTAATCCTTATAGCCCTTTCCATCGGCCCCCAGGCCGTTGCGTTTTATCTCAAGGGATTGGGTCGCCTTGTGCAGGGCCTCCTGGAAGGAACGCCCTATGCCCATCACCTCCCCCACGGACTTCATTTGAAGGCCCAGGGTACGGTCCGAGCCTTCGAACTTGTCAAAATTCCAACGGGGGATCTTGACGATGACATAATCCAGGGTTGGCTCAAAAAGGGCCGAGGTGGATTTGGTGATCTGGTTCTGCAATTCGTCCAGGGAATACCCTATGGCGAGTTTCGCCGCAATCTTTGCGATGGGATAGCCCGTGGCTTTGGAGGCTAGGGCCGATGACCGGGAAACCCGGGGGTTTATCTCAATGGCGATGATGTCCTCCCTCTCATCGGGGCTCACCGCGAACTGTACATTACACCCACCGGCAAAATCCCCGATGCTCCGCATCATATGGATCGCCATGTCCCGCATACGTTGGTAGGTACGATCGGAAAGGGTCATGGCAGGGGCCACGGTGATGGAATCCCCCGTATGGATCCCCATGGGGTCCATATTCTCAATGGCACAGATGATCACCACGTTGTCGTTCTTGTCCCGGAGCAGTTCCAATTCGTATTCCTTCCATCCCACCAAGGCCTTGTCTATCATAACCTCGTGGATGGGGGAAACCTCCAGGCCCACACTCAACATTTCGTCGAAGTCCTGGGGATCGTACACGATCGCCGCCCCGGCCCCTCCCAGGGTAAAAGAGGCACGTATCACCAAGGGAAAACCGAATTCCTGGGCAATCTCCTTTCCCTCCAAAAAGGAGGTCGCCGAGGCCTGTGGGGGCACCCCCACCCCGATCTTGAGCATGAGTTCCCTGAATTTTTCCCGGTCCTCAGTAATGTTGATGGCCTCGATATCCACCCCGATAATCTCTATTCCGAAATCTTTCCAAATCCCCTTCTGGTCCGCCTCGATGCAAAGGTTCAAGGCCGTTTGCCCCCCCATGGTCGGCAAAACGGCATCGATCGAGGGATGCAGTTTCAAGATCTCTATGAGGGATTTTGTGGTCAAGGGCTTTAGGTACACATGGTCCGCCATACTGGGGTCGGTCATGATCGTGGCCGGGTTGCTATTGATCAAGATGGTTTCGATCCCATCTTCTCTCAGCGATCTAAGTGCTTGGGAACCCGAATAATCGAATTCACATGCCTGACCTATGACAATGGGTCCGGATCCAATGATCAAAACGGAATTTAAATCTTTTCTTTTGGGCATTTTTTAGGAATATGGAGTTTTTTATTTCCAAGTCAAAAAAAAGGTGTTACTCGGGAAAGTAACACCTTTAATATTGTTTTGTGAATATCATCATTTTTTGGGTCTTGGCTCAGAGGACACAGTCAATTTCTTTCTTCCTTTGGCCCTCCTTCTGGCAAGAACCTTTCTTCCATTGGCCGTCGCCATACGTTCCCTAAAACCATGCTTGTTTCTTCTCTTCCTTTTGGACGGCTGATATGTTCTTTTCATTTCGGAACTTTTATTGGATTTCGTTGTGGGGGGGAACGCATCTTTCCCCAAAATTTCTGGGCGCAAATATACGAAGTCTTTTTACTTTCCCAAAACCCAAGAGAAAATATTTAAATTTAGTATTTTTGCATGCTCTTAACCAAAGGCAAAATCACCAAGAAATATGTTCAACAAAAATCTCAAGCTCGTCATTGCGACCCTTATCATCGCTTATGCCGTATACCAGTTCGTCGAAGGCCAGATAGGCAATGGCATTGCCCTGATACTGCTTTCCACCGTGTTCATTTTTCTGTATTTCCGCAATGAGATGATCTTGTTGGCCTTTCTACGCATGCGCAAACAGGATCTGGTGGGCACCCAAAAGTGGTTGGACAAGATCAAGAACCCGGAAGCGGCCTTGGTCAAGAAGCAACAGGGATATTACAATTACCTCCACGGGATCATCTACTCACAAAAAAACCTGACCCAAGCCGAAAAATACTTCAAGAATGCCCTGAAACTTGGCCTGAACATGAACTATGATGTGGCCATGGCCAAACTTTCCCTGGCGGGCATCGCCATGCAAAAGCGAAGGAAGCGGGAGGCCACGATCCTGTTACAGGAGGCCAAAAAACTGGACAAGAACAATATGCTCACCGACCAGATCCGCATGTTACAGCAACAGCTGAAAAAAATCTAGGCGAACTTACTTGGAATCCCTGTAATGGCCTTTATGGGGGATCTCGATCACATATTTTTTTCCAGAGGCATTGTTTAGATGGGCTTCCCTGAGCCAGGGATTGTGCCTTTTGAGCACCTTGTAGTTTATCTCATACTTTTGGGCGAAATCGGCCCAGCTCACAATGGGGGAGTCCACCTCCACGGTATAGGCGGGCACCTTGGTATATAGGTCATCGCTTCCGACCTGATAGCCATATTTTTCGGGATGGGTCAGGATTTCCTTGATGGCCAGGATCCTGAACACATAGCGTCCGGTCTCCTCCCCGAGCAGCAGATCATAATAATCGTCCGCCTGTTGGATGTCCATGAACCTGCGTATTCCCGTGGGACCGGCATTGTACGCCGCCGCGGTCATGGTCCAGTTTCCAAAGCGCTCCTTCCACTTTATGAGGTAATCACAGGCCGCCTGGGTGGATTTTTCCAGGTGGTAGCGCTCGTCCACATTGCCGTTGACTTCCAGGCCGAACTCCTTTCCGGTCTCCTTCATAATTTGCCAAAACCCAGTGGCCCCTGCCGGGGATACGGCATTCATAAGGGCACTTTCGGCCACGGCCAGATACTTGAAGTCATCGGGCACGCCATTCTTTGCCAGAATGGGTTCCATGATCGGGAAGAATTTATTGGCCCGCTTGATCAGAAGCAGTGCATTCGACTGCCAATAGGTGTTCACCAAGAACTCACGGTCCACCCGTTCCATGATCTCTGGGTCGTCCATGGGCACGGGCTCCCCGGCAAAATTCAAATCACGGGGAATCTCAATGGCGCTGATCTGGTAACTATCGGCCACCCTTTTGTCTAGCTTGTCGGGGGCCGTTTCCTTTTCATTTGTTTCGGGGGTCCTTTCAGGGATCGGATCCGATTGGACCGCAAAAATAAAGCTGCCGGTGATGGCCAAAAGTCCCACAAGTGCCAATATGTTCTTTATCTGTTTCATAGCTGATTCATTGAATAATAAATGTAAAGATACAGTTTTGTCGAATTACCCTGTGATCAGGTCGGGCAGATTCTCATTGAACCAACGGGCCCTGTGGATGATCATGGTATGGGTGGCATTCTTCACCACCACACATTCTTTGATATTGCCAATGGGAAAGACAGTGTCTTTTTCCCCTTGGATGTGGATAATGCCCTCGGGGGGCGTGACCTGGTCCCAGTTCACGATCTTGTCAATGGACCAGTCCAAATAATAGCGGTCCCGAAGGGAAAGATATTTCTCATAGAGGTGCAGGCGTTTGGCGACCGGTTCCCCAAAGGCATATTTGGCCAGCAGCTCCACATTGTTGACAAGGCTGGTAGGAAGCAGTTTGTGGACCTTGGTGAGCTTGGCAAAGATCATTCTTTTGGGAAGCTAGAACTTGCTTTTGACCGAGGAGACGATCAGGACTTTTCTTACAGGGATGAGTTTGGCCATTTCCTGCACCAATATCCCCCCAAAGGACACCCCGAGCAGCACCGGATCGGGATGCTCCACCCTTTCGCACATTTTTCTGGCATAGTCCTCCAGGGACATCCCCCGATCGGGGATGAACCAATCCAGGGCATGCACCTCAAAACGGTCCGGTGGGAGAAAGATGTTCTCAAAAATGGAAGGGGAGGCCGCCATTCCGGGCATCAGGTAAACATGGATCTTCTCAAGTGGCATATCTGCCCAAAGATCGATAAGAGCTAGGTAATTAGCAATTTATTTCGTACTTTTGTATTCCCTTTTGCAATTTGCCCCACTTATGAACCTAACTCTAACGGGGATTATTGGAGCCATAATTTTTGGTTTTCCAAAACTTTACGGAAACATTTTAAAATAAAGTACCATATGACAGAATTGGAAATTAATGACAATAGTTTCTTGCGCCAGTTTGAAACTAAGGTGGAAGGGCATTTGGCCAAGATTGAGTATTCTTCACAGGAGCGTAAAGTATTTTTGACCAAATTGGTCATTCCAGAGGAAATTGACAGGGAGGGGTTCAAAGAGGCCTTTATCACCGCCGTATTGAACCAGATCCAGGAGAAAAATCTAAGGGTAGTGCCCACAAGCCCCCATATTGCAGGTTTTTTGAGGATGAACAGGCAATACAAGGAAATGTTGCCAGTGGGCATCAGGATCTGATCACCCAGATCATAAAAAATTCAAAGGCCTTCCCCCGTGGAAGGCCTTTTTTTTTAGGCCAGGGCCGGGTCGTTGACAAACTCGAAACGCACCAGTCCATCGGTGTCGATCTCGGTGAGTTCCACGTGCTGCAAGGTATTGACAAGGGCGGGATCCCAAGGGGCCTTGACCTTGACATAGTTTTCAGTGAACCCATGGATATAACCCAGCTTGTTCTCCCCTTCGAAGAGAACGGTGCGGATACTGCCCAATTGGCCTTCATAAAAGGCACGGCGTTTTTTGGCCGAAAGCCCCCGTAACATTTTACTCCTTTTATGGCGTTGGGCCTTGGATACGGAGCCTTCCATTTCGGCGGCCAGGGTGTTGTCCCGCTCCGAATAGGTAAAGACATGCAGGTAGGAAATGTCCAGGGTGTTGAGAAAATGATAAGTCTCCAGAAAGAGCTCTTCGGTCTCCCCGGGAAAGCCCACGATCACATCCACCCCGATACAGGCATGGGGCATGGCCTCCCGGATACGTTGTACCCGCTCCACATAGAGATGGGTCAGATACCGCCGGCGCATCAATTTCAAGATCTCATCACTGCCGCTCTGCAAGGGGATATGGAAGTGGGGCACAAAGGAATTGCTGCCGGCCACAAAATCTATGGTCTGGTTCTTTAACAGATTGGGCTCTATCGAGGAGAGGCGAAGTCTGTGGATGCCCTCTATCTGGTCCAAGGCCCTGACAAGGTCAAAAAAGGTATGCTCGTGTTTCTTGTTGCCGAACTCCCCTTTTCCATAATCCCCGATGTTCACCCCGGTGAGAACGATTTCCTTGATGCCCTGGGAGGCGATTTCCCGGGCATTGTCCAATACGTTCTGTAATTTATCGCTCCTACTGATGCCCCGGGCCAAGGGGATCGTGCAGTAGGTGCATTTGTAATCACATCCGTCCTGTACCTTCAAAAAGGCACGGGTCCTGTCCCCAATGGCATAACTGCCCACATAAAAATCAGCCTCCTCGATCTCGCAGGAATGAACCTCCCCCCGCTGGTTCTTGGTCAGGTCGTTCAGGTAATCCGTGATCTTGAACTTTTCGGTGGCCCCCAAGACCAGATCGACCCCGTCCACGGCGGCGAGTTCCTCGGGCTTGAGCTGGGCATAGCAGCCCACTGCGGCCACAAATGCTTTGGGATTGCTCTTTTGGGCCTGCCTGACAATGGTCTTGAACCGCTTGTCCGCGTTTTCGGTCACCGAACAGGTATTGATGACATAGACATCCGCCTTTTGGGAAAAGTCCACCCGCTGAAAATCCTCTTGCTCGAACTTTCGTGCAATGGTGGAGGTTTCCGAAAAATTGAGCTTACAGCCCAAGGTATAGAATGCTACCTTCTTGTTCATGGCGCGTCCTGTTTTAGGGTTGCAAAGTTAGTGATTTATAGGAAATTCAAGTGCCAATCATCAGTTTCAACGCGGGTGGGATACCCAAAACTTCCTTGACCCCGGACTATGGAAAATAAAATGGCCCGAAAGGTCGCTTGCCCTCCAATTCATCGGTTGGTGATGATATCCCCGGTTCAAACATCCAAGGATAATCTCTTTCAGCACCTTGATCAATTCAAATAGGATTTTTTTCCCATGGAACATTATGGGATAAGGGTCGAAAATAGCCTAAATTCATCAAATCATTAAATCAAACTGCCATGGAAAAAATTCCTTCATTTGAAAGCAGGCTCAGGAACAACATTGTCGTGGTCCCCCCGATAATTGATTCTTGTTCCGGGATCCGGGTCTTTGGCCAGTTGCTCAAATCCTTTTTGTTCAGCACCGATGTGGCCATCATCCGCAATACCAATGCCAATGCCATCATCGCGGTATATCCTTTTACCCCACAACCCCTGATCACCGACGCCCTGATATTGGCCTCGGACAAGCCCATCTTCTGTGGAGTCGGCGGGGGCATCACCACTGGCAGCCGTTGTGTGGAACTTGCCCTGCATGCGGAATTCCAGGGAGCCTTGGGGGTGGTCCTGAACAAACCTACCCCCAATGACCTTATCAAACAATTGAAGGAAAAAATAGATATCCCCGTCATCATTACGGTGGTATCCACC
>Ga0079224_100002187_pt1 | contig 23476 bp, 24 predicted proteins | sample Stecom2015_FD_80414 | JGI IMG/M metagenome (GOLD analysis project Ga0079224, IMG submission 80414) | Agricultural soil microbial communities from Utah to study Nitrogen management - Steer compost 2015 | ecosystem: Environmental > Terrestrial > Soil > Agricultural land | place: USA: Utah... | reverse complement strand
GTCCATCGCCGGCCGGCAGCGGTAGGCCGACCACACCGACGGCGAGGCGTGGGCGGCGACCATGCCGAGCCGCGTCTCGACGAGGTAGTGCAGGTAGACGCCGGCATGGCCGGAGCTGCCGCGGCCGCACAGGATCGCGAACCGCGGCCGTGCGGCGCCAATGCGGCCGGCGATCGCGGCGATCTCACGCCGGCGCCCGACCAGTTGCCCGGCGAGGGCGGGAATCTGGCCGATCTCGCGGGCCATGGCGGTGGTCGCGATGTCAGTCACGGCCGATGGCGGCGATCGCGCCGCGCAGGTTGCCGGCGTGGCGTTCGAGCAGCCGCGCCGCCTCGTCCGGCGCCATCCCGAACCCGATCAGGACGGCGGTCTTGACGTCGCCGCCGGCCGCCTCGACGAGGCGGGCGGCCTCGTCCCGCCCGCAGCCGACGACCCGATCGACGATGGCGGCGGCGCGGCGGCGGAGCTTGGCGTTGCGGGCGCGCATGTGCACCATCAGGCCGCGATAGACGCGGCCGAGCCGCACCATGACGGCGGTGGACAAAAGGTTCAGCACGATCTTCTGGGCGGTGCCGGCCTTCATCCGGGTCGAGCCGGCGATCGCCTCGCTGCCGGTGGCGACGAGGATCGGGTGGCGCGCCACGGCGAGCAGCGGCGCCCCCGGATTGGCGGCGACGGCGACGGTCACCGCGGCGGCCGCGGCCGCCGCGCGCAGGGCGCCCAGGGTATATGGTGTGGTGCCGCTGGCGGCGACGGCGATGACGACGTCGTCGGCGCCGATGCCGGCGTCGGCGATGGCGGCCGCGCCGGTGGTCTCGCTGTCCTCGGCGCCCTCGACGCTGCGCATCAGCGCATCCGGGCCGCCGGCGATGGCGAACACCAGCCGGTCCTCCGGCCAGCCGTAGGTCGGCACCAGTTCCGAGCCGTCCTGGACGCCGATGCGGCCGGAGGTGCCGGCGCCGACGTAGACGATGCGGCCGCCGCGGGCGAGCGCGACAACGGCGTCGTCGACGGCGGCGGCGATGGAATCGAGGGCGCCGTGGACCGCCGCGGCGGCGGCGAGCTGGCCCTCGTACAGGGCCGCGACGACCTCGCGCGACGACCACGAATCGAGGTCGAGGTAGCGGGAACTGATCTCCTCGGTCGGCATCTGTCTCGTCATCACCTGCCGCGCCGCAAACCGTTTCCGGCATCGCCGCCGGCGACACATTCGTTGCCGCCGGTGTGTCGCCGCAGTGTCGCCGGGTGTCGCCGGATGTGTCGCCGGAGCACCGCCGGCGCGGTCGCCGGGGCCATTCGCCGCAGCGGACGGCGTCCGGCATTCCGCAACCGCGGCGTTTGGGCATAGATTGGGGCCATCATGGCGGCAATCCAGACCTCGCCGGGCGCCGAATGAGCCGCGCCGCTTCCGAGCCACCAGAAGGCGGCCCGCGCGCCGTCGTCGCCGACCGGGTGTTCGACGGCAGCGGCTGGCACGACCATGCGGCGGTGCTGATCGATGAGGGGCGGGTGCGCGCGATCGCTGCGGCCGGCGAACTGCCCGCCGGCGTCACGCCGCGCCGGCTGCCGCAGGGCGCGATCCTAGCGCCGGGGTTCATCGACCTGCAGGTGAACGGCGGCGGCGGCATCCTGCTCAACGACGACCCGTCGCCGGCGGCGATGCGGGCGATCGCAGAGGCGCACCGGCGGTTCGGCACCACCGGCTGCCTGCCGACGCTGATCACCGACAGCCGCGAGCGGATGCAGGCGGCGATCGCCGCGGCACGCACCGCGGCGGGGCAGGACGGCATCCTCGGCATCCATCTCGAAGGGCCGTTCATCAGCCCGGCGCGGCCGGGGGTCCACCGGCCCGACCTGATCGCCCGCGCCGAGGCCGCCGACCTCGAGCGGCTCGCAGACCTTGCGGGCGCCGGCCGGTCGCTGGTCACGCTGGCGCCGGAATGCGTGCCGGACGGCTTCGTCGCCGGCCTGGCAAGTGCCGGGATCCGGGTCTCCGCCGGCCACAGCGAGGCTTCGGCGGCGACCATGCTCGCGGCCATCGACGAGGGCCTCACGGGGGTCACGCACCTCTACAACGCGATGCCGCCGCTCATGGCCCGCGACCCGGGGATCGTCGGTGCGGCGCTGGCGGACCGCCGGCTCACGGCGGGGTTGATCTGCGACGGCCTGCACGTCGACCCGGTGTCGGTGCGCGCCGCGTTCGCCGCCAAGGGCGCCGACGCGATCGCGCTGGTCACCGACGCCATGCCGACGGTCGGCGCAACAATCAGCGAATTCATGCTGATGGGACGGCCGGTACGGTTGCGGAACGGGCGGCTGACGACGGCCGACGGCACGCTCGCCGGTGCCCACCTCGACATGGCGGCGGCGGTCCGCAACGCGGTCAGGCAGGCGGGAATCGGCCTCGCCGACGCGCTCACCGCCGCCACGCGCACGCCGGCCCGGTTCCTCGGCCTCGACGACGAGCGCGGCGTGCTCAGGCCGGGCGCCCGGGCCGACATGGTCGGCCTCGACGCCGACCTCGAACCGGTCGCGACATGGATCGGCGGGCGCGAACGGCCGGCATCGGGATCACGCCCGTGAGCGATCGGCGCGTTTGCTTGCCCTTTACTCGCAACGGTGTTACCAGTGCGCCCGCATCAACCGGTAAAATGATACTGAAATCAGTAGTTAGCGATCATCACCTGCCGCACCTCACCGGAGGAGAGACCCGACTTGCGGCAGGGCGCTGATCGACATCGCGGATAGTGCGGGCGCATGACGATCACCGTCCACCACGGCGACGTGCCGGCGGACCTCGACCTCGGGGCCATGATCGCCGTCGATACCGAGACCCTCGGCCTCAGGATCGGCCGCGACCGGCTGTGCCTGGTCCAGCTGTCCGGTGGCGACGGGACCGCGCACCTGGTGCGGATCGAGCGCGGCCGCGACGCGGCACCGAACCTCAAGCGGCTGCTGGAGAATCCGCAGACGCTGAAGCTGTTTCACTACGCCCGGTTCGACCTCGCGATCCTGTTCCATTCGCTCGGCATCACCGCGGCTCCCGTCTACTGCACCAAGGTGGCGTCCAAACTGGTGCGGACCTATACCGACCGGCACGGGCTGAAGGACCTGTGCCGCGAGCTCCTGGGCCGCGAGATCTCCAAGCAGGAGCAGACGTCCGACTGGGGCGCCGAGCAGCTGACGCAGGCGCAGCAGGAATACGCGGCCCGCGACGTCCTCCACCTGCACGAGCTCAAGGCGGCGCTCGACGCGATGCTCGTGCGCGAGGGGCGCATGGACCTGGCGCAGGCGTGCTTCCAGTTCCTGCCGGTGCGCGCGAAGCTGGATGTCGTCGGCTGGGCCGATGAGGACATTTTCGCGCATTGAGACTATAGTTGCACGGCCACATGTAACGGCCCCGCAACCCTGACGGCCGCTCCGGTGCGGGCCATGTGCGGAAGGCGATAATGGCGATCGGCACGACCGAGGAGATCGAGACGTTCCGGCGGCGCACCGCGCCCGGCCGGCGTTACGGTTTCGACGTGCCGCAGCCGCCGGTGGCGCGCCGCCGCGCGCCGCCGCGCGGCAGGGGGCTCCGTTCGCGCATCCTGATGCTCATCTCGGCCGGATGCTGCGTGGCGCTGGTCGGCCTGTTCCTCGCCTACGTGGGGGCGTTCGACGGGTTCACCGAACCACCCGCGACGGCCGCGCCGGCGGTGCCGCCCAGCGAGACGCTCCGGGTGGCCAACCCCTGGTTCACCGGGTTCGACAAGAAGAAGCAGGCCTACGCGGTGGCCGCAGAAAGCGCCAGAGAAGACGCCGAACGGCCGAACCACGTGCACCTGATGAAGGTCGCGGCGGAACTGAAGCTGCGCAAGAACGACGACACCGTGTACCTGACGGCCGACACCGGGCTGTTCGACAACACAGCCGACGTGCTAGTGCTCGACGACAACATCAGGGTGGTGACGACCAACGGCTACGCGGCACGGCTTTCGCACGCGACGATCCTGCTCAACGAGCGGCGGATGCAGTCCGACCATCCGGTTCAGGTCATTCTCCCCGGCGGCACGATCGTCGCCAACCGGGTCGAGATGTCAGATGGCGGCAACCGCATCCGGTTCTCCGGCGGAACCCGGATGCGGCTCGCCGCCCCCGCAAGCAAGGGTGCCAGTTGATGCGCAGTCCGCCTACCCTCGTGCTCGCAGCTTTCGCGCTGCTGGTGCTTGCCGGCCCCGCCCCGGCCGCCGCCCAGGCGGCGGCATCGGCCGACGGGGCGGTCGAGATCGAATCCGACACCATGGAGGTGATCCAGGACCAGCAGCGGGCGATCTTCTCCGGCAACGTTGACGCGGTGCGCGGCAACATGCGCCTGACCAGCGACACGCTCACGGTCGAGTATGCGGAAACGGGTTCGGGCGACGGCGCGCGGACCGAGATCCGCTACCTCGACGCGCGCGGCAACGTCGTGATCCGCAACAAGGGCCAGACGGTGGAGAGCGACTGGGCGAAGATGGACGTCGGGGCGAACACCGTCGTCATGGGCGGCAACGTGGTGCTCAAGGAAGGCCGCTCGGTGATCCGCGGCACCAAGCTGGAAATCGACCTTACTTCCGGCAAGAGCACGCTCGTCGGGACCGGGCGCGTGCGCGGCCTGTTCTTTCCCTCGGACTAGCTGGGGCGAACGGGTCCGATGGCGCGCAGGACGGTCGGCATTTCACCGAAAATTAATTCAAGTCGGCCTGAATAGCCGGAGCGGAGCGACTTGGGCAGGCCGATAACAGTTCCCGTGCCGCGCCAGGCGCACCGAGAGGGTGCGCAGGGCAGGCGACCTGACGGCGGGCAACCGCAAGGACGCGAGGCACGGCCACGTGCCGTGCATCCCAGGTTCCAGGGAGAAGGCCTCGTCGCACATTCCATCGGCAAGAGCTTCAAGCGACGGCCGGTGGTGAAGGGCGTCAGTCTCTCCGTGAGGCGTGGGGAAGCCGTCGGGCTGCTGGGGCCCAACGGCGCAGGGAAGACGACGGTCTTCTACATCATTACCGGGCTCGTGCCGGCCGATTACGGTTCGATCGAGCTCGACGGCGTCGACCTCACACGCCTGCCGATGTACCAGCGTGCCCGGCTCGGCATCGGCTACCTGCCGCAGGAGGCCTCGATTTTCCGGGGCCTCACGGTCGAGGACAACATTCGCGCGGTTCTCGAGGTGGTGGATGGGAACCGAGCGCGGCGTGAGGGTGTGTTGAATGGTCTACTCGAGGAGTTTGGAATCACCCATCTCAGGCGTACGCCGGCTGTTGCGCTGTCTGGGGGAGAGCGCCGGCGGGTGGAGATTGCACGGGCCCTCGCTGCCCGACCCTCTTTCATGCTCCTCGACGAGCCGTTCGCCGGGATTGACCCAATTGCGATCGGCGATATCCGCAACATGGTGCGACACCTCACCGATCGGGGAATCGGGGTGCTTATTACGGATCATAACGTGCGAGAAACACTCGAACTCATCGATCGCGCTCTGATCATCCACGACGGCCGGGTGCTGATGGAAGGCACCCCCGACGAGATCGTCGGCAACCGCGACGTGCGGCGCCTGTATCTCGGCGACAGCTTCAGCATGTAGGCCGATGGCTGCCGACCGCCTTCCGTCCACATCCCCAAGGCCGGAGCGGCCCGTCCGGCGGAGCCCACCATGGCGCTGACGCCCAAGCTCGAACTGCGGCAGAGCCAGGGCCTGGTGATGACGCCGCAGCTGCAGCAGGCGATCAAGCTGCTGCAGATGTCGAACCTCGAACTCGCCGCCTACGTCGAGGCCGAACTCGAACGCAACCCGCTGCTCGAACGCGAAGACGGCGACGCCGTCGCCGACGCCGCGCCGGAGATCGAGCCGCGGGACGAGTCGGCCCGCGACGGCGCCGATGCCGCCGACGCATTCGACACCGGCGCCGACCCGATCGACAGCGATTTCGACGACAGCTTCGCCGACCGGCCGGCGCCGGCAGGCGGCGCGGCCGGCGCCGTGGGCACGCCCGATTCGGGCTGGTCGTCGGTGCGCGCCGGCCCCGGCGGCTTCGACGGCGAGGGCTTCGACCTCGAGGCGATGATCGCGTCCGAAACGTCGCTGTGGGACCACCTGACCGAGCAGCTCAACATCGCCATCACCGATCCGGCCGAGCGGCTGATCGGTTCGCACCTCATCGGCCTCGTCAACGAGGCCGGCTACCTCACCGCCGACACGGCCCAGGTGGCCGAACAGCTCGGCACCAGCGAAGCGGCCGTCGTCGCCGTGCTGACCCGGCTGCAGGCGTTCGACCCGCCCGGAATATGCGCGCGCACGGTGGCGGAATGCCTCGCCCTGCAGCTCAAGGAACGCAACCGCCTCGATCCGGCGATGGGCTGCCTGCTCGACAACCTGGAACTGCTGGCCCGGCACGACCTTGCCGCCCTGCAGCGCAAGTGCGGGGTCGACCAGGACGACCTCAGGGACATGATCGCCGAGATCCGGGAGCTCAACCCGAAGCCCGGCAACGCGTTCGGCGCGGTCACGGTGCAGACCGTCATCCCCGACGTGGTGGTGCGACAGCGGGCCGACGGCGGCTGGGCGATCGAGCTCAACAACGACACGCTGCCGCGGGTGCTGGTGGACAACCGCTACTATGCCGAGGTGGATGCCGCGACGACCCGCGAGGAGGACAGGGTCTACCTCGCCGAGGCGCTCGCCAACGCCAACTGGCTGGTCAGGAGCCTCGACCAGCGCGCCCGCACCATCCTCAAGGTGGCGCGCGAGATCGTGCGCCAGCAGGACGGGTTCCTCGCCTACGGCATCGAGCACCTGCGGCCGCTCAACCTGCGCACCGTGGCCGACGCCATCGGGATGCACGAATCGACGGTCAGCCGGGTGACCGCCAACAAGTACATCGCGACGCCGCGCGGCATCTTCGAGCTGAAATACTTCTTCTCGTCCGCCGTCGGCGGCGAGAACGGCGAATCGCATTCCGCCGAAGCGGTCCGCCACCGGATCAAGCAGCTCATCGACGGCGAGAGCCCCGCCAACGTGCTGTCGGACGACCGCATCGTCGAACTGCTGCGCGACGCGGGAATCGAGATCGCCCGCCGCACGGTGGCGAAATACCGCGAGGCGCTCGGCATCCCGTCATCGGTCGAAAGGCGGCGCAAGGCCAGGGCCTGCGCCTGACCAGCGTCCCGTGCCGGCCGCGGACGGGCCGCCGTCGCGGCACGGACGATATCAACAGGCCGCCGGCGCGGCGGTTGACTTCCGGGATAGGCGTGACTAGGTTCCGCCGGACCGCACAAACAGAGGTGGTGCGGCATCCGCGCCGATGTGATTGAAGCCGGCGCTTTCGGCAACCAGCTACCGCTCTAGCATGATATCGCAGGAACTACCGGAAGCTTCGGCGGCCTAGTCCGCCCACACGGCCACAAGTTGGCTCAGGGCCGGTTCATGCAGGTAAAGCTCTCGGACAGATACGAGGATTTTGGCGAGACCCATCGATCGGTCGCCGCCCGCGGCAGATTGCATGCCGCATCGCGGCGGGACGACGACAGGGATGGCGGCCCAGGTTCCGCCGGCCGGCGGAGCTGAGCCATGTCGGTAAGCCCGTTGCAGTCGCAGGTACGGGCCAACGAGGAATGTCAATCCATGCAGCTCACGGATTTGCTAACCATCGAGGCTGTCGTGCCGTCGCTGAAGGCCGGCAGCAAGAAGCAGGCCCTGCAGGAGCTTTCCCAGGTGGCGGCCAGGATCACCGGCCTGCCTGCGCGCGACATCTTCGAGACCCTGCTGCAGCGGGAGAAGCTGGGCTCGACCGGCCTCGGCCAGGGCATCGCCATCCCGCACGGCAAGATGCCGGACCTCGACCGGCTCTACGCGGTGTTCGCCCGCGCCGAGACGCCGATCGAGTTCGACTCGCTCGACGACCAGCCGGTCGACCTGATTTTCCTGCTGCTGGCGCCGGAGAGCGCCGGCGCCGACCACCTCAAGGCGCTGGCCCGCATTTCGCGGCTGCTGCGCGACCAGGTGGTCGTCACCAAGCTGAGGGGCTCCGACAACGCGGAAGCGCTGTACTCGATCCTTACCGAACCCGCCGCCTCGCACGCCGCCTGACACGCCCGGCGGCGCGCGCCGGCGCGTCCGCTCAGTGGACGCTTACCGGGTGGAGATCCTTCTCCAGCGCGTCGGCGAAGACGGCTGCCCGGCTGTCGCCGATGGCCATGCAGGTGCCATCGGCCGCGTGCAGCGTGTAGACGGTGCGACCCGCCACAATCTCGCTGCGGATGCCAAACATCTCGGCAGCCTTCTCGCCCGGCATCTCACGGATATAGCCGACCTCGCCGCCGCCGAGCATGGCGAATTCGGCATCGCTCATCCGAGCCCTGGGTGCAGACTGCGTCCGGTCCATTTCGCTCTTCCTCTCTCTAGACGACCTTTCAGCCGACGTCGCGGATCTCGATGGTGCGGGTGACCTTCTCCGGCTCCTGGCGCTGCAGGTCTATCGACAGCAGCCCGTTCTCCAGCGAAGCCTGGCTCACCTCCAGCCCGTCGGCCAACACGAAAGCGCGCTGGAACTGCCTCGCGGCGATGCCGCGATGAAGGTAGGTGCGCCCTTCCTCCTCGGCGCGACGACCGCGGACCACGAGCTGGTTGTCCTCGATCGTGACCTGGAGGTCGTCGCGGTCGAACCCGGCCACCGCAAGGGTGATACGGAACCGTTCGCCGTGGCCGTCGGCGCCTGCCATCTTCTCTATGTTGTAGGGAGGATAACCGTCGCCCGATGACTTTGCTGCGCGCTCGAGCATCCGCTCGATCTCATCGAAGCCAAGCAGCAGGGGGCTGCCGAATGCAGGAAATCGTGACATGGACCAAAGCCCTTTCTCGCAAAGCAGCTTCTCCTCGCGCCGAGGACGGGCACCGGTGTCCGGCTGCCGTCCGCCGGGTGGCCCGCGAAGGCGGCACCACACGCGCGTTTCAGTGTCCCAGATATGGGCCGTTCAGGCGGCAAATCAAGTTTGCGGGCGGGGCCGGAGGGGATGGAGGGGCCCACTCCATGATGACATCAGGCACCGTAGAGCCGCGGAAATCCGGGGAACGGCAACCGCGCCGGCGACTGCTCTCATCCGAGGGCGCCGATTCCACCGACGGAAGGACTCTTCCATATGGTTTGTCTTCGATATCGCGTTTCGGCGTGACCCCGCACGCCGACTGGGTGTACCCGTATTGATAGCGGCATACAGGATAATGCCAGCACAAATCGCAGGATAACGATCGAGTTCGCAACTGCCTGCCCGCAGGGCGCAGGCAGCACCACGAACCCCACGATCGGCGTCAATCCGATTTGGCAGCACCATGACGGCGTTCCGGCTCTGGGTCTTCGGTTGTTCCCATCTCACCAAGGACATCAGGAAGGGGCGCGAATCATTGGCCGACGCCATCCGCCATTCCAAGTCGGCCGCGTTCGGCGGCTGGGACGCAGCGATCGACCTCGGAGACCATCACGGCGGCGTCAACAACACGCCGACGAACCGCGACGGGCATGAAGTCGTCCGCCAGTTCGGCGCGCTCACGAGCCACCCCAGAGAGGCCATCTATTCCGTCCAGGGCAACCACGACAGGCAAGGCCCCGGCGAACCGCCCGGCTGGTGGTTCCGCATGTACGTGGACCCGATGGGCGAGAACCCGCACACGTCAGGCGTCAATGCCAACAATCGTCCCTACCCTGTCTCGGGCACATGGGAGCGGTACAAGTGGCAGGCGGGCAACATCGTCTTTCTCATGATCAGCGACGTGACGCGGCCCGAAACCAACCTGCGCGGGGCGCTCGGAGGCGACCCCTGCGGCGTCTACACCCAGGAGACGTTCGACTGGTGGAGAGAGCAGGTGGAGACGTACCGGGGCGGGCCGGAAATCGTCGTCACCTGCCATCATTACCTGCCCAGGAACACGACGATCTGCACCGGAGACTTCGAGGGCGGGCAACTCGACTCCCACGGCATATATGATGGCATCTATCATGGCGCCGGACGCGACCCGAAAGGCTCGGGCCGCCTGCACTGGAAGGGCGAGCAGGCCGACGCGACCGACTTCATCGATCATATAGCGTCAAACCCCGGCGATGTGGCCCTGTGGCTGGGCGCCCACACGCACGCCCGACCCGGCACGGTGATCAACGGCCGCACGCTGAGAGCGCACCTGCACGGCTGCCACTTCGTGAACTGTGCCGGACTGACGAAGCACCACGGCAGGGCCGCCCATCAGGTTCCCCGTTCACGCCTGTTCATATTCGAAGATGGCAGCGACGCGGTCGTGGTGCGAAACTGGTACCACGACACGAGCCACGCGCCGACGGTGGGCTGGCATGGCGACGACGAGATCCTGCGCCTCGCCAGGAGAATATCGCTCTGCCCTGCAGGGAAAGACCGTCACGCGGCCGGACGGGTCATCGGGGGATTGGTGGAGCCAGGGGGAGTCGAACCCCCGACCTCTTGAATGCCATTCAAGCGCTCTCCCAACTGAGCTATGGCCCCGAAGTGCATCGGCCGGATCAGGCCATCCAGTCGCCGTCACGGCGCCGGCGGCCTCTACGAATCCCGCCGTTGCCGCGGGAAGGTATGGCGACCGGCGGCGATGTTCAAGTGAAACTTCCCGCCGGGACCGGCCGATCGCCTCGCCGGCGGGCACATCCTTGCGTTGGCGTCCTCGCGCTCCGTGACGCCGGGGCGTGGAGAGGCCGGCGTCCATATCCGGCCTTCGGGGCGAAGCGCCCGAGGATCGCGAGGACGCGGGAGGCACGGTATGCCGCGCGATCCCGTGTCTGCGGTGCACCAACCGCGCCTTTCGGCGCGCCGCTGCACCGCGCACGGGAAGACACTCCAGCCGTCATTCCGGCGCAGGCCGGAATCCAGTCCGGCGTGGGCGGCATGCGGAGAAGCTGCCCTGGACCCCGGCCTTCGCCGGGGTGACGGTTTCACCGCAATGACGAGGGGGTGCCGCGCACCGCGACCCGCCGGACGCCTCCCGCGGCCGCGAGATCCTCGCGTGGTTTCCCGCGAGGCGGGATGCGGCCGCCCGGGCACCACGGAGCGGGCGGAGCGAGCGGCCGCCAACGCAAGGAATGCGGCGGTACGCGCCGGAGCACCCGCCTACACTCACCACACCTTGTCATCACCCGGCTCGTCCGGGTGATCCAGTAACCGCTGAGGGGCAGGTGCAGGGCAAGGAGCCGCGACCGCCTGCGGCTACCGGGTTGCCCGGTCAAGCCGGGCAATGACACCGGGGTGGAGGGTGCCGCGCGGTCCCGTGTCTGCGGTGCATCCTTGCACTGGCGTCCTCGCGCTCCGTGACGCCGAGGCGGTGGAGAGGCCGGGGCGGCCATATCCGGCCTTCGAGGCGAAGCGCCCGAGATCGCGAGGACGCGGGGAGGCACGGCGTGGCAGACGCGATCCCGTGTCAGCGGCGCACCGCTTCGCGCTGCACCGCGCACGGGATGACACCGGGGCCTGCACCGCGCACGGGATGACACCGAGGGGAAGTGCCGGTCCTGGCCATGCGCCACCCGTGTGCGGGCGGCGCCGCGGCGGGCGATCAGCCTTCCTCGTCGTCCTTGCCGACGCCGCTGCCGATGAGCCCCGACACGTCGGGATCGTCCTCGTCCTCTTCCTCGAGGAACGCCTCGTCGTCGGCCTCCTCCTCAATGGCGGCATCGTCGTCGCCCAGATCGGCGGCGATATCGTCGTCGTCGGTCTCCTCGACTTCCTCGAGCGACACCACCTCGACGCCCGGGGCTTCCTCACGCTGCACGACCTCGCGCTCGGGGCGCGGCTCGACCGCGACGCCCTGGGCGTCCCTGGACGGCAGGATCACCTCCGGCATGAAGGCGACCTCGCACTTCGGGCATACCGCAGGCGACTTGTGCAGATCGTAGAAACGCGCGCCGCAGTTGGGGCAAGTCCGCTTCGTACCTAGTTCCGGCCTGGCCACGATTCATCCTCTGTCGTGGGAATTGCTGGGCTGAAAATGGCGCCTCCCATGCCATTTCACAAGGCTCGTGTCAAAACCAATCACGACGGCTGCGACGATCGATTGCGGACCCCGCCGCCGGCCTCCCGCCGGGACCGCCGGCCGCGTGACACCCGGGGGGCTCTATGATAGGAGAGCGCAGCCCTGTGTACTCCCCGGACAGGACGCCAATTGCTCGTGACGACCGCGCAACCCATTGCATCGTTCCGCTCTGCGAACCTCGGCGGACGAATCCGGGTGCCCGGCGACAAGTCGATCTCTCACCGGGCGCTGATCCTCGGCGGCCTGGCGGCGGGCGAAACCGTGATCGACGGGCTGCTCGAGGCAGAGGACGTGCTGGCGACGGCCGCCGCCATGCGCGCGCTCGGCTGCGGCGTCGACCGCGACGGCGACGGCCGGTGGCGCGTCCGCGGCGCCGGCACCGGTGGCCTCACCGAGCCCGAGGCGCCACTCGACTTCGGCAATTCCGGTACCGGGGCGCGGCTGATGATGGGGGTGGTGGCGAGCCACCCGATCACGGCGACGTTCACCGGCGATGAATCACTGTGCCGGCGGCCGATGGGGCGGGTGCTCGCACCGCTGATGCGCATGGGCGCCCGGGTCGCCGAGGCCGGCCGCGACCGGCTGCCGCTGACCCTGATCGGGACCGGCGACGCGGTGCCGGCCGAGCACGTGCTGGAGGTGCCGTCGGCGCAGGTCAAGTCGGCGATCCTGCTGGCCGGCCTGAACACGGCGGGGACCACCTCGGTGATCGAGCGGGCGGCGACGCGCGACCATACCGAGCGCATGCTGGCGCACTTCGGCGTCGACGTGCGCATCGACGACGCCTCCGGCGGCCGGCGGATCGCGGTCGACGGCTACCAGGAACTCAAGGCGAAGCCGCTCACGGTGCCGGCCGACCCGAGCTCGGCGGCGTTTCCGCTGGTCGCGGCCCTGATCACGCCGGGATCCGACCTGGTGCTCGAAGGGGTCGCCGTCAACCCGACCCGGAGCGGGCTGCTGACCACGCTGATCGAGATGGGCGGACGGATCGAGCTCCTGAACGAGCGCATCGAATCCGGCGAACCGGTGGCCGACATCCGGGTGCGGGAAAGCGCGCTCAAGGCCGTCACGGTGCCGGCCGAGCGGGCGCCCAGCATGATCGACGAGTACCCGGTGCTCGCCGTCGCCGCGGCCTGCGCCGAGGGCGACACGGTGATGCACGGGCTGTCGGAGCTGCGGGTCAAGGAAAGCGACCGGCTGGCCGCCGTGGCCGCCGGGCTTGCCGCCTGCGGCGTCCGCCACGGGGTCGACGGCGACGACCTGATCGTCAGCGGCGGGCCGGTGCCCGGCGGCGGCGAGGTCGCGGTGTGCATGGACCACCGGATCGGCATGGCGTTCCTGGTGCTGGGGCTGGCCGCCGAGCGGCCGGTCACCATCGACGACGGGCGGATGATCGCCACCAGCTTTCCCGGCTTCACCGACCTGATGCGGACCGCCGGCGCCGACATGCGCGACGGCGGGGCGGGCGGGCGATGATCATTGCCATCGACGGCCCGGCGGCGTCGGGCAAGGGAACGCTGGGACGCCGGCTTGCCCGCCACTATGGCCTTGCCTATCTGGATACCGGGTCGCTGTACCGCGCGGTGGCCCATGCGGTGCTGCGCAAGGGGCTCGACCCGAGCAACGAGGCCGCCGCGGTCGAGGCGGCGCGGGCGGTGGGCGAGCTGGAACTCGACGAGGCCGACCTGCGCGGCGACGACGTCGGCGAGGCGGCCTCGGTGGTGGCGGCGATGCCGGCGGTGCGCGAGGCGATCCTCGACTACCAGCGCCGGTTTGCCCGAAGGCCGCCGGGCGCGGTGCTCGACGGCCGCGACATCGGCACCGTCGTGTGCCCCGACGCCGACGTGAAGCTGTACGTGACGGCAAGCCCCGAGGTGCGGGCCGAGCGCCGCTACCGCGAGCTGGTCGCGGCCGGCGAGACGGCCGACCTGAAAACGGTGCTGCGCGACCTGCTGCAGCGGGACGAACGCGACCGGACGCGACAGCACGCACCGCTTGCGCAGGCGCCCGACGCACACTTGCTCGACACGACGAATTTGGATATAGAGGCGGCGTTTCGAGCGGCCATTGCGCTGATCGGCGAACCGTCAGGCGGGTCGGGCACCGACAGTGCCGGGGCTGCCTGATCGTCGTGTCAACCGCCCAGGCTAACCGCAGGCCGCACCGGCGGAGAACCGGTTCGTCAGGCCCCGCGCTCGTTCCGGTGAACAAGAGGTCGTACAACCCGGCTGCAACGCGGCAAGTCCTGCGGAGTTTTTCCCGCGGGCCCACACCATAGTCAACTGGAGTTTGAATGTCCGAAGCCAGCGCACAGTCGCTCAATCCCAGTCGCGAAGACTTCGCCGCCATGCTGGCGGAATCCCTCGAGCGCAACGCGCCGATCGAGGGTAGCGTGATCAGCGGCAAGGTGGTCGCCATCGAAGGCGACTTCGCCGTCATCGACGTCGGCCTGAAGATGGAAGGCCGGGTGCCGCTCAAGGAATTCCAGCCGGCCGGCGGCAACGGCACGCCGATCGCGGTCGGCGACGAGGTCGAGGTGTACCTCGACCGCATCGAGAACGCGCTGGGCGAGGCCGTCCTCAGCCGCGAGAAGGCGCGGCGCGAGGAGAGCTGGACACGGCTCGAGAAGTCGTTCGAGAACAACGAGCGGGTCGAGGGCCGCATCTTCGGCCGCGTCAAGGGCGGCTTCACGGTCGACCTCGACGGGGCGGTGGCGTTCCTGCCCGGCAGCCAGGTCGACATCCGGCCGATCCGCGACGTGACGCCGCTGCTCAACACGCCGCAGCCGTTCCAGATCCTGAAGATGGACCGCCGCCGCGGCAACATCGTGGTGTCGCGCCGGGCGGTGCTCGAGGAAGCGCGCGCCGAGCAGCGCAGCGAGCTGGTGCAGAACCTGTCCGAGGGCCAGGTGATCGAGGGCGTGGTGAAGAACATCACCGACTACGGCGCCTTCGTCGACCTCGGCGGCATCGACGGCCTGCTGCACGTCACCGACATCGCCTGGAAGCGGGTCAACCACCCCTCCGACGTGCTGTCGATCGGCCAGACGGTCAAGGTGCAGATCATCAAGATCAACCCGGAGAGCCAGCGGATCAGCCTCGGCATGAAGCAGCTTGAGGCCGACCCGTGGGAGGACGTGGAGGCCAAGTACCCGGTCGGCCTCAAGGTCAAGGGCAAGGTCACCAACATCACCGACTACGGCGCCTTCGTCGAGCTGGAGGACGGCATCGAGGGCCTGGTCCACGTCTCCGAGATGAGCTGGACCAAGAAGAACGTGCACCCGGGCAAGATCGTCTCGACCAGCCAGGAGGTCGAGGTGATGGTGCTGGAGGTCGACCCGGTGAAGCGGCGCATCTCGCTCGGCCTGAAGCAGTGCATGGAGAACCCGTGGCACGCCTTCGCCGACCGCTACCCGCCGGGATCGGTGGTCGAGGGCGCGGTCAAGAACATCACCGAGTTCGGCCTGTTCATCGGCCTCGACGGCGACGTCGACGGGATGGTGCACCTGTCCGACCTCGACTGGTCGCGGCCGGGCGAGGAGGTCATCCAGGAGTACAAGAAGGGTGACGTCGTCAAGGCCAAGGTGCTCGAGGTCGACACCGAGAAGGAGCGGATCTCGCTCGGCATCAAGCAGCTCGCCGGCGACCCGATCGAGGCGCTCGACGGGCTGCGCAAGGGCGCCGTCGTCACCTGCGAGGTGGTCGAGGTCAAGGACAGCGGCATCGAGGTGAAGATCGGCGACGAGGGGCTGACCACGTTCATCCGCCGCTCCGAGCTGAGCCGCGACCGCTCCGAGCAGCGGCCCGAACGGTTCGCGCCGGGCGACAAGGTCGACGCCCGCGTCACCCAGGTCGACAAGGCCGGCCGCAAGGTCTCGGTGTCGATCAAGGCGCTGGAGATCGCCGAGGAGAAGGAAGCGGTTGCCCAGTACGGCTCGACCGATTCCGGCGCCTCGCTGGGCGATATCCTGGGCGCGGCGCTGAACCGGGCGCAGAAGGACGCGCAGGCCGCCGCCGAGAGTGACGACAGCGATGCCGGCGAGGGCGACGACGGCGACGCCGCCGAGGACGAGCCGGCGGCATCCGACGACAAGACGGAGTAGCGCCCGGCCCTGCCGGCGGGGCCGCCGCCGACGGCCGGATATGCAACCGGTGAACGGCGCGCGGGAGTGACCATGCCGATGCCGCGACCACGAGCACTGCATGCCGGCTGCCGCATTGCGGCGGCCGGCTGCATCGCGCCGGCCGGCGGCTGACGCGCATGTCGCTCGACGCCGATCTCCTGACCGACCGCCGGCGCCTGAAGCGGCGCCTCGGGCTGTGGCGGGTGCTCGGCATCGCCGCCATCGCGGTGGCGGTGGTGCTGGGGGTCGCGATCGCCCGCGGCGGCGACGCCGGGTTCGGGTTCCGCGACCACATCGCGCGGGTCACCATCGATGGCATCATCACCGACGACCGCCGCCAGCAGGAGCTGCTGGACCGGATCGCCCGCGCCGACCGGGCGAAGGCGCTGATCCTCAGGATCGACAGCCCCGGCGGCACCACCGCCGGCGCCGAGGCGCTGTACGAGGCGATCCGCGAGGTCGCCGCCGAGAAGCCGGTGGTTGCCGTGATGGGGACGGTGGCGGCATCCGGTGGCTACATCGCGGCACTCGCCGCCGACCACATCGTGGCGCGCGGCAACACCATCACCGGCTCGATCGGCGTGGTGTTCCAGTGGGCGGAGTTCTCCGAACTGATCGAGCGGCTGGGCGTCAGCGTCGGCGAGGTGAAGAGCGGCCCGCTGAAGGCCGAGCCGTCGCCGTTCTCCAAGGCGTCACCGGAGGCGGTGCGGGTGACCGAGCAGATGGTGCGCGACTCCTACGAATGGTTCGTCGGGCTGGTCGCCGACCGGCGGCCGCTGGCCGATGCCGAGGCGCGCGCGGTCTCCGACGGCCGGGTCTACACCGGACGCCAGGCGCTCGCCGCGAAGCTGGTCGATGCGATCGGCGGCGAGGAAGCGGCGGTCGAGTGGCTGGCGACGCAGGGGGTCGACGGCGACCTCAAGGTCGTCGACTGGGTGCCCGAGCAGACGTCCGACTGGTCGGTGGTCGAACTGGCGGTGACGAGGGTGCTCGACGCGGTCGGCCTCGACGGCGTCGTCCAATTTGTCACTATGGGGCAAAAAGCGCTTAGGGCAGAGAGACTTAGTCTTGACGGACTGGTTTCGGTTTGGCAGCCTGACCGCTAGATAATCCCTGACCCGCACCGCGGACGGGGAATGAGGCGGGGTGGGCACCATGATCAAGTCGGAACTCATCCAGCGTATCGCGCAGGAGAACCCGCATCTCTACCAGCGCGACGTCGAGCGCATCATCAATACCATCTTCGACGAGATCGGCCATGCGCTCGCACGCGGCGACCGGGTGGAACTGCGCGGCTTCGGAGCCTTCTCGGTCAAGGAACGCCCGGCCCGGATCGGCCGCAACCCGCGCACCGGCGACCCGGTGAAGGTGTCGGCCAAGCGGGTGCCGTTCTTCAAGACCGGCAAGGAACTGCGCGAGCGACTGAACCCCGAATCCGGAACCAGCTAGGCGGCGCCGTCCCGCGGGCGCGGAGCGCAACGGGTGAAGAGGATCGTTTCGTGGCTCATCGGCCTGCCGGTCGCCGTCGTGGTGGTCGGCCTGGCGGTGGCCAACCGGCATTCCGTGCGGTTCTCGCTCGACCCGTTCTCCGCCGACGCGCCGCTGCTCGCATTCGACGTGCCGCTCTACGCGCTGCTGCTGGCGGCAGCCTTTGCCGGCATGCTCGCCGGCGGCATCGCCTCGTGGCTGAGCCAGGGACGGTGGCGCAAGGCGGCGCGCTCGGCGCGGGCGGAGAATGCCCGCCTCAGGTTCGAGCGCGACCGGGCGCGGCGCGAGGCAGAGCGCCGGTCCGGCCTGCTTCCCGCTTCGGCCCGCCAGGATCCTTCGGCCACCTACAAGGAGATGACAGGTCGGGAATGATTACCATCGACGCCAACGACATGAACCGCACGGCCGGTTATCCGGATCTCGTGGACAGCATCGAGGCCGCGTTCCGCGGGGACTTCGAGGTGCCGCTGCGGCACCACCACCCGATCGCCCGGCCGGGCCAGCCGGACGCCACGCTGCTGCTGATGCCGGCGTGGACCCGGATGACCGACGCCGTCGACCCGGCGTCGCGGTACATCGGCCTCAAGCAGGTGACGATCTTTCCCGGCAACGAGGCGGCCGGCGAGCCGACTATCCTCGGCGTCTACATCCTGATGTCCGGCACGACCGGGCGGCCGCTCGCAATGATCGACGCGCCGGAGCTGACCGTCCGCCGCACGGCGTCGGCCTCGGCTCTGGCGGCGCGGTACCTCGCCCGCGAGGACGCCTCGACGCTGCTCTGCGTCGGCGCAGGCGCACTCGCGCCGTGCCTCGTCCGCGCCCACGCCTCGGTGCGGCCGATCCGCGACGTGATGGTGTGGAACCGCAACGGCGACAAGGCGAGGGCGCTTGCCGAAACGCTGCGCGGCGAGGGAATGGAGGCGAAGGCGGTCGACGATCTCGATGCCGCGGTCGGCCAGGCCGACATCGTCACCTGTTCCACCATGTCCGACCGGCCGCTGGTCAAGGGGGCGCTGCTCAGGCCCGGAACCCACGTCGACCTTGTCGGCGCCTACCGGCCGGACCTGCGCGAGAGCGACGATGAGGTGATGCGCCGGGCGCGCATTTTTGTCGACACCCGGGAGGGTGCGCTGAGCGAGGGTGGCGACGTGGTGCAGCCGCTGAAGTCGGGCGCCATCGCCGAGGGTGACATCGTGGGCGACCTGTTCGACCTGACGGCGGGACGGGTGCGGGGGCGCACCGCGGCCGACGAGATCACCGCCTTCAAGTCGGTCGGCACCGCCATCGAGGACCTCGCGGTGGCGATCCTGCTCTACGAACGCTGTCGATGACCCGCATCGCGACCCTGCTGACGGCAGCCGCGGCGTCCCTGGCCGCGGCAACGGCCGCCGCGCAGGAGCCGCAGATGTCGGTGCGGGCGGCGATCGGCGTCACCCCGGAAGGACTCACCTGCGTGCTGGGCGGGATCAGCGACGGCCGGCTCGTCGCCGCCGAGGCGGTCGCCACCCGCATGCGTCCCGGCGAGGCCTATGCGCTGGTGGCACTGGATGAGGTCCGTGGCGGCGCGGTGTCGGTCGGCGAGCCGGTTCCCGAACCGGCCGGCGAGGAATGCGCCGATGCCTACCAGCAGGACCTCGCGGGGGCGGCGAACCTGATGGACCGCCTGCAGGTGGCGGTCGCAGGCAGCGCCGTCGACGTGCAGCGGATGCTGCCGAACCATCTGGAGGTGCTGCCGCTCGACGACGGTGAGGCGGCGGACGTGGTGCGGCGCTTCGTGGCCGGGCTCGGCATCGACGAGCCGGAGGTGGTGCTGAAGCAGGTCGTGCGCACCGACCTCGATGGCGACGGCACGGCCGAGCGCCTGATCAATGCCGTCAACACCCGCTACGAGAACGCCCGCAAGGGCGAATACTCGGTGCTGCTGGTGACCGGCGACGACGCGATACGGCAGCCGCTGGCGATACGGGCGGAGGTCACCGCCGAGGACAGCGACGGGCCGAGCCTATTGTGGGAGAACACCGTGGTGGCGGTGCTCGACCTCGACCGCGACGGGGTGATGGGGATCGTGCTGCACGGCGCGTACGCATTCGGCGACGGCTGGGACGTGATCCACGCCGAGCTCGGCGAGGTCCAACGCTTGCTCTCCTGCGGCTGCGGGGGGTAAAGGTCTTGCGCTGCCGTTTCCGGCGAACACCGCAGTCCGGCGCGGGGAGATCCGCCCGCGGGCCGGATCATCGTCCCGCGACGGACGCCGGAACGACCGCATCCGCAGTCTCAGCCCGTGCGCCATGTCTCGTTTCGAAAATCCGATCTTCTGCGCGCTGGACACCACCGACCTCGAACGGGCGGCGGCACTTGCGCACGACCTGCGCGGCGCGATCGGCGGCATCAAGATCGGGATGGAGCTGTTCCACACCCACGGCGCCGACGGCTACCGGCGGATAGCGCAGTCCGGCCTGCCGGTCTTCCTCGACCTCAAGCTGCACGACATTCCCAACACCGTCGCCGCGGCCATCCGCGCCGTGCTGCCGCTGCGGCCGGCAATCATCGACCTGCACGCGACCGGCGGGCCGGCGATGATGCGGGCGGCCCGCACGGCGGCCGACGAGGCGGGGAAGGACGCGCCGCGCGTGGTCGCGGTTACGGTGCTCACCAGCCTCGAGGAGCTTGATCTCGAGGCCATTGGCTTCCACATGGGCGGGGGACGGACGGCGAGCGACCTGGCGCTCAGGCTGGCCGCACTGGCGGCGGAGGCGGGGCTCGACGGCGCGGTATGCGCCACGGGCGACACGGCGGCGATCAGGCAGCGGCTGGGAACCGACTTCCTCACGGTCGTGCCGGGGATCCGGCCGGCGAGCGCGGCGGCCGGCGACCAGAAGCGGATTGCCGACCCGCGCTCGGCAATCGACAGCGGCGCCGACATCCTGGTGGTCGGCCGGCCAATAACCGCGGCGGCCGATCCGGTCGCCGCAGCGAATGCCATCCTGGCCGAATGCCGCGCCGCGGAACGGATGCGCGTGAACGAGGAGCCATGACGGGCGTACGGGTCAAGATCTGCGGATTGAACGATGCCGAGACACTCGGCGCCGCCATCGATGCGGGCACCGACATGGTCGGCTTCGTCTTTTATGCGCCGAGCCCGCGACACCTCTCCCATGACGCCGCGCGCGCACTGGCGCGCCGGGTACCGGCGGGTATCGACAAAGTGGCTCTCACCGTCGATGCCACCGACGAGGAACTCGCCGCGATCGTCGACGCCGTCGCACCGGATTACATCCAGGCGCACGGAAGCGAGACACCGGAGCGGATCGCGCATGTCGCCCGCCATTTCGGCGTACCGGTGATCAAGGCGATCAAGGTCAGCGATGCGGCCGACATCGAGGCAGCCGCGGCATACGACGGCATCGCGCACATGCTGCTCTTCGATGCGCGGGCTCCGGAGCACCTCGACCGGTCGCTGCCGGGCGGCAACGGCGTCGCGTTTGACTGGTCGCTGATGAACCGCGTCCCGCGGCGAACGGTGTTCATGCTGTCCGGCGGCCTCGACGAAAGAAACGTTCGCGAGGCGATCCGCATCGCACGACCGCCGATCGTCGACGTGTCGTCGGGCGTCGAACGGGCGCCGGGGCGGAAGGACCCGGCGGCGATCAGGCGTTTCATTGCCGTCGCGAAGGGACTAGAACTTGCCGGCGACAACGCGGGCATCGAAGCGGAGCGTCCGACATCATCGTGAAAGAAACCACACCCAACACCTACCGGGCGGGCCCCGACGAGGGCGGCCACTTCGGGACCTACGGCGGGCGGTTCGTCGCCGAGACGCTGATGCCGCTCATCCTAGACCTTGAACAGGCCTACACAGAGGCCAAGTCCGACCCGAATTTCGCGCGCGAACTCGACGCGCTCAACCGCCACTACGCCGGCCGGCCAAGCCCGCTCTACTTTGCCGAACGGCTGACGGAGCACTTCGGCGGCGCGAAGATCTACTTCAAGCGCGACGAGCTCAACCACACCGGCTCGCACAAGATCAACAACTGCCTCGGGCAGATCGTGCTCGCGAGGCGGATGGGAAAGACGCGCATCATTGCCGAGACCGGCGCCGGCCAGCACGGCGTGGCAGTGGCGACCGTCGCCGCCCGATTCGGCCTGCCGTGCGTCGTCTACATGGGCGAGATCGACATCGCCAGGCAGAAGCCGAACGTGTTCCGGATGAAGCTGCTCGGCGCCGAGGTGCGCCCCGTCACGTCCGGCTCGCGCACGCTGAAGGATGCCATGAACGAGGCGTTGCGCGACTGGGTGACCAACGTCGATTCGACCTTCTACATCATCGGCACGGTGGCGGGCCCGCATCCGTACCCTGCCATGGTGCGGGACTTCCAGTCGGTGATCGGCAAGGAGGTCCGCGAGCAGATCATGGAGGCCGAGGGCCGGCTGCCGGATACGCTGGTCGCCTGCATCGGCGGCGGATCGAATGCCATGGGGCTGTTCCATCCGTTCCTCGACGACCGCGACATCGCGATCTACGGCGTGGAGGCCGGCGGCGAGGGGCTCGAGAGCGAACGCCACGCCGCGTCGCTCAACGGCGGCCGGCCCGGGGTCCTGCACGGCAACCGCACCTACCTGCTCCAGGACGACGACGGCCAGATCCGCGAGGCGCATTCGATCTCCGCCGGCCTCGACTATCCCGGCATCGGGCCCGAACATGCATGGCTCAAGGACACCGGCCGGGTCACCTACGTCTCGGCCACCGACCAGGAGGCGCTCGACGCATTCCAGCTGTGCACGAAGCTCGAGGGCATCATCCCGGCGCTGGAGCCGGCGCACGCGCTTGCGCATGTCGCGCGCATCGCCCCCGAGCTGCCGAACGACCACATCATCGTCATGAACATGTGCGGGCGCGGCGACAAGGACGTGTTTGCCGTCGCCGATCATCTCGGAGTGGAGATGTGAGTACCCGCATCGACCGCCAATTCGCGGCGCTTAAGGAAGAGGGCCGCGCGGCTCTCGTCACCTTCATCATGGCAGGCGACCCGGATGCGGAGACGTCGCTCGAGATCATCAAGGGCCTGCCCGCAGCCGGCGCCGACCTGATCGAGATCGGCATGCCGTTCACCGATCCCATGGCCGACGGCCCGGCGATCCAGGCGGCCGGGCTGAGGGCGCTGAAATCGGGCCAGACGCTGGTGCGGACGCTGGAGCTGGTGCGCGCCTTCCGCGCCGGCGACGACCAGACGCCGGTCGTCCTGATGGGCTACTACAACCCGATCTACATCTACGGCGTGGAGCGCTTTCTCGCCGACGCGGTGGCGGTCGGGATAGACGGACTGATCGTGGTCGACCTGCCGCCGGAGGAGGACAGCGAGCTGTGCCTGCCGGCGATCAAGGCGGGCATCAACTTCATCCGGCTGGCGACACCGACGACCGACGACAGGCGCCTGCCGGCGGTCCTCGCCAACACCTCGGGCTTCCTCTACTACGTCTCGATCACCGGCATTACCGGCGCTGCCGCTCCCGACACCGGCCGGGTCGCCGCCGAAGTGCGCCGCATCAGGCGTCACACCAGCCTGCCGATCGCGGTCGGCTTCGGCGTCCGCACGCCGGAGCAGGCCGCCGCCATCGCCGCCGTCGCCGACGGGGTGGTGGTCGGCTCGGCGCTGGTCGACGAAATCAGGAAGAGCCTCGAGCAGACGGGCGGTGCCGGCGCCGACGCGCGCGACAGGGTGCTGAGCCTGGTCGGCCGGCTGGCCGAGGGCGTGCGCGGCGCGGCGACCGCCAGCGTCGGATAGCCGCCGTCAGCGTATCGAAAGGACCGTATT
>Ga0079224_100002186_pt1 | contig 23479 bp, 19 predicted proteins | sample Stecom2015_FD_80414 | JGI IMG/M metagenome (GOLD analysis project Ga0079224, IMG submission 80414) | Agricultural soil microbial communities from Utah to study Nitrogen management - Steer compost 2015 | ecosystem: Environmental > Terrestrial > Soil > Agricultural land | place: USA: Utah... | reverse complement strand
TGCCTCCACCAAATGATGCTCTCTAAAATCCGGCCAAAATACATCAATAAAATATAATTCGGCGTATGCAATTTGCCAAAGTAAAAAATTACTGATCCTACATTCCCCGCTACTGCGTATGAGAAGATCCACATCGGGTAAAAAGTGTGCGTAAAGATGTGTATTTATAACGGTTTCGTCAATAGAATCCACTGAAATTATATTATTTTTAACTTTGGTCGCAATCCTCTGAACAGCAGTGGTTATCTCTTCCCTTGAACCGTAACTCAGGGCAAGGGTAAGGGTCATCCCGGTATTTTGTGAGGTTTTGGAGATGACCTCCGAAAGTTCCCGGTGCACCTTTTCGGGCAGGGTCTCCAACCTTCCGATGGCCATCAGGCGGATATTGTTCTTGTTCAAGGTCTTCAACTCCTTTTTCAAGGCCGCGACCAAGAGTTTCATCAGGGTGTCCACCTCGATCTTGGGGCGTTTCCAGTTTTCGGTCGAAAAGGCGTAAAGGGTCAGGTAGGGGATTTTCAGTTCGGCACAGCCCTCCACGGTCTTGCGCACGGCCTCCACCCCGTTCTCATGGCCAAAGACCCTGAGTTTTCCGCGCTGCTTGGCCCATCGGCCATTGCCGTCCATGATGATGGCGACATGGCTGGGCAGTTTGTCCCGGTCCAAATCCTCTAGTTTGTGCATCCTATTGAAAACAGTCCTGGCAGGGCTTGCGTCCAAAGGTGTACGTCAACGTAAACCCCGTAAAGACATACCAGTCATCGCTCAAAATGTTTCCGAACCTGAACTGCTGTTCAAAATTGGAACCCTCCGGATTGCTCGCGTCCAAATTGTCCGTTAGCGTATACCTGGCCCCAATTTCGGCTCCCAGGATCAAGAATTGGCTCAACCGATACTTTGCCCCAACCGTCATTGGAATTGCAAAACTACCTTCTTTTTGGTTAATATCCTGCACTTGGAGGGCATCAATATAATTAAAATTGTACCTGAAGTAGGTCAGACCGGTGTAGAGGTAGGGCGTAAATGCAGGTCCCAGCTTGTGGAGGTTGTACTCCACAAAGTTGATTTCCAGCCCTGCCGAGGCCTCCAGGACGGAGTTCTCCACCACATAGCCCCTGAGCCGTCTGGACTCCATATGGGACTTGGTGTCGTCCGCGGTGAATTCTCCATAGATCACACTGGCCCTCCAGGCATAGCGCTTGCCCTTGTTCCATTTGAAGATGCCGCCGAAGGCGGGACCCGAAGGCATTATGTAATCGGTCTTTCCCACATCGCCGATCATATTGGCACCCCCGGCAAACAGCCCGACCTCGTAGGTCTGGGCGTTCAGGGTAAAGGCACAGCAAAGAAAAACCACCAAAACTATCCGCATGGGATCCAAAAAATTAAAGGGGTTGAAAGTAAAGGAAGGTCTATAGGTATGATTTTGCTGCCTGTTTCCCATGTTAAACAGATTTTCCCTCTTTTTATTGTAACGTCCGGGCTCAATTGCGCCGATCTTCGCCCCAGAGCAATTTATTGCGCAGGGTCTTCAAGAAACTCTCCGAATCGTATTCGATCATATTGATCCCGAACTTGGATTTAGAAATCCTGATCTCCACGCCACTGGGAAGGTCCGATATCCTGGAATCCAGGGAAATCAAATGGGTATCCTCCCTTCCCGAGACCTTCAGGCGGATCTTGGTGTCATCGGCGATGACCAAGGGCCTTGCATTGAGGTTGTGGGGCGCTATCGGGGTCAGGACCAAAGATTTGGCGGTCGGGGCGATGACCGGTCCCCCGCAGCTGAGGGAATATCCCGTAGATCCGGTAGGGGTGGATAAGATCAGCCCATCGGCCCAATAGGAGGTCAGGTACTCATCGTCAAGGTAGGTTTCCACGGTGATCATGGAAGTGGTTCCCTTTCGGCTGACCGTGACCTCGTTCAGGGCAAAATTGAGCCCCTTGAAGGCATCCGCTTCCGAGCCCAGCTCCACTTCAACCAGGCTGCGCTGCTCCACGGTATAGTGGCCTGCCACAAATTCGGTGACCAATTTGCGGACATCCTCTTTTTTTATGGTGGAGAGAAAGCCCAGACGCCCGGTGTTCACCCCGACTATGGGAATGCCCAGATCCTTGATGTAGGTGACCGCCCTGAGCATGGTACCGTCCCCCCCAAAACTCACGAACATATCAAAATCGGCATCCAGTCCGTTGGAAGGGGAAAAGGTACCGTGGATCCGGTCCCCGACAAGATTCCCGATGAGACGGTTGAAATGCTCTTCCGCAAAGACTTTGGCCTCCAATTTTTCCAGCTCCTCCAAAAGGGCCACAATGCACTGCCCGTCCCCTTCCTTAAAAGTCTGACCGTATATGGCTACCTTCATCTTAAACGTTGAGATATTTTTCGAGATATTCGGAACGCTGTTTCAAATCCTCCAGGAACTGGTCATCGCTGTTGCCGTATATAATGGTGTAGTTGTATCTTCTAAAGGTCTGGGTCAATTCGTTGAGCTGCTGCGTCCCTATTTTTAAGGTGATCTCCACCAGGTCGTTTTCGGACTCGGTGATAAAAGCCCCCAAAAGCCGGCCGTTGTTGCTCTCCACGATCTGGGCCACCTCGCTGAAGGAATAGTCCCGGATGCCCGTGGATATCACCAGGATGGCCCCGGGCTCCCTAAAAAAGGGGGTATCGATGAAGACCCGTACAATGTCCTCGAGACGGTAGTGGCCCAATACCCGCCGATCCCCGTCCAGAACGGGAAGGAGGTTGGATTCGTTCCGGGCAAAGAGCTCCAGAACATCCAGCCAAGCCGTTTCCGGGCCTACCGAGAATCCCTCCAATTCATATCGGAACTCCTCGATCTTTTTATCCGGTTCAAAACTCCCCAGGTCGTTTTCGGACAACAGGCCCAAAAAGAATCCGTTCTCGGTGACCGACACATGGGAATGGGTGGTCTCCTCGAAGAATTGTATGACCTTGTCGAGGGTTTGGGAAAGCTCGAAAACAGGGATTCCGGATATTAATTGATCTTGTATGTTCATGACATTTCCATTGGGTGCAAAATAATGATTTTTAATCGCAAAAGGCGTGCCCTTTGTGTATTTTTGGGCCAGGAAACAAGAACATTATGACTTCGTTGAGCGTAAACATCAACAAATTGGCCACCCTGCGCAATTCCCGGGGTGGCAACGTACCGGACCTGATCCAGGCCGCAAAGGACATAGAATCCTTTGGAGCCCAAGGAATTACCATTCATCCAAGGCCGGACGAGCGCCACATCCGCTACCAGGATGCCCGGGAACTGGCAAAGGTGGTCCGCACCGAATTCAATATAGAGGGAAACCCGGTTCCCAAGTTCATCGACCTGGTACTTGAAACTAAACCGCATCAGGTGACCCTGGTCCCGGATGCCGAGGATGCGATTACCTCCAATGCCGGGTGGGACACCTTAATGCACAGGGATTTCCTCAAGGAGGTCATCGATGAGTTCAAGTCCCATGGGATCCGCACTTCCATCTTCGTGGACCCGGACCCCAAAATGGTGGATGGCGCGGCCAGGACGGGCACGGATCGGATCGAGCTTTACACCGAGAGTTTTGCCCTGGGCTTTGCAAAGGGCCAGGGCAAAAAGGCCATTGCCCCCTTTGTCCGGGCCGCCGAAATGGCCCATGGCCTCGGCCTGGGCATCAATGCCGGGCATGACCTCAGTCTGGACAACATCCGCTTTTTCAAGGAGAACATCCCCCACTTGTTGGAGGTCTCCATCGGACACGCCCTGATCTGTGAATCCATTTATCTGGGATTGGAGAACGTAGTGAACATGTATTTACACCGACTGAAATAATGGAACCCCTACATTCAAACATCCTGGGCCAAGGCAGGCCCCTGATCATACTTCACGGTTTTTTGGGCATGTCCGACAACTGGAATGGCCTGGGCAAACAATACGCGGAACAGGGACTGCAGGTCCACCTTATCGACCAGCGGAACCATGGAAAAAGTTTCCATTCCCCGGACTTCGACTACCCTCTGATGGCCGGGGACCTGGTGGAGTATATGGCCCACCACGGATTGGAATCGGCCCTGGTAATGGGCCATTCCATGGGCGGTAAGACCGCCATGCACCTGGCCACCTCACATCCCCATCTGGTGGATCGGCTCTTGGTGGCCGACATAGGCCCCAAGGCCTATCCCCCCGAGCACCAATTGATCCTCGATGCCCTGGGCACCCTGGACTTCGATCAGATCAAGAGCCGGGGCGAGGCCGATGAGGTTCTGGCCAAGCGCTTGAAGAGCCTTTCGATCCGACAATTTTTGTCCAAGAGCCTGTATTGGGTGGAAAAGGGAAAACTGGGCCTGCGCTTCAACTATCCGGTGCTCAAGGACAAGTTGGCGGAGGTTGGGGAAGCCCTGCCCGCATCGGCCCGCTATCAGGGCCCCACCCTCTTTTTGCGGGGGGAACGCTCGGATTACGTCCTGGACGGGGACCTTCCCCTGATCCTGGAGCACTTCCCACAGGCCCATCTGGAGGGCATCGAGAATGCGGGGCATTGGCTGCACGCCGAAAACCCAAAACAGTTTTTTGAAAAGAGCCTGGGATTCCTGATTCCCTGAATTTTGCCCTTTTTTATTATGCATGCATAATTTTTTTGTCCGATTTATTGGCGGGTTGACAATTTTGACCTAGATTTGGTTTGTTCCGGTTTTTGCCGGCAACCGACCCAAACAGCAATTGTAGTATGGAATGGTCCAAGACCATGGCGTTGGTACCGACGACGCCCTTTGGCAGATTCCATCAAAGGCTCAAAAAAAAATAAAACCGATCCAATGAAAAAATATTTTGCCCTCCTCCCGATCCTAGGTCTGCTGCTGACCGCTTGTGAAGAAGACAGCCCGATTGTCAAGGATGAACCAACTCCCATTGAATACACGGCCGGATCGGCCGATTTTACCAAATATGTGGCCGTGGGCAATTCCCTGACGGCCGGATTCTCGGACAATGCCCTGTTCCGGGACGGACAGGAAGCCTCCTTTCCCAATATGTTGGCCGCCAATTTCGCATTGGTGGGCGGAGGGGAATTCACCATTCCCTATATGGCGGACAACCTGGGAGGGGCCACCATCGGGGGAGAGAACGATGCCAATGGGGACGGGGTCCCCGATATCGGAAACCGCTTGATCCTGGCCTTTGCCCCCACAGGGCCCGCCCCTACCCCGGTAGCGGGCCAGGGAACCACCGAGATCACCAGCAAACTCTCCGGTCCCTTCAACAATATGGGCATCCCGGGGGCCAAGAGCTATGAATTGTTGGCCCCGGGCTATGGCAGCCTGGCCGGCCTGGCCGTTGGGGCGGCCAACCCTTATTTTGTTCGCTTCTCCTCTTCCGAATCGGCTTCGGTGATCGGGGACGCCGCATCCCAGGGCGCCACCTTTTTCAGCCTATGGGCCGGGGCGAACGACATTCTTCTCTACGCCACAGGCGGGGGCACCGGGGTGGACCAGACCGGAAATCTGGATCCAAGCACCTATTCCAGGGGCGATGTCACCGACCCCAATGTCTTTGCCAGTGTAATGAACACCATTTTGCAGGCCATGACCGCCAATGGTGCGGACGGGGTGGTGGCCAACCTGCCCAATGTAACGGACATTCCCTATTTCACGACAGTGCCCCACAATCCGGTACCCCTGGATGAGGCAACGGCCGCCTTTTTGAACAGCACCTCCGCCTATGGGGCCTATAATGCCGGTCTGGCACAGGTTCAGGGCTTTGGACTTATAAGCGAGGAGGAACTTGCAAAGCGCACCATCACCTTTTCAGCCGGGGCGGGCAATGCCGTGGTCATAATTGATGAGGACCTCACCGACCTGACCGGTGTGAACCCGGCCTTGATCAATATGAGACAGGCCACTGCGGAGGACCTGCTGGTCCTTACGGCAAGTAGGGTCATCGGGACCTTGGCCAATCCGGCCGATCCCACATCCATCCAGGGCGTGGGCGTTCCCTTGGGCGATCAATGGGTACTCACACCCGAAGAGCAGCAGATCGTCGCCAATGCCACCATGGCCTTCAACCAGACCATAGCGGCCCTGGCCACTTCTTATGACCTGGCCTTCGTGGACGCCAATGCGCTGATGACCCAGATCAAGGAACAGGGAATCCAATTGGCCGACGGCAGTTCGGTCACGGCGACCTTTGCCACAGGGGGTGGATTCTCCCTGGACGGGGTACACCCAGCACCAAGGGGTTATGCCATAGTGGCCAATGCCTTTATCGAGGCCATCAATGCCAAATACGGATCAAACCTTCCCGGGGTGAATCCCTTGGATTATACGGGGCTTTATATCAATTAGGAAAGAATTAAATAGTAAATTCAAGGCGCCGTTTATGGGCGCCTTTTTACATTAATTAATCAAAATAAGCCTATGAAACTCATTCTTAGACTATTATTGACCGCCCTGGCCGTTGTTCTCCTCTCCTATGTACTGCCCGGGGTAAATGTGGATTCCATGTGGACCGCCATTGTCCTTGCCGTGGTCCTGGCCCTTTTGAACTTTCTGGTTAAGCCCTTATTGGTCTTATTTACCCTGCCCGTAACGATTTTGACCCTGGGGCTGTTTCTTTTGGTCATCAATGCCCTGATCATCCTCTTTGCGGAAAACCTGGTCCCCGGCTTCCAAGTGGCGGGTTTTTGGTGGGCCCTGATATTTAGTCTTTTGCTCTCCTTTTTGCAGGCCGTGCTGCATTCGATATTGAAGCGGGACTGATCGGATCCATTTTGTTTGTCCCCCAAGGATTTAAAATTTGTCATACACGTAAAAATGCATTACTTTTGCACCCATTTTTAAGTAGCAAAACAGGTAGGAAATGAATATTACCAAAGAGCAGATCGACGATCTCAATGCCGTTGTAAAGGTTGCCATCAGCAAGGAAGATTACCAGGATAAAGTAGATCAGGTCCTTAAGGACTACAAAAGACAGGCCAATATACCCGGGTTCAGAAAGGGACAGGTCCCCATGGGGCTGATCAAAAAACAGTACGGAAAGGCCGTGTTGGTGGACGAGGTGAACAAATTGTTGCAGGACAATCTGGGAAAATACCTCAGTGAGGAAAAGCTCGATGTGCTCGGTAATCCCCTGCCCAAGCAGCAGGAGGACTTCGACTGGGACAGGGAACCCTTGGATTTTGAGTTTGAACTTGGCCTGGCGCCCAGTTTTGAACTGCAGTTGAAAACTAAAAAAGCAGTCACCCACTACAAGATAATCGCCGACAAAAAGATGATTCAGGAGCAGGTGGACCGCATCCAAAAACAATACGGAAAAATCGTTTCCAAGAACGAGGTGGGCAAAAAGGACGAGGTCAATGGTACCTTCTCCAACGAAGCCGAGGACATCGATCAAAGGAGTACCATCGAAATTGGGGAATTAAAGGGCAAAAAGGCCCTGGAGGCCCTATTGGGCAAAAAAGTGGGGGACCAAGTGACCCTTTCCACCAAAGGCCTGTTCAAGGAAGATTACCAACTTTCCTCCGCCCTGGGCATCGGTAGGGAAAAGGCCGAAAAATTGAACATCGAGGTGAATTTCACCATTGAGGAAATCAACGAAAGGGAGCCCGCGGCTCTGGACCAAGAGCTCTTCGACAAGCTCTTTGGCAAGGATGTGGTCAAAAGTGAAAAGGAACTCAAGGACAAGATCAAGGAGGATTCCGAACAACAGTTCGAACAACAGTCCGACCAAAAGCTCCTGAACGACATCACCGAAAAATTGATCGAGGACACCAAATTCGAACTGCCGGGGGAATTCCTGAAAAAATGGATCCAGATCTCAGGGGAGGAACCCCTGACCGAGGAGCAGGCCAAGGAAGAGTTCGAACGCTCCGAAAAGGGACTGCGCTACCAACTGATCGAAGGCAAGATCATATCGGAGCACAACCTGCAGGTGGAATTCGACGAACTCAAGGAATTTGCCAAGGGCTTTGTCAAGTCGCAGATGGCCCAATACGGCCATTTGGACCCCCAGGAGGAGGAACTTGAAAACATCGCGGTGCGGGTGCTCTCCAACCAGGATGAGGTCAGAAGGCTGTCCGAACAATTGATGAGCCGGAAACTTCTGGACCTCTTTAAGGAGAAGGCCAACCTCAAGGTCAAGGAGGTTTCCTATGACGATTTTATCAAGGAGGCCTACAGCTAGGATTTGGCTAATTGAAAAATAAGTATCTTTACGCTGCCGAAATCCTCATTTTTCGGCAGCCTTTTTTTTAAGCAAAAAGCAAAATAGATCCTATGGATTACGGAAAAGAATTCAAAAAATACGCCACCGGCCACCACGGGTTGAGCAGCATGCACTACGACCAGATTATGAGCAGCATGTATCCGGTGAACATGACGCCCAACATCATCGAGGAACGGCAATTGAACGCCATAGCCATGGATGTGTTCTCCCGCCTGATGATGGATCGCATCATCTTTTTGGGAACCGGGATCAACGACCAAGTGGCCAATATAGTACAGGCACAACTGCTCTTTTTGGCCAGTGCCGACGCCTCCAAGGACATACAGATCTATATCAATTCCCCGGGGGGAAGCGTCTATGCCGGACTGGGCATCTACGATACCATGCAGTTCATCAAGCCCGATGTGGCCACGATCTGTACCGGGGTCGCCGCATCGATGGCCGCCATATTGTTGTGTGCCGGGGAAAAGGGAAAAAGGAGCGGCCTGGTGCATTCCAGGGTGATGATCCACCAACCCCTATCGGGGGCCCAGGGCCAGGCCAGCGATATTGAGATCGCCGCCAAGGAGGTCCTCAAGATCAAGGACGAGCTCTACCAGATCATTGCGAACCATTCCGGCCAAAGCCTGGAAAAGGTGAACGAGGACAGCGACCGGGATTTCTGGATGAAGGCCGAAGAGGCCAAGAAATACGGGATGATCGATGAGGTTTTGGAACGTGACAAGACCTCAAAAGGCTAAATTTTTACAAAATCCACTGTTTGGCACGGACCAAATCCATTATTTTTGTTTCCAAGGGGTCAAATACGGAATATTGATGTAGTATGGCAAAGGAAAATTTGGAATGTTCTTTTTGTGGCAGAAAAAAACCGGAGACCAATCTGTTGATCGCCGGCCTGGACGCCCATATCTGCGATCGTTGCATTGAACAGGCCCACAGTATAGTTGCGGAAGAATCCAAGCAATCCAAGAACCAGGACCTAAGTGCTGAACTGGTCCTGAAAAAGCCCATGGAGATCCATGACTTTTTGGACAGTTTTGTCATTGGACAGGAACGGACCAAAAGGGTGATGGCGGTGGCCGTGTACAATCACTACAAAAGGCTGCTGCAATCCAAGGGCAAGGACGATGGGGTGGAGATCCAAAAGAGCAACATCATCATGGTGGGGCAGACCGGGACCGGGAAGACCCTGATCGCAAAGACCATAGCACGCATGCTCAATGTTCCCTTGGCCATAGTGGATGCCACGGTGCTCACCGAGGCCGGCTATGTGGGGGAAGATGTGGAGAGCATCCTGACCCGCTTGTTGCAGGCCGCGGACTACAATCTGGAAAAGGCCGAGCGGGGCATTGTCTTCATCGATGAAATCGACAAGATCGCCCGTAAGAGCGACAATCCCTCCATCACCCGGGACGTATCCGGGGAGGGGGTGCAACAGGGCCTTTTGAAACTTCTGGAGGGCACCGTGGTCAATGTTCCGCCCAAGGGAGGACGAAAACATCCGGACCAAAAATTCATCGAGGTGAACACCGAGAACATCCTTTTTGTGGCCGGAGGGGCCTTCGACGGGATCGAACGCATCATCTCCAAGCGATTGAACCTACAGGCCGTCGGGTATTCGGCCTCCAGGGAAGAATCCAGATTGGACAACGACAACATTTTGCAGTACATCATTCCAAAGGACCTCAAGGAGTTTGGCCTGATTCCCGAAATCATAGGCAGGCTCCCCGTGTTGACCCATATGAACCCCTTGGACACCAAGGCGCTCAGGGCCATTTTGACCGAGCCCAGGAACGCCATAATCAAACAGTACGAAAAGTTGTTTGAAATGGACGGGGTCAGTTTCACGATCACGGAACAGGCCTTGGATTATCTGGTGGAAAAAGCCGTGGAATACAAGCTGGGGGCCAGGGGACTGCGCTCGCTCTGCGAAGCGGTCTTCACGGACGCCATGTTCAGCCTGCCCAGCAGCGATGAAACGGAGTTCAAGGTCACCAAGGCCTATGCCGAGGAGAAACTCTCCTTCGAGACGATCAAAAAGTTGAAGGCGGTTTCCTAAAAAGAGCTAGACCGCCTTTTTGGTGACGGATTCCAAGAGTCCCAGACAGATTTCAGAAATTATCTTTTCATCGGAGTAAAGCCCATGGCCAAAGTTTTCGGCCAGTTCCAGGGACAGTCCCATTTTTTGCCTCCAGGCCCAAGAGGGCAATTGGGCATCGTGCTCCCCATAGATGAGGTTCAATTGGGTGTCAGGTACCTCTTGCTCCCCTTCCAGGTACAGGGAGGAGACAGCGGTCAGGGATTTTGCGGGCAGTCCTGCCAAGACGGCCCTATACCCAATGGTACCCCCTATTCCAAAGGCCAGGTAATGGGCCGGTTCGGTTTCCTTTTTCAACAATTGGGCCACTGCGGTATCAATGCCTCCTTCCCCAAAGGCCTTGAGGATGTTCTCCTCGGTATTCAAGGGCTCGTCCACCCCGCCCAGATGTTGGCTATCGTAAAATACAATGTCGTAGTACTGTTGAAGGTAGCCAAAATACGAGGCGATCCAAAGTCCCTTTTTGGCACCCCACATATCCGATAGGACCACAAGTTTTTCTGTCATTTTAAATGGTTTTGTGTTTAAAATAATTTGATGGGGGAATCTCATCAATAAACGGGACATATCCGTTTTTATTGGTTCAAATCAAATTAATTTACGATTAAGGGTCAAATTTACGAAAACGTTTTCGTAAAATGGACCTTGAACCCAAAAATTGACAGGACATCGAACTATTCCCCGTTGATCTGGAGCAGTTCGTCGATATAGGTCCGCTCATTGGAGAGCCGCGGAATCTTGTGTTGCCCCCCGAGTTTGTTCTTCGATTTGAGCCAGTCGTGGAAGAGGTTTTTCCGTGCCAGGTGTATTTTGGGCATCCTCAGGGTGATGTTGTTGTACCGCTTGGCCTCATAATCCGAATTCAGGGATTTCAGGGCATTGTCCAAAAACTCGGTGAAATAGAAAATGTCCTCAGGGGCCTTCCTGAACTCGATGATCCATTCATGTCCCCCTTTCTCCTTTCCACTCATAAAGATGGGGGCCGCGGTATAATCCATGATCTGGGAATCGGTCTTGAGGCAGACCTGCCGAAGGGCCTCCTCGGCGTTCTCAATGATCAATTCCTCCCCGAACACATTGATGTGGTGTTTGGTGCGGCCGGTGATCTTGATCCTATAGGGATCCAGATTGGTAAAGCGTATGGTATCCCCGATCTTATAGCGCCAAAGGCCCGCATTGGTGGTGATCACCATGGCGTAGTTCACCCCAAGCTGTACTTCCCAAAGGGGAATGGCCCCATCGGCATCCCCGTCCACCGGAATGAATTCATAGAAAATCCCATAATCAAGCATCAACAGCAACTCGTCGGAATCGTTGCGGTCCTGTATGCCAAAGAAGCCTTCCGAGGCATTGTAGGTCTCATAAAAGTTGAACCGCTTTCTGGGAAGGAGTTTCTTGTACTGGTTCCTATACGGGGTAAAGCTCACTCCCCCGTGAAAATACACTTCCAGGTTCTCCCAGATTTCAAAAAGGTGGGCCTTTCCGGTCTTGTCCAGGACCTGGTTGAGCAGCACCAGCATCCAGGAAGGGACCCCCGCCAGGGAGGTGACGTTCTCCCGAATGCTCTCCTCTATGATGGCCTCCAGTTTGGACTCCCATTCCCCCATCAGGGAAACCTTGTTGCTCGGGGTACTGCTGTATTCGGCCCAAAGGGGCATATTGTCGATCAGGATGGCCGAAAGGTCCCCGAAAAAGCTTCCATTGTCCTCATAGAGTTCCTTGCTGCCCCCCAGCCTGAGGCTCTTGCCGGTGAAGAGTTGTGAGTTCTCATTGTTGTTCAAATACAGGCACAACAGGTCCTTGCTGGATTTGTAATGGCAATCCTCCAGGGCCTCGTTGCTCACCGGAATGAACTTGCTCTTGGCATTGGTGGTCCCGGAACTCTTGGCGAACCATTTGATCGTAGTGGGCCAGAACAGTTTCTGTTCCCCCCTTCGGGTACGCTCGATCAAGGGAGCGATGTCCTCATAGCCCACCAGGGGAACCCGATTGCGGAATTCCTCGTATTTGGGCAGGTCCTTGAACCCGTATTCCCTGCCCAATAGGGTGTCCTGTGAAAAATCCATCAACTGCCTGAGCACCTCGTCCTGTACCTCCGAGGGAAATTTCAGAAAAAGTTCGATTTGGTGATAGCGTTTCCTCAACAACCAGGAAGCAATGGAATTGAACAGGGGTATCGCCATTTTTGGGTATCTTTATCCACAACTTTGGGTTGGGCATGAACGCTAATTTAAGCCATCCCGAAAACATTTTCAAAAAAGTTCCAAACATTCATCCCCATGCTGTACGAAGGAGTCCTGCGCAAAATGCAAACTGAATTCTCCACGCCCATCCAATACTTTTTGATATTGGGTGCGGATTTTATCAATATGAACCAGGCCCTGGACCGGGAACTGGAAATGGAACTGATCAAGACCCAGTGTCTAAACTGCGGGGAGGACCGTCCCATCTTTAGACAGGGCTTCTGCAGGAGCTGTTTTTTCGAGAGCCCCCTGGCCGGGGACTGGATCATGAAACCGGAACTGAGCACGGCCCATTTGGATAAGGAGGACCGAGATCTGGAATATGAAAAAAGGATGCAGCTCCAGCCCCATATCGTCTATTTGGCCAATTCCAGCAACGTCAAGGTCGGGGTCACCCGCAAATCACAGTTGCCCACCCGTTGGATCGATCAGGGGGCCCATGAGGCCATCCCCATCGTGGAAGTGCCCAACCGCTACCTGGCCGGAATCACCGAAATGGCCCTCAAGGAATACGTGAGCGATAAGACCAGTTGGCAGAAAATGCTCAAAAACGACCTGGAAGATGTGGACCTACAGGCGTGGCGGGAACGGCTCAGGCCCCATATCCCCGAGGAAGCGGCCCCCTACTTTTTGGATCGGCAGGAGGAGGTCCATCTGGAGTTTCCGGTACTGCGTTTCCCCCAAAAGGTCAAAAGCCTGAAATTGGAAAAAGCCCACCAATACAGGGGTGTCCTAAAAGGCATTAAGGGACAGTACCTCATTTTCGAGGATGATACCGTCTTTAATATCAGGGGCAATGAGGGCCTCTATGTGGGCCTGGACATCCATTGACCGCAGCCCCACTAATCCACCGTATCCTTTTTCTTTTTCCCCAACAGGCCCCCCGAAATGGATTTGGCGGCTTCCTTCCCTTGATCTTGGACCGAGCTCTTGGTCGAATCGGGAGTTGTTTTGTCATCCCCTCCCAACAGAGTGCCCAACGCCTCCTTCACCCCGCCCTGGGTCGAAGTTGTCGTGGAATCCGATCCGTCCTTTTTCAACAGGTCGGACAACAGATCCTTGGCCTTGTCCTTGCCCTGATCCATCAGCTTTTGCTTCTGTACCTCCACTAACCTGGAGGTCAGGGTCTTGACCGAAGAGGCCAGATTTGTGCTCACACTGGGACTGCTGAAATTGCCCCCAATACTGGCCGTAACGGGAACGGTGACCTCGGCCAGGCTCTGATCGTTCATCTGGGCGATAAGGTTGCTCACCTCCGAGCCCAGATATTTGGCAGGGACCTCCAAGGTGGCCGTGTAATCCATCTGCCGATCGAAGCCATGACTGCCGTCCACATTTATGGCAATATCCTTATAGTTCAAAGTAAAGGGCTTTACCCGTACCGACCCGTTGTCAAAGCTCAGGGCGGTCTTCAGGCCATCCAGGTCGATCTGTTTGCTGTCCAGAAAATTCAATTTGCTGTCCAGGGCAGCGATCAAGGGGGTCTTTTCGGTATTCACCGAAGTGGATAGAAGTTCCGCCAACAAGTTCCCTGAAATGGTGGCCAGGTTCGGGGTGAAATCATCCTTCAACAGCCCCGAGATGTTGATGTCGGAATTGAGCTTGCCCTCCAGGGCCGTGGCCAAAGGGGTCAACACCTTAAAGAGTTCCAGGCCCTCAAAGGAATCCCTGATGTTGAAATTGTGCATGCCCAGGTCCAGGTCGAAAGTGGAATCCGTCCCCTTGGTGGACACCGAACCGGAGAGGCCCAAGGTTCCGCCGAACAGGTCGGAGGTCAGGTTTTGCAATTCGGCGGTTTCATCCTTGATGATCAGGGTACCCTTGACGTTCCTGAGTTTTAGATTGTCATAGAGCACCGTATTGGCAACGGCCTCCACCCGACAGTCCAAAAAAGAGGGGATCTTGATGCGTTCCTCCCCACTCGGGGCAGGGGCTTCCTCCGGGGCGGCTTCCCCTTCTCCCTGGGCAACTCCCGTATCTTCCACCATCAGATCGTTCAGGTTGAACTGTTCGGAAGAGAGTTTGAAATTCCCTTGGACCGTCTCGTTGTTGAACATAAAGCCCAACAGATTGTCCAAGGTGCCGGAGGCGTTGAAATCCGTACTTCCCATTTTTCCCTGTAGGGAGTTCAGACTGACCTTCCCCGGATTGAATCCCAGGTCGGCCCGGTCAAGGACCACCGGATGCTTGAGCTCCGGGGAGGCATACTCAAAACCGGTCAACAGCAGATGCCCGGCCAGGTTGGTGTTTTCGTATTGTTTTTTCTCCAGGGATTCCATGTCGAACTTGGCCGAAACATCGGCATCCAACATCCCCTTGAGGTCCAGGTCCCCTTCCAGGGGATAGGCCTGGGATATATTGGATAGGTCGATCTTTCCGTCCGCCTTGAGGTCCACTTTGGTATTGCCCATCAGGTCCCTGATCTTGGAACTGAGGTTGAAGCGGTCCCGATCGATGGTGAAGGAAAGCCTTTCTATGTCCACGGAGGTGTCCTCGACGATTCCCGTGGAATTGTCCACTTCCACATCGATGAACACATTGTTCACCGTTTTGGGGAGATCGGGGTATTTAAAGGAGGCATTGTCCGAATTGATCTTGATGTTGAAGGTGGGGATATGGTCCTCGTCCACGATTCCCTTGAACTGGCCGGCCACCTCAAAGTTCCCGCTGGTCTCCACCGATTCGATGTTCTTGGAATAGGCCTCGGGGATCAGGGCCAGAAAGTTTCTGAAATCCGAGGAAGGGGTCTTAAAGGTGATGTCCACCTCCTGGTTGTCCTCATTGAGCTGTACATATCCGTCGAATACCAAGGGCAATTGGTTCACCAGGGCCCTGTTCTCCAGGAAACTGTATCTGTTCTCGACCAGGTCGATCCCGATCAGGGCGTCCAGGGAGACTTTGTGCCGATCCAGATAGAGGGTGCTGTCCATTTCAAAGGAGACCAGGGCATCGGTCAGGGTCTTGAGCTGGGACTGTTCCAGGGAGAGGTCCCCGGCCCCGGAATGGTTCATCTCCAAAAGGTGCAGGCGCATGCCTGAGGAAAGGTCCTCATAGGTGATTCTGGAATCGGTGATGGCATAGGAATCCATGCTCAGGCTGAACTGGTCCTGGGCCATCGCCTGGTCCGCCACGGCCTCCCCTTCCTCGTCCTCCCCATCTTTAAGGGCTATGTCGTAATTGGCATTCTCTTCCCGGTCCACCCGGATGTTCAATTGGGCACGGTCCACTTGGAACCTTTTGATGACCAAGGGCTCCTCCGCGGTCTTGAATAGTTCCTTTACGGACATGCTCAGGGCCACGTCCCCCGCGGCAAAGAGGGTATCCCCTTCAAAGGGGGCCCGGTTCACCAGGGAAATATCCTTGAGGGAGACATGGGCATTGGGAAAACTCTTGATCAAACTCAGCTTGGCTTCCCTGAAGTCCAAGGTGGCATTGATGTTGTTGTTCACCTTGTTCTTGATGATATCAGCGATCTTTCCCTCCAAAAAGAAGGGAACCGCGATCAGCAGTGCCAGCAGGGCTACCATAAAAATTCCGATGATCTTCAGGGCCTTTTTCTTCATGACATGTTTTTTGACAAAATAAGGGGATGGTTTCAATCCAAGGAAATTTCTTCCCCTATTTTTAAGTTAAATCTTTTTCGCACCAGATATACGAAGAAATACAGGAAAGGGGTGTCCAACAGGGCCATAAATATCTTAAAGATCACCCCACTGATCACCAAACCCTTGAAATATTCCCATGGAATCACCCGAAACAGGCACATCAGCCCGATCACTGTCACGGTATCCAGGGTCTGGGAGGTAAAGGTCGAAAAATTATTCCTGAGCCAGAGCATCCTCCCCTTGGTCACCCTTTTCCAAAAGTGGTACAGGCCGATATCGACGTATTGGGCCGACAGATAGGCGAGCATGGATGCCAGCACTGCCAGGGGGGAGAGCGCAAAGACCCGGGCAAAGGTGGTGTCGTCCACAGGGGAAAGCCCAATGGCCGGGACATGGATGGACAGCAGGATGATCGCGAGGGAAAAAAAAGAGGCAAAAATTCCCGCCGTCACGATCTGGTTGGCTTTTCTCCGTCCGAAGATCTCAGACACCATATCGGTGATCAAAAAGGTGATGGGATAGGGCAAAATCCCAACGGACAGCTCAAAAAGCGGGACCCCGAACAGCCTGACCTCCCCAAAGGGCTTCCAAGAAAAGAATTTCTGGAAGATCAGATTGGACACCACCAGGGAAGTGATGAACAGGGCGGCCAGACAAAGATATATGGAAAACGCCCTTCTCTTGTCCGCTTCGGTCATCCGGGCTATTTAAGGTCCAGACTGTAGGGCATCCTGGCCTGGATTCCCTGCTGGTTTTCCAGTTCCTTGAATTCCTTGAGGATCTTATAGGCCCTGTTGCCGATCTCTTCCTTGAGGATCGATTCCCCGATCTTGGCCCTTACCCCGCCAAAATCTTCCATGAGTTGCTGGAAATCCGATTTGTACTTGGGATATTTCCTGAGGCCATAGGTTTGCAATCCGGCCATTTCCGCGGCCTCGGCCACGGCATCCTCCAAATAGCCCAACTCGTCCACAAGGCCGTTTTCCACGGCATCCGCCCCACTCCAGACCCGGCCCTGGGCCAAGGAATCCACCTGGGCCAAGCTCATATTGCGGCCAAGTGCAACCCGCTCCAAAAAGGTGTTATAGGTTTCCTCTATGCTCTCCTGCATGGTATTGCGGAAGGAATCGTTCATGGGCTCGAACACGGAATAGTCCACTGAATTTTTGTTGGTGCCCACCTGTTCGGCATTGATGCCGATGTTCCCGGCCAATCCCCTGATGTTGGGAATGGTGCCAAAGACCCCGATGGAACCCGTTATGGTGGTGGGATCGGCAAAGATCTTGTCCCCGCCCACCCCAATATAATAGCCACCGGAAGCCGCCACATTGCCAAAGGAGACCACCAGGGGTTTCTCCTCCTTGGCCAATTGCATCTCCCTCCAGATGATCTCGGATACCAGGGCGCTGCCCCCAGGGGAATCCACCCGGAAGACGATGGCCTTGGTCCCATCGTCCTTGGCCGCCTTTCTAAGGGCATCCACGATGAGTCCCTGTCCGATATATTCCTTGCCCCCCTGTCCGTAAAAGATGGGGCCCTGGGCATAGATCACGGCAATCTTGGACTCCCCCTTGGGAAGGTCCCGGTTCTTCACGGATCTTGCATATTCATCGAACTTCACATAATTGGGCAGGGCATCCCCGTCCAAGCCCAATTTGTCCCGCAGCAGATCCTCGTATTGGTCGTGGTGCAACACCCCGTCGAGCAGGCCCGAGGCCACGGCCAGGGAAGGGCTCCTCCCCCCCAGGGTATCGGCAATTTGGTTCAGCTCGGCAGGGCTCAGTTCCCTTGCCCCCGAGATATCCTCCACCATCACATCCCAGACGGAAGTGATCAGTTCCTTGATCTGCTCCCGGTTTTCCTCACTCATGCTGTTCGACAGAAAGGGTTCCACGGCACTCTTGTACTTCCCGTGGCGGATGACCTCCATGGAAATACCGGATTTCTCCTGAAGGTCTTTATAATAGAGCACCTCGGTGGCCAATCCCTTGAAATCAAGCACCCCCAAGGGGCTGATATAGAGTTGGTCGGCCGCAGTGGCCAAATAGTAGTCTTTTTGGGTGTAGATGTCGGCATGTGAGAGCACGAATTTCCCGCTTTCCTTAAAGTCGAGCAGGGCCTCCCGGATCTCCCGGGTCTGTGCCAGGCCGGCCTGCAAAAAGCCGGTGGTCAAGCTGATCCCTTTGATCTTGTTGTCCGTTTTGGCCACTTCTATGCCGTGGAGGATGTCGTCCAGGGCCAGTATATTGGATCCCAAGGCGGCAAAGGGGTCCGCCGGGTCCATTCCCGCATAATCCATGATCGGGGCCGATAGCCCGAGTTCCAATACCGAATTTTCCTTGACCACCACTCCCTTATCGGCACTGCCGATCAGGGCCATAAGGAAAAAAAACATGCCCGTGATGATCGCAAAGGCCACAAGGCACCCCAAAATGGAGGCCAATAAGTTTCTTAAAAAGTTCATTCAATGCTTATTTAAACAAGTTCAAATATAACCATCTTTGCAAAGTTATTTCTACTTTGTCTTTAGGATTATGGTCAGAAAACAAAAGGTATATATCTCCCTGGGGAGCAATATGGGCAATCGCCATGCAACCTTGCAAAGGGCGGTTTTCGCGATCCAACGAAAGGTGGGGGCCATCCTGGACCTCTCCTCGGTCTATGAAAACCCGGCCGTGGGCTTTTCGGGGGATGATTTCCTGAACGCCGTCATCTCGGTATTGACCCCTTTGGAGCCCTTGGAACTGCTACACGCCCTGTTGGAAATCGAAAGGGAATTCGGCCGGGTGCGCACCCCGGGGCAGGGCCACGGACCCAGGACCCTGGATCTGGACATCATCTATTACGGGACCGAGCAGATCCAGGACGGGGAACTCACCGTCCCCCATCCCAGGATGCAGCAGCGGAACTTTGTCCTAAAGCCCCTGGCCGACATTGCCCCGCAGTTTTACCATCCCCGCCTGGGCAAGGATACCCGCAACCTCCTGCAGGAATGCAGGGACCGGAGCAGGCTCACCAAGACCAAGCACAGGCTCTTCAAGGACCGTGCAGGACTCTTTTCACAGCTTCAGTTCATGGCCATCGAGGGGAATATCGGCGCGGGCAAGACCAGCCTCTCGAAGATGATCGCGGAGGATTTCAACGCCAAATTGGTTTTGGAGCGCTTTGCCGACAACCCCTTTCTGCCCAAGTTCTACGAGGACCCTTCCCGCTATGCCTTCTCCTTGGAAATGTCGTTCCTGGCGGACCGCTACCAACAGTTCATGGACGATACCTCACAGTTCGACCTGTTCAAGAACTTTATGGTCAGCGACTACGATATCTTCAAATCCCTGATCTTTGCAAGGGTCACCCTGGGACCCGAGGAATTCAACCTGTACCGGAAGCTCTTCAACATCATGTACCGGGAGGTGAAAAAACCGGAGGTCTATCTCTACCTCTACCAAAACACCGACCGGCTGTTGGAAAACATCAGAAAACGGGGAAGGGACTATGAACAGGGCATTGGCAGGGACTATTTGGAGAAGATCAATCGCGCCTATCTGGATTTCATCAGGGAGCGTCCGGGAGGGAACCATCTGGTGGTGGACCTGGAAAATCTGGATTTTGTGAACAGTCCCGAGGACTATGAACGCATCTTGGAACAATTGGAGTCCAATATCATTTCAAGGGAATTTTAGGAGAATTTTGGGGAAATATTTGGATATAACGATTGGTTTTATTTTCTTAGAGGCCTTAAAATTGGGAACTAACTAACTCAAACTTTATACCAGGCCCTGTATTTACAGGGCTTTTTTGATTTTGGTCCAGAGGTCCCAGACCACGATTCCCACGCTGACCGATATGTTCAGGGAATGTTTGGTCCCGAACTGCGGAATTTCCAAAACGGTCCCACAGGCCGAGACCACCTCTTGGGAGACGCCTTTCACCTCATTGCCAAAGACTAGGGCCACGGTCCGCCCGTCCCCCTGAAAATCCTGTAACATGACCGCTCCCACCGCCTGTTCCACGGCAAGGCAATGGATTCCCTGCAATTGCAGTTCCTCCACCAGGGCAAGGGTGTCCTTCCGGTATTCCCAATCCACACTTTCGGTGGCCCCAAGGGCCGTTTTGTGGATGTCCTTATGGGGAGGACTTGCCGTGATTCCACAGAGATAGACCTTTTGGATCAAAAAGGCGTCCGCCGTCCGAAAGACCGATCCGATGTTGTTCAAACTCCTGACATTGTCAAGGATCAGGATGATCGGGGTTTTCCCGGCCTGTTTGAAGGCCTCCACATCCAAGCGGTCCAATTCGCTGTTCCGTAGTTTTCGCTTCATGACTTTTTAACGATTGGGCTGAAAATATCAACAATAATTCACGGTGGCAGGGGAAAGCGATATATTCGTTCCCAAGCCCGGTCAGGGGCAAAAATAACGGAATAATCTCGCTTTGGCCGCCAAGAAAAAAACAAAGAAGGACAGCCCCTTGATGCAACAGTTCAACAGCATCAAGGCCAAACACCCGGACGCCCTGTTGTTGTTCCGGGTGGGGGATTTCTATGAAACCTTCGGGGAGGATGCCGTACGGGCCGCAAAAATCCTGGGCATCGTCCTGACCCAACGCAACAATGGGGGGGACCAGACCGAACTGGCAGGATTTCCGCACCATTCCCTGGGCACCTACCTGCCCAAATTGGTAAAGGCCGGACAACGGGTGGCCGTCTGCGATCAATTGGAGGATCCCAAGATGGCCAAGGGCATCGTAAAGCGGGGGGTCACCGAACTGGTCACCCCGGGGGTGGCCCTGGGCGATGCCATGCTCTCGGCCAAGGACAACAACTTTTTGGCCGCCCTGCACTTTGGGAGGAACAAAATGGGGATATCCTTCCTGGACATCTCCACCGGGGAATTCCTCACCTCCGAGGGCAGTCCCCAGCAAATGGATAAATTGCTGCAGAACTTCGCCCCCAACGAGCTCTTGATCGCCAAGACCCACAAAAAGGAGTTCGAGGAACTCTTTGGCAGGGACCTCCACAGTTTCTTTCTGGAGGAATGGATCTTTCAGGAGGATTACGCCCGGGAAAGCCTGAACGGCCATTTTGGGACCAATTCCCTCAAGGGTTTCGGACTTGGGCATCTGCAGGAGGGCATCATTGCCTCCGGGGCGGTGCTGCATTACCTCTCCGAAACCCAGCATCACAGGCTGGGCCATATCAACCGCATTGCCCGCATCCCCGAGGAACAATACGTCTGGTTGGACCGTTTTACGGTCCGAAACCTGGAACTCCACCATTCCCCCCACCAGAACGGGGTCACCCTTTTGGAGGTCATCGACCACACCCGCTCCCCCATGGGGGGCAGATTGCTCAAACGCTGGCTGGCCCTGCCCTTGAAACAATTGGAGCGCATTCAGGACCGGCATCAGCTGGTCGACCATTTGACACGGCATGGGGATGAACTGGAAAGGGCACAACATTGGATCAAGCAGATGGGGGACCTGGAACGCCTGATTTCCAAACTGGCCACCGGGAAGATCAACCCCAAGGAGGTCATCCTTTTGAAAAACTCCCTGGAGGCCCTAGGGCCCATCAAACAATGGGCGGAATCAAGTCCCGACAGCTCCCTTAGGGAACTGGGACAGGGCCTGGAGGACTGCCCGGAGCTCCGCTCCAAGATCAAGGAGGTCCTCAATGAGGCGGCCCCGGTACATGTGGCCAAGGGGGATACCATAGCCCAAGGCTATTCCCAAGAATTGGACGAACTACGGGAATTGGCATTTTCGGGGAAGGATTATCTGGACAGGATGTTGGAGCGCGAGTCCCAACAGACGGGCATCACGTCCCTGAAAATCGCCTCCAACAATGTATTCGGGTATTATATCGAGGTACGCAACACCCACAGGGACAAGGTACCCGAAAGCTGGATCCGCAAGCAGACCCTGGTCAATGCCGAGCGATATATCACCGAGGAACTGAAGGAATACGAATCCAAGATCCTGGGAGCTGAGGAGCGGATCCTGGAATTGGAACAGCAATTGTTCGAACGCCTCTTGGTCTGGATGCAGGAATACATTGCCCCAGTGCAGCGCAGTGCCCGGGGAATTGCCAAACTGGACTGCCTCTGTGGCTTTGCCCAATTGGCGGTGGAACACCGATATGTACGTCCCGACATGGACGATTCCACGGCCCTTGAGATTGTGGAGGGAAGGCATCCGGTGATCGAAAGGCAACTGCCCCCCGGCGAGGTTTATGTGACCAACGACCTGAAATTAAACCGGGAGGACCAACAGATCATCATGATCACGGGTCCCAATATGAGCGGCAAGTCGGCAATCCTTCGGCAGACTGCACTGATTGTCCTGCTGGCACAGATGGGAAGCTTTGTGCCGGCAACACGGGCCAAGATCGGTATCGTGGACAAAATATTCACCAGGGTCGGTGCCAGCGACAACATATCCATGGGGGAATCCACCTTTATGGTGGAGATGAACGAGACTGCCTCGATCCTGAACAACCTATCCGAACGAAGCCTGGTGCTTCTAGATGAAATCGGACGGGGCACCAGCACCTATGACGGGATATCCATCGCTTGGGCCATCTCGGAATACCTGCACGAGCACCCTTCAAGGGCAAAGACCCTTTTTGCCACCCATTACCACGAACTCAACGGCATGGCCGACAACTTTCCCCGAATCAAGAACTATACGGTTTCGGTAAAGGAACTCAAGGATCGGGTACTCTTCCTGAGGAAGTTGGTCCCCGGGGGCAGCGAGCACAGTTTTGGGATCCATGTGGCCAAAATGGCGGGCATGCCACAGGCCCTGATCCAAAAGGCCACCAAAATCCTGAAGAATCTGGAGAAGTCCCATTCCAGTGAGGCCATGGGCGAAAAGCTCCAAAAGGGCCAAAACGAGATGCAACTCAGTTTTTTCCAACTTGACGATCCCCTTTTGGAGGAGATCAAGGAGGAAATCCTTCACTTGGACATCGACACCCTCACCCCGGTGGAGGCCCTGATGAAACTCAATGAGATCAAAAGACTGTTGGGAAACAAGAAAAAGGCGAGTTCCTGAAAAAATTTGCTCCGTATGCGGGAAATGTATTAAATTTGCAACCGTTCTCCCAGAAAGGGCGAAGTTCATAAAAATACCGCCTCCCTGCCCCCATGACGGGGAATGGTATCGGCAACTATGCGAAAATAGCTCAGTTGGTAGAGCGCCACCTTGCCAAGGTGGAGGTCGCGGGTTCGAATCCCGTTTTTCGCTCCAAAACGCTGCTTGCAGCGTTTTTTTGTTTCAAGTCCATTCTGATGTATTGCCCGGGTGGTGGAATGGTAGACACGT
>Ga0079224_100002184_pt1 | contig 23487 bp, 19 predicted proteins | sample Stecom2015_FD_80414 | JGI IMG/M metagenome (GOLD analysis project Ga0079224, IMG submission 80414) | Agricultural soil microbial communities from Utah to study Nitrogen management - Steer compost 2015 | ecosystem: Environmental > Terrestrial > Soil > Agricultural land | place: USA: Utah... | reverse complement strand
CTTGAGCACCTGTACGAGGATTTCGCCGCCCTCGCTCACCAATGACTGAATGTCCGCGCTGCGTCCCTCATCGATGGGCTCGTCCGGATGTCCGTTCTCGCCCACGGCGGGATGCACGATGTCCGAAGCGTGCAGGAAGGCGGTGCGCTCCAGACCGATGTCGACGAACGCCGCCTGCATGCCGGGCAGCACGCGCGAGACTCGTCCCTTGTAGATGTTGCTGATCAGCCCGCGACGGTTGGCGCGCTCGAGGAAGATCTCCTGCAGCACGCCGTTCTCGACCAGCGCGGCGCGCACCTCCCGTGGGCTGACGTTCACCAGAATCTCGGCGCTCATCCGTTCACCCGCGCGTCTGTCTGCGCCGCCGGCGCGGCCGGCAGACGCCAGCCGATGGTCTGCAGCAACTGCGCGGTTTCGAACAGCGGCAGCCCCATGATTCCGGAATAGCTGCCGGAGATGCGCTCGATGAACACCGCGGCCAGGCCCTGCACGGCGTACCCGCCCGCCTTGTCGACGGGCTCGCCGGTTCGCCAGTAGGCGGCGCGCTCCTCGGCGCTCAACTCGCGAAACGTCACCTCGCTGACACTGAGGCGGGCGGCGCAGCCGCCCTCGTGTCGCAGCGCCACGGCCGTATACACCTGGTGCGTCCGGCCGGAGAGCAACGCCAGCATGCGCAGCCCATCCGCGGCGTCCGCAGGCTTCTCGAGCACCTGCTCACCCAGCGCCACAGTGGTGTCGGAGCCGAGCACAGCGCGCCGCTCGACGGGACTCAGCTGAGTCCACAGCGTCTCGGCTTTGAGGGCCGCCAGGCGCTCGACGTAGCGGCCCGGGGATTCCTGCGGGAGGCGGGTCTCATCGACGTGGACCGGCCTGACCTCGTGAGCCGCGCAGATCTGCCGCAGGAGCGCGCTGCGGCGTGGCGATGCGGAGGCGAGATATATCAATGGGTTGGAGGAATTATTCATCCCCAAAGAATAGCAGTTACGGGCGAGTAACTAGCGACCGGCGACTCGCGACCGGCTCGGGCCCGCGCCCGACGCCGCCTTCGCGTCGCTCGACCAGCGTTTGAAGGGATTCTCGACGGCCGACTGCGCGTCCGGCCAATCCCAGGGACCGGAAGGAAGAGGCGCATCGGTCGGCTAGACGACGTTGAAGGCCGCGATCCAATGCTCAGTCGGCCAACGCCGAGGCGGCGGCTCGCTTCGAGCCGTGACTAGCCGCCTGGACCCAGGCATAAGCGGCCAGACACGTCGCTCCCATCGCTCTCCTTCACCCAGCGTAGCGCCGCCGCCGGCTCGTCGAACAGCCGCATGCGGATGCGGCAACCAACCGCTTCGCTGATGAGAATGAGAATGTGCCCCATGGCGGCCAGCGCGCCGGGCTTCACGACGGCCGCCCAACGCGCTTGCTTGCGCACCGCGATACGCACGATGTAATCGCGAAAACGCTGGATGTCTGAATAGTCCCAGTCGCCATGCGCGTCGCGGTAATCGGCGATAGCGGGCATGCCGGGAACGTAACGCGGATCGGCGCCCGCGTGCTTCATCAGCTCGATGAGCCCTTCGACAGTCAGCTCACCCCAGACTTTGATTCGTACCAGCTGCTCCTGCGAATCGATCGCGTAGCTCGATTCCGCGTAGGTCCCCCGATACGGATGCGCTTTCCTGGCCCAGACGACGCTCGTCCTGATCATGGCCGGCGTCCTCGCGGCGCGCGGGATCGCGGCGCACGCCGCCAATTCCGGGATCGAACTGTGTGTGTAAAAACCGCGCCCGCAACCGGCGGGACGGCGCCGCCGGGGAGAAGCTTCCGTTGCTGCATGTGTAGCCCATCTATTCGGTCCTGAAGGACGCTTAGCCCGCCGCCATCGCCCGCGGGCCGGCTTATGTCACGTTCAGGTGTGAAGATACGCGAAGGCGTGCGGCTGCGCAGTCGGGCGATTCGTGACACAGTGGAGACCGGGGCGCGGCGAAGCCGCCGTCGCCACCAAGCATCCACACCTACAGGACCATGTCGCCGCTCGATCACACCAAGCGAGCCGCTGCGCGCGGATCGTTCGCGCCGCCGGATTTTCCATGCATTGCGGGCTATCGCTTTCTGCACACGATTGCGCGCTCGCCGCGCTCAGAAGTGCACGTCGCCTACTCCACGGAGCTGGGTCACAACGTCGCCGTGAAGGTGCTGCGCACCAATGGTGCGAGCAGCGCAGCGAGCGGCGATGAACAGCGCTTCGAGCGCGAACGCGAACTGCTGACCAAGATCCGCCATCCCTCGATCGTGGACGTGTACGACTGGGGTCGCGGCGAAGATTTCCGTTACATCGTCACCGAGTATTTTCCGGGCGGCAGCCTCGAGCTGCGCATCCGCAACCTCATGACGGTGCGCGACAGCATCGATATCTTCGTACAGATCGCCGGGGCGCTGGTCAGCGTGCACAGCGCCGGACTGTGTCATCGCGACCTCAAGCCGGCCAACGTGATGATGCGGCCCGATGGGCGCATCGTGCTGATCGACTTCGGGCTCGCACGGCTCATCGAGAGCGAAGGTGAGCTGACCGAGGCCGGCGAAGTGCGCGGTTCACCCTATTACATAAGCCCCGAGCAGGCGGAGGGCGCGCCCGTCGATCAGCGGGCCGATCTGTACAGCCTGGGCGTGATGTTTTACGAAATGCTGACCGGTGAGCGGCCGTTTCGCGGCGCTTCGATCATCGCCATCATTCGCGCGCACCGCGACGATCCCATCCCGCGGCTCGCGGCGCCCCTCGCTCGTTTCCAGCGTTTGCTGGACGGGCTGCTCGCCAAGGACCCCGCTGACCGCTATCCAAGCGCCGCTGCGGCGCTGAGTGAGCTGGCGCGGATGAAGGTGTGAAAGAAAGAAGCGGTTAGCGGTTAGCGGTTAGCGGTTAGTGAAGATTGGCTCGCGCCATACATGAAGCCGTGTGCGCAGGGACTGCAGCGCAAGCAAGCGGTTAGCGGTTCTAGCGGTTGGTGAAGATTGGCTCGCGGCACACACCAAGCCGTGCGCGCAGGGCCTGCAGCGCAGGCAAGCGCTCAGTCGAGCGCCGGGCTGACTAACCGCTAACCGCTGTCCGCTAACCCCTTCAAGCCCTGTGATACGGATGCCCCTTGATAATCGTCACTGCGCGATAGAGCGCCTCGGCGACGACGACGCGCACCAGCGCATGCGGCAGCGTCAGCGCGGAAATCGACCAGCGGAAATCCGCAAGCGCATCGACGGCGCTCGCGAGACCGTCCGGACCACCGATGCAGAAGGCGACGTTGCGCCCCTCGCGTGCGCGTTGCGAGAGAAACTCGGCGAGTTGCTCGCTGGACAGCGAACGGCCGCCGACCTGTAAGGCGACCAGATATGGATTTGGCGGCAGCGCGGCGATCATGCGCCGGCCTTCCTGCTCGATCGCTTGACCGGCGCCTGCGGCGGTGCGCCGACCGAGCGCGATCTCGTGCAACTCGAGGCGATATTCCTGCGTCAGTCGACCGGCGTATTCCTGGCAGGCTTCATTGGCCCAGCGCGGCAGCTTGGTTCCGGCGGCGATGAGAGTGAGACGCATGAGAAGCGGTTAGCGGCCAGCGGTTAGCGGTTAGCGGTTAGCGGTTAGCGGGGTTCAGGGTTCAGTCCAGGTACGTCATTTGCAGAACTGTCCCCTTCGAACATGAGATGCATCGATGCGCCGGTGTAAACGATGCACCTGGACTGCGGTGTAAACGATGTGCGTGGCTGGACATCAGAGGGGCGCGCAGTTCCTCTTACACTAACCGCTAACCGCTAACCGCTTCTTCTCCATCACACCGCCGCACGCCGGGCGGCGCTCACGTCCCAGAGGCTTTCCAGCCGATAGAACTCGCGCACGCGCGGCAGCATGATGTGCACGATCACGTCCTGCAGATCGACCAACACCCATTCGCCGTCGCGCTCGCCTTCCACGCCCATGGGACGAAATCCGGCCTTCTTCGTCTCCTCAAGCAACCGGTCGGCGATCGAGCGCACGTGCCGGTCGGAGTTGCCGCTTGCGATGACCATCGTGTCGGCGACGTCCGTGAGTTTCTGCACGTCGAGAACCTTGACATTGACGGCTTTCATCTCATCGAGCGCGTGCTCGACCACTTCGAGCAGCGACTGAGTGTGCTTGGCGCCGGCGCGCCGCGCCGCCGTTTTCAATCTGGCTTTGGTCGCAGTCCTCGCAGCGGCTTTCGTCGGCGCCTTCATCGGGGCTTTCGCCTTCGTGGCGGCCGTCTTTTTCGCCGCGGGGCGCTTGCGCGTCGACGCCTTGGCGGCGCCGGGTCCGGAGCTGCGTGACGTGTTCGCTCTCTTTGCGGCCATGGTCACCTCAAGTTCGCTGCTGAACGGTTGCTGCGCAAGGGGCCGCAGCCTGTTGAATGGATTGCGCCGGCCCAGCTCATCGCTCGCCCGGCCGGCGCCGATAGCAGCCGGTCTGCTCGATGATCTCGCGCACCGCATCCGGCATGAGATAACGAGGATCGCAACCGGCGGCGATCAGTTTGCGCAGTTCGGTGGAAGAGATCTCGAGCTGAGTCACCGCGTGTATGTAAATGCATCCCGAACGCGCCTCGTGCAGATCGTTGATGCGCCCCGTGCCGCGATCCACCAGCAACTCGCCGAGCGGTCCCATGCTGGGCGCCCGCCAGCCCGGCCGGTGCGCGACCACCAAGTGCGCCAGCTCCAGCAGCTCGCGCCATTGGCGCCATTTGGGCAAACCTAGAAACGCATCCATGCCGACCACCAGACACAGGGCGCTGTCGGGGAAATCGGCGCGCAGCGTACGCATCGTGTCGACCGAGTACGACACTCCCGAGCGGCGCACCTCGCGATCGTCCACGACGAAACCGGGTTGATCGCGCGTGGCCGCTTGCACCATCGCCAAGCGCTGCTCGGCGCTCGCCCCCGTGGTCTCGCGATGCGGCGGATTGCCCGCCGGCATGAAGCGCATCTCGTTCAGACGCAACGCCTGCAACAGCTCGAAAGCGGTGCGCAGATGTCCGAAGTGGATCGGATCGAACGTACCCCCGAAGACGCCTATTACAGGGCCGATCGCGGAGCCGACGCCGGAGCTGGTGGCGGACATGACGCCTGGCTTCACGCCGCTTGCGCGAGCCGCACGCCTGCGAGCATCGCCACCAGCCGCTCGAGTTCGAGCCATGGATCGGCGTTCAGCACGCCCTTGACCGAGCGGTCCACGCGCTCCGCCTGCAGCAGCATGGCGCGCACCAGACGGCCATCGATCCTGGCGAGCGCCTGCTTCATCGCGGCCTGACGCGCTTTCCACACGTAGATGGCGTTCATCGCTGCGTCCACGCTCTGGCCGGTCCGCATCAGACTCCGGGCGCGGGCGATCCATTGCAGATCTTTGTTGAGCGCCCACAGAACGACCGGCGCCGCCACGTCCTCTGCTCTCAATCCTTCCAGGATTCGCAACGCGCGCGCAGATTGCGCCCGCATTGCCGCCTCGCCGAGCTGCAACACGTCGAAGCGCGCGCTGTCGGCCACTGCGTCCATGACCGCTTCCACACTGATCGGTCCGCGCGGCGCGAGCAGCGCGAGCTTCTCCATCTCCTGGTGCGCCGCCAGCAGGTTGCCCTCGACGCGCTCGGCGAGCAGCGCCGCAGCCGCGGCGTCCGCCTCCAGACCATGACGCGCAAGCCGCTGCCGGATCCAGGCGGGCAAGCGCGCCAGATCGATCGGCCAGACTTGCACGACCACGCCGGCGCGCTCGACCGCGCTTACCCAGCGCGAGCCAAGCGTGCGGGCGTCCAGCTTGCCGGTCAGGATGAGAATCAGGTTCTCGGGCGAGCCTTCGTTCGCCAGCTTCACGATAGCGTCGGCGCCCTGCTCGCCCGGAGTGGGATTCGCCATGCGTATCTCGATGATCTTGCGTTCGGCGAACAATGACATCTCGCGACTGCCGGCGAGCAGCGCGCCCCAGTCGAAGCCGCGCTCGACGATGTTGACCTGCCGCTCGGCGTAGCCGCGCTCGCGCGCCGCGGCGCGAATGGCGTCGGCCGCCTCATTGGCGAGCAACGGCTCGTCACCGCTCACGAGATAGATCTGCGCCAGGTTGCGAGCGAGCTGGCCCGCGAGATTGTCGCCGGAGATCTTCACTGCATTGCCGACGCGCTGGCCGGCGCGGGCGCCGCAACGCCCGGGGCCTGGACGGGGGTGAGGGTCAGAAACACTCGCGATGCAATGCCTGTCGGCCGAAGATTGATCCGATTATGGCGGATGGATTGACGGGATAGAAGTGCGGAACGCGCGCCCGCAGCGGCCGCTTTACACCCGGGCGCCGCCCCATTAGCCTGTTCTGGCTCCATTTGGCGCCGGCGGCCGCTGAACGTGCGGCCGATGATTCAGCACCTCCGCAAGCCCCTTGTCCTACGACCACTCCCATTCCGGCGTCTCGACAGGCTGCGAGCCCCATGAGGGCGGGCCGCTATGAACGTGTTCGATATTGCGCGTCGCCCGCCGCATTGGTTGCGCGTCGCCGTCGCCGCGATGCTGCTTGCGTTCGCGCTCAATGCGATCACGCACATCGCGCACGCTCACGATGAAGGATCGACCCCCGCGGCGAAGCACACGGCGCTTTGCGCGCACTGCGCCTTCGACGCCATGGCCGGCGCGCCGCAGCACACGCACGAACCCGCCCGGCACGCCGAACGCGGGGTTGCGATCGACGCGCCCCCTTGCGCAGCGCTCGATCGGACGCCGCGCACCTCGGCGCAGCCGCGCGCGCCTCCGATTTCCTGAACCGCCTAGCTGCACGTGAGCTGATCGCGGCGCGCGAACAGCTCACCGTAGCCGCGCGCGCAGCGCGCGGCGGCCTCCATGGTTCGCATTCAGGAATCGAACAATATGCGTCCGCCACACCTCCCTTCGCGTTCGACGCTCGAGTTCTTGCGGATGGGCGTCGTTTGCGCCCTCGCGGCGCACGGCTTCACCCGTCCGGCCGGCGCGCAGGAAACACGCCCCGAGGAAGTCATCGTCACGTCTACCGCCCTGCGCGAAACGGCGCTAGATGTGGCGCAGCCGACCACAGTGATCAGCGGCGACGAGCTGCGTCGACGGATTTCCGCCAGCATCGGCGAGTCGATCGCCTCGCAACCTGGCGTGAGCGCAAGCTACTTCGGACCGGGCGCGAGCCGTCCCGTGATCCGCGGTCTCGCCGGCGAACGCGTACTGATGCTGCAGAACGGCGTGAGCGCGCTCGACATCTCGAGCCTCAGCCAGGATCACGCCGTGCCCATCGAGGCGGTGCTCGCCGATCAGATCGAGATTCTGAAGGGCCCTGCCGCGCTGCTGTTCGGCAGCGGCGCGGTCGGCGGAATCGTGAATGTGGTCGACGGACGCATTCCAACGCACTTCTCGCACGAGGCGGACCGCACGGCTTTCGAGGCGCGCGGCGACACCGCGCTCCATGAGCGCACCGCCGTGGGGCGCGCCGATTTCGGCGAAGGTTCGCTGCGCGTGCATGTCGACGGTTTCCGCCGTACAACCGCGGACCTGAAGATCCCCGGCTACGCCTTCTCAGCGCTCGAGCGCGCCGAGCACATCGAGGAGGCGTCGGACGAGACGTTCGAGCGCGGCCGACTCGAGAACTCCGACAGTGAAACCGTCGGCGGTTCGTTCGGCTTCAGCGTGGGCGGCGAGCGCGGATTCGTTGGACTGTCCTTCAGCCGCTTCGATACGGAATACGGGGCGGTCGTCGGCCATGCGCACCTGGAACACGAGCAAGACGACCCGGAAGATGAGCACGGGCTCGGCCACGACGATGTGCGGATCGACATGCGGCAAGATCGCTACGACCTGCAGGCCGAGCGGCAGATCGCACTCGGCGTGTTCGAGCGTGTGCGCTTGCGCGGCGCGTACAGTGACTACCGGCACGTGGAGCTCGAAGCCGATGAGATCGGCGCGCGCTTCCGACAGGACGCCTATGATGTGAAGCTCAGCCTGGATCACGGCGAGATGCTCGGCTGGCGCGGCGCGATCGGCGCGCAATACGCCGAGCTGGATTTCGCTGCATCCGGCGCTGAGGCGTTCGCGCCGCCTTCGGTCGCCAAGCACGCGGCGGCCTTCCTCTTCGAGAAGCGCGATTTCGGCGACTTGACGCTTGAATGGGGCGTACGGGCCGAGAACCAGCGCATCCAGGCCGAACGGGATGCGCCTCGCTATGACGATACCGCGGTGAGCGTCTCTGGCGGCGCCGTGTGGCGCTTCGCCGGCGCCTACTCGCTATCCACGCATCTCACGCGCTCGCAGCGACATCCTCAGGCGGCCGAGCTTTACGCTGACGGTCCGCACCTGGCCATCGGACGCTGGGAATTGGGCGATGCAGGTCTGCGCAAGGAAACCGCGCGTACGGTGGATCTGACGTTGCATCGGCACGCACCCCAGGGGCTGCACTGGTCGGCCGGTGTGTTCTACAACGCGTTCGACGACTACATCTACGCCCGGCCTCTGGGCGTCGAGCAAGACGGCCTGCCCTTGCACGCTTACACACAGCAGGACGGCGAGTTCTACGGGTTCGAGGGCGAGCTGACGATCCCGATCTTTGCGGCCGGCGCCAGCCATTTCGAGATCCGCTTTGCCGCCGACCATGTACGCGGTCGGTTGAAAGACGGCGGCGACCTGCCGCAGATTCCGCCGTTGCGCTACGGCGTGGAGCTGCATTACGAGCGTGATCGCCTGCATATCGGCGTGGAGACTTACGTCTACGATGATCAGGACAAGATCGCCGTCGAAGAGCGCCCAACCAACGGCTACACGATGCTGGATGCGGATGTGAGCTACCGCTTCGGCGTCGGCCGTAGCGACGTCCTCGTGTTTCTGCGCGGCTCCAACCTGCTCGATGAGGAGGCGCGCCGGCACACCTCGCCGCTCAAGGAACTGGCTCCGCTTCCGGGCCGTTCGGCGCTGCTGGGTGTACGCGCAGAGTTCTAGAGAACCTCTGGCCCGAGCATACGCATACGGGAGGCGAGTAATACGGATGCCACGCGCCGGCAGACGCGCTTAGAGTTGGAAGGGAAGCCCGATGAGCCCCGCCACCCTGCCACGCCGCCGCGCCTTGCTCGTCTGCACCGCCGCGCTTCTCATGTGGCCGTCACTTTCCTCACGCTCCGCCGCCGCTCCGGACTACGCAGCGGCGCGCGAGCGCATGGTGCGTGAGCAGATCGCAAGCCGAGGCGTGCGCGATTCGCGTGTTCTGGAGTCCATGCGCACCACGGCGCGGCATCTCTTCGTGCCCGAAGAGCAGCGCCCGCACGCCTACCGTGACTATCCGCTGCCCATCGGCGAGGGCCAGACAATTTCGCAGCCATACATGGTGGCGCTCATGACGGAGCTGGCGCGACCGCAGCCCGGCGACCGTGCGCTCGAAATCGGCACGGGCTCCGGCTACCAGGCGGCGGTGCTCGCCCCGCTGGTCGAGCATGTCTACACCATCGAGCTCGAGCCACGACTGGCCGAGACGGCCGAAAAAACGCTGCGCGAGCTGGGCTATGAGAACGTCGCCATTCGCGTCGGCGACGGTTATCAAGGCTGGCCCGAAGCCGCGCCGTTCGACCTGATCATCGTAACGGCGGCGCCCGATCACACGCCCCAGCCGCTGCTCGATCAACTCAAACCGGGCGGTCGATTGGTGATCCCCGTCGGCCCCACCCACGCCGTGCAGCATCTGCGGCTGATCGAAAAGGACGACGACGGCCAGATCCGCAGTCGCAATGTGACGCCGGTGCGGTTCGTGCCGCTGAGGAGGGGAAGCGGCTGGCGGTGAGCGGTCAGTCGAGAACGCGCGCTCGCTGGCCGCCCAGGCGTCGCGTCGAACGCATGCGGCGTTGGACCGCGCGATCTCGGCCCTCTATCGAAGAGCCGATCAAAAAATTCAGCAGACGGCGTCGCTTCCTACCGCGGCCCGCCGGAACTCGCGCGGCGACAGGCCGTAGCGACTGCGGAACGCCCGACTGAAGTGCGAGGCGTCGTTGAATCCGCACTCGAAAGCGATTTCGGTAATAGAGCGTGCTGAATCACGCGGCCTCTCGAGGGCGCTCCGGCAACGCTCCAGGCGATGCTCCAGCAGGTACTGCGAAAATGTCCGCCCATTCCATGCTCGATATCGGGTGCAGAAAGCGCGGCCCCCGTCGGAAGAAACCACCTCAGCCCCCGGGTAGCGGAGCGACAGGAACTCCCGCCACCCATCAAGGCTTCGCCAAACTGCATCGTCATAACAAGGCTGCTGTATCCCCATCTACCCCTTCCTTGCGAGGAGGCAAAGGCGCCGGCCGTGGGGCATTAGAGGCGGCGCCGGTCTAGGCCTCCGACTTCCTGTCGATCCTAGCAAGCATCACCCCGAATCCGCAGCGATCCGCGGTGGCGAGCGTGAATTCCTGGTAGCGGCGGAAGAGCCCACCCAAGCGCCGATCGATTTCGTCCTGGCTGTAATCCAGGGCGTGCACGCACGCATATCCGTGCGCGGCGGCCCGCGCCATCGCGGCGTCGCCGTCGTCGACGCCGAAGAAGACGCCCATGACGCCCTCCCCTTTGGTCGCCAGGAACTGCGACACGATGCTGTCGCGCTCGCGGCCGGGCGCCGGCGCGCAGAGCTCGATTCCAGCGTCCCATGCGATGGCGACGCGGATGCCGAAAGGCTCGCCAGTCCAGTGGGCGTCATGGAACGTCGCCCCCAGCATATCGGCATATAGCTTCTTTGATTCCTCCAGGTTGCTCACCGCTATGACGATCCGGTTGACGCCTCGTAGTCCCATCTTTCGGCTCCGCGAATACGGCCATTCGATGCAGCCGGCAGGAAGGCCGGCCGCCCCCGCCAAATTCTTCTCCTGAGAAGCCGCCGATGCTTGACTCAGTGCGTAGAGCAACGTGACTCAGCGGGCAACCCGCCTCGCGGCGCCGCTGCGCACCCCAGCGGCGTCTGGCCATCCGCTAACCGCCGCCTGCTTCCCTGTAAACTCCGCCCACCAACATTACCAAGCGGCTCGTCCTTGCAGTCATTCATTCTGTCCACCGCCGTCGCGCTCGGCGTGGGCCTGCTCATCGGCATCGAGCGCGAGCGCTCCAAGGGCCTCGGTCCCGACCGCGAGATCGGCGGCGTGCGCACCTTCGCTCTGGTGTCGTTGCTGGGCGCCTTCGCCGCCTTGCTCGACAGCGCCGCAGCACTCGCCGTATTCGTGCTGCTGATCGGCGCCGTTTCGATCGCCGGTTACGTGCGAACGGCCGGCGAGGATCCCGGCGTCACGACAGAAATCGCACTGCTGATCGCCTTTGTTCTCGGGGCGCTCAGCCTGCCGTATCCCGCGTACAGCGCGGGGGCCGCCGTGGCGGTCACGGTGCTGCTGGCCTCACGCCCGTGGCTGCATGAGCTCGTCACCACGCGCCTCACCGACCGTGAGTTGCACGATGGACTGCTGCTGGGCGCGGCGGCGCTGGTCGTGCTGCCGCTGCTGCCGAATCGCACGATCGACCCATGGGAAGCCTTCAATCCGCGCGCAATGTGGCTGGTGGTCGTGCTGGTGATGGCGATCAACGCAGTCGGCTACGTCGGCCTGCGCATCTGGGGACCGAGCAAGGGTCTGACGATCGCGGGGGTGCTCGGCGGCCTGATCTCCAGCGTCGGCACGCACGGCGCCATGGCGCAGCGCGCCCGAGAACACGCTGGGATGGCGTCCGCGGCGGCGGCGGCCGCGACTTTTTCATCGGTCACCACGGCCGTATTCCTGCTGACCATCCTGATAGCCGTGAACCACACGCTCGCCATCACGCTCGCCCCGGCCTGCGTCGCCGCGGCGCTTGCATGCGCCGGCTACGGCTGGTTCCTGCAGCGTCGCTCCTACTCGGACGACCTGCCCGACGTACCGTCGGGCCGCCCCATCAGTCTGCGTGCGGCCGTGCTGTTCGGCGCCATCGCGACCGGCGTGCTGGTGCTCGCCGCGGTGCTGAGCGAGGCGCTTGGCCCACGCGGCGCCGTAGCCAGCGTCGCTGCGGCCGGATTCGCCGATGCGCACTCCGGCGCTATTTCCGCGGCATTCCTCCAGCGCAGCGACGTTCTCACGCTGCACGAGGCGCAAATCGCCGTTCTGCTGAGCTTCTCGACGAACGCCTTCACCAAGATCATCGTGAGCGCTCTCACCGGCCCGAGCGCCTATGCGTTGCGCATCGCGGGCGGCGTCGCCGCCTCCGTGGTCGCTGCGTGGCTTGCGTGGTGGCTGGTCGGTCAGCGGTTGGCGGTTGGAGGTTGGACGTAGAGAAGAAGCGGTTAGCGGTTGGCGGTTAGTCAGAGCGGCAGGCGTTTCTTGTGTCTGGCGTCAGCCGACCGCCCGCCGCGAACGAATTTTTCTCGTTCGTGCGTTTTGCGCGCGACTCTGCGGGATTGAACAGCGCGACTTCTGACTATCCGCTATCCGCTATCCGCTTCCGCCCTTGCTCAAGCCAGATCGACGCTGTCGCGGAATTCCGGCGTGCTCGCAGGCCATCTGAGCTCACGCTCGATCCGCGCGCGCAACGCATCGCTCGCTCCGGGCTCGCCGTGAGTAACGAAGGTGTGCTTTGGCGCGCGCGGCGCCTGTCGCATCCACGCGAGGAGCTCGTCCGCATCCGCGTGCGCGGACGCCGAGCTCAGTTGCAGCACCTGTGCGTTGATCGGAACGTCCTGGCCGTGAATGCGCAAGCTGCGCGCGCCGGCGGCGAGCGACGCGCCCCGCGTGCCGCCGGCCTGAAAGCCGGTGAGCAGGATCAGGTTGTTCGGGTCCGGGGCGAACACCTTGAGATGGTGCACGACGCGACCTCCGGTCGCCATGCCGCTCGCGGCAATGATCATCTGCGGCCCTGAGCGCGTCGCAAGCGCCTTTGATTCCTCGGCGCTGCGCACCAGCTTCGCCACCCGCCCGATGGCCGCAGTCTCCTCGAAGCTCATGCGATGCTCCGACGTAAAGACGCGAAACAGTTGCGTAGCGTCGATCGCCATCGGGCTGTCCAGGTAGACGGGAATGTCCGCAATGGCGCCCTTGGCCTTCAACCGCGCGAGCGCCAACAGCAGCAGCTGCGCGCGGCCGACTGCGAACGACGGGATGACGATCGTGGCCCTGCGGGCGCACGCCGTGCGCAGTATGGGCGCCAACTCGGTCTCGATATCGGTCTGTGGATGCCGACTGTCCCCGTAGGTCGACTCCACGACCATATAATCGCAGGCTGGCGGCGGCGCCGGCGCCTTCATCAAAGGATCGTTCGGCCGCCCCACGTCGCCCGAGAACAGGATCGAGACGCCGCGCCCTTTCAGCAGTACGCTGGCGGCGCCCGGCAAATGGCCGACCCGGTGAAACGAGGCGGTGAGGCCCGCCGCCGGCGCAAACGCGTCCTCCACGCGATGCGTCTGGAATCGATCCAGCGAAACCTCCGCGTCCTCGCGCGTGTAAAGAGGAAGAGCGGGCGAATGCTTGGAAAAGCCGTGCCGATTGGCGAAGCGCGCCTCCTCCTCCTGCAGAAAACCGCTGTCCGGCAACAGGATCCGGCACAGCTCGAACGTGGCCGGCGTGCAGTGAATCCTGCCGTGGAATCCACGCTTGACGAGCAACGGCGCATAACCGCTGTGATCCAGGTGAGCGTGCGTAAGCACGACGGCGGCCAGATCCGCGGGATTGAACGGCGGCGACGCCCAGTTCTTCAGGCGCAGCTGCTTGTATCCCTGAAACAGGCCGCAATCGACCAGCATGCGCTGCTCGCCCTCGCTCACCAGATAGCGCGAGCCGGTGACCGTCCCTGCGGCGCCCAGAAAAGTCAGTTGCAAGATCGATTCTCCCCAAATACGCCGCCGCAAGCGGGCCGCGCGCAGTGTTGCACAAGCAGGCCGCTGACGCAGCGAGCAGACGCAATCGCGGCGGAAAGCGCTGCGGCGCTGGCCAGCACGGGCGGCGCACTTCCATAATAGGCAAATGCGTTTCGATCTGACCGACCTCAAGCTTTTCGTCCATGTGGTGGAAGCCGGCAGCATCACCGCTGGCGCGGAGCGCATACACTTGGCCGTGGCGGCCGCCAGCACCCGAATCCGCAACATGGAGAACGAGCTCGGCGCTGCGCTGCTCAACCGCGACCGCCAGGGCGTGCAACCCACACCGGCAGGCCGCACGCTGATGCACCACGCGCGCCTGCTGCTGCAGCAGGCCGAGCGCATGCGCGGCGAACTGGCTGAATATGCCGACGGCCTCAAGGGCCACGTGCGCCTGCTCTCCAACACCAACGCCCTGACCGAATTCCTGCCCGAGCCGCTCAGCAACTTTCTGACCTCGCATCCTCAGGTGAATATCGATCTCGAGGAGCGCCTGAGTGATGAGATCGTCGCCGCGATCGCCGACGGGAAGGCCGACATCGGCATCGTGGCCGGCACCGAGGACCTCACCGGGCTGGAAGTCTTTCCATTCCGCGTCGACCGCTTCGTGCTGGTGACGGCGCCGGCGCACGCCCTCGCAGCTACGCAGACGCTCGCGTTCGCCGATGTGCTCGACCACGACTTCGTCGGCCTCGACCGCATGAGCTCGCTGCAGCGTTTCCTGTCCGACAAGGCCGAGCGCATGGGACGGCGCCTCAAATTGCGGGTTCAACTGCGCAGCTTCGATGCGATCTGCCGGCTGGTCGAGTGCAACGTCGGCATCGGCGTCGTGCCGGAGACCACGGCGGCGCGCAATATGAAGACTCTGTCGCTGCATCGCATTACGCTCAGCGACGAGTGGGCGCTGCGTAAACTGACGATCTGCGTGCGCAAGTTGGATGATTTGCCGTTATACGCACAGGACCTGGTGCGCGCGCTGGCCGGCTGAGCGAGTGAAATCAATGGCGAGACGAAAGACACCGCAGCGCAGAACTTCGCGAACCTCGACAGCCAAACAGGACGCCAAGCAGCGCACTCGCATGCGGCAGGCTGTGCGTGGCAAGCGTAAGCGAGCCGCACGGCCCGCTGCGGGATTGCGCACGCTATACCCAGCGATCGAACCCTACCGCACCGGACGGCTGCGCGTTTCCGATCTGCACGAGATCTATTTCGAGGAGTGCGGCAATCCGCAGGGCAAGCCGGCGATCTTCGTCCACGGCGGACCGGGCGCCGGCTGCGACGCCAAAGCCCGCCGGTTCTTCGATCCCGACGCCTACCGCATCATCCTCTTCGATCAGCGCGGCTGCGGGCGCAGCAAGCCGCACGCCAGTCTCGTCGACAACACGACCTGGGATCTGGTCGCCGACATGGAGCAGTTGCGCACGCACCTGGAGGTGGAGCGTTGGCAGGTGTTCGGCGGATCGTGGGGTTCAACGCTCGCTCTCGCCTACTCGCAGACACACCCCGGGCGAGTGACGGAACTGGTGCTGCGCGGCGTCTTCATGCTCTCGCAGTTCGAGCTGCGCTGGTTCTACCAGGAAGGCGCGAGCGCCATTTACCCCGACCGCTGGGAGCATTACATCGCAGCGATCCCCCCTGAAGAGCGCGGTGATCTGATCCGGGCCTTCTATCGTCGGTTGACCAGCGAGGATCGCGCCACGCAGGTCGCCGCCGCACGCGCATGGTCGCTATGGGAAGCGTCGACGAGCTACCTGCGCATGAATGAAGAGAACCTGCACAAGTGGGGCGCGGAGGACTTCGCGATCGCGGTGGCGCGTATCGAGTGCCACTACTTCGTCAATCGCGGCTTCCTCGAAACCGAAGACCAGTTATTGCGCGGCGTTGAGCGCATTCGCCACATCCCTGCGGTGATCGTCCATGGTCGTTACGACATCGTGTGCCCGCTGCAGACCGCATGGGCCCTGTACAAGGCGTGGCCGGAAGCGGACCTGCGCATCGTGAGCGACGCGGGACACTCGGCGTTCGAGGCCGGAAATACGCACGAGCTGGTGAGCGCGACGGATCGGTTCCGGTGACGTCGCCGCCGGGGGCGGTCACAGCGAGGCGATGCGGCGCACGACTTGCGCCGCCAAGTCCCGCGCAAGCGCCGCGCGCAGCATGGCTTCTTCACGCTGTTTTGCGAGCACGGCCGTGACGTCGTAGCTGTAATCGCGCGTCATCTCGAGACGTTGCGGCGGAATCAGCTCACCCTGCTCACCCTCCACCGAATACTCGACGGTGTAGTAGATCTCGTATTCCTCGGGTGTGTTGCGCGCCGACACCGACAGCACGCGCTGCCCGCTTTCTTCATCCAGGATGCGCACGACAGCGGTCGCCTCGGTGCGTCGCTCGGTCAGGCGGGCGCCGGACGCGCGCAAGCTGTCGCGCAGCGCTCGGTTGAACTCGCTGTAGCGGTCTTCAGCCTCGACGTAGGCGGCGGTCATGATTGGCGGCAGTCGACTCGTCCCTTGCAGGCGCCACCCACACGCGGACAATGAAACGGCGAGAACCGCGGCGAACAGGATGAACGAACCGAAGCGGCGTTGCGGCGCCTGGGTGCGTGACGTAAGCAGGAAGCGGAGTGGCTGCACGACGGATTTCCTGAAATCGGCGCGCAATGTTCCCGATACGACGGCGCAAGGTCAAATCGGCCGCTGCGCCGGATCGATCGCGGCCATCTCGTCATCGATCCACGACAGCCGTGCATCAGCGGGCCGGATCTGACCCACAAGGACGTGCGGCGCCGGTTCGAAGCCCCGCCGGCGGCTCAGTCGGCCGGCGGCGCCCCGCCCCGCCGGCCGTCATCAGCGGGCTTGAGCGCGCATTCGCCGTGCAGCACGTAACCGTGACGACACACGATGCCGAGCCGTGCACCGACGCTGCGCTGCACGGCGCGCAATTGCGCCTCGCTGGCGCGTGCTGGGCAGCTTCGGCAGTGCGCGGCCACCTCCAGCATGTCCTGCGCTTCGACCACGGCGCCGTCAGCGACTGTGCGGTCGAGCCCGGCGGCGCCGACGCTGAACTGGAGGTCGACGCCCTGTGCAGCGTTGCACTGGCGCAGCGCATCGATCACGCGATTCGCGATCGAGGGCGCATCGGCCACGGCGGCCTCGGGAAGCACCAGCGCAAACACTGCGGCGGAACTCGCCTCGCAGCGCCCGACCCAATCCACGTGGACGCGCACGTTCGCGTTGATCGTACGCACCAATGCGCGCAGCACCTCGCTTGACGGCGCCGCACCCGAGGCGTCCGCAACGCCAATGGTGATGACGGCCAGATTGCGGCCGTAACGCTGCGCACGGCGGATCTCGGCGTGCAGCCTGTCGTTCAGCTCGCGGCTGGCGAATGCGCCGGATTGCGCATCGATCGAAATTGAGTCTTCCAGCTGCTCTTGGGCCTGCCGCAGCGAGCGACGCAGCGCCAGCGTGTTGAATGCAGCGTAGATGCGGGCGAACAGTTCGGCGTCGGGCGCGGTCTTCGGCAGGTAATCGTCGACGCCTGCGGTGTAACCGCTCTCATAGTCGCCATGGCTGTCGCGCATCGAGAGCATGATCACGTAGGTGTCGTCGAGGCCGCGGCTGCGCAGAGTGCGAGTGAGTTCGATGCCATCCATCAGCGGCATCTGCCAATCGGTGATCACCAGCGGAAACCACTGACGCTCGATCAGCTCGAGCGCCTGACGGCCGTGCGATGCACGCGCGACTTCGAACCCTGCTGCGTCCAACCGGCTCGCCAGCAGGTCTTGATCCAGTTCGTCGTCGTCGACCAGCAGAACGCGCCGCGGCAGAGCGCGCGTCAGCACCGACATCCGCGCGGTCATCGCATCGACGTTCATCTGAGTAGGCGCTGCTCGAGTCCGCAGGCCGCTGAGACGGCAGGACGGAAACGGACGAGGCGGCCGCAAAACAGGGATTGCGAAGCGGCGATATTCATCGATGGGCGCGCTCAGGGCGATGCGTTGCGATAAATCGTGGTTACATTCCCTACAACGCACAGTGTGCATCGAGCCGACCCTGGGTTTGAATCAGCCGCCCCGCGTCATGTAGCTCAGGGTTTCCCCGAGCGCCAGGCGGCCGGGATCGCCGCACCGCCGACGGGGCGACCCCGCAAAGTAAAACGCTGGACAAACGCATCCAGCGACAACCGCATTTTCGCAATCGCTGTCTTGCGCCCGCTTCCATCCTGCTAGAACAGCAGCTGCGGATTGATCAGCGCTTACCTAGGGGAAGCTCGGATCAACCTACTACCCTGACGGTCGGGACAAGAAGCGCCTGAAATGCAACGACGCGTCGAGCGCCTGGCGGTCGCAGACACGGGGGTGCATCAGAGGCTTCTTAGGGAAGCTCGGATCAACCTACTACCCTGACGGTTCGGGAAGGAAATGCCTGAAACGCGCGGCCTCCAGTGCGCCTGGCGCACACGGGGTAGGTCAGAGGCTTCTTCGATCAGACGACGATGTTCACCAGCTTGTCCTTGACCACGATCACCTTGCGCACAGGCTTGCCTTCGACCCACTTCTGGACTTGCCCATCGGCGAGCGCCGCCTCGCGCACTTGCGCCTCCTCGGCGTCGGCCGGAACCGTCACCCGGCCGCGCAGCTTGCCGTTCACCTGAACGACGATCTCCAGCGCGTCTTGCACCAACGCCTGCGGATCAGGCTTTGGCCAGGCGCGATCGATGAGGGCGTCGTCGTGGCCCAGCTCCTTCCATAAAGCGTGACAGACGTGCGGCGTGATCGGCGCAAGCATCTGCACGATCAGCTCGAGCGCCTCGTGCGCGACGGCGCGGCCCAGCGGCGTAGCGTCGTTGAACTTGGAAAGCGCGTTCATCAGCTCCATCACGGCCGCGATCGCGGTGTTGAATACGCGGCGTCGTCCGATGTCGTCCGTGACCTTGACAAGCGTGGCGTGCGCCACCCGGCGCATCGCACGCTGCGCGTCGCTGAGAGGCGCGGCGGACAGCGGCGCGCCGGCGGCCTCACGGACGCCGCCGCCTGCGATGTGCTCGTAAACCATGCGCCAGACGCGACGCACGAATCGGGCGGCCCCTTCTACGCCGTCCTCAGACCATTCCAGCGTATCTTCCGGAGGCGCCTTGAACATCATGAACAGGCGCACGCTGTCGGCGCCGTAGCGCTCGATGAGCTCGGTCGGATCGACGCCGTTGTTCTTCGATTTCGACATCGTGCGCATGCCTTCCCAGTCGACCGGCAAGCCGTCGCTCTTCAGCGTGGCGCCGATGCGGTTGCCTTTCGCATCGAACTGCACCTGCACGTCGGCGGGATTGAAGTACTCGACGCGTCCCTGACCATCCTTGCGCGAATAGATGTCGTTGAGAACCATGCCCTGCGTGAGCAGGTTGGCGAACGGCTCGCGCGCCTCGACCAGCCCGAGGTCGTGCATGAAGCGCGTCCAGAAGCGCGCATACAGCAGATGCAGAATCGCGTGTTCGATGCCGCCTATGTACTGGTCCACGGGCATCCAGTAGTTGACCCGCTGATCGACCATCGCCGCATGATTGTCGGGAGATGCGAAGCGCATGAAGTACCACGACGAATCCACGAACGTGTCCATGGTGTCCGTCTCACGGCGTGCATCGCCGCCGCACTTCGGGCACTTGCATTCGTAGAACGAGGGCGTCTTGTTCAGAGGATTGCCGCTGCCGTCCGGCACCAGGCCCTCAGGCAGCAAGACCGGCAGGTCCTCATCGGGCGTCGGAACGTCGCCGCAATGCGGGCAATGGATGATCGGAATCGGACAACCCCAGTAACGCTGACGCGAAATGCCCCAATCGCGCAGCCGCCATTGCAGTTGTTTCTCGCCCAGCTTCTTCGCGGCCAGATCCGCGGCGATCGCGTCGACCGCAGCCTGGTATTCGAGCCCGTCGTATTTGCCGGAGTGAACACATACCCCGTACTCGCCGAACTCGGCGCGCCACTCCTGCCTCGCCGCCTCGTCGCCTTCCTCTCCGGGCGGCGGCGCGCCTTTGGCTCGCGCGATCACGAAGCGGATCGGCAGGCCGTACTTGCGGGCGAAGCCGAAATCCCGCTCATCGTGACCCGGCACGCCCATGACGGCGCCCTCGCCGTACGCCATCAACACGTAATTGCCGACCCACACTGGAATCTGCTCGCCGGACAAGGGATGCGTGACGCACAGGCCCGTCGGCATGCCCTTCTTCTCCATGGTGGCGAGTTCCGCTTCCATGGCGGCGCCTTGCTTGCACTCCTCGATGAACGCGGCGAGTTGTGGATTGGAACGCGCCGCGCGGCTGGCGAGCGGATGCTCGGCGGCGACGGCGCAAAAGGTCACGCCGAACAGCGTATCGGCGCGCGTCGTGAAGACGTTGAGCGCGGCGCGCTCGCCGTCCAACTCATACGGGAAGGCGATGCGCACTCCTTCGCTGCGCCCGATCCAGTTGGCCTGCATGGTGCGCACGCGTTCCGGCCAGCCAGGCAGCTCCTGCAAGCCGTCGAGCAGGTCCTGCGCATAATTCGTGATGCGCAGGTAGTACATCGGTATCTCCCGCTTCTCGACCAGGGCGCCCGTGCGCCAGCCGCGCCCGTCGATGACCTGCTCGTTGGCGAGGACGGTCTGATCGACAGGATCCCAGTTCACCACGCCGGTCTTCTTGTAAGCGACGCCCTTCTCGAGCATCCGCAGGAACAGCCACTGGTTCCATCGATAGTATTCAGGGCTGCAGGTCGCTACTTCTCGCTCCCAATCGATCATCGGGCCAAGCGCCGCCAACTGGCGCTTCATGTACTCGATGTTCTCGTATGTCCACTGCGCGGGCGGGACGTTGTTCTTCATCGCCGCGTTCTCCGCGGGCAACCCGAATGCGTCCCAGCCCATCGGCTGCAGCACGTTGTAGCCCTGCATGCGCATGAAGCGGGTGATCACGTCGCCGATGGTGTAATTGCGCACGTGCCCCATGTGCAGCCGCCCGCTCGGATACGGAAACATCGAGAGGCAGTAATACTTCGGGCGGGAGGAATCCTCGCTTACCCGGAAGGCGCGACTGCGGCGCCAGAAATCCTGTGCCTGCGACTCGACGGCCGCATGGTCATAGCGTTCGAGCATGGACGAATGAAGGGTGGGTTTGCCGGACCGGCAAGGATAGCGGAAGGTCGCCGCCGGCGGGAGCTTCCTGGCCCGTTTGTCGTCTGACGGGCCGCGTGCGACTCGCGAGGGATGACGGCCCCGCAGCGTGCTTTTCCTGAACTATCCGCTTCTTTCTTGGTGATCGCACTTGCCAAGCGCAAACCAGAACACCGCGCCCTCCCCGACGCCCGCCTCCGCCCAGATGCGCCCGCCGTGGCGCTGGATGATGCGGCTGGCGACCGCCAGCCCGACGCCTGCGCCTTCGAACTCATCCTGGCGATGCAGGCGCTGGAACGCGCCGAACAGTTTGCCGACGTAGCGCATGTCGAACCCCACGCCGTTGTCGCGAACGAAAACGCATTGCTGCAACTCGTCGCACCCGCCCAGCGCTTGAGCCTGTGTCCCGAGCCCGCCGGCGCCGATCTCGATCACCGGGCGCACGCGCGGACGCGTGTACTTCAGGGCGTTGCCGATCAAGCTGACGAGCACCCTAAGCATCAACGTGCGGTCACAGTTGACGGCGGGCAGTTCGCCGATGCGCCACTGAACGTCTCTGCCGGCGCGCAGCGGCTCGAGCTCGGCGATCGCTTGCTGCACCAGGTCGCCGAGCGGGGTGAGCTCGCAGTGCAGCTCCACCTGGGCGAGACGGGACAGGTCGAGAAGTCCGTCGATCAGCGCGCTCATCTGCTGGGCGCCGCGCTGAATCTGATCGAGGTGGATCTGCGGCTCGCGCGCGTCCGGCGGGCCGCGGTATTCCCGCAGCATCTGAACGTGTGCGTGGATCAGCCTCAGCGGCGCCCGCAGATCGTGCGCAACCGTGTAAGTGAGATCGTCGATCTCCCGCCGCGCAGCCTCCAATTCCGCCGTACACCGCCCGAGACGTTCCTCGAGCGCGGCGCCGCCTGCGTTGGCGGCGGCTTTCGGCTCCCCCTGCGTCGCATCGATTACTTGACTCTGGCTTTCCGGCGACTGCGTCTGGTTGGCCACCGCGATCTCGCCTCCTCGTACAGACCGCCCCCACATCCGCCGCAGCAAGGACGGACAAAACACGTACGCGCCGCGGGCGAAGCAGGTTCCTGGTGAAAGCCCTCGAAATCCGGTCGGGGGAAGCGACAGCCGTTTGAGAGCGAACGGCGGATGGTCAAAGACCGCTGATCGATCAACCGCTAACCACGTCCAAACAACAGATCCATCTGTCGTCGATCGCCGATGGCGCGCTCAAAATCGAGCCCCAGCGCCCCGAGCACCGGCTCGGCCACCGGCTTCACCTGCTTCAGAACATAGTGCTCCCGATCCAGGGCATGCTGCACGTTGTCGATCGGCTCTGGCCCTGCGGTAGTCATCACGTAACTGATCAGCCGACCGGGCGGGCGCCGCGACTTGCGCGCCGCCGCCACGTGCGGCGGCGTGGTCGCCGTATATTCTTCCGCCTCCTTGCGCAGGTTCTTGCGATACACGAGCGCCTCATCGAGCGAGCCGCTGCGCACTTGCCGCACGACTTGCGCGAGGTAGTCGTCCACAGGCTCGTGAGCGAACAGTCGCCGATACAACTCGCGCTGCACCTGCTTGGCGAGCGCAGTCCAGTCGCGACGCACGACCTCCATGCCCACGAACTCCACGGCGTCGGCCCCGGCTCTAAGCCCGGCATAGCGCTTGCTGGCGCCGCGCGTGCTGTGACGGGCATGGGGCAAGAACAGCTTGAGGTAGAGCTTTTCGAACTTGAGCTCGAGACGACTCACGACCCGCCATCGCTCCTGGATGTAGGCCGCGAGCGCCTCATTGAGCGCGGCGGCGAGCGCCGCACCCTGCTCGACAAGCGCCTGCGTCTCGCCGCCCGCCGACTGCACGAACAAGCTGTCCGTGTCGCCATACAGCACCGCAAAGCCCGCCGCCTCGAACCAGCGCTTCGACCACAGCAGGATTTCGCGCCCGACGCCGGTGATGGAGTTGGCGAGCGCCGGATTGTAGAAGCGGCACGCCGGCGTGCCGAGAACGCCGTAGAACGAGTTCATCAGGATCTTGATCGCGTGCGCCGCAACGCCGTCGCCTGCTTTGCTGGCCGCTTCCCGGCGCGCAAACAGCTCATCGAGCAGACGAGGCAGGATCGCCGGCTCGCGCGAGAACGCCCCGCCGGGCGTCTCGATGAGATCGTCGTCCGGAGCAGGTCGCCGCTGATAGGAAAGCGGATCGATGTTGAACGTGCGGATGATGCTGGGATACAGGCTTTTGAAATCGAACACCCATACATGCGCGTGCAGGCCGGCGATTGGCTCGAGCACGTGCCCGCCCTGCTGAGCCGCGTATACACGCGAGTCGCCGGAGCGAGCCGTCGGCGCCACGAGCCTCCGCTTTTCCAGCTCCGCAAGGTAGAGGAAATCGAACGAAGCGATGCTCGCCGCCACGCGGTCAGGCGGCATGCCGACCAGCCGGCTGCGCGCGAATGCTAGCCGCACCAAATCGAGGCGCTCCACGAGCCGACCGGCGACG
>Ga0079224_100002183_pt1 | contig 23488 bp, 22 predicted proteins | sample Stecom2015_FD_80414 | JGI IMG/M metagenome (GOLD analysis project Ga0079224, IMG submission 80414) | Agricultural soil microbial communities from Utah to study Nitrogen management - Steer compost 2015 | ecosystem: Environmental > Terrestrial > Soil > Agricultural land | place: USA: Utah... | reverse complement strand
CCATCAGTCTCGCCTGAACTACAAGCCGGGGTTCTTCGGCAAGGAGTTCTATTGGCACTCGGATTTCGAGACCTGGCATGTCGAGGACGGCATGCCGCGCATGCGTGCGCTCAGCATGTCGATAGCGCTTACCGAGAACACCGAGCACAACGGTCCGCTCATGGTGATCCCAGGCTCGCATCGGCGTTACGTGCGCTGCGTAGGCGAGACGCCGGACGACCACTACAAGCAGTCGTTGCGGCGTCAGGAATACGGCGTGCCGGATCCGCGCAGCCTGCAGCAGCTATACGAGGAGAGCGGCGGCATCGTTGCGCCGCGAGGGCCGGCCGGCAAAGTCGTCGTGTTCGACTGCAACATCATGCACGGGTCGAACAGCAACATCTCGCCGCTGCCGCGCTCGAACGTGTTCCTGGTCTTCAACGCGATGAGCAATCGGCTCGTCGAGCCGTTCGGCGGCAAGCCGCCGCGCCCGGAGTTCATCGCCACGCGCCAGCGGGTGAAGCAGATCAAGCCAGTGGGCGACGCGCTCGCCGCCTCGTGAGCGCGACAAGGGTTCACTGCCGCTCTTCTCGTCGCGAGAGTAGGGAAGGGCGCCGCGCATGCGTGGCAGGTGCGCCGCCGTCGCCGATCGGCGAAGCGCGCTTGCTGCGCCCGGCCGCCTGCGAACGTCCGCTGCTGCAGCCGCGCAGTGAGATCCGCAGCAATATATGATTCTCGCCAGCTTCCTCGCCGCTCTGGGATTTTTTCTGATCGTGGGTATGTCGTCGTTCGTGCGCAGCCGCGGCACGACGGCGGATTACTACCTCGCGAGCGGCGTGGTGCATCCGGCGCTGGTAGGGGTTTCTGCCTTTGCGACCAACAACAGCGGCTACATGTTCATCGGCGTCATCGGCTTCACGTACACCAGCGGCCTGGCCGCGACGTGGCTCATGGTGGGCTGGATCGTCGGCGATCTGCTGGGCTCGCTGGCCGTGCACCGGCAACTGAAGTTGCGCGCTTTGCAGAGCGGCGAGTTGTCCTTCGGCGGATTGCTCGCCTGCTGGGGCGGGCGCGAACACCGGACTGTGCGCATCCTCGGAGCCGTGCTCACTATCGTGTTCCTCGGGGCTTACGCGGCCGCGCAGCTCAGCGCTGGCGGCAAGGCGCTGCAATCCATTTTCGGCTGGAATGCGCATACGGGTGCGGTGCTGGTCGCGCTGATCGTGGTCCTGTATTGCCTCGCCGGCGGATTGCGCGCCTCGATCTGGACGGATCTAGCGCAGGCGGCTGTGATGTTGCTGGCGATGGGCGTGCTGCTGTGGGCCGCCGTCGACGGTCTCGGCGGCCTCGGCGCCAGCCTCGATCGGCTGCGGGCGATTCCCGGCCATATGAACTGGTTTCCAGACGATCTGCTGATCCCAGGCTTCTCTGGCGCGGCGCTGTTCGCCGTCGGCTGGCTGTTCGCGGGCCTGAGCGCGATCGGGCAGCCGCATCTCATGATTCGTTTCATGGCGCTCGACGACCCGGAGCGCCTCGCGCATGCTCGCATCTGGTACTACACACTGTTCGCGATCTTCTACGCCATGGCGACCGGCGTCGGTCTGCTGGCGCGCGTGTACCTGCCGGAGCTGGCCTCGCTCGATCCGGAGTTGGCGCTGCCCACGATGGCCCTGCAGCTCCTGCCTGCGCTAGTGGTCGGCGTGGTGCTCGCGGGGATATTCGCAGCGACCATGTCCACAGCGGATTCGCTGGTGCTGAGCTGCTCCGCCTCCTTTACCCACGATCTGGCGCCGCGCTCCACGCGCTCGCTGTGGATCAGCAAGGCAGTGACGCTGACCGTTACGGCGTTCGCGCTCGCCATCTCCATCGCTGGTCCGTCCAGCGTTTTCACGCTCGTGATCCTGTCGTGGTCCACGCTCGCCTCGGTTTTCGCACCGCTCGTGGTCGTGTACGCCCGTGGCGGACGTCCATCGCAGGCGTTGGCTGTCACGATGATGATCTTGAGTCCACTGGTCGCGCTGTTGTGGCGCTACTTCGGGTTGCATGAGCACATCTACGAGGGGATGCCCGGCATTCTCACGGGCTTGCTCGTCTATTACGTCGGCGCGCGGCTTGGGTCAGCTCCGGCCGATGAGAATGCCGCGCTGCACGGGGCGGCCAACAAGCTCGCCAGCGACCAGCGCTCGGAAAGCAAGGTTTGCTGAGCGCCTCCCAGTCGCGAAGCAGCTCGCGCTAGATGCTGCTACACGCCTTGTCTCCACTTGATGTTGCACCCGATGCTCGGCTTCTGATCAGGCGAGATCGCGGCGCCGCTCAGCAGTGCGTCGCAGGCCGCGCGCAGGTCCGCGCCGGTCGCCTCGCCCTTGCCCGGCCGGCTGTCGTCGAACTGCCCCCGATAGACGAGCTTGCGGTCCTTGTCGAACAGATAAAGATCCGGTGTGCAGGCGGCGTGATAGGCGCGCGCGACCTCCTGCGTCCCGTCGAGCAGATAGGGGAATGTGTAGCCGGCGCTGCGCGCTTCCTCCGCCATGCCGGCCGGACCATCCTGCGGGTACGCCTGCGTGTCGTTCGAGTTGATCGCCACCACCGCGACGCCCTTGGCCTGGTACTCGCGCGCGAACTGCGCGAAGGCATGGCGGATGTGCTTCACGTACGGGCAATGATTGCAGATAAAGGCGACGACCAGACCCTGCGCGTCGCGGAAGTCCTCCAGGGCTACGATGCGGCCGTTGTAATCCGGTAGTCGGAATGACGGCGCCGGCGTCCCGAGCGCAAGCATGGTGGATTCAGTGGCTGCCATGGCGAGTCCTCCCGTTCTCAGCGTCTTGCTGTGAAGGTTAATGCTTGCCGCGTACATGTGGGTTCTGGCATGCGCTGCGGCGAGCGGCCGCGGCCCCTTGTCGCCGATCCGCGCCAGGTGACTTCCCGAGGCGCCTTTCGGTAGAAGGACCTCGCGCGCGGCCCTGCGGGCGGCGTGCAGCCAACAGCAACACGAAGTTTCGCAACAGGAGCATTCCTCATGAGCAGGTCTATGGTGATAGGCGCCGTGCTCGGCGCCGCGGTCGTCACTGCGGGCGGCGCATTCGCTGGCTACAAGCTGCTCGACCGCGGGCCCGACTTCGCCGAGGTGATCGCCGTCGAGCCGGTCATGGAGACGGTTCGCACGCCGCGCGAGGTGTGCCAGGACGTAGCGGTCACCCACACGCGTCAGCCCAAGGATCAGCACAGAGTGACGGGCACGGTTATCGGGGCCGTGGTAGGCGGCGTTCTGGGCAGCCAGGTGGGCAGCGGCGACGGCCGCAAGCTCGCCACCGCCGCAGGCGCGGCTGCGGGCGGCTACGCCGGCAATCGGGTTCAGGGCCGGATGCAGCAGAGCGACACCTACACGACCAGCGAGCAGCGCTGCGAGACGGTCTACGACTCGCAGGAGAAGCAGGTCGGGTATGACGTGCGCTATCGCCTCGGCGATGAGGAAGCCTCCGTGCGGCTCGATCATCATCCGGGCGAGCGCATTCCCGTGCAGGACGGAAAGCTCGTGCTGACTTCGGCCGCGGCGCACGAAGCACAGAACTAATCGCGCTCCCGGGGGATTACTCCGGGAGCATGAGTACTGTCGGACCGGGCGCCCGTCGGGGCGCCGCAAGATTGGTGCTGATTCGTCACGGGGAGGCCGAAGCAGGCGGCGTGCAGCGTATGAGCGGCTGGACGGATCTGCCGCTCAGCGGGCGTGGGAGGCGTCAAGCGCACTTGCTCGCCGCTCGGCTGGCCAGTGAAGGCCGCAGTTTCGATGCGATTTACGCAAGTCCGCTGCAGCGTGCGGCGGAAACGGCGCGCGTGCTGGGCGGGTTCACGGCGCGCCCAGTGCGCTACGTCCAGACGCTCAAAGAGATTTGCTGCGGCGACCTCGATGGCTTGGCGATACGCGAGGCGCGCAGCCGCTATCCCTGCGCGTGGAGAGCCAATCTGCGGCAGGACGATGAAGAGTTCCGCTGGCCCGGGGGCGAGAGCTATCGCGAGTTTCGCGACCGATGCTTGCAGGCGACCGAGCAGATCGCGCAGCGCGAGCGGGGACGGGTCGTCGCGATCGTCACGCACGCGGGGGTGATCAGCCAGGTGTTTGGGGCACTGCGCGGACTCAGTTCGGCGCAATGGGAGCCGTACCGTCCAGGGAATGCTTCGCTCAGCGAGATCGATTGGCGCGGGCCGTCGCGCCGCATCGTGTGTTTCGACGACAGCTCGCATTTGCAGCCGCGCGCTCAGCGCTTCGCGTCGGGCGCTTGAGGTCGCTATTGCGTGCGGTCTTCGACTGTCGCTGTGGGCTACCGATGAAACGTCCCTACGAGCACTTCTATTCTGGTGGGTCAGGCCGGCCGCGTGGATCAGCGCTTCCTCAGGCGGACAGCGCGTCGGCGCGCACGATCACGCGCAAACAGTCCTGCACGGCGTGCGCAGCTGCGTTGCGTCGTGCGATCGAGTCTGCCGAGGCTGCTTGCCAGCAGTAATAGCGCAGGGCGCCGGCCAATGTGTTCGACGCCGCCGCCACCCAGTAAGCCCCGCGCAAATCGCTCGACAGCGGCTGGTTAGGTTCGGCGCTGCGCAGGTAGCCTGCAAGCAGCGTGTCGTGCTTCCTGCGCGCCTGCGGCTCCCAGTAGCCCAGGCATTGAAGCCAGGAGCTCACGTCCTCCAGCGGGGACCCAACCCGTGCACGGGCCCAATCGATCAGCACCGGCTCGTGCGCGCCGCGTCTACGGCGCACCAGCACGTTGCCGGGATGCACGTCGCCATGAATCGGTCCGGCGCCGAACGGAGCGAAGCGCAGCAGGCGCTCGCGATGTCGCGGGATCGAAAGCGTGAGCCGGCGTAGCGGGCGGAGTGTGCGTCGCAAGAGGCGGGCGTATTCCGGGAAGCAGCCCAGGGATTCGAGCTGCTCCAGCGTGGCTTGGGCAGACGCCTGCAGCTCGCTTTCGTAATCCCATAGCGGCATTTCACAATCGGATGTTCGAGCGCGCTCGTGAAATCGCGCCAGTCGCTGCAGCACTGCATGGGCGGTTGGAATGTCGCGCCACGGCCAGGCGCTGACCCGCCGCACATCCTCGAGGAGCAGAATCGCCGCTCGTTCATCGGCTGCCTTCACCGCCAGCAGGTCCGGGGCTACAGCGAGCCGTGTCGGACCAACGACTTTGCTGTAAACGTGCGCTTCGCGCAGGGCGGCGCCGAGAAGCTGCTTTGCTATGAAGCGGAAGCTGCGTGCGCGACCTCGTGGGTCGCGATACCGCGTCACGATGCGCTCAACCGCAGGCGACTCCAGTCCTACTCTGATTCGTGAGCGGGTGAGTTCCAGTCCGTGCGGCTCCTTGCCGAATCGGGAGCGGATGAGGGCGCTTACCCAGCCGTGCAGTGCTTCGTCACGTACCATCCGATCATGATGGGCGGATCGTATTCACCATTCAACTCCGTAGGACGAGTGCACGGCAGGCTTCCGGCAAATCGCTCGCATCGACTTCGAGGCTGCTTTCGATGACTTCGCGGTGCGGCCAAGCGACACTTGTGCGGGCGTCCGGAATGAATCTTTCGGACGTTGAGGCCGCAACTATGGCGACGCCTGTCCCGCTCGGCGGCTGCGCCAACCATGAATGCGCCGCGATCGGGGCGGCTCGGCCTCACCGTTTTCTGCGGAGGATCGTACTGAGTCGACCTGAGCTGTGTTGCGCCGCACCGCTCGTCTCGGCTGCGGGCGAAAGCCGCCGACTGTTCGGCGCACGCCCGTAGCCTTACGATACCGCCGCGGCCACAGGCAGGCTTCTCACATGAACGCCATCGTTCGCATCGACGCGCGCTTCAACGGTCCTCCAGATTCCGCCAATGGCGGCTACGCCGCGGGTCTGATCCCCGGAGTGATCGGCGAGGCGCTTCAGGTGCGGCTGATGCGGCCCGTGCCCCTGCAGCGCGAGCTGCAGATTCGCGAGGACGAGGCGAACCGCTGGGCGGTGCTCGACGGCGAGCATCTTGTGGCGATCGCCACGCCGACGCTGGTCACGACGCAGGCCCCGCCGGCGATCGCCTACATCGAGGCGCTGGGCGTCTCGAGGCATTTCGTAGGGTTCGCACAGCATGCCTTTCCGACTTGTTTCGTTTGCGGTCCGGCGCGCAGCGCCGGGGACGGACTGAGGATCTTCCCCGGCGCCGTACCGGGCGCCGGCGTGGTCGCCGCCCCCTGGCTGCCGGATCGCTCGCTGGACGACGGTCGCGGCAAAGTGCGCCCGGAGTTCATCTGGGCGGCGCTCGATTGTCCGGGCTATTTCGCTTCTCCGGCGCCCGCGCCCGCGCTGCTCGGCGAACTCGCCGTGCACGTGGATCGTCCTGTGCACGTCGATGAGCCCTGCGTGATCGTCGGCTGGCCAATCACCGTCGAAGGGCGCAAGCATCGTGTCGGCTCCGCGTTGTTCGACGAGGATGGCGAGCGATGTGCGCTCGCGGTCGCAACCTGGATCGGCTTGCGCGACGTGTCGGCGCCGCCGCCCTCGCAGGGCTGAGGAATTTCGAGGGCGCCCACCAATGGAGCAGACGCCTGGCGATGAGAATCGCCGGCGGCTTCGGGCTCTTCGATCAGCGCTCAGATGCTCACGGATTGCGCACCTCGTCGCGTCTGTCGCGAGCATGCACCGACAACCGATCGCCGGGAAGCGCGCGGTCAGGGTTCGCATTCAAGGCTTCGCGAGCGCGTTCCTGGTAACGCAGCGCCGACAGGCGCATGTTGTTGTCCTCGATGTGGAACGGCGTCTGCGCCATGTACGCGATCGCGCGCAGCACGCCGAATTCGTCGATGAGCGGTTGCGCGAGCAGGATGCCGCCATACCGCTGCACATCCAGGTACTCCTGGTCGGAGCGGCGCCACACACGCCGCTCGAACTCTCGGAAGTCTTCGGGCCAGATCCGGTCGATGCGGTTCTGGTTGAACAACGGCCCGTTCACCGCCTTGACATGCTCGGCCACGCCCTTGATGAGCATTTCGCAAGGCAGCCGCTCTGACATGCGCGCAGAGACGCATTCTCGATGCGGCCAGTTCAGGCCTTCTGCGAGCGCGGCCTCCTGCAGGTAGGCGTTCCACAGCAGCGTGTCGATCTCGCCGATGATGGGAAACTCATTCTGATAACGCTCGTCCTGGTAGAAGGGCCAGTAGTAACTCGCCCAGCGCAGCGGATTCGGCGTCTTGGCGCTGAGTACACGGCGCGGAAAGATGAGCATACGCCGCTTCGGATCGTAGGCCAGACGCCCGGCCAAGTGGTCGTACTCACGATCTCTCGAGGTGACGAAGCGAATCTCGATCTCTTCTGGAAGGCCGCCGAACAGATCGCCGAACGCCGCCTCAATGGCCTGCGTGCGGTACGCGATCAGCATGCGGAACTGCTCCATGCACGTGCGCCGGTCGCCGCTTTCGCACGCCATCGCAGCGGCGGGAAGCAGCATGCCCAAACACACAACGCACGCTCTGAACATCGTGATCCGCTCTACGGTGTCGGCGAGCGGCTTCGCGACTTCGCAGCGCCGCTTCGGCGTGCGATCGCGAGCCATCGATACAGCTCGTAACGACGATACTGCCTTGAAGTTCCAGCGCGTCAGGGCTTTCCGATGCATGCGCGCCTGCGCTGTCATGCACCTATATTGCGCAAGACACGCGGCAGTGTTGCGCGAACGAACACCTCTCGATATTTGGGCGGATCGACGCGATGCGCTGGTGCAACGGCGACCCGCGAGCGTGCTGGGCGCCGTCTTGCCAGCGTGATCGGGAGCGGGGGGATGCGAGCGGCAGAGCCTTGCGGGGCGATGCTGCAGCCGGGTAGGTCGTGGGTCGGCCGGCAGGGTATGCTTCGTCGCCGCGCATCGCCGGCGCTTCCGAATCACCGCATGCCGTACGACGATCCGACACTGAAAACCCTGCTCGATCGTAATCGAACATGGGCGGAAAACATGAAGCGCGCCGATCCCGAGTTCTTCACGCGACTGGCGCAGCAGCAGTCGCCGCGCTTCCTCTGGATCGGCTGTTCGGACAGCCGCGTACCGGCAAATCAGATCCTCGGGCTCTTGCCAGGCGAGATCTTCGTACACCGCAACGTCGCCAATGTGGTGACGCACAGCGACCTGAACTGCTTGTCAGTCGTTCATTTTGCAGTGGACGTGCTGCGTATCCGCCATATCATCGTTTGCGGTCACTATGGTTGCGGCGGCGTACGAGCCGCTCTGTTCGACCAGAAGCTCGGCCTTGTCGACAACTGGCTGCGCCACGTTCAGGACGTGCGCAACCGTAACCGGAGCGAGCTGTGCGGACTGCCCGACGATGAGGCGCGGCATCGGCGCTTGTGCGAGCTCAATGTGCTTTGGCAGGCGATCAACGTGGCCGAGACCACCACCATGCAGGACGCCTGGGCGCGAGGGCAGAGCGTCAGCGTACACGCGCTGATTTACGGGCTGGAGAACGGCGTGCTGCAGACTTTGGCGCCGAGCCTGGATGACCCAGGGTCGGTGTTGGCGCGCAGGTCCGAGCTGGGAAGGTGAGGGGGAGCAGACAGCGAATAGTTCAGTGCGCCGTCTGATCTGCTTCAGCGGGAGGCCGTGCGCGTCGCTTCGGAAGGCGCCTCCAGCGCACCCAGATCCTTGATCTCGACGGCCCAGGATCGTTCCTCGAGCTGCCGCACCTCCACCGTCGCAGCGTCCATCCCGGGAGGCGCCTGGCGGGATTCCAGCAGCATGGCTGACGCCCACAAGCCGGCGCCCACCAGTGCGACGGCGCCGGCGGCTGCAAACAACGTCCGTGACTCGATCAGCATGATGACGACCTCCTGCACCGCGCCGACGGCGCGGCGGAGTAAGAGCTTTGCCTTGTGTGAACACGTTGACGGCGAGGCACGATAGGCCTTCGGGAGGCCGGAACTGTGCGAGGGGTCACAGGGCGCTGAGGGAATCCCGCAAGGACGTATGCGATCGCGACGCAGGTCTCAGTCGCAGGCGGTTCGGCGCGCCTCAGGCTTGCCCCTAGCGACCCGCCCCGTCATGGCGACACGCCAGGTTCTGTCACATCCGCGCGGCGTCGTGGCGGTCGGTGATCGGAGCTGGACAGACCAAGGACGGGCGACCGCTGGTTTGACGCTCGGTCGGGCGGGGCCGTACGAACTGCACGCCGGGCGCAGGTTCGGCAATCGTTCAGAACAGCTCGATGTCTGCACCCGCGGCGCGTTGCGCCGGAGCGGTTTCTTCTTCGGCGTCGCTCACGAGAGCTTCGCAAGACGCCCCACAAGCGCGCGCCATGGTTTCCTCGAACACACGACGCTCTTCGTCCGTGCGGTAAAGCCGGCGCAGCGTGGTGAACAGTTTGCGCCACTGGTCGCGCTCTCCGGCCTGGGATTCGTCGCACACGAACTGCGCGAGCGTGGACAGGCTGTAGCGCACGTGTCCGAGCCGCTGACTGAGCTTGTCGTAGAACTGGAACGCCACGACCGCCTGCGCCATGTCGTTCGACATCTCTGCGACCTGCCGACACATGCGAACGATGGACTGGGCCTGCGAGCTGGCGCCGCCGGCCGCGATCGCGCCCAGCTCGCGCGTGCTCTCGCCGAGATGCGTGAATGTCGCTATGAGCGCAGCGACGGCTTCGTCCGCGTCGGCCACGGCGGCTGCGACCTGCGCATCGCACAGGGCGAGCATATGCGCCATCTGCTGCTGCGGGGTCCAGTGGGCCGTGGCGCCGGGAATATCGACCGACGGCTCGTTTGCGGCTTCGCCTGCGGCGAAGGGGGCTGCGCCTTTCACAGCACGCGGGCGATCGTGGCGAGCAGCTGCTCGGGATTGAAGGGCTTGACGATCCAGCCCGTGGCGCCGGCCTGCTTGCCGCGCTGCTTGGTGTCCTGACCGGACTCCGTCGTCAGCACCAGCATCGGTGTGAACTTGTAAGCGTCGAGTGCGCGCAGCTCGCGAACCAGCGTGATGCCGTCCATGCGCGGCATGTTCACGTCCGTCAGCACCAGATCAGCGCCGGAGCTGCGTGCGAATTCCAGAGCCTCCACGCCGTCGGCGGCCTGTACGACCTTGTAGCCTGCTCCCTCCAGCGTGTACCGCACCATCTGTCGCATGGACGCCGAATCATCGACGGCGAGGACCACCTGGCTGCAAGCACCTGACATATTCGTTCTACTCCGGCGATGAAATCTGCGGGTGCGCCGGCGGTGGGGCGTTCGCGTGCTGCAGCGCGCGGCAGCGACCGCGCGACGCAATGCCCGAACGACGCAAGTCCGGCACACCCGTGTAACGGCAGCAGCCGGCGCGAGTTGAGCGGTTTCGTGAGTCTGGCGTCGCACGCCGCGGAAAACTGTCGACTGCGCACGGAGCCGCGCGGGCGCGGCTCAGTTGGCTCCGGCCGCTTCAAGCGGCGGCGACAACGGCGCGTTGACGCCCGACGCTGCTTCTACGCGGGCGATGTGGTGTGCGGCCGCAGGCGGCCGCTCATGACTCCGGCAAGATCAATAAAGCAGCGTCGCGGCGGTAGCAGGGATATGAGACCGGAAAGCGCCTCTCATTCCACCTTCACCGGGACGCCGGCGATGCGCGCCCGCCATTGCGCCGGTCCGGTCTCGTGCACGGATTCGCCGCGCGCGTCCACGGCGACCGTGACAGGCATGTCCTTTACCTCGAACTCGTAGATCGCCTCCATCCCCAGATCGCCGAACGCGACCACACGGCTCGAGCGGATCGCCTTGGACACCAGGTACGCCGCGCCGCCCACCGCCATCAGATACGCCGCATTGTGCTTGCGGATCGCGGCGATCGCTTCCGGACCGCGCTCGGCCTTGCCCACCATCGCGATCAGCCCCGTGCGTGCGAGCATCATCTCGGTGAACTTGTCCATGCGCGTGGCGGTGGTCGGTCCGGCGGGACCAACCGCTTCGTCTTTCACGGGATCGACCGGGCCGACGTAATAGATCACGCGGTTCCTGAAGTCGAGCCCATCCGGCAGCGGCTGACCGGATTCGAGCAGCGCGCTGATGCGCTTGTGCGCGGCGTCGCGACCCGTGAGCATGCGGCCGGAGAGCAGCAGCCGCTCGCCGGGGCGCCACGACGCGACTTCTTCGCGCGTCAGCGCGTCCAGATTCACACGCCGTGCATCCGGCGACGCCTGATACGTGAGCTTCGGCCACAAATCGAGGTCCGGCGGCGTCAGCGCGGCTGGGCCTGAGCCGTCCAGCACGAAATGCGCATGGCGAGTCGCCGCGCAGTTGGGAATGACCGCCACCGGCAGCGAGGCGGCGTGCGTCGGATAATCCTTGATCTTGACGTCCAGCACCGTGGTCAGGCCGCCGAGACCCTGGGCGCCCACGCCGAGCGCGTTCACTCTCTCGAGAATCTCCAGGCGCAGCTTTTCGATCGGCGTCTGCGCGCCGCGAGCGCGGATCTCGTGGATGTCGATCGGCTCGAGCAGCGCTTCCTTGGCGAGCGCGACGGCCTTCTCGGCCGTACCGCCCACGCCCACGCCCAGTATGCCCGGCGGGCACCAGCCGGCGCCCATCTCCGGCACGGTCTCCAGGATCCAATCGACGATCGAGTCCGAGGGATTCAGCATGGCGAGCGCCGCCTTGTTCTCGGAGCCGCCGCCCTTGGCGGCGACCGAGATCTCCAGCGTATCGCCCGGGACCACTTCCATATGAATCACGGCCGGCGTGTTGTCGCGCGTGTTCTTGCGGCTGAAGGCCGGGTCCGCGACGATCGAAGCGCGCAGCGTGTTCTCTGGATGGCTGTACGCACGGCGCACGCCTTCGTTGATCATGTCGGCGAGCCCCATGGAGGCGCCGTCCCATTGCACGTTCATGCCAATCTTGGCGAAAACGGTGACGATGCCCGTGTCCTGACAAATCGGCCTGTGGCCTTCGGCGCACATGCGCGAGTTCACCAGGATCTGCTTGATCGCATCCTTCGCCGCCGGGCTCTCCTCGCGCTCGTACGCGGCGGTCATGGCCTGAATGAAATCCGGCGAGTGGTAGTAGGAGATGTACTGGAGCGCGTCGCCCACGCTCTGGATCACGTCGTCTTGCTTGATGAGGGGCATGTCTGAAGGGGCCGGGATTGAACCGGGCCGAAATTTAACACGAGACGAAGGGGGTTAGCGGTTAAGGATGGCGGTTAAGGATGGCGGTTAGCGGTTAGTCAGAGCAGCCCTCGTCCTGTGGAAACTCAACTGGCGGCGCTTGAGCGGTAGTTGCGGCTGTTTCCGAACTAACCGCTAACCGCTAACCGCTTCTCAACACCTCAGCACCTTCTCCAAATACGCATTCTCATCGGGCGGCAATCCGCTGCGCTGCGCCTCCCACAGCGTCTCGGCGAGGCGCTCGATGATGAGATGTTCGGCCTCGTGCGCTGAGCCAAGGCGGCGGGCCAGCGATTCGAAGGCGGCGCGTATGCCGGCAGGGCGGTCGGTGGCGGTTTGCTCGCGCACCGCGAGGTGCAGGCCCATGTGCAGGAACGGGTTGGACTGGCCGCCCTCAGGCGTGTAGTCGCGCTCGATCGCGCCGAGTGGGTTCTCGAGTTCGGCGTGATATTCCGGGTGCAGCTCGATCACATCGGCGATCTGCATTTGCAGCGGCTCCATCGGGGCGCCGGCGCGCCGTTTGCGCCAAGCCTCGACGTACATGCGGCGCAGCTCATCGCGGGATTGTGTATGGAAGAAAGGCATGGCGGATGAGGCGTGGGGAGATGAACAGGCCCAGTGGGTCGCGGTTGCAGATCAGCGCCGCCGTGCGCCGGCGGCGAGGCGCTTTTTTCCGGCTGCACGGATGCGTGCGCTGAGCGGCGGATGATTCTTCGCGCCGGCGTCGATCCCCTCGGGGAGCGTCTTGTCCGGATACTCGCACAGATCGGCGATGGGACACTGCGGACATTTGGGCCGGCGCGCAGTACAGATGTAGCGCCCGTGCAGGATCAGCCAGTGGTGCGCGTCGCGCCGGTACTGCGCCGGTACGACCTTCATCAGACCGTCCTCCACCGCGCGCACGCTCGCGCCCGGGGCGAGACCGGTGCGATTGGCGACGCGGAAGATATGTGTGTCTACGGCGATCGTCGGCTCGCCGAAGGCTGTGTTCAGGATGACATTAGCCGTTTTTCGGCCCACGCCGGGCAGCGCTTCGAGCGCCTCGCGCGACCGTGGCGGCTGTCCGCCGTGCTGCTCGATGAGTTGTTGGCACATCGCGATGATGTTGCGCGCCTTGGAATTGAACAGGCCGATGGTGCGGATGTACTTCGAGAGGCCATCGACGCCGAGCGCGAGGATCGCCTGGGGCGTGTTGGCGTCGGCGAACAGCTTGCGGGTGGCGAGATTCACGCTCTTGTCGGTGGCTTGTGCAGAGAGAATGACCGCGACCAGCAGCTCGAACGGAGTGCGGTATTCGAGTTCCGTGGTCGGCTTGGGATTGGCGGCTTTGAACCGCTCGAAGATGGCGTTGACCTTGCGTGGACTCATGTGCTTGCAGAATGGGCGCGCTTCAGCCAGTTGAGTGCGGCGATCAGCAATGCGAGCGCGATGAATGCGCCGGGCGGCAGCATGCCGAGCAGGAATCCCATGTCGACTGCGAACACCTTTGTTTCGAGCGCCTGCGCCCAATCGCCGAAAGCTGCGCCGGCGCCGTGCAGAATCGAGCCTCGCCCGACCAGCTCGCGCGCGATCCCGAGCAGCAAGAGCGCCAGCGCCAGAATGGCGCAGAGCCTCAACACGGCGCGCGTCGATTTCGCGGTGGAGCGTTCCGCCATGAGGGCGTCAAGCAGCGCAAAGTTCACGGAGAACAGCGCGACGAACGGCCAGATGTTCGTGTACAGGATGGGAGAGTACGCGCGCATCAGCAGTTCGACGGACGCGACCGCGCCGGAGGAGAGCAGCAGCAGGCCGGCGATGCTGGTCTGCGGCGTGAGGCGGCTGCGCAGCGCGCCGAACGTCACGGCGGTGAGCGGACCGAAAACGAGCGCAGTGAGACCGAGGCCGACGGCGTTCACGACCGTATCGCTGACCGCCAGCGCCGGACACATCGCGAGCAGCAGCAGGGCGTCGCTGCGCAGCGGAAACTCGCTCATGGCTCACCCGCCGCGTCAGCTTCGAAGATCCTGTCCCGGTAAGCGCGGTAATACTCCAGGGCGCGCCTGACGGCCTTGACGATGGCGCGAGGCGTGATGGTCGCGCCCGTGAATGCATCGAACGCGCCGCCCTCCTTGCGCACCGTCCAGCGCCCCGCGGGCGGGGTGGACAGCGACAGTCCACGGAATGCTTCGAGCCAGCCGGCTTCACGGTTCTCGAATACATCGCCGAGTCCGGGCGTCTCGTTGTGACGCAGAACGTCCACGCCCAGAAGTACGCCCTCGTAGTCGACGGCGATCAGCAGCTCGATCGGTCCGCGATAGCCGTCCGGCGCGATGGTGCGGATCACGGCGGCGACCGGCTCGCCCGCGAGTCGCGCGCGATAGATCGACGCCGGAGCGTCAGCGCCGAGCACGTCGGGCGAAACCACTGTAATCACATCGGCCAACACGTCATTGTCGTACTTCATCGGCGCAAGCAGCGCTGTGAGCGGCTGCTCGATCCACGCCTGACGGTTGCGTTCGATTCGCTCGTGCGTGAGCTGCCATAAGCCGTACAAGCCAAGCGCGAGCGCGGCGCCGAGCGTCGCCAATACGGCTGCGGACCGCGCGACGTCGTGCGGCGGCCGGTGCGCATCCTCAGTCGGAGTGGCCATAGATGCGTGGAATGGTATAGCGGTCGATCAGCGGCGCGCACGCATTCATGATCAGCACTGCGAACGCAACCCCGTCCGGATAACCGCCCCACGTGCGGATCACGTACGTCAGCACACCGATGCCGGCGGCGTATATGAGGCGGCCGCGATCGCTCGTGGCCGCCGAGATCGGGTCCGTCGCGATGAAGAATGCGCCGAGAATGCTCGCGCCGCTGGTGAGATGAAACACCGGCCCTGCGTAGGACCCGGGGTCGAGCGCGTGCATCACACTTGCACAGACGGCGATCGCGCCCAGCATGGCGGTCGGGATGTGCCAGCGGATCACGCGCACGGCGAGCAGCCACACACCGCCGGCGAGGGCGGCGAGATTGATCCATTCCCAGCCCTTGCCGCCCAGCACGCCGAAGATCGGCGTCCGCTGCGCTTCGGTCATCGTCATGCCGAGCGCCAGATTGGTGCGCAGCGCCTCCAGCGGCGTCGGCGAGGTGATCGCATCCCAGCCCGGATCGGGCGCGGCGCCGGTCAGGATCGTGGCGAGCGTCTGCGTCAAGGTCAGCTCCACATGTTCGATTCCCGCTGCGCTCGGCGCGGGCCACAACAGCAGCCGCGAAGGAAACGACACGAGCAGCACTGCGTATCCGACCATGGCCGGATTGAACGGGTTCGCGCCGAGCCCGCCGTAGGCGTGTTTGGCGAGCAAGATCGCGAACGCGGTTCCACTGACGATCAGCCACCATGGCGCCAGCGGCGGCAGGCACAATGCGAGCAGAACCGCGGTAACGAGGGCGCTGCCGTCCGTGAGGAATGGTCGGAGCGGCTGTCGGCGCAGACGCAGCGCAAGCGCCTCGGCCGCCAGCGCGGCCGTTGCGCCGAGCAGGATCTGGATTGCGAGCCCCGGCCCGAAGAACGCCACGTGCAGGATCACCGTGGGCGCGAGGGCGTACAGCACCAGCCGCATGACGCGCGCGACGCGATTCGATCCGACCACGTGAGGCGCGGCGGCGGTGGTGAAGGTTCGCGGCGTCTGCGAGCTCATGGCTTCTGTGCGGGCGCGCCAGCGCTTACTTCGTTTCTCGCTCGGCGCGCGCCTGGGGTCGGCGACGCCGCGCCAGCGCCTCGCGCTGTTCGGCTGCGAGGCGCTCCAGGCGCTCATTGCGCGCCTGGTAGCGGGCGCGGTTGGCGGCGGCGTCGGCGCGCTGCTCGGCGGCGCGGGCGAGCAGCGGCTTGCTCTCGCGGAAGCGCTCGACCAGCGGGATCTGGCTGGGACAGACGAAATCGCAGCAACCGCACTCGATGCAATCGAGCAGTCCGTGGGCCTGCAGCGCCGCGGCGTCGGCGCTGCGTGCGAACCAGTGAAGTTGCTGCGGCAACAGGAACGCCGGGCAGACTTCGGCGCAATCGCCGCAGCGGATGCAGGGCGTCTCGCCACCGCGCGGTTGCAGGTCCAGGGCGGACGCCGCCACGATGCAATTGGTCGCTTTAACTACGGGAAGATCGTCGTGCGGCAGCGCGGGCCCCATCATCGAGCCGCCCATGATGAGCCGCAGCACTCGCGGCGTGTAGCCGCCGCACTCGGCGATCAACGCCGCTATGGGCGCGCCGATTCTGACCTCCAGATTGCAGGCGCGGTGCACGCCATCGCCGGTCACAGTCACGATGCGGCTCGTGAGCGGCCGCCCATCGCGCACCCATTGCGCCACGGCGGCCGCGGTCGCCACGTTATGGCACAGCACGCCGATGTCCGCCGGCAGCCCGCTGTGCGGGACTTCGCGTCCGAAGACGCTCGCGATCAGCTGGCGTTCGCCGCCGCCCGGGTAGATGTTGGGAACCGTTGCGAGCACGATGCGCTCGTCGTGCGCGGCCTCGATGGCGGCGCGCAGCGCCTGTTCGGCATGCGGGGTTTCTTCCTCGATCGCTATCGTGCAACTCACCGCGCCGGATGCATGCAGCAAGATGCGCGCGCCGAGCACGACGTCCTGCGCCCGCTCGCGCATGAGCATGTCATCGCAGGTGATGTATGGCTCGCATTCCGCCCCGTTCAGCAGCAGGGCGATGGCGCCGGCGCGCGCCGCCGATGCCAGCTTGGCGCCTAGTGGGAAGGCGGCGCCTCCGAGTCCGACGACGCCGCCGCGTGCAAGATGCGCCAGCAGTGCGGACGGCGCCAGCTGTTCGAACCGGATGCAATCGCTCTGGAATGGCTCGTCGCGCCCGTCGTTGTCGATGACGATGCTGAGCGTCGGAGCGCCCAGCAGATGCGGCGCCGGCCGCGGCTCGATGGCCGTGATCGCGCCCGATGCGGAAGCGTGCAGCCAGGCGCTGATCGCGCCGTCTGGCTCTGCGATCGGCTGGCCGCAAAGCACGCGCTCGCCGGGCCGCACCAACGGCCGGGCGGGCGCGCCGGCGTGCTGATCCAGCGGCAGCACGAGCTGCGGCGGCGCCTGTGCGCTGCGTATGGGCGTCGCCGTCGAGCGCTCGTTGTGCGAATCCAGCCGCAGCCCTCCATGAAAGCCGCGCGCGCCCGTCATCCAGCAGCGCCCATGGAGACGCGCGGCGCGCCGCGGGATGGCTGGACCCGTCCATCGACCGGCGCCGGGCGGAGCACGATGCAGTCGACGGGACAGGACGGAATGCACAACTCACAACCTGTGCATTCCGCGGCGATGACGGTGTGCATGTAACGCGGCGCTCCGACGATGGCGTCAACCGGACAGGCCTGGATGCATTTCGTACATCCTATGCAGGCGGGCTCGTCAATCCATGCAACCAACGGTTGTGCGGGCGTGACGCCGAAGCGCGGATCGACCGGGCGCGCAGGGCGTCCGAGCAACGCAGCGAGGGCGGCGACGGTTCGCTCGCCGCCCGGAGGGCATTGATTCACATCGGCTTCGCCGCGCGCCAGCGCCGTAGCGTAGGCTCGGCAGCCGTCGAAGGTGCAGCGTCGGCACTGGGTTTGCGGCAGTAGATCGTCGATGCGATCGATCAGGTCCGCCGCGCGCTGCGTGGGCCGTCGCGCGGCTGCGGCGCTCGCCGCACCGCCGACGGCGGTCACGCCGGTCATGAGTAGTAGCGCCAGCAGCAAGCTCATTTCTGGACGATCCCGGCGAATCCCATCAATCCGAGGGCCATCAGTCCGGCGGTCACGAGCGCCAGCGGCGCGCCGCGGAAGATGGCCGGCGTGTCGGCCGCGCGCAGGCGCTCGTGCATCGATACAAAGGCGAGCAGCAGAACGATGAGCCCGAGCGTCGCCCCGACGGCGAACAGCGCGGCTTCCAGCAGCGTGGGCATGTGCGCCTGGGCCAGGAACGACGTCCCGAGCGCCGCCGCATTGGCCGTCATCAGCAGCGTAAACCCCGGTTGTTGCGGATCGAGCCGCGTCGTACTGCGCAGCAGCGCCTCGCTCCCCGCCGTTGCGATCAGCAGCACTGCGACGAACAACGGCGTGCGCAAATAGTCGAGTCGGAACGCTTCGAGCACGAACTTGGCCAGCGCCCAGTTCGCGACCACGGCGGCGGGCAGGACCACGAGCGAGGCGAGGCTCACCGCCTGAGCGCTGTCGTAGGCGGCGTCGATCGCGACGAACGGGCGCCATCGCACCGGTCCGACGGCGACGACGGCGTTCACGAGTACGGCGCTCAGCAGGATCAGCAGCAGGGCGGACATAGCGATCGAAGACGCCTAGGGAAGCTCGGATAACCTACCACCCTGATGGTCAAGGCCAAGGAAATGCCTGAAATGTACGGCGTTTCGAGCGCCTGGCCATCGAAGACACGGAGCAATCAGAGGCTGGCTAGCGGCGCGGCGCCGGAAGCGCCTTCCACGGCGGCGTCCACTTGCGCAATTTGTGGGCGCGCGTCTGTCGGAGTCAATCACGACAGAGCGCAAGCTCCGGAGTCCGCGCCCGCTCACTTCACCTTCATGCCGGGTTGCGCGCCGGCGTCGGGCGAGAGCAGATAGATGTCTTTGCCGCCCGGACCCGCCGCCAGCACCATCCCCTCGGAAACGCCGAACCGCATCTTGCGCGGCTTGAGGTTCGCGAGTACGAGCGTGAGGCGTCCCACGAGCTGTTCGGGTGCGTAGGCGGAGCGCACGCCGGCAAAGACCGTGCGCTGTGTCTCGCCGAGGTCGAGCGTCAGGCGCAGCAGTTTGTCGGCGCCTTCCACTGGTTCAGCCGCCGTGATCTTGGCGATGCGCAGGTCGAGCTTGGCGAAATCCTCCACCGTCACCTCGGCTGCGGCTACGGTTTCGCTTCGACCCCGAGGTTGGTCTGCGGCGGAGGTCGGTTTGGCCTTGGCTTCGGCGCCGGGCGTTTCGAACAGCGCGTCGAGCTGCTTCGGATCGACACGCTGCAGCAGGTGCTCGTACGGCTGAATCGAGGACATAGGCTCGTGCAACTGCGACCAGCGCAGGGGCGTTGCAAGGCCGAGCATCTGCGCCGCCCTTTGCGCCGTGTGCGGCAGGATTGGCGCCAGAAACAGCGTGAGCTGTCGGAATGCGTGCAGGCAGTCCGAGCACACTTGGTGCAGGCGTTGCGACTGCGCCGGATCCTTGGCCAGCTCCCACGGCTTCTCGCGATCGATGGCCTCGTTCATCCGATCGGCCAGCTCCATGATCTCGCGCACCGCCTTGCCGTACTCGCGTTCTTCGTAGTGGCTGCGGATGCGCTCTTGCGCTTCGAGTGCGAGTGCGCTCCATTTGGAGGTGGCCGCCTGGCGAGCCGGATCGGGCGGCAACACCACGCCTGAGAAGCGTCGGGTGATGAAGCCTGCGGTGCGACTCGCGATATTCACGTACTTGCCGATCAGATCGGCGTTGACGCGCGCGACGAAGTCATCGGGATTGAAATCGATGTCCTCCACGTTCGCGTTCAGCTTGGCGGCCAGGTAGTAGCGCAGCCACTCGGGATTCATGCCGATTTCCAGATAGCGCAGCGGGCTGACGCCCGTGCCGCGCGACTTGGACATCTTGGCCCCGGAGACTGTGATGAATCCGTGCACGTACACGTGGTCCGGAACTTTGCGCCCGGCGAATTTCAGCATCGCCGGCCAGAACAGCGTGTGAAAGTAGATGATGTCCTTGCCGATGAAGTGGATCTGTTCCACTTCCGGCGCGGCGAGAAACTCCTCGAAGCTGCGCGGCTCGCCGTTGGCGCGCGCCGCGCCGCTGTCGAAATAGCGCTTGAGCGAAGCGAGATAGCCGATCGGCGCGTCCAGCCAGACGTAGAAGTACTTGCCGGGCGCATCGGGTATCGGGATGCCGAAGTAGGGCTCATCGCGGGAGATGTCCCAGTCGGCGAGCGCCTGGTCGCCTTGACCGGTGAGCCATTCGCGCGCTTTGTTCGCGACCGCGGGCTGCAGGCGATCGGGCGCCGCGAGCCATTCCTTGAGGAACTCGACGCAGCGTGGGTCGGACAGTCGGAAGAAGAAATGATCCGACGTCCTGCGCACCGGCGGCGCCCCGGAAAGCGTCGAATAGGGATTCTTCAGGTCGGTGGGCGCGTAGACCGATCCGCACGCCTCGCAGGCGTCGCCGTACTGATCCTTCGCACCGCACTTGGGACACTCGCCTTTGACGTAACGATCCGCGAGGAACATGTTCTTCACCGGATCGAAGAACTGCTCCACCGGCTTGACGTAGATGAGGTCCTGGGCCTTGAGGGCGCGATATATCTCCTGTGAGAGTTCGGTGTTCTCCTGCGAATGCGTCGAGTGCCAGTGGTCGAAGGAGATGTGGAAGCCTTCGAGATATTTCGGCCGATCGGCTGCGATGCGTGCGATGAGCTGCTCGGGCGTGACGCCTTCGGCCTCGGCCTTGAGCATGATCGGCGCGCCGTGCGCGTCGTCGGCGCCGACGAAGTGCACCTCCGCGCCGAGCATGCGCTGGAAGCGCACCCAGATGTCCGCCTGGATGTACTCCATGATGTGGCCGATGTGGAACGGCCCGTTGGCGTAGGGCAGCGCGGTGGTGACGAACAGGCGGCGCACGGGGGAAGTCATTGATTGGAAGGGGAAATAATTCGGCAGGAAGAGCGCGAATTATGCCTGATGGAAGCGGATAGCGGATAGCGGATAGCGGATAGGTGGAGCGCGTTCGGTATCGGCGCAACCCTCTGACTATCCGCTATCCGCTTCCAATTTCCTTCACCGCCTCGAACCGCGCCTTGTTGATCGCCTTCTTGTAAGCCTCCTTGCCGGTGATCACGCCCTTGTCGAGCAACTCCTGGATGGCCGAATCCATGGTGCGCATGCCGTGCGCGGCGCCGCTCTGGATGGTGTTCTCGAGCTGGTCGAGCTTGCCCTGGCGAATGAGGTTCGCTACGGCCGGCGTGTTGATCATGATCTCCAGCGCCGCAACGCGCCCTGGCTTGCCGGCGCGCGGAATCAACTGCTGCGAGATCACGCCGCGCAGCGACGTGGAGAGCATGGCGCGCACGTGCGACTGCTTGTCGGCGGGAAAAGCGTTGACCATGCGGTCCACGGTGGCCGCCGCGCCGTTGGTGTGCAGCGTGCCCATGACCAGGATGCCCATCTCGGCGGCGGTTACGGCGATGCTCATCGTCTCGTAATCGCGCAACTCGCCGACCAGGATCACGTCCGGATCCTCGCGCAGCGCCGAGTGCAGCGCTTCGGCGAACGACGGGCTGTGCGCGCCGATTTCGCGCTGGCTGATCAGGCAGTTCTTGCGCGCGTGCACGAACTCAATCGGATCCTCGATCGTGAGGATGTGGCCCTTCAAGCGTGAGTTCATGTCGTCGATCATCGCCGCAAGCGTGGTCGATTTGCCCGAACCGGTCTTGCCGGTGACCAGAATCAGACCGTTGTTCACCTTGCACAGATTGCGCACGGCGGCCGGCATGTCGAGCTGATCGAGCGTGAGCGCTTTAGAAGGAATCGCACGGGCCACGCAGCCGAGCCCGTACAGATGGCGCATCACGTTCACGCGAAAGCGCGACATGCCGGGAATGATGTAGGCGAAATCCGCGCCGTGCTTCTCCTCGAGGCGCGCGAGCGCTGCGCGCGGCATGATTTCCCGCAACGTCTCCTCGACGAACTGCGGGCTGAGCGGCTCGGGCCTGAGTGTGTGCAGCTCGCCATACATGCGGACGCGCGGCGGGTCGCCTGCGATGAAATGCAGGTCCGAACCGTTGCGGCTCAGGACTTCCTTGAGGAATTCGTCGATGCGATGCGCAGTGTGCTGGGCGGCGGCTGCGTTCGTCGCGAGGGAAGCTTCTGTGCTCATCGGTGGCTCTCGTCTGCCTCTGCAGCGGGCGTGTCTGCTCAACCCGGCGCCAGATCGAGCTTCGGCAGCATCGTGGTGTCGGTGACGTAACGGGCGAGCAGGCGCTTGTCGGTCGCGTAGACGTAGGCGTCGTCGGGGTCGATCTCCTTGGCCTGTACGTTGGCGAGCAGCGCCTGATCGAGCAGCTGCATGCCGAGCTCCTTGCCGGTCAGCAGCTGCGAGGGGATCTGGTGCGTCTGGTCGGTCATGATCAGCTTCCCGATGGCGCGCGTGACCACCATGATCTCGCAGATCGCCTTGCGTCCGCGTTGATCGGCGGTCTTCACCAGCACCTGGGTGATCACCGCAATCAGGCTCTGCGAGAGGAAGCTCTTGGTCTGCTCGCGTTCGTCCGCCGGCAGCGCATCGACCATGCGGTCTATCGTCTTGACCGCGCCGGTCGTGTGCAGCGTGCCGAGCACCAGATGGCCGGTCTCGGCGGCCGTCATCGCCCAGCGGATCGTCTCGGCGTCGCGCAACTCGCCCACCAGAATCACGTCCGGGTCCTCGCGCATCGCGGCGCGCACGCCTTCGGCGAACGAGGGCAGGTGCGTATTGAGCTCGCGCTGGATGACCTGGCTCTGCTTGCTCCGGTGCACGAACTCGATCGGATCCTCGAGACTGACGATATTGAGTCGGCGAGTCGCGTTCAGGTGATCGACCATGGCCGCAAGCGTCGTCGACTTGCCGGCGCCGGTCGAGCCGGTCACCAGGATCATGCCCTGGTGGTGGTCGCAGAGCTTCTTGACGATCGGCGGCAGTCCGAGCCGATCGAGCGTCGGGACCTCAGAGGGGATGGCGCGGAATGTCGCTCCAATGCCGGTATCTTTGCGAAAGACGTTCACGCGAAAACGCGCGCCGTTCGCCGCAACGTAGGAGAAATCGACGTCGTGACCGCGGCGTAGCCTGTCCTGATTGGGACGGCTGGTGATCTCGGCGATGTAGCCTTCGAGCTCCGCCTGGCTCAGGTCGCGGAACTTGATCGGAATGAGGTCGCCGTGCATGCGCAGCAGCGGCGGCAGTCCGACTGCGAAGTGGATGTCCGAGCAGCCCTGGTCGGCGCCCAGCTTCAGGAATGCGTCGATGCGCGCCATTGGGAATTGGATTCTGTCAAATGGATCTTCTTCAAGACAGGGTACAGGCTTCCAGCGCGGCGGCGCTAGAGTGGGGGGAGAAGAAGCGGTTAGCGGTTAGCACAGGAAGCGGTTTGCGGTTAGCGGTTAGTCAGAAGACCCGTGCTACCCGTTCTGCGCCCACTGACCCGGGGGTCCCGCCGAGGTTAGCGGTTAGTCAGAAGAGCTACCCGGTCGACGCCAAGCTGCAAAGCCCACGCAATGGCGCAGGTCCTCTGAAACTAACCGCTAACCGCAATGGCGCTTAGTTAAGCGCATAGCAGATGGCCATGGGTTCGTATCTGTCGGTGAGCTTCAGCCCGAGGCACTTTCAGCCACGGATAGGGTTTCGGACGTCTCTTG
>Ga0079224_100002181_pt1 | contig 23492 bp, 21 predicted proteins | sample Stecom2015_FD_80414 | JGI IMG/M metagenome (GOLD analysis project Ga0079224, IMG submission 80414) | Agricultural soil microbial communities from Utah to study Nitrogen management - Steer compost 2015 | ecosystem: Environmental > Terrestrial > Soil > Agricultural land | place: USA: Utah... | reverse complement strand
CTGTTGCCACGCGCCCTCTTCCGAACCTCCGGTATAGGGCTGATGCCCGGCGGCCGCGTCCTGCTGCCACGCCTCGCCTGTGGAGGCATCGGGGTGTGCCCAGCCCGCGCCTTCGTCCGGGTGCGGCCACCCTGCGGCTCCGGCGCCCGCCTCGTCCCAGGACCCCTGCGCATCCCAGGTCCCTTCGGAACCCTGGACCTGATCCCACGGATTTCCGCTGGTCCAGCCCTCCCCCGGGACATCGGCCTGGGAGTCGCCCGCTGGGTCCCAGTGCGGCTGCCCCTGGGTGAAGCCCAGCTCCGGAGACGGCGTGTCGCCGGGCGCCCCCTGCAGCGGCGCTCCGGAAGCGACGTCCAGCGCAGCCACCCCGCCTGCAGGCGTGGTCACCGGCTCGAAGCCCGCGCCATCCAGGGCGCGCGCCATCTTCTCTGCCATGTGCTCGGAGCCGGCGAGCAGGAAGTGCTCCCGCGCGCGGCCGTACTCCGCCGCCTGGGCAAGCGCGAGCCCCAGGTAGTTGTGCGCCTTGCGGTGGTCCGGCGCGAGCTCGGTCGCGGTCTCGAACTCGCGCACCGCCCGCTGCACGGCGTTGGCCTTCAGGTACACCAACCCGAGGTTCACCCTGAGCGTGGGATCGACCGGGTTCTCGCGGACGAGGTGCTCGTAGATCTCCGCTGCGCGATCCAGATGTCCGAGCTTGAAGCAGCACAGCCCCAACAGGTTCTGCGCCTTTTCGTCCCCGGGGTTCAGGGAGAGCGCGGACTCCAGATAGCCCAGCGCCTCTTCGGTGTGCCCGGCCGCGAGCAGCTCGCCGCCCTGGGTGAGGTGCTGCAGGAAGACGTCCGATTCCCCGGCCGCCGGACCCTCGCGCTCATCTCGCGTCGTCATGTCGCCCTTCTAGTTGGTCCCGGGCGGGGGCGCCGGCGTGCCGCGTGCGCTCACCTGTCCGGCCTGCTGCTTGTACTGGAAGTAGAGCTTCACGACCTTGCGCACGTAGGCCTGGGTCTCACGGTAGGGCGGGATCTTGCCGCCATATCGCTTCACCGCTTCGGGTCCCGCGTTGTAGGCCGCGAGCATCTTCACCATGTCGCCGTCGAAGCGGTTGGCCAGCACCCGCAGGTAGCGCGCCCCCCCGTCGATGTTCTGGCGCACGTCGAAGATGTCCGTGACGTGCATCGCCTCGGCGGTCTTGGGCATCAGCTGCATGAGCCCGCTCGCTCCGGCCGAGGAGACCGCCGTGGGGTTGAAGTAGCTCTCGGTGTGCATCACCGCGAGCAGCAGCGGCTCGGGCAGATCGTAGCGACGCGCCGCTTCGGCGATCGCCGCGTTGATGTCCTCCCGATCCACCTGGGTCGCCCGCGCCGGTGCGGTCGGGCCGCGCCCGCCATCCACCTTCTTCGGGGCCGGCGCGAACGTCCCCTTCAGCTTGCGCGCCCGCTTGGACTTCGGCGGGGGCTCATTGGTGTAGGTGATGGTCCCGTCCGCGTCCTCGTAGGCGTAGATGCCACTCGCCTGCGCTGGCGCTGCCAAGAGCCCGAACAACAGCAACGGGAGCAGGTATGCAGGGGCGGTGGGTCGCATGAGCGGCTCAGAAGCGCCCAATCTAGCCCGGTGGGGGTGACACGCTCAAGAAATCGCCTTGTTTCCGACACTTAGGCGACCTTAGTTGGCGCCCCATGGTCCATCGCTTCGACTTCCTCGTCCTCGGCGGCGGGGTCTCCGGCCTCACCTTTGCGCTCCGTGCGGCCCGGCACGGGCGCGTCGCGGTGCTCACCAAGCGGGCACGCCACGAGGGCAGCACCCACTGGGCCCAGGGCGGAATCGCCGCGGTGCTGTCGGAGGAGGACACCTTCGACCGCCACATCACCGACACCCTCGAGGCCGGCTGCCACCTGAACCAGCGCGAGGCGGTGGAGGTCACCGTCCGCGAGGGGCCGGAGCGCATCCGTGAGCTGCTCGAGCTGGGGGCGGACTTCGACCGTCGGGCCGAGGGGGACCTGGACCTCACCCGGGAGGGCGGACACAGCAAGCGGCGCATCGTGCACGCCGGGGATTTCACCGGCCGGGAGGTCGAGCGCACGCTACTGGCGGCCGCGGACGCCTCCCCGCAGATCACCTTTTTCAGCGACACCACCGGCATCGACCTGATCCGCGAACATGGCGGCCGGGAGGCGGGACGCTGCGTGGGGTTCTACGCGCTCACCCCCGAAGGACGCGTGGACACCTTCCTGGCGCGGGCGGTGGTCCTGGCGACCGGGGGCGCCGGGAAGGTCTACCTCTACACCTCGAATCCTGACGTCTGCACCGGCGATGGCCTCGCCATGGCGTGGCGCGCCGGGGCCCGGATCTCCAACATGGAGTTCTACCAGTTCCACCCCACCTGCCTCTTCCACCCCGAGGCCAAGAGCTTCCTCATCAGCGAGGCGCTGCGCGGGGAAGGCGGGCAGCTGCGACTGCAGAGTGGGGAGACTTTCATGGAGCGCTACCACCCCCGTGGCGCACTCGCTCCCCGCGACGTGGTGGCCCGCGCGATCGACGCCGAGCTCAAGCGCACCGGTGATGCCTTCGTGCACCTGGACATGACCCATCTGGGTCGCGAGTGGCTCATCGAGCGCTTCCCCAACATCCACGCCACCTGCCTGCAATACGGCTTCGACCTCACCCGCGAGCCGTTGCCGGTGGTGCCCGCGGCGCATTACCAGTGCGGCGGGGTGAGCGTGGATCTCGAGGGCCGCACCTCCATCCCCGGCCTCTACGCCATCGGCGAGGTCGCCAACACCGGACTGCACGGCGCGAACCGCCTGGCCTCCAATTCGCTGCTCGAGGGACTGGTGTTCGGCCACCGGGCGGCGCACGCGGCCATTCAGGAGCCACCTCTGGATCCGGAGAAGATCCGGGGCGTTGCCGAGTGGGATCCGGGCGCCGCGGTGCCCTCGGACGAGAGCGTGATCATCACCCACAACTGGGACGAGGTCCGCCGCCTGATGTGGAACTACGTGGGCATCGTCCGCACCGGGAAGCGTCTGGCACGCGCCAGACGTCGACTGGACCTGCTCCGCGAGGAGATCCGCGAGTACTACTGGAACTTCCAGCTCACGCGGGACGCGTTGGAGCTACGCAACATCGCCGACGTGGCACATCTGGTGGTCGAATGTGCGTCACGACGTAAAGAAAGCCGGGGCCTCCACTACACGCTCGACTACCCCCACCCTGACGACCACAACTGGCTGCGCGACACGGTGGTCTCCAGGCACTGAGCCAAGGCGCGGCGGTCGGGCCCAACCTGCTTCCCGCATCGAGATCCGAGACCATGTACCCGAGCTCCAACCTCCCCTCCGGTATCCCGGGCGAGCCCCACCCTCAGTACGAGCGGCCGGCACAGCCCCCCATCTGGAAGCGCTACCCGCCGGTCTCGTCGGCCATCCTCGCCGTCTGCGTGGTGGTCTTTCTGGCCGAGATGCTCCTGCCGGACCTGAGGACCTCGGTGATCCAGGGACAGCAGGTTCCCCTCCAGAAGGGCGCCCTCTACGGGCCGGCCGTCGGGCTCGGGGAGTGGTGGCGGATCCTCGCGACCGTGTTCGCCCACGGCAACGCGCTCCACATCCTCTTCAACATGATGGTCCTCGTCTCCCTGGGGATGCCGCTCGAGAAGCAGCTGGGGACGGTGCGCTTCATCATGGTGTCGCTGGTGACCGCGCTGGGCTCCTCGGCCATGGTGCTGTGGTTCAACTTCATGCAGCCCACGGTGGGCGCGTCCGGGATGATCCTCGGCTGGGCAGGCGTGATGATCCCCCTGATCAACCGCCAGGCCCGCCGCTCGATGGGCGTCTGGCTCGTCCAGATCGCCATTATCAGCCTGCTTCCGGGCGTGAGCTGGGCCGGTCATCTCGGCGGACTGCTCGCCGGCATCCCCTGCGGCCTGCTACTCCGCGATCGGAGCGGAAGGGCCTTCTGGGCCGTCACCCCGGTGTTGTTGATCGCGCTCGGGGTGGTGTGCTGGTTGGCGGTGGGACGCGGGATGGCGCCCCTCTACGCCGGCTGAGGCAGATGGGGCATCGCCGGTGCGCGCCTACTCCAGCGGGACGCGCAGCTGCGCCTGACCGGCCACGCCGGCAAGTTCGAGCACCACCTCACCGGTGCCCTCGGGCACCACCTCCACCCCCTCCACCTGCCTGGGAAACACCACCCGGTAGGCCACCCAGAAGGTGTCGAGGTAGGGGTAGAGCGTCCGGATGGCCTCGGTGGAGCGCCCCACCCGCTCGATCCGGCTCGGCAGGAAGGTCCCCGCCGGGGTGATCATCGCCACCCGCCAGGTGCTGCCGGCGCGATCGAGATCCTGGTGCTCGGGGTTGCGGACGTCGACGCCCACGAACCACTCCCACCCCTCGGCCGCAGCGGCGCGCTCCTTCGCCAGGCGCGTCTCCAGCTCGGCGCGGGTCTCGCTGCGGAATGCCGCTTCCCGCTCGGCCCGCTGCACGCGGAAGGCCTCGGTCTGCAGGGTGGCGGCGAGAAAGGCCCGGGTGCGGAAGACGTCGTAGATCTGCTCGCGGTCCGTCGCCCGGTCCAGCGCCTTCTGGTAGCGCGCCTCGCGCTGGGCATCAGGGAGCGAGGGGATGCGCGGCGCGACCCGCGGGGGGCCCATGGAACAGCCGGCCGTCACGACCAGGAGCAGGAGCCCCGGCCATCTCACGGAAGGAAGTCCTTTCGGGTGAAGAGGGAGACCAGGCGCACGCCCCGGGCCTCCAGCGCCTCACGTCCCCCGTCGAGACGATCCACGAGCGCGAAGGCCGCACCGGCGACCAGGCCCGCGGCCTCCACGCGCTCCACCGCCTTGAGCGTGCTGGCACCGGTGGTGATCACGTCCTCGAGCACCGCGACCGTTCCCCCGTCAGGGATCGCCTCGCGCCCCTCGATCCATTGACCGGTGCCGTGGCCTTTGGGCTCCTTGCGGACGATGAACGCCGGCAACGGCTGACAGGCCAGATGGCTGGTGAGGCTCACCGCCGACGCCAGCGGATCGGCGCCCAACGTGAGGCCTCCGGCGGCAACCGCCTCCGGGAGGTGCTCGCGGATGGCAGCGAAGAGGAGCCTGCCGACCAGGTAGTGCCCCTCGGCCGTCAGCATCGTGCGCTTGCAGTCGATGTAGAAGTTGGAGCGCTTCCCCGAGGAGAGCACGACCTCGCGCTCAGCGAAGGACTGCCGGGTCAGCAGCTCGAGCAGCCGCGTCCGATCCGCCTCCAGCGCGTCGCTCACGAGGTCTGCCCCTCGAGGTAGGTCACCAGCTCCGAGGAGTAGCGCAGCTGCATGAGCAGCTCCGCCTGCCGTGAGGGCTCGAGTGAGGCGAACACGTCGGCGAGCATCGAGAGCTCCTGATTGATCGCGCCCAACCGCTGGGACACGTCGGAAGCCAGCTCGTCGGCGTCGATCTCCTCTTCGGCGAGCTCGGGGGCGAGGCCGTCGTCTTCGGCGAGGGCCTTGTCGAGCATGTCCCGGACCGCGGGCACCAACCGCCCCTCGGACTCGAGCTGATCACGCAGCGCCTCCAGCTGCTCGAGCTCCACCGGCTCGGCATGGATGGCGGCCGCGAGGGCCATGAGCTGGGCGTCCTCGTCACGCAGGTCCGCGTGGACCCGCGCGATCACAAACTCACGGTGCAGAAAGCGCAGCGCTGCCAGACGGCGGAACCCGCAGATCACCTGGAAGCGGTCACCTTCGCGCTTGCGGACGTCGATGGGGAAGAGCTGCCCCACCCGCGCCAGATCCGTGGCGAGGCGTGAGATGTCACCCTCCTCCCGCACCCGGAAGGTGGTGTCCTCGTCCAGGCGATCGAGCGCAATGAGCGTGGTGGGGACCGGGGCCTGACGACGCGCCACCGATGCGCGCAGGTGCTCGGTCAGCGCCTCCTCGTCATCCTCATCATCCTCCTCCAACGCCTCCCCGGCGTCCTCGTCCGCCGCGGCCGCGAGCTCGGGGAGGGCCTCGCTTCCCGGCAGGGCGCGGGGGCTCCGGGTCGGCGAAGCGGACCGCGGCTCGGCTGCCGGCGCGGGCTGCTCGGGCGCCCCATCCACGTCCGGAGGCGGAGCCTGTGACACCAGCACTCCGAGCGTGCCGGCATCCCCGCTCAGAGCATGCTGCCCGCCCCCTCCAGCAGCCTCGCCCGGCTCGCCGCTGGCGTCGTGCGTGCCCGCTTCAGCATCGCCCGTTTCCGCCGCTTCGTCGCTGGCGTCCTGCGAAGGCGCAGCACCTGCCGCCTCATCGGGAAGACCCGAGACCACCCGTCCTCCCTCGAACTGCAGGGACGCGAGGACCTCGAGGATCTCCGCATCCGAGGACGGGGGCACGATGCTCCCGAGCCGCTCGAGCTCGCCGTCCGGCCCGGTCGTCAGGACCTCCGCCGTCGAGGGCACCGAGATGGCCTGGAGCGCGTCCAGCGCCAGCGCGGGGCCCGGGTCGGGAATCGCCTCTCCAGAAGCGCGTTCCCCCTGATCGGCGCGGGCGGCCTCCGACGGGGGCACCGGGGTGGATCCGGCGGGCGACGCGCTCCCCTCCTGCGTGTCCTCACGTGAGGCGCGATCGGATGGGGAATCGACGTCGTGGGGAAAGTCGGCTGACATGATTGGAACCGGCGCGGGGCGCCGCACCTCCTCCGCTGAGTCTGCCATGCCCGGAGCCGAACGCAGCCTCCGGAGTCACCCGTTGCCAGCGTGACGACGGATGAACCGCCGTCACGCAGGCAGGCTACCGACGCCGCTTCTTGACCAGGACCTTCTTGTTGGAGACGGCCACGGGAGCGGGCGCCTTGCCTGCGCGCGCCGGAGGAGGCGGGGGCAGGGGCTTGGTCTTGGCCTTCGGCGCAGGAGGCGGCGGAGGCGGAGGCGGCGGCGGGGGTGCCGCGCGCGCCGGGGTCCGCGGGGCGGCGGCCGGAGGCGTGGGGCGAGCCGGCGCGGTGGCTGCCGGACGGGGCGGAAGGCTCGGGGCGCTGCGCACCACCGGGCGCGAGACAGGACGCTCCTCGCTGCGACGTCCAGGCTCCGCCTCACCCATGTCCACGTGGCCGCGGAAGCTCGCGCCATCCACGATGATCACGCGCGGGGCGTTGATGTCCCCGACCATGCGGCCTTCCCGGGTGAGCTCCACGCTCTCGGTGGCGGTGATGTTGCCCACCACCACGCCGCTCACGATCGCGTTCTTGACCGAGACGTTGGCCTTCACGATTCCCGAAGGCTCGACGATGAGGGTGTGGGAGAGCGACAGCTCACCCTCGACGCGACCCTGGACCGTGAGGTCCTCGTCACCCGAGAGCTTGCCGCTGATCAGGATTGACTGCCCGATCACGGTGTTACCCGTGTCGGAGTTGCCGTTGGCCATGGGCTCAGCGCTCCTTCACGTCCATGTCGACGTTGCCCTTGAAGGAGGCACCGTCCGCAATCAGGATCCGGGGGGCGCGGATGTCGCCCACCACGCGGCAGTCGCTCTTGAGCTCGACCTTGTCGCTGGCGGCAATGTTCCCGGTGACGCGGCCGGCGACCTCGACGTTCTGCGTCTCGATGTCTGCCTCCACCACGCCGCTGCCCTCGACGAAGAGGCTCTCGCGCAGGGAGATCTTCCCCTTCACGGTCCCCTGGATGACGAGGTCCTCGTCGCCCGAGATCTCTCCGTCAATGACAATGCTCGAGCCGATGATCGTATTGGCCATGTTGTGCCCTCGTTAGATGTCGTCAGGAAGCTGCACGTCCATCTCAATGGAGCCGTTGAACACGGCCCCATCTTCGATGACGACGCGAGGGGCCTTCACGTCTCCGGCCACCTTGGCCGACGTGTTGATCGCCACGCGTGAGGAGGCGTCGATGTTCCCGCTCGCCTCGCCGTTGATGGTGAGTTCTTCGGCCCGGATGTCAGCCTGAACGTAGCCGGTGCTCTCGATGGTGAGGTGATTCTTGAGGGAGATCTGCCCCTCCACCCTGCCCTCGATCACCAGGTCTCCGCCGCCGCTGAGGCTCCCCCGGATCGTGATGCCTTTGCCGATGATGCCGGTCTGATCGCCTTGCGCCATTCAGTGGTCCTCCAGGACGGTCGCTCCTGTGTGGAGCCGCCTTCATCCCGCGCCGTCGGGCAGCGCACACTACGTCACAGGTGCTGCGAAATCCAAGTGGAGATCTCGGTGAGGACCTCTTCCCGGCCGACCTCGTTGACGACCTCGTGGCGCATTCCCTTGAACTCACGCAGGCGCTTCTCCTGCGAGCCCAGGGTCTCGAAGAAGGAGCGCATCGCCGCGGGGTTGGCGACGGTGTCTTCACCTGCCACCAGCATGAAGGCCGGGGCGGTGATCTTCGGGCCGAGCTGCAGCGCCTGCTCCTGCGCGCGCATCGACTCGTTGAACCATCGGGGGGTGGTGTTCCGGTTGTAGAGCGGGTCGCGCCCGGTCGCCTCCTGCCACGCCGGATCGCTGGAGAGCTGGTCGAGTCCAAGGCCGGTCGGGACGGGCATCCACGGCACCACCAGGCCCGCGAGCCGCGCCCCCCACACCTTGGTCGCGGGCGGCTTGAAGCCGAGCTCCAGGTAGGGCGATGAGAGGATGACCCCGCGAACGCCCTCCGGTGCCCTGCGCGCCAGGAAGTGGATGGCCATCAAGGCGCCATGGCTGTGGGCGAAGAGGAAGGTGGGCTGCTCCCCGGCCTCACGGCGCACGCGCTCCCAGAAGAGCCCCAGATCATCCAGGTAATCATCCCAGCGCTGCACGTCGCCGCGGCGGCCATCGGCCCGACCGTGTCCGCGGTAGTCGAACGCGTGGAAGGCGAGATCGGCCTCGAGCAGCGCCGTTCTCAGCGAGCGGTAGCGTCCCAGGTGATCGCCGTAGCCATGCACCACCGCCACGTGCGCCTTGGGAGCCGGAGGCAGGTCCGATTCCCAGTAGAGACGCAGCTCGTCGCGCGCAGTGAAGAACCCCTCGTCGTGTCGGGTCGTCATGAGTGCCCGGCAGCCTAGCGGGCGCCGAGGGCTTGGGACAGGGAATCGAGCTTCTGCTGGACCGCCTCGCGGAAACCCGGAGGAAGGTCCGCATCCACACGTCCCGACAGCTCGAGCGCCCGTCGCCAGTGCGCGCGCGCCTGCTGCTGCTCGCCCAGCTCCCGGAGCGCATCACCCAGGTGATCGAGGATCACCGGCTCGAACGGCTCACGGCGCGCGGCCTCCTCGAGTGCTTCCCGGGCTTCGGCCACGCGCCCGGTGCGCAGCAACAGGTAGCCCAACGAGTCGAGATAGGCGCCGGTGCCGGGGCGCAGTTCGAGCGCCCGCCGCAGCAACCGCTCGGCCTCCTCCAGCTCCCTTCCGGTCTGGGCCAGCGCATAGCCCAGCAGGTTGAGGGTCGGAGGGTGATCCGGCAGCGACCGGTGAAGGGCGCGCACCACGGAGAGGGCCTCCTGCTCCCGCCCCTCCCGGATCAGCGCCAGGCCGAGGGCAAAGCGAAGCGACGCCGGATCCTGCAGACCCGCGCCCAGCGCATCCTCCAACAGCGCGATCGCCTGCGGTCCCTTCCCGGACCGCTGCAGCAGCGCTGCCAGCTCTGCCGCGTACGAGGCCTCGGCGCCCGGACCGGCGAGGGCTGCGCGCAGGAGCTGTTCGGCCGCTCCCCCCTGACCGCTGCGCTCCAAGGCCCGGGCGCGCTCGAGCGCCACCTCCACCTCGGCCTCCGGATCCCCGGCCGCCTCCGCGCGCAGCTCCTCGAGCAGCGCCAACGCCGCCGCGTGCTGCCCCGCCCGGGAGCGCGCCACCGCGTGGGCCAGTGCCGCCTCGCGCGCGTGAGGGTGACCGCTCCGGGCTTCGGCGAAGGCCTCGGCCGCCTCGTCGAAGCGCTGGAGGCGATTGAGCACCCATCCCGCCAGATACGCGAGCCGCGGGGCATCCGGTGCACCTTCCCGCCGTGCGAGCACCTCGGCCGCGCGCTCCGGCATCCCCGCCTCGAGCCAGATGAAGGCGACCCTCAGCAGGGCATTCGGGATCTCCTCCGAGCGCAGGACCGCGCCCAGATGCGCGGCGCCCTCCTCCATCCGTCCCCGTTGCACGGCAAGTTGTGCCGCAAAGAGATGGAACCTGCCGGTCGAGGCCCCCTGGCGCCGCGCCTCGGCCAGTCCCCGGGCGACGGCCTCGGCCGCCGCGTCCGGACGCCCCGTGAGGAGCTCCTGATCGGCCAGCGCCTCCCACGACTGCAGATCCGAGGGCACCTCTTCGAGGACCCGCCGCAGGGCCCGCGCCGCGGCCTTTGGTTGCTCCTGCAACCGGTGCAACGCCACCAGCCTCCGCCACCCTTCGACGCTGGCGGCGGGTCCGGTGAGGAGCGCATCCGCGAGCTCCTCGGCCCGGGCCCCCTGCCCTCTCCGCATCCACGCGGTGATGGCGGCCTTCGACGTGGGGACATCGCCCGGGGCCATCCGCGAGGCGCGGTCGAGCACACGCGTGGCCTGTTGGAGCCTCCCCTCGTCGAGGAGCGCCTCGCCGAGCATCCGGTGGAGCGCCACGTGCCGTGGATGCGAACGGGTCAGGCGATGGAGACGCCTGAGGGCGGAGGCGCGGGCCCCCTGCTCCAGCTCGACCTCCGAGAGTTCCATGGCCAGCGCCACGCTGCCGGGATCCGAGGCGAGCGCGAGTCGGAGCTGGTCGGCGGCCCGATCCAGGGCGCCACCCGCGCGCAGCAGTCTCGCCTGCAGGAAGTGCGCGCTGGCGGCAGCCGGGGGCGCCTCGGATGGAGGCAGGCTGGCGGACTCCGCCATCGCGGCGCGATCCGCCTGGGTCCGGGACGCTGTGCGCCGTCCGCCCAGGGCCTCGGCAATGGCGTCAGGATCCGGGGCGGCACGACGGGCACCGCTTCGCCCCGTTGACTCCGAACGAAGGGCCATCACCCGGGCGCTTGACGGGGGCGCCTGCGGCAGAAGGACGGATGCCGCATCCGGACCCGGCCCACCGGATGCACCGGTGGCGGGGGCCGCGGCCTGCGCCGCCATCACACCTCCCAGCCACAGGATGAGCACCCGATGCATGGCAGGAGGTGAGTTTAGCCGACCTCGCGTTCTCCTGTCGGCGCCCCCGGGAACGAGGGGATGGGCTCGAGCGCTCCCGACGTGATGAGCGCGCGCTCCACCCGCGAGAGCAGCTCCGCGGTCTGGAAGGGCTTGGTCAGGTAATCCACCGCGCCGAGGTTCAGCTGGCTCAGCTTGGCGGCGACGTCCCGATGCGCCGAGAGCAGGATCACCGGGATGTCTGCGGTATCGCTGCTCCCCTGCAACGCGACCGCAGCATCGAGGCCGTCGAGCTTGGGGAGGAAGACGTCCATCACCACCAGATCCGGCCGGAGGTCGCGGGCCTTCGCCAGCCCCTCGGCGCCGTCGCGGGCGAGGTCCACCCGGTAGCGACTGCGCAGGATCTCGGCGAGGATCGCGGCGACCTGAGGCTCATCCTCCACCACCAGCACATGCGGCAGCATCCCCTGTCGACGGCGCAGGACGCCCGGAGGGATGGGCGAGGTGACGCCCTCCTCCATGGCGAGTGGGAGGGTGAAGATGAAGGAGGTTCCGCGCACCGGCGCACGCTCCGCCCAGATCTCGCCCCCGTGGAGCTCGACGAACTCCTTGCAGATGGCCAGACCCAACCCGGCGCTCTTCTCCCCGGATTTGGGGCCGTGCCGGTAGCGATCGAAGATCAGCGGGAGCTGCTCCTCGGGGATGCCCTCACCATTGTCGGTCACCGAGATGCGCGCGACATCGCCGTCCGGCCGCAGCTGGCGCTGGATCTCCACCCGCACCTCACCGGCCGCGGAGGCGTGCTGGATGGCGTTGGTGATGAGGTTCTGAAGCACCGCGTTGAGCTTGAGGGCGTCGCCCACGATCTCGAGCGGCCCCTCGACGAGGGAGGTCACCGTCAGGTCCCGCTGGTCGGCGAGGATCGACAGCTCCTTGACCGCCTCGTCCACCAGGCTGCCGATGTCCAGCCGGGTGGGCAGCAGGGACACCCGGGCCGCCTCGCCCTTCCCCCGCTCCAGCAGCGATTCGACCAGCGCCAGGATCTTCTCCCCCTGCCGCACCATCGCCTCGGTGGAGGAACGCTGCTGCCCCTGGATCTCGCGGTCGGCGAGCATGAGCTTGCCGTGTCCCAGCAGCACGTTGAGGGGGGCGCGCAGGTCATGGCTGCAGACGGCGATGATGTCGTCCTTCAGCCGGTTCAGGTCGCGGAGGCGGCGGTTGGCTTCGGCGAGCTCGCGGTAGCGGTCCACGTACGCGCTCTCGAGGTCATCGCGCTTCTTGCGCAGCGACTTGTGGAGCCGGGCGTTGCGGATGGAGTTGGCGAGCGCCGCGCCGACGGTACGGGCGAACTCCTGCTCCTCGGGTCCGAAGCTCGCGTCCGTACGGGACAGGCGCAGGAAGAGCGCGCCCAGGAGATCGTCCTGACAGACCAGGGGCTGGATGAAGAAGCTCGTCACCCCCATCGGCAGGATGCTCTCACGCACCTCCGCCACCAGCGGGTCGTGGGTCGCATCCTCGATGTGCAGGGCCTGTCGGGTCTCCAGCGCGTGGCGGACCTCGGGATAGCGGGCCAGCTCGATGTCGACCGGCTTGAAGTCCGGCGCCTCCAGCGACGCGACGACCTGGGCGTGCGTCGGGTTGTGCCCTTCCACCAGGACCACCGAGCAGCGGTCGGTCTTGATGGCCCGCCCCACCTTCTCCACCGCCAGACGGAGGATCTCCTCGAGCTCCAGGGTGGAGGTTGCCGCCTGGACGATCTCCAACAGCAGCTCGGAGCGCAGCCGCAGCCGGGCCTCACGCTCGAACGCTTCGGCGACGGGATAGGTGATGGGAGGGGGGGTCAGCATCCGGTGTCACTGCATCATGCCGTTGAGAGGCGCCGGAATCCAAGGGCGACCCGCATCTCCGGACGATCCTTCAGGGTCGGTTGAGCGCCTCCCTGTGCAGCGCGTAAGCTGCCGGGCTCCGTGAAAGCCCATCCTTCGCTGTGGCGCATCGTGCCCCTCCTCGGGCTGATCTGGGCGCTTCCCGCCCGCTCCGAGCCCCCCTCCATCTCCGCCCCCCCGGTTGCGACCCCGCTCGGCAGCCAGGCAGGCCACGCGCCCGGCCTCCACGGGGGTCAGGGTCTGATCGAGGTCGGCAGCGCCCTCCTCGGCCGGCCGGGAACGCTCCGGGTCGGGCTGCTGGGCGAACACGGTTGGGGGGCGGATCTCCCCCGCGCGGGCGTCACCCACCGCCGGACCGCCGGGACCTTCTCGGCATCCTATGTGCCCCTGAAGTGGCTGGAGCTCTCCGCGTCCTGGGCGGCCGCCTCCCACGTGAGCGGCGCACTGCCCGGCGGGCCGGTGCAGGCCATCGGAGATGCCACCCTGGCGGCCAAGGTGACCGGTGCCCTGCATCCGCGCCTGATGGGAGGAGTGGAGCTGATGGGCCAGCTGTTCCCGGGCATCGGGAGCGGCACCGACACCGGAGCGGGCGTGGCGCTGGGGTTCGCCCCCCGGTTGCTCCTCTCCGCGGACCTGGATGACCTCCTCGCCGATCGCCTGCCGCTGAGGGCCCACCTCAACGTCGGCGGCCGGTTCGACACCACCGCGCAGCTCGTCCGGCACGCACTGGATCCCGCCGAGGAGTTGGCGCTGGGCATCCACCGCTTTCCCCGGGTGACCACCGGATTCGGCGTGGAGCTCCCCTTCCCCATGGTGGCCCCCTTTGCCGAGCACGCCCTGGCCCTCCCCATCGGGGTGGGGACCGAAGGCGATGGAAGCGCCCGGCACACCCTCGCCGCGGGTCTCCGGGTCACGGCGATCCGCGACCTCACCCTCACCCTCGCCGGTCGGCTGGGACTCGATCGCGGGCGGACCACCGGCGTCCCGAGCACCCTGCCCTTCAACGTCTTCCTGGGCGCCGCGTTCCACCTCGATGCGCTCGCCGCCTCGACGCCGGTCGTCCCCGCGGTGGCGGTGGCGCCCCGCCCCCCCGAACCGGTGCGCTCGCGGCTGCGGGGGGTGGTCCTCGATGAGGAGACCCAGGCGCCCCTGGCGGGGGCGGTGATCACCGTGTTGGGCAGCCAGCTTCCCCCCGTCGCCACCTCGCACGGTGATGGCGCGTTTCTCACCCACGAGGTCGAGGGCGAGCGGGTCACCCTCTCCATCACCCGGGACGGCTACCTGCCCCTGCAGATCGAGCTCCCCGCGGAAACCGGCGTCACCCACACCCTGCACCTGGCGCCGCGCCCATTGCCGACGTATTTGGCGGTCACCGTCCGTGCCGGAGGTCAGCCCGTGGCGGCCCGGCTCTCCCTTCAGGGGAACGACGAGCAGGCGATCACCCTCCCGGCGTCTTCGGTCGTGGAGCACGTCCCGGTCGCCGCGGGGACGCACACCCTGTTGGTGGAGGCGGAAGGCCACCTGGCGCAGACCCGGGTGGTTCAGCTCTCCGAGGGCGGAACCCTGGAGGTTGATTTCGACCTCGCGCCCATCCCCGCCAAACCGGTCGTGGTCTTCCGCCAGGATCGCATCGAGATCCTTCAGCAGGTCCGCTTTGCCGCCGGCCGCGCCCAGCTCCATCCCGACAGCCTGGTGATCCTCAGGCAGGTGGTGGACGCGGTGGTCCGCAACCGCGTGCCCCGCATGCGGGTCGAGGGCCACACCGACAGCAGCGGGAGCGCCCAGGTCAACCTCCGGCTCTCCCGTGAACGCGCGCAGGCGGTGGCGGATGCCCTGGTGTCCCTGGGGCTGGACCGCGGTCGCCTGGAGGTGGCCGGCTTCGGCTCGGAACGCCCCATCGCCCCCAACGTCAACGCCCGGGGCCGTGAGCTCAACCGGCGCGTGGAGTTCCTCGTTCTGGAGTCCAAGGAGTGACCATGCTTCCTCGACGCCCGATGCTGCGTCTCCCCCTCTTGACCCTGGGGCTGGTGGCAACCCTCTCCGCCTGCCCCTCCACCGTCGTCCCGCAGCCTCCACCCGAGAAGCCGCAGGTCTCCATCCTCATGCCGGTGGTGGATGTGGTCGGAGAGGCGCTCTCCTTCACGGTTCACGTGAGCGGCTGCGAATCCGTCCGGACGTTGGAGATCTACGACGGCTCCCGCTTCATCAAGTCCGTGCCGCCATCCCTTCCCGAGACCCCGGTGACCGTGATGGCGAATGAGCTCGACTACTCGCGCGGCTTCGCCCTGAGCATCGCCTTCCGCGCCCGTGCGGTCTGCGACGATGGACGCGAGAACCTCTCCCGCGCCCAGGCTGCGACCTACATGCCGGTCGAGAAGGTCTATGCCTCCGCGACCGGCGAGCAGCTGGTGACCGATCTCTTCACGGTCGAAGGTCGCGGCGAGGACGCGACGTTCATCGGCTGCACCTGGAACCCGACCTTCTCTCAGACGACCGTCGTGCGGGTGGACGTGACCGGGGCGGTGGTGGATGAGAGCCTCGCCATGCCCTTCACCTGCACCCATGGCACCGTCTTCACCGACCCGCATCCGGTGACCGGCAAGCGGTGGCTCTGGGATCGTGAAGGCGGCGCGGTCGCCATGGATCCGGATCTCGTCTTCTCCGGTCAGTACCTGGGCTCCATCGACGGCTTCATGGTGGAGCCGGGTTCGGGTGACGGCCTGGTCATGCCGCGGTTGAACGGCACGCGGGTCCGGCGCATCCGCCACAACACCCCGAATACGGCGGTGTGGGAGCAGGACGTCTTCATCGACGCCAACCTCTTCGGTACGCCCGCGGTGACGGCCCTCGGACTGGTCCTGCCCCTCGAGGGCTCGGATCTCGTCGACGATTCGGACAACACGCTCTCGGTCTCGCGGATCGACGTCGACACCGGCGCCATCGTGGCCTCGACCCTCGTCCTCAACGAGGCCGCCGACGCCATCGCCTACTCCGAGCACCAGGGCTTCACCATGACCGTCAAGGAGGACGGCACGCGGGTCTACATGCCCCGCCTGGGCTCGGATGGTCGCGCGACCATCCGTGCCTGCTCAACGGAGGTGCCCGATTGCAGCCAGGCGCCCGGCCTCCTCTGGGAGTCGACCCCGCATGAGGACTGGCCCACCTTCATCCAGCCCTACGCCAACGGGTCGCGCATTCTCGTGGCCAGCGCCTTCTGGGCCATGGTGCTGGACGGGGAGACCGGTCAGCGCATCGGAAACGCGTTCTTCCCCACCGGCGCGGTCGGATTCACCGGCGTCGTCCTGGGCCGTGGTGAGGCCTTCTACCTGCTCACCGCGCCTGCATCGGATTGAATCAGCCCGCTCGCGACCGGCGTCGTCGCCGTGGACGACCCGGCCCTGGGACCGGTGTTCCGCTACAGCGTGAACTCCGGAAGCCTGGGTCTCGCCGTGGATGAGGACGGGATTGCGTGGATGCGCCTGGGCACGCGACTGGCCAAGGCCCTCCCCCTCCCGGACTACCGGGAAGCCCTCGAGCCGGCCGACGGGACGCCCTGACCGGGCCGCGATGGCTCGGGTGGAGTGAGCGCTTGTTTCAGTCCGCCTGCGGGCGGGCGCCCACCACGCCTCACTCCGCCTGCGGCCGCTTGGCGACCAACAATGCCTCGAGGTTCCCCGCGGGCCCGGGCACCGGGGAATCGATCACCCCGACGTAGCGCAGCCCCTCCTCCTCCACCCGCGCCCGGACGCCATCGATGGCATCCTGACGCGCCGCTGGGTCGCGCACCACGCCGCCCTTGCCCACCCGTTCGCGTCCCACCTCGAACTGGGGCTTCACCAGCGCGATCAGGATCCCACCCGGAGCGAGGAAGCCGAGGATCGCCGGCAGCACCTGGTGCAGGGAGATGAAGCTCACGTCGATCACCATGACGTCCACCTGCTCCGGCAGATCCGCCGCGGAGAGGTAGCGGGCGTTGACGCGCTCCACGGATCGCACCCTGGGATCCGTGCGCAGCTTCTCGTGGAGCTGGCCGTAGCCGACGTCGATCGCGTGGACGAAGGCGGCCCCCCGCTGCAGCAGGCAGTCGGTGAATCCGCCGGTGCTCGCGCCGATGTCCGCGCAGCGCGCTCCGGTCACGTCGAGTTGGAAGGTGTTGAGGGCGCCGGCCAGCTTGAGGCCCCCACGGGACACGTACGGGAGGGTCTCTCCCTTGAGCCGCAGCTCGGCATCCACCGGCACCAGGCTTCCGGGCTTGTCGATGCGGGTGTCGTTGGCGACCACCTGTCCGGCCAACACCAGGGCCTGCGCCTTGGAGCGCGTGTCGGCCAGTCCCCGCTGCACCAGCAGGAGATCCACCCGCTCCTTGGCCACCCGACCTGCTCGGCTCATCGACCCTCCTTCAGGAGCGCCTCAGCCGCCTCGCGCATCCCCGCGGCATCGAGTCCGAGCCGAGCCCGCTGGGCACGCGCGTCTCCGTGCCGCACCCAGGTGTCCGGCAGGGTCAGGCAGCGCACCTTCGGGTCGCGCCCCTCGGCGGCAAGCAGCTCGAGCACCGCCGCCCCGAGGCCTCCGGCAACCCCTTCCTCCACCGTCAGCAGCGCGCCACACGCCGCCGCCTCCAGCACCGCCTCCCGATCCAGGGGCCGCACGAACCGCGCGTCCAGCACACTCCAGGGTCGCCCCTCTGCAGCCTCCAGGGCCTGCACGCCCAACGGTCCATAGGTGATCAGCGTGAGGGTCGGCGAGGCGTGGCGCTTCAACCAGCGCGCTCCCGTGGCATCGGCTCGTATGTCCGCACCGGGTGCATCGGGCAGCGTCCCTCGGGGGAAGCGGAGCATCCAGGGGGCGTTCGCATCGAGCGCCATGTCCAGCATGGGCGCCAGATCCTCGCCGTAGACCGGCGCCGCGAGCGTGAGTCCGGGCGTGCTGCGGAAGTGGACCAGATCGAAGGCGCCCTGGTGGGTGGCTCCGTCCGCTCCGACGAGCCCCGCGCGATCCACCGCGAACACCACCGGAAGGCCCGGGAGGCAGACGTCGTGCAGCACCTGATCCAGCGCCCGCTGCAGGAACGTGGAGTAGATGAGCACCACCGGCCGCAGCCCTTCGGCAGCGAGCCCCGCCGCAAAGGTCACCGCATGCTGCTCGGCGATGCCCACGTCGAAGACCCGCTCGGGGAAGCGCTCCGCGAGCTTCACCAGGGCGCTGCCCTCGATCATCGCCGGGGTGACCGCCACCACCCGGGGATCGGCGGCCATGCGCGCTTCGAGCGCTTCGGCGAAGGCTTCGCTGAAGGTCGTCTGGCCGGGACGGGCGCGCACGAGCTTCCCCTCCCGCCACTCGTAGGGGCCCATGGCGTGCCCCCGGGTGCGGGGATCGGCTTCTGCGGGCGGAAAGCCCTTCCCCTTCTCCGTCTTCACGTGCAGCAGCACCGGGAGCGCTGAGCGACGCGCCATCCGCAGGGCCTCGACGAGTTCTCCCAGATGGTGGCCATCCACCGGGCCCAGGTAGGTGAAGCCCAGGGCCTCGAAGTAGGCGCGGGCCGCGGGTCCGCCCAGCATGCTGTTGATCGCGCCCACGTTCACCGAGATGGACATCTGGTTGTCGTTGAGGATGACCGTGACCGGCAGGCCCTCCCCTCCGATGTTGTTGAGGCCCTCGAAGGTGAGACCTCCGGTGAGCGCACCGTCGCCGACGATCGCCACCACGCGCCCATCGTGGCCCTGAAGTGCGCGCGCGCGCGCCATGCCGTGCGCCACCGAGACTGCGGTACAGGCATGTCCGGCTGCGAGCGCGTCGTGAGGGCTCTCGGTCGGGTCGAGGAAGGGCGCAATGCCTCCCTCCTGGCGCAACGTCCCCATCTGCGCGCGGCGCCCGGTGAGCAGCTTGTGGGCGTAGGCCTGATGACCGACGTCGAAGATCAGACGGTCGTAGGGCGAGCGGAAGACGCGGTGCAGGGCCACCACCAGCTCGACGGCGCCCAGCGATGCACCCAGGTGCCCGCCGACCTGTCCGCAGGTGGCGATGATGTCTTCGCGCAGGCGGGCGCAGAGCGCCTCGAGCTGCGCTTCAGGGAGGGCACGGACGTGCTCGGGCGAGTCGACCGCGTCCACGTCGGGTCCACTCACGTCGCGCGCTCCACGGCCCACCGGGCGATCGCCGCCAGAGGTCCTTCTGTCGGCTCCAGCGCGTGAATCGCCCGGGTGGCGATCGCAACCTGTTCGGCCGCCATCCGGCGCGTCTCCTCGAGCCCCACCACCGCCGGGAAGGTGTCGCGCCCGGCCGCTGCATCCGCACCGGTGGGCTTGCCCAGGGTGGCCGCATCTGCGGTCACGTCGAGCACGTCGTCCGCCATCTGGAATGCGAGTCCCACCGCCTCCCCATAACGGGTGGCAGCCTCCAGCGCAGCGGCCCCACCGCCAGCGGCCAGCACGCCGAGACGGCAGGAGGCGCGGATGAGGGCGCCGGTCTTCATCCGGTGCAGCCGCTCCAGGTAGGCCAGCGTCCCTTCGCGGGATTCGGAGATGTCGTAGACCTGCCCGCCGACCATGCCGGCGGCACCCGCAGCCTGCGCCAGCTCACCGCACATCCGGCCGCGCACCGCCGTTCCCTCCCGGCCCAACCAGGCGAAGGCCTCGGTCAACAGCGCGTCGCCGGCCAGAATGGCCAGGGCCTCTCCGAACATCCTGTGGCTGGTGGGGCGTCCCCGGCGGAGGTCGTCGTCATCCATCGCCGGGAGATCGTCATGGATGAGGGAGTAGGTGTGGATCGCCTCCAACGCCGCCGCAGCGTCCTCGATGCGCGCCCGGGCGTCGTCCGCGTCGACGCCCTCCGATGCCGGTGCGACGGCCTCCGCGAACGCGATGCACAGCACCGGGCGCATGCGCTTGCCACCGTCGAGCAGGGAGTAGCGCATGGCCTCGAGCAGCCGCGCCGGCGTGTGCGCCTCGAGTGCCATCAGGCGTTCGGTGAGGATCCGCTCGACGCGGGCCTGACGTTCGGACAACCAGGGGTGGAACTCGGTGGAGATGGTCACGGTGGCGGCGCTGCTCTCTGGCGGAGGGTGGCTCGGAGATCACGGCCCCGGGCCGTGACCGCTCACACCTTCGCGGGTGCGAGCAGGCTGCGGATCTCGGCCACCAGCGCCCCGGTGTCCACCGGTTTGGTGAAGTAGCCCACCGCCCCGACCTCGAGGCCCCTCCGCCGATCCTCGGGTGAGGTCCTCCCGGTGATGAAGATGACCGGGATGTCGCCGAACTCCTCGTTCCGCTTGACCGCTCGGCACAGCTCGAAGCCGTCGATCCACGACATGTTGACGTCCAGGAGGATCACGTCCGGGCGGTTGATCTTCAGCAGCGCAATGAGCCGCAGCCCATTGGCCGCGGTGTGAACGGCAAACCCCTCCATCGAGAGGGCGAGGCTCAGAAACTCCCGGCTCTCGCGGTCGTCGTCGACGAGGGTGATCCTGGGGGACGCATCGGCCATGGGGATCAGAAGGGGATGTCGTCCGGATCAGGCTCCGACCCGCCACGCCGCTTCCGCCCCTGACCACCGGGCGCTGCCGACGGGGCATTCGCCGGGGTGTCCAGGGGGACGGCCACGTCCTCCCCACCCTGCCGCAGCAGGGCCTCCACGCGCTGTTCGGCGCGATCCAGGAGCTGCTCGCCCCGCCGAACCAGCCCGATGCCGTCCTCGAACGCCTGCAGTGAAGCCTCCAGGGTCAGCTCTCCCTGCTCGAGACGGCTCACCACCTCTTCGAGGCGCGCCACCACCTCGGCATAGCCCTGCTCGGGCGCGCTGCCCTCTGCTTCCTTCGCCACGTCTGCTGCTGCCTTTCTCGCCAAACCCAGGTCACCTTCCGCGCGGTCCGCATGTCGGAAACGGCGACCGGTCGCCCTTCCGCTGCAGACACCGCCCGGGGCATCACGCCCCGATCTTAACGACTCACTCGTCCTTGGGGCCGGGATCCGCGCCGGACGTCGGCCCGTTATCGCCCGCCCCCTTCTCGCGTCCGGTCACCTGGACGCGGAGGACCTCGCAGTCCGCGAGTCGGGTGGCCCCTCGGGGCGCAAGCCGCAGTCGCAGCGACTCCCCCACCGCGACGTCACCGGCTCCCCGCAAGAGCGCCCCATCCGACTCGCGGAAGGCGAGCGCATACCCGCGGCCCAGCACCGCCAGGGGACTCACCGACTCGAGGCGCCCCACCAGCCCCCGCAGATGGGCGCGGTGTGCGGCCAGTTGCGCCGGCACCTGCATGCGCAGCGAGAGCTCCAGGGTCCCGAGCCGCCGTCGCGCCTCCGCCAGTCGGTCGCGGGGGTGAACCTCCTGCAAGGCCAGCCGCGCCTTCTGGAAGGCCCGATGTTCGCCGGCAAGTCGACCTCGCATGGCCTGCTCGAGCCGCTGAGACAGCCGCGAGAGCTCGGTGCGGTTGCGCGCCAGACGGGCGCGAGGCTGCTGCCGCTCGAGCTTCTCGGTGAGTGCGGCCTGCCTGGCGCGTGTCTCGCGGAGCACCCGGTGCATCCGCGCACTCAGCCGCTCCCGGGCCCGAGCAAGCTCGCGGCGGCTGGCTCCGGTGAGGTGCCGCGGGTCGGGGAGCTGTCGTTCGAGCTGCCCCAGCTGTCCCCGGCGCAGCAGGATGCTCCGCTCCACGCCCCTGCAGAGGCGCTCGAACAGGGCGTCGAGATCCCCCTCGAGCTCGGCCAACACCGGCGCCAGCCGTTCCGCGGCCGCGCTGGGCGTCGGGGCCCGCAGGTCGGCGACGAAGTCGGAGATGGTGAAGTCCACCTCGTGGCCTACAGCCGAGACCACCGGCACCGGACAGGCGTGGATGGCCCGCGCCACCCGCTCCTCGTTGAAGGCCCAGAGGTCCTCCACCGAGCCGCCGCCGCGGGTGACCACCACCACGTCCACCCCCGCACGCGCGAGCCGGCGGATGCCGGATTCGATCTCCGCGGCGGCCCCCTCCCCCTGCACCCGCGCATCGCAGACGAGAATGGAGGCCTTGGGATTGCGGGTGAGCGCCACCCGGAGAAAGTCCTGGAGCGCAGCCCCCGAGCGGCTGGTCACCACGCCGATGCGTCGGGGCAGCAGGGGAATCGGTCGCGGCGGGCGCACCCGACGCTCACCGAAGAGCCCCTCCTCCTGGAGCCGCTCCTTGAGCTGCTGGAAGGCGAGCGCCAACGCGCCCTCCCCCACCGGCTCGATGCGCTGGACGATCAGGCTGTAGCGGCCCTGCGGGGCCCACACGTCGATCGCGCCCTCCACCAGGACCGAGAGCCCTTCGCGAAGGCGGAAGCGCAGGCGCTGCGCCACCGAGGCCCAGACCTTCACCTCAATCGATGCGTCCGCATCCTTGAGGCTGAAGAAGAGGTGGCCCCGGGGATGCGGGCCGCGGTACCCCGAGATCTCCCCGCGGACCCGGACGCGCTGGAACCGGGTCTCGAGGGTGCCCTTGATGGCCCGCGTGAGCTCACCGACGCTCAGGATCTCCCGCTGTGGCGGGGACGCTGTGGGCGTCGTCGCGGCGGCGTCAGGCCCCGTTCCCGGCCGGGCGGCAGGTTCAGGCGGCGCATCGAAGAGCCCCGCCTGCAGGGGCGCGCCGCTGCGGGGGCGCAACGGTCGGCTCATCCGCCCAGGCTGCTGAGGAGCCGCTTGGCCTTGGTGTGCGTCTCATCGCCGGAAGGTGCCATCTCGAGGACCTGCCGCATCTTCTCGCGCGCCCCATCCGGGTTGTTGTCCTTGAGGATGTAGCCCTCCATGTAGACACCCTGCGCCTTCTCGCGCAGCTGGGAGAGCAGCCGCTGCGAGCCCTCATGCTGCGGGTTGGCGCGCAGCGCACGCTGCGTGTACTGCGAGGCCCGCGACCACTGGGCCGCGGCCATCGCCGCCGAGGCGCTGCGGTAGTAGGCGTTCGCGGCCTTGAGCCCGGCGGCGCGAGCGAGCGTGCTGCGCCGCCCGTCCGAGATCTCGCGGTCGAGCTGCAGCAACTGTCCCAGCCCGCCGGCGTCGAGGGTGTCCACGCGCTCGTTCAGGGCAGCGAAGCGGCGCACCTTGCTCAAGAGCTCGCGGCACTCCGCGGTCCGATCCGCGCACCCTTCCAACTCGGAGATGGCCTTGCCCAGATCGCCGTCGACGTAGGCCGCCACGGCGCCATCCCAGGGCTTGGGACGGGCGCGGGGGCGCGGCGCACGCGGCGCATTGGGATCCGGGGTCCCCATCGCCGCCTCGAGGTCGTCGAGCGCCACGCGCGCGTCGCGGTCCTCGGGGAACGCGGCGAGGATGTCGTTGAGGATCTCCTGCGCCTGCGGCCAGGTGCTCCGGTCGGTGCTGGCCATGATGGTGCGCGCCTCGCGCACCCGCTCAATCGCCCGCTCATCGAGGGCGGTCTTCAGGCGCCGCTCCTCCTGATGCATGAGCGTGTTCTCGACCTTCATCAGCGCCGCCTGGGCGTCAGCGAGGCGGCCTTCGGTGATGGCCTTCTGGGAGAGGTCCAGGTGCTCCTGGTTGACCTCTTCGCGCTGGATGACCGCCAGATAGTCCTTCGCCTCGCGGTGTTCCGGAGAGAGAACCACCAGCTCGTTGAAGCGCTTCTTGGCCTCGG